>Ga0247742_10000361_pt1 | contig 38893 bp, 35 predicted proteins | sample UWRJL208509C2_FD_180944 | JGI IMG/M metagenome (GOLD analysis project Ga0247742, IMG submission 180944) | Plant litter microbial communities from Arlington Agricultural Research Station in Wisconsin, United States - UWRJ-L208-509C-2 | ecosystem: Environmental > Terrestrial > Plant litter >...
ATCACCAGCCTCACCATCGTGGTGGTGATGCTGGCGATCGCCTGGCGCCGCAATCACTCGCAAACGTTCCTGCTGTCCTGTGCGGGCTTGAACCTGGCCCTGCTGTCGATTATCCCGGCACTCAAGGTCGCGCCACTGGCCGTGACCCCGCTGATGATGGTCGATGACTTCGCGCTGCTGTATATCGCGTTGATCCTGGTTGCCACCCTGGCCTGCGTCACGCTTGCCCACGCCTACCTCGGCGAAGGCGGCACCGGCTACCCTGGCAACCGCGAAGAGCTGTACCTGCTGATCCTGCTGGCTGCGGCCGGTGGTATCGTGCTGGTCAGCGCGCAGCACCTGGCCGGCTTGTTCATCGGCCTGGAACTGCTGTCGATCCCGGTCTACGGCCTGGTAGCGTATGCCTTCTTCAACAAGCGCTCCCTGGAAGCCGGCATCAAGTACATGGTGCTGTCGGCAGCCGGTTCGGCGTTCCTGTTGTTCGGTATGGCCCTGCTCTACGCAGAAGCCGGCAGCCTGAGCTTCAGCGGTATCGGTCACGCCCTGGCAGCCTCCGGCAGCCCTGCGCCAATCGCCCAACTGGGCCTGGCCATGATGCTGATCGGCCTGGCGTTCAAGCTGTCGCTGGTGCCGTTCCACCTGTGGACCCCGGACGTGTACGAAGGCGCCCCGGCGCCGGTGGCTGCTTTCCTGGCTACCGCGTCGAAAGTCGCCGTGTTTGCCGTGATGGTGCGTCTGTTCCAGATCTCCCCTGCGGCCAACACCGGTGTACTCAGCAACGTGCTGACCATCATCGCCATCGCTTCGATCCTGTTCGGCAACCTGCTGGCGCTGACCCAGAACAACCTCAAGCGTCTGCTGGGTTATTCGTCCATCGCGCACTTCGGTTACCTGCTGATCGCCCTGGTGGCGAGCAAGGGCCTGGCGATGGAAGCCATCGGCGTGTACCTGGTCACCTACGTGATCACAAGCCTGGGTGCATTCGGTGTGATCACGCTGATGTCCTCGCCTTACAAAGGCCGCGACGCCGACGCCCTGTACGAATACCGCGGCCTGTTCTGGCGCCGTCCGTACCTGACCGCCGTACTGACCGTGATGATGCTGTCCCTGGCGGGTATCCCGCTGACTGCGGGCTTCATCGGCAAGTTCTACATCGTGGCCACCGGTGTTGAAGCGCACGAATGGTGGTTGGTTGCTTCCCTGGTACTGGGCAGCGCCATCGGCGTTTTCTACTACCTGCGCGTGATGGTGACCTTGTACCTGATCGAGCCAAACCTGCGCCGTGTGGACGCCGAGTTGCACTGGGAACAGAAAGCAGGCGGCGTGATGCTGCTGGCAATCGCCCTGCTGGCGTTCTTCCTGGGTGTGTACCCACAACCGTTGCTCACCCTGGTGCAGCATGCGGTGATGGCGGGTTGATCGCTTAGTTAAACGCAGCAAGCAAAACGGCGCCTTCGGGCGCCGTTTTGCGTTTCTGGCGTATTAATTTGTTGTCTGACACACAAAGGGAATTTTCCTCGTCGAGATGCCTCCCCTTCCGGCATCACCCTGCCTGGGTCGCTCGTATCGTGGTTGCGTTTTAGGAAACATCCCACAGCAGGGTCACTTGACCCACCGCAGATGGGCCACCAAACTATACGCAGGCTACGTACAGAACATGGATGCTCTATTTATCGAATTGCCGGCCTTTGAGCGGCACCGCAGGGATTATCTGAGTGATGAGTTATTTCACGGCTTTCAACAAGAGTTGATGAGAAACCCGCAAGCGGGCAACGTGATAGAGGGAACCGGCGGGTTACGCAAGGTGCGCTTTGTCGACGAGCGACGCAACAAGGGCAAACGGGGTGGCCTGCGAGTCATCTATTACTGGTGGTCGGGCGGTACGCAGTTCTGGCTGTTCACCCTTTATGGCAAACACGAACAGGACGACCTGAGCGCTCAACACAAAACGGCGCTCAAACACCTGCTGGACAGGGAAATCAAAGCGAGAAAATCTTATGAAACGTGACATCTTTTCCGAACTGGTCGAAGGCTTCGACGCGCTGGCAGATGAACGAGAAGGCAAGGTAACGCTGCGCAGCCACAAGGTGCAGTTGAGCAAGCTGGCACCGCTCACTGCCGACGAAGTAGTCGCTGTGCGTCAACAACTCAATCTGTCGCGCTCGGTGTTTGCGATGTACCTGCGCACCAACACCCGGACCCTGGAAAATTGGGAGCAAGGCCGGGCCACACCCAATGCTCAGGCGGCAACCTTGATTCGGCTGGTGTCGAAGTTTCCGGAGACGGTGGAACGTTTGGCGCTGTTGACCTGATCGATCAATCCAGCCAAGCCCGTCGGCAACGGGACGTTGCCGATGGCTCAAGCCTGCAATCAAATCCTGAACTGCCCCACCAACTGACCCAACCGCTGCCCCAGGTCCGCCAGGCTGCGGGATGTCTGGGCCCCCTGTTGGGTTTCATCGGCCACGCTGTCAACCGCCACCGCGATCTGATGCACGCTGCGGTTGATCTCTTCGGCCACGGCGGTTTGTTCTTCCGCCGCGCTGGCGATCTGCGCGTTCATCGAGTTGATGGTGCCGATCAGTTGCGCCATGGTGTCCAGGGACGCTCCGGCTTCGTTGGCCTGGGCGGACGTGCCGTCGCCGGCATCGCTGGAGCGGCGCATGGATTCCACGGCGGCCTCGGTGCCTTTTTGCAGGCGGTCGATCATGCCCTGGATTTCCTGGGTGCTTTGCTGGGTGCGGCTGGCCAGCGCCCGTACTTCGTCGGCGACCACGGCAAACCCACGGCCTGCCTCCCCTGCCCGCGCGGCTTCAATGGCGGCGTTGAGGGCGAGCAAGTTGGTCTGCTCGGCAATCGAGCGGATCACACCAAGCACGCTGACAATCGACGACACATCCTGCTGCAAGCTGTCCAGGGACACGCCGCTGCTGCGGATGTCGTTCACCAGCGCGTGAATCTGCGCGATGCTGCCATCCACGACTTTTTTCGCGGCCTGGCCTTCGGCGTCGGTTTGCTGCGCAGCGACGGCTGCGCCTTGGGCACTGCGCGCCACTTCATGGGCCGCGGAGGACATTTCGTTGATCGCGGTAGCCACCTGGTCGGTCTCGTGACGCTGGCGCTCCATGGCCTTTTCCGAGCGGTTGGCTTGCTCGGCGACCTGGCTCACCAGGCCGGTAAGCTGGGAGGTCATCTCGGTGATCTGGCGTACCAGGCTGTGGATCTTGTCGACAAAGCGGTTGAAAGAGCCTGCCAGTTCGCCAAGCTCGTCCTGGCTGGTGATGGCCAGGCGGCGGGTCAGGTCACCCTCACCGGCGGCGATGTCGTCGAGGTTGATCTTCATCAGGTGCAACGGCCGCAGGATGGTATTGGCCACCAGCATGCCCACGGCGGCAATCACCAACAGCACCACCACGGCAATGCCGATGATGCTCAGCACCACGCCTTCCATGCGTTTCTCCACCTTGGCCTGAACCTCGGCAACCTGGGCGTCGATGCCATCCAGGTTCACCGAGGTACCGATCACCATGTCCCACTTGGGCAAGTATTCGGTGTAGCCAAGCTTGGGCACCAGCTCGGTCTGGCCGGGCTGCGTCGAGCTGTATTGCAGGTAGTGGGTGCCGTCCTTGCCGACTTTCACCAGGTCGCGGTTGACGTAGACGCCGTTCGGGTCGCGGTTGTCCTTGAAGCTTTTGCCGACGCCGTCCGGGCTGTTGCCCTTGAACAGGCGAATGGTCTCGGAGTCGTAGCCGAAGAAATAACCGTCCTTGCCATAGCTGGTGTTGGACAGCAGCTTGACCACTTGCGCCCGTGCGGCCGTATCGCCTTGGGCGGCAGCGTCGTACAGCGGCTTGATGGTGGTCATGGCCACCTCGACGTAACCGCGCAAGGTGGTCTTGGCGTCGTTGAGCAGGTTCTGACGGGTTTCTTCAACCTCGTTACGGGCCTGCTCCCGGAGGATCCAGACCGTGGTCAGGCTGATGATCACGGCAAACAACAACACGGGCAGGACAGCAAGGGACAGTACTTTGGCCTTTAGACTCAGACGCATGGCTCTTCTCTCTTGAGGGACAACTCAAGAGGTTAACGGCTAGTTACAATAAATCTGTAGGACAATCCCGTCAGAGCGTCATCGCGGCAAACCAGCCAAACGCCAGCAGCGGAATGTTGTAGTGCAGGAAGGTCGGCACCACGGTGTCCCAGATATGGTGGTGCTGGCCATCGATGTTCAAACCGGAAGTCGGGCCGAGGGTGGAGTCCGACGCAGGCGAGCCGGCATCACCCAATGCCCCGGCCGTGCCGACGATGCACACGATCGCCAGCGGGCTGAAGCCCAGCTGCACGCACAGCGGCACAAAGATCGCCGCCAGGATCGGCACCGTGGAAAACGACGAGCCGATGCCCATGGTCACCAGCAAGCCCACCAGCAGCATCAGCAGCGCGCCCACACCGCGGCTATGGCCGATAAACGCCGCGGAGGCTTGCACGAGTGTCTGCACTTCACCGGTGGCCTTGAGCACTTCGGCAAAGCCTGACGAGGCGATCATGATGAAGCCGATCATCGCCATCATCTTCATGCCTTCGGTGAACAGGTCATCGGTGTCGCGCCAGCGCACGATGCCCGACACCGAAAAGATCAGGAACCCGGCCAGGGCGCCAATGATCATCGAGTCCAGCCACAGCTGGATAATGAACGCCGCCGCAATGGCCAGGCCGGCCACCAGCAGGGTCAGCGGGTTGTAGTGCACCGCCACCTGCTCGACTCGCTCGATCTTCTCCAGGTCGTACACACGCTTCTTGCGGTAGCTGACAAACACCGCCACCAGCAAACCGACCACCATGCCCAGCGCCGGTAGGCCCATGGCATGGGTGACATTGACCTGGCTGATGTCGACACCGCTCTTGGCCACGTTGGCCAGCAGGATCTGATTCAGGAAGATGTTGCCGAAGCCCACCGGCAGAAACATGTAGGGCGTGATCAGGCCGAAGGTCATGACGCAGGCGATGAGACGGCGGTCCAGCTGCAGTTTGGTCAGCACATATAAAAGCGGCGGTACCAGCAGCGGGATAAACGCGATGTGGATCGGCAGGATGTTCTGCGAGGCGATGGCCACCACCCAGAGCAGACCGATCAGCAGCCATTTGACGTGACTGCCGCCCGTGGCTTCCTGCCGATCCACCAGCAGCAGGGCTTTATCGGCCAGCGCATGAGCCAGGCCGGATTTGGCAATCGCCACGGCGAACGCGCCGAGCAGCGCGTAGGACAACGCCACCGTCGCACCGCCACCCAGGCCGCTGTTGAACGCCTTGAGCGTCGCGTCGATACCCAGGCCGCCGGTCAGGCCACCCACCAGGGCGCCGACAATGATCGCGATCACCACATGCACGCGGGACAAGCTGAGCACCAGCATGGTGCCGACCGCGGCGATTACTGCATTAATCATCGTTACCTCAAGACAGAAAACATGAAAACAGCACGCACCTGCCCGGGCTGCTGTCGGGAACGGCTGCCGCAAACCAGGTTTTAAGGGAGTTTTATTAGAGGGCGCGCACTTTGCAGCACCCGGCCTGCCTTGTCAAAAAAGTGGGGAGAAGGTTTGTCAGTGGTTAGGGGATTTGTCTGTGGCGAGGGGGCTTGTCCCCCGTTGGAGTGCGCAGCGCTCCCGCTTTTTTTGGGGCCGCTACGCAGCCCAACGGGGGACAAGCCCCCTCGCCACACAAACAGCTTTAAATTGATCGTTTGAATAAAGAAAATTTCCGAGCGGCCGATACAGGCAGATCGTCTCTGTCGTATCGAAAGGTTAAGGAAGGCTCCATGTCGCTCAGACAGCTGTCCATTCAATGGAAAATTACCCTGCTGGCCGGTCTTTGCCTGCTGGGCATCGTGACCTTGCTGGTAGGTCTCTCGCTGTACCGCATGGCGCAGAGCTCCGACCTGGTCAAGGCTTCCAGTATGGAAATGCTCGACGAAGCCGCCCAGGCGCGCATCGAAGCCCAGGGTGAGGTCCAGGCCTTGGGCATTCGCCAGCAGTTCATGGACGCCTATCAATACGGCCACGGTTTTTCCCGGCAGGTGTTGTTCCTGCGCGAACAGGCCGAGAAACGCTTCCTGGATGCCTTCGACCTGCGCGAAGACCTGACCCGGCAGGTCAAGGCCGCGCTGCAGGCCAACCCTGACCTGCTGGGCCTGTCTCTGGTATTCGAGGCCAACGCACTGGATGGCAAGGACGAACTGTTCGCCAACCAGCAAGAGCTGGGCAGCAACGACAAGGGCCGCTTTGCGCTGTACTGGTCCCAGCCGACTGCGGGCAAGCTGACTTCAATGTCGCTGCCCGAAAGCGACATGTCCGACACCAGCGTCGGACCCAGCGGCGAAAAAGCCAACGCCTGGTTCACCTGCCCGCGCACCACACTCAAGCCCTGCGTGATCGAGCCGTACTTCTATGTGATCGATGGGCAAAAGGTGCTGATGACCAGCATCGTCTTCCCGCTGATGGTCAACGGCAAAGTCATCGCCTCGCTGTCGGTGGACATCAACCTCAACAGCCTGCAAGCCGTCAGCCAGGGCGCCAGCCAGAAACTCTACGACGGCCAGACCAGCGTCAGCATCATCAGCCCGGTGGGCCTGCTGGCCGGCTACAGTCCGGACGCCGGCAAACTCAGCCAGCACCTGGATGCCGTCGACACCGCCAACGGCGCGCAATTGATCAGTTCGCTTTCCACCAGCACCCAGACCCGCAGCGTGCGCACCGACCACCAACTCAAGGTGCTCGCGCCGTTCCAGCCGATCCCCGATGGCAAGCCGTGGGGCGTGTTGCTGGATGTTCCGGAAAAAGTCCTGGTGGCTCCGGCTGAAGCCCTGAAGTCCAAACTGGACGCCGATAACGCCAAGGGCACTCTGCTGGAACTGAGCCTGGGCCTGCTGGCAGCAATCGTCGGCCTGTTGCTGGTGTGGCTGATGGCCCGCAGCGTGACCCGGCCGATCCTCGGTGTGGCGCGCATGCTGGAAGACATTGCCAGTGGCGAAGGTGACCTGACCCGCCGCCTGGCCTACGACAAACACGACGAACTCGGCGAATTGGCCGGCTGGTTCAACCGCTTCCTCGACAAGCTGCAGCCGATCATTGCCCAGGTCAAACGCTCAGTGCAGGACGCCCGTGGCACCGCCGACCAGTCGGCCGCCATCGCCACTGAAACCAGTGCCGGCATGGAGCAGCAATACCGTCAGGTCGACCAGGTGGCCACCGCCTCCCACGAGATGAGCGCCACCGCCCAGGACGTCGCCCGCAGTGCCGCGCAAGCCGCCCAGGCTGCCCGCGATGCCGATCAGGCGACGCGTGAAGGTTTGACCGTGATCGACCGCACCACCACCAGCATCGGCCACCTGGCGGCGGATATGAGCACCGCGATGACCCAGGTTGAAGGACTGGCGGCCAACAGCGAGAAGATCGGCTCGGTACTGGAAGTGATTCGTGCAATCGCCGAGCAGACCAACCTGCTGGCACTGAACGCCGCTATCGAGGCCGCCCGTGCGGGTGAAGCCGGTCGTGGTTTTGCGGTGGTCGCCGATGAAGTGCGCAACCTGGCGCGACGTACCCAGGAGTCGGTGGAAGAAACCCGCCTGGTGATCGAGCAACTGCAAAGCGGTACCCAGGAAGTGGTCGGTTCCATGAGCAACAGCCATCGCCAGGCCCAGGGCAGCGTCGAACAAGTGGGCCAGGCCGTGACCGCCTTGCGCCAGATCGGCGATGCGGTAACGGTAATCAGCGACATGAACCTGCAGATCGCCAGCGCCGCCGAAGAGCAAAGTGCGGTGGCCGAGGAGATCAACAACAACGTGGCGACGATTCGGGATGTGACGGAGTCGTTGTCCGAACAGGCGAATGAATCGGCGCGGGTCAGCCAGGCGTTGAACAGCCTGGCGAATCAGCAGCAGGGCCTGATGGATCAGTTCAGGGTTTGATGAGTTGCGGGATACTCCGGCAATCAGCCCGAGTATCCCGTAACAGCTGTCGAGCCTTGGCGAGGCTCGACAGCTGCTACGGTTTGTTTTCAATGGCGGCGTGGCAGGTCGATGATGACCTTTAACCCGCCCAGCTCGCTCTCCTGCAACAGAAGCACCCCACCCCACACCTCGACAATATCCCGCACGATCCCCAGCCCCAGACCATGCCCGTCAGTCTGCTCATCCAACCGCGTGCCTCGGCTGAACACCTGATCACGCTGGCTCTCGGGAATCCCCGGCCCGTCATCTTCGACAGCCAACCGAAAGCCTTCCGGGGTTTCGCCGATGCTCAACACAATCTCCGCATCCGCCCATTTGCACGCGTTGTCCAGCAGGTTGCCCAACAGTTCCAGCAGGTCTTCGCGGTCCCACGGCAATTGCAAACCGGGCGGCACGCGGTAACTCAAATCCAGGTGTTCGCCATGGATCATGTTCAGGGTCGCGAGCAACCCCGGTAATTCGCCGTCGCAATCGAACAAGGCACCCGGCAGTGTCTCTCCGGCCAGGCGGGCACGATTGAGTTCACGATTAAGCCGTTGCTGCACCTGCTCCAACTGTTCCCGCAGCAGCTTGCTCAGTTGCGGATGGTCCTTGAGCTGTTCGCTGGATGCCACGCTCAGCAACACCGCCAACGGGGTTTTCAAGGCATGGCCGAGATTGCCCAGGGCATTGCGCGAGCGCTTGAGGCTGTCTTCGGTGTGGGCCAGCAGATGGTTGATCTGCGCCACCAGCGGCTCCAGCTCCACCGGCACCTGGGTATCCAGTTGCGAGCGCTGGCCCTGCTGCAGTTGGGCGATCTGGTTGCGCGCGGTCTCCAGCGGGCGCAAGGCGCGGCGCACGGTGACCCGTTGCAGAATCAGTATCAGCAACAGCGCCGCCAGCCCCAGCACCAGGCCGATCTGGCGCATCAGCCGAAAGCTTTCTCTGACGGGTGTGTAGTCCTGGGCCACGCTGATGGAAATCGACTGGCCAAACCGTTTGTAGTCCGAACGCAGTACCAACAACTGCTGGCCTTCCGGCCCCAACTGCAGGTTGCCCTTCAGCCCGGCGTGGCGCAACTGAGGCAGTTCCTGGTCCCACAGCGAGCGGGAACGCCAATGGGTGTCGGCAAAATCGATACGGAAATAGTGCCCGGAAAACGGACGCTGGTACGCAGGAGACAACCGCTGCTCATCCAGTTGCACACCCGCCGGCCCGCGCACCAGCGCCACCAGCAGGTTCTCGCTGTCGTTGCGCAAGCCGGACTCCAGGTAACGTTGCAGGCCCATTTCGAACAGCCACAGGCTGGTCTGCGCCAGCACCAGGCCGACGATCACCATCACACTGATCAGCCCCAGGCTCAGGCGCCGCTGGATCGACTTCATGCCGGGCTGGCACCAAACCGGTAACCCTGGCCGCGCCGGGTCTCGATCACGCTGCGGCCCAACTTGCGGCGCAGGTGGTTGACGTGGACCTCCAACACATTGGAGTCACGCTCGGTCTCGCCATCGTACAAATGTTCGGCCAGGTGACTTTTTGAAAGGATTTGCTCGGGGTGCAGCATGAAGTAACGCAGCAGCCGAAACTCGGCCGCGGTCAGCTGGATCTCCTCGCCATCACGCATCACACACTGGCGACCCTCATCCAGGTGCAAGCCGGCAGCCTGCAAGGTGGGCTGATTGGCGTGGCCATGGGAACGACGCAGCAAGGCCTGGATACGCAGGTGCAGCTCTTCGGGATGGAACGGTTTGCTGAGGTAGTCGTCGGCCCCGGCCTTGAGCCCTTCGATGCGCTCGGCCCAGGAGTCGCGGGCAGTGAGGATCAGCACCGGCGTGGCCAGGCCGGCGGCACGCCATTGCGTCAACACCTCAAGCCCGGGCAAACCCGGCAGGCCGAGGTCAAGGATGATCAAGTCGTAGGGTTCGCTGCGCCCCTGGTACACCGCATCGCGCCCATCCGCCAACCAGTCGACGGCATAGCCCTGGCGATTGAGCCCGGCCATCAACTCATCGGCCAGGGGTACGTGGTCTTCCACCAGCAGCAGGCGCATCAGTCGTCTTCCTTGTCTTTGAGCAGTTGACCGGTGTTGGCATCGAGTTCGATCTCGCGCACTACGCCTTCCACCGTCAATAGTTCGATTTCATAGATATAGCGCACAGGGCGATCCTTGTGCTCTTCAAGCTCGGCGTCCAGCAGCTTGGCGCCAGGGTAGCGCTCGAAAGCCGGGCCCAGCAGATGCTCAAGCGGCGCGATCACACCCTCCTGGCGCAGGCGAAGCGCCTCGTCCTGGCCCAGGTCACGAGCGGCCAGGCCTGAGCAAAATGCCAGGAGCACCAGCGCCACTTGAACGCTGGTGCGTAGATTTACCTTCATTACGTATCCTGATGATCCTTGAGGACGGCGCCGGTGACAGCGTCCAATTCCAGGTCCCACTCGACGCCCTGGGCGTCGCGCAGTTCAACCTGATAAAGGTATTTGCCGTATTCCTCTTCAAGCTCGGTTTCATGCACGGTGGCGCCGGGATGTTTGGCCAACGCCGTGGCGTTGAGCTTCTCGAAAGACACAATGGTACCAGCGTCGCGCAACTTCAGTGCTTCGTCCGGCCCCAGGTCGCGAGCCTGGGCGACGCCTGCGGTGAGGGCGATGATACTGCTGGCGATCAAGGCTGTGAGGGTTTTCATGGTGAGTCTCCGTTTCGGGATATTTTGCCTACGGGGCTCACGGTACTGGATCCAACTTAACTGAAACTGAATTGCCACCATGGCAATTCTCTGCGAGACCTTTGCCTGCAACCGGGCAAGATTTTCTATACTGCCCTGCTCGCGGTAAATGAGACCGGTATGACTGCTATCCATATGAAGTTCCCCGCCTTGACCCTCAAGGCCGGTACACGCGCTTTTGCACGCATTCGTGAGCAGGGGCTTGCGCCTGCGGACGTCGGCATCCTTCCCGGCGCTGCCGGCGGGCCCAAGGCGCTGGGCATCCAGGGTCTGGACCTGGCGCTGTTTGGTGACTGGCTGCCCCGGGCGCCCCGCGAGCGTGCGCTGATCGGCGCCTCGATAGGCTCCTGGCGGTTTGCCAGTGCGTGCCTGCCCGACCCGGTGCAAGGCCTGCTCGACCTGGGCCGGCTGTACAACGCACAAAGCTTTGCCAAAGGCGTGACCATGGCCGAAGTCAGCCAGAGCTGCGTGCGCATGCTCGATGACTTGCTGGCCGGCCGCGATGCCCGCGTGCTCGACAACCCGCACTACCGGCTGAACATCATGGTGGTCAAAAGCCATGGCCTGCTCGCCGACGATCATCGCGGTCGGCTTGGTTTGGGGTTGTCCTCGGTGATCGCCGACAACCTGAGGGGCCGCGCGCGGTTGTCCCGGCACTTCGAACGGCTGATCGTCCACGATCCACGCCAGGCGCCACCGCTGCATGCGCTCAAGGATTTCCCGTCGCGCTTCCTTGATCTGGAACTGGGCAACCTGCGCCAGGCCTTGCTGGCGTCGGGCTCGATCCCCATGGTGATGCAAGGCGTACGCGACCTGCCGGGTGCAGGCCAAGGCACTTACCGCGATGGCGGCCTGCTGGACTATCACCTCGACCTGCCCTACCACGGCGATGACATCGTGCTGTACCCGCACTTCACCGACCGGGTCATTCCCGGCTGGTTCGACAAAGGCTTGCCGTGGCGCCGCGCCAATCAACAGGGTTTGCAGGATGTCCTGCTGCTGGCGCCGTCGAAGGAATACCTGGCGCGACTGCCCCACGGCAAACTGCCGGACCGCAGTGACTTCAAGCGCTTCATGGGGGATGACCCGGGCCGCAACAAGTACTGGCAAACCGCAATGAGCGAAAGCCAGCGGCTGGGGGATGAGTTTCTGCAACTGGCCGACAATGGCCAATTGGGCGAACGCCTGCTGGCTCTCTAGCGCCCTCTCCGTAGCAGCTGTCGAGCCCAAGCGAGGCTGCGTCGGCAGCACCTCGGTTTGTCAGACAAATCGCAAACGCAGCCTCGCCATGGCTCGACAGCTGCTACGCGGTATGCGCGCGGCCGCGACAAACTGTTAAACTCGCCGCCTGCCAGACACCTCACCGAGCTGAAAAACCCTGTGGAAATCTTCAAAGAGTTTACCTTCGAGTCCGCCCACCGCCTGCCCCACGTTCCGGAAGGCCACAAATGCGGGCGCCTGCATGGCCATTCGTTCAAGGTGGCGATCCACCTCAGCGGCGACCTCGACCCGCACACCGGCTGGATCCGTGACTTCTCGGAGATCAAGGCGATTTTCAAGCCGCTCTACGAACGCCTCGACCACAACTACCTCAACGACATCCCGGGCCTCGAAAACCCCACCAGCGAAGTGCTGGCCAAGTGGATCTGGAATGAACTGAAACCGCTGTTGCCGGAACTCAGCGCGATTCGCATCCATGAGACCTGCACCAGCGGCTGCATCTATCGCGGCGAATAAGCCGGCGACGTAAAAAACCACCCTTGCGGTGGTTTTTTTATGCCGGAGACTCCCTTACAGTCGTGGCCTCTTGTACAGGAAGCGCTGCGATGCCAACCCATATCCGCCCCGCTACCGGCGACGATATCGCCGCTATTGAAGCGATCGTCCACGCCGCCTACTCCCCTTACATCCAGCGAATCGGGCGCAAGCCAGGGCCGATGCTGGATGACTATCGCCAGCAGGTCGCCGCCGAACGGGTGCATGTGCTGGAGAGTGCGGGCCAGGTCCGCGGCTTTGTCGTACTGATTCATCACGATGAGTACCTGCTGCTGGATAACCTGGCCGTCGACCCCGGTGCCCAGGGCTTGGGTTACGGGCGCCTGTTGCTGGGCTTCGCGGAAGGCCAGGCCAGGCATGGCTCCATCCGTCTCTACACCAATGAAGCGATGACCGAAAACATCGCGCTGTACACCCGCAAAGGCTATGTGGAAACCCACCGGGCCGAGGAAAACGGCCTGCGTCGGGTCTACATGCAAAAAGACCTCACCGCCTCGCACTGAAGGAGCTCCCATGGAAAACACCTGGCTGGCCCAGGCCAAGCGCCTGCAAGCATTGGCCTCCACGGGGCTGCACTTCTGCACCGATGACTTCGAGCGCGAGCGCCTCGAGGAAATCGCCCAGATTGCCCACAGCATGCTGGCGCAATTGGGCGAAGTACCGCTGGAGCGCATCACCGGGCTGGTGCCGGATTTTGCCAAACGTTATTCGACGCCCATGATTGATGTGCGGGGCGCAGTGATTGACGGTGACCGGATCCTGTTGGTCCGCGAGCTCACGGATGGCTGCTGGGCATTGCCCGGCGGTTATGCGGATATTGGTTTGTCGGCGGCTGAAAACATCGTCAAGGAAATTCGCGAAGAGGCCGGGCTGACGGTCACGGCCAAGGCGCTGTACAGCGTCACCCACAAGGCCAAAGGCTTGTACCGGCCGGATATCCGGGACTTCTACAAACTCTACTTTCTGTGCGAACGGGTTGATCAACTGGCGCCGGCGGCCGGTTTCGAAACCACCGAAGTTGGCTTCTTCAGCCTGGACGATCTGCCGCCGCTGTCCCGTGGCCGCACCATTGAAAGCGACCTTGAGGCCGCTTTTGCCTTTCATCGCGGGCAGACCACTCACACCCTGTTCGATTGAATAACGGGTGATCCAATTTGTATCACCCTGCACCGCTTTCGCGCCTGAGTGGGCAGAAAGACCAATCCCGCCTGCGTGTTTCCCGTGTTTGGCTATAAATACTGTGCAACCTGCACAGTCCTGACCGTGCGCCCGTCACTGCCTCGCACTTGGCACGACGGGTGCAACAGGCCTGCGTCACTCATTCAGGGAGAACGGCACATGACGCAGAACGAACCGGGCAATGACTACCCTCTCAGCGAGGTGCCCATGCATGCCCGCAAAGGCCTGGCCTCCACCGCCATGGTGCTGCTGGGCTTTACCTTTTTTACCGCGACCATGTTCGCCGGCGGCAAGCTGGGGGTGGCCTTCAGCTTTACCCAGATGCTCGGCGTCGTGGCCCTGGGTAACCTGCTGTTGGGTATCTACGCCGCAGGCCTGGGTTACATCGCGTTCAAGAGCGGTTTGAATTCAGTATTGATGGGGCGTTTCTGCTTCGGTGAAGTGGGCAGCAAGCTGAGCGACTTGATTCTCGGTTTTACCCAGATCGGCTGGTACGCCTGGGGCACCGCCACCGCAGCCGTAGTACTGGGCAAGTATTTCGAGTTGAGCCAGGGCAGCGTACTCGGGCTGATGGTGCTGTTTGGCATGGTGTTCTGCGCGACGGCCTACGTGGGCTATCGCGGGTTGGAGATTCTGTCCTACATCGCCGTGCCGGCCATGGGTATTTTGTTGTTTCTGTCGATGTGGGTCGCCACCGTCAAGGTCGGCGGGCTCGATGGACTGCTGGCAGTGGTGCCGACCGGTGAGCTGGACATGTCCACGGCTATCACGCTGGTGTTCGGCACCTTTGTCAGCGGCGCGACCCAGGCTACCAACTGGACGCGGTTCTCACGCTCGGCCAGGGTCGCGGTGCTGGCCAGCCTGATCGGCTTCTTTATCGGCAACGGCTTGATGGTGTTGATCGGTGCCTATGGCGCCATCGTCTACCAGCAGCCCGACGTGGTCGAAGTGTTGCTGCTACAAGGCTTCGCCATGGCGGCCATGGCGATGCTGTTGCTGAATATCTGGAGCACCCAGGACAACACCATCTACAACTTCGCCGTCGCCGGCTGCAACCTGCTGCGCACCAAGCGCCGCAAAACGGTGACCCTGGCCGGTGCGGTGATCGGCACCCTGCTGGCGTTGCTGGGCATGTACGACATGCTGGTGCCCTACCTGATCCTGCTGGGCACGGTGATCCCACCGATTGGCGGGGTGATCATGGCGGATTTCTTCTATCGCTACCGCGGCCACTATCCGCGCCTGGCCGATACACGCCTGCCGGCCTTCAACTGGCCAGGGCTGATCGCCTATGCCGTGGGTACGGTGCTGGCCTTTCATTCACCCTGGGTGGCGCCGTTGGTGGGGATCGTGGCGGCGTCCCTGACCTACATCGTGCTGACCAGCGTATTGCGGGTGCGGGCACCTTTGGCTGACGTCCAGGCATGAGCCTGACAGTCGCCGATGTGCTGGCCTTGCCCGGCCTTGAATCGATGTGCCTGCGGGCCGGGGAAGCCGGCCTGGAGAACACGGTGCGCTGGCCCTATGTCGCAGAAAACAGCGGGATCGCCGAATGGGTGCTGGGGGGCGAACTGGTGTTCGTCACCGGCATCAATCATCCACGGGACGAGGCCAATCTGTTGGTGCTGCTGGACGAAGCCTGTCAGCGCCAGGTCGCCGGCCTGGTGATCCTCACGGGGCCGGACTATATCCAGGCGATTCCCCAGCGTTTGCTGGAAGCGGCGCAAGCGGCGGGCATGCCGCTGATCGAACAGCCTTACTCGTTGAAGATGGTACTGGTGACCCAGGCCATCGGTTCGGCGTTGATCCAGTCGCAGCAGTTGGGGCGCTCGCGACACGATGTGCTGGAGCGCCTGCTGGCCGGTGATTACCAATCCCTGGATTTGCTGCTGCACCGCGCTGCGCAGTTGGACATGCCGCTGGCCGGCCATTGGCAACTCGTCCAGTTGCAACTGGACGGCAGCGACGCGCTGTTTGCCCAGGGTGAGGCGCCAGTGGTCGAGGCGCAGCTTGCCCGACAACACGATGCGATTACCCGCCGTCTGCGCCAGTTTTCTGCGCAGCATCCGTCGCGCCTGCCCGTGCTGGGGCGTGCCGGACAATGGACGTTGCTGCTGCCTGCGATAGACGCGGGTGCGGCATTGGCCAACCGTCAGTTGTTGGCGGGTTGGTTGAAGGCACTGAATCTGCGCCTGGCACCGTTGAAACTGTTTATCGGCCTGAGTGCTGCCGCGCACCCACCCGCGCGCCTGGCCCAGGCCCTGGATGAGGCGCGCCAGGCATTGGCCGCTGCGCGACGGTTCAGTGAACGCGCCGGGCTGTGTGTCTACGATGAGTTGGGCGTACTCAAGCTGCTCAGTGGCGTACGTGATCGCGCCCTGCTCGATCAGTTCCTCAACGAACGCCTGGGGCCGCTGCTGCGCCACGACCTGCACCATGGCCCAAGCCTGATGCCGACCCTGGAGGCCTGGTTCCACGAGAATGGTAACCTTGTGGCCGCAGCCCAACGGCTGGCGGTTCACCGCAACACCCTGACGCATCGCGTCCAGCGTATCGAAGCCCTGTGCGGGCTGACGCTGGACAATGCTTATGACCGCCTGGACATCGGCATCGCGCTGATGATCTGGCGGCTGTCTGCCTGACTGTTTTTTGCCAAGAGGAACTTGCCCATGCACATCATCAACGCCCGCCTGCGCAACCGTGAAGGCCTGCATGATCTGCACCTGGAACACGGCCGGATCGCCAGCATCACCCAACAAGGCGCTGCCCCCCTGGCAGGCCCCGACGACCTGGACGCCGCCGGCAACCTGGTGGTCCCGCCTTTCGTCGAGCCGCACATTCACCTCGATGCCACCCTGACCGCCGGCGAGCCGCGCTGGAACATGAGCGGCACCCTGTTTGAAGGCATCGAGTGCTGGGGCGAGCGCAAGGCCACCATCACCCTGGAAGACACCAAGACCCGCTCCAAAAAAACCATCCAGACCCTGGCCGCCCATGGCATCCAGCATGTGCGCACCCATGTCGACGTCACCGACCCGGACCTCACCGCGCTCAAGGCCATGCTTGAAGTACGCGAGGAAAGCGGCCACCTGATCGACCTGCAAATCGTCGCGTTCCCCCAGGAAGGCATCGAGTCCTACCGCAATGGCCGCGAGCTGATGGAAGAGGCCATTCGCCTGGGCGCCGACGTGATCGGCGGCATCCCGCACTTTGAATACACCCGTGACCAAGGGGTGAGTTCGGTGAAGTTCCTGATGGACCTGGCCGAACGCACCGGTTGCCTGGTCGATGTGCACTGCGACGAAACCGACGACCCACACTCGCGCTTTCTTGAAGTGCTGGCCGAAGAAGCCCGCAGCCGTGACATTGGCGCCCGCGTGACCGCCAGCCACACCACGGCCATGGGCTCCTACGACAATGCTTACTGCGCCAAACTCTTCCGCCTGCTGGGGCATTCGGGCATCAGCTTTGTCTCCTGCCCTACCGAAAGCATCCACTTGCAGGGCCGCTTCGACACCTTCCCCAAACGCCGCGGCGTGACCCGGGTCAACGAACTGCTGGAGGCTGGTATGAACGTCTGCTTCGGCCAGGACTCGATCGTCGACCCTTGGTACCCCTTGGGTAACGGCAACATTTTGCGGGTGCTGGAAGCCGGGTTGCATATCTGCCACATGCTTGGCTACCGCAACCTGCAAAGTGCCCTCGACCTGGTCACCGACAACAGCGCCCGGGCGATGGCCCTGGGGGATCGTTATGGCCTGGAACCTGGACGCCCGGCGAACCTGTTGATCCTGTCTGCAGACAGCGACTATGAAGTGATTCGCAGCCAGGGCTTGCCGTTGTATTCGATTCGAGCGGGCAAAGTGTTGATGAAACGCCGGCCGGCGCAGGTGGAGTTTTTGTAGGCTCATACGATTGAATCTATATCGAGGGTTTGTGGCTTTCCCCAGCCATCATCCGATTGTGGCGGGATGCTCGCCACTTGGGTGAGTACGCGATTTTGCGGGTGAGCGAACCAGCGTTTCAGGCTGGATTGCAGGGTTGGGGATGAAGCGTGGCTGCCGTAGACGTCGCGGGCCTGGAGGCGGCGCCAGCGGAGGGTTGCCAGGCGGTCGCGACTACTTTGCAGACGATCAGCTTCGATGCTCAAGGCCTGGATATCTTCATAACCACGCTGATTGGTCGGTCGATAGCGGTCCAGTTCTCGTTTTTTCTCCCGCAGTTGTTGCCGCATGCTGATCAGCGCTTTTTCGATCAGCTCAAATTCACTCGCAGTCACCAGTGTTCCGTCGGCGTCCACGGTTTGCTGCCAGCGGCGTAACGTCGCCCAGGCTGCCGGGATGTAGCTTGCGGTCATAAAGTGCTGCTTGTATTGGACTAGCTGCTTGATCAGGTTGGCCCGGTCCGGCATATCACCGCTGAGTTGAATCGCGCGATTGCATGCAGCTTCTTCGATCGACTCACACCCGGGGTTCCACAATATTGAAGACTGTGTGCCGTCGGGCAAGGCAATCGGCATGAAATGCTGCTGGGAGCCGTGATGCTGATAGGCGTTCCCGCCCACCCGCACCAACCCAAGTGCGAACAGCAGGCCAGCAGGTGCAGGATTGCTGAACAGGGTAACAAGCCCGGGAATCCAGAGTTTGGCAGTTGTGTTCATCCAGGGTGCCGGGACGCTGGGTACCGGGTCGTTATGATTGACGATGCGGTGATGCACCAAAGATGAAGCACCGTCAGTGAACTCAGAGTCGGCAACGCGGGGAGCGCCATAGGTGTAAAGAAGGATGTTGCGGTCGTAACCTGGAATTCGCCTAAGAGACTCTGCCAGCAGCAGTGCTATGGCGCCGCCGAGACTATGGCCACAAATTATGATGCGCTGGCCTATGTAGAACCGGTCGAGGTAATGCAGCGCAAAATCACGCATCGCCCGATACGCGCCATAAAAGCCCTCATGAACCTTACCAACACCCTCGACAAAAGCGACCTGGTGAGCATTGGCATCCCTCAGCCCATCGGAACGGCTTGCAGTGCCCCGCACTGCGATCAGGATCACATGGTCGTGATGGCTGATAAACGCCTGAGTATCAGTGCCATTCTCCTCGTCATCAAAAAAATGCAGCTTCGCTGGGTGGGCCGGGGACTCTCCTTGCTCCGATCGATTTTGCTCATACAACTCAGGATCAAAAGGCAACACCTCGAATCGTTGCGAGTACGGCACGTCTTCATACACGGGATAAAAGTGTTCCACCTGGTCGGAATCGAACTTCCAAGCCTCCTGATAGCCCGACAGTTGTTCGGAAAAAAAATTGCCCACACTGGGCTCTATGGGAAAGCTGACCTGGTCCATCGGCGGAGTCGACGGTTCCTGCCCAAAATCGCAATAACTCAAGGTAGCCATAAGCGCCAACTGATAAAGGTTCAAGGCACAGAACTGGTCTTCAATCGACAACAACGGGCGTAACGCACGCAGCGGCCTTACCTCCAGCACAGTGTGCAGGTCAGGAAATAAAACCAGCCCTGTCAGCTTGGGCTGAGGGGGGCCAAACCCAAGTTCAGCCAGCATGCGGAGCGCATGCCGCGGTGGTCGATGGGTTCTGGGCGCCAAGGGAGGCAAATGAGCAGTGTGCAAGACCAAGTCACTGACCTCGACTTGATAGAATTTGCCTGTTTCCCGCCCTGCCGGGTTTCGCTCGACGCGCTCCCCGTCTACACGTGAAAACCGCGTCTGTTCGGCTCGTACCTGAAGCTCGGTGATAGGCAGTGGATAACAACCACGCGTTTGCAACGTTGCGTAGTAATCCCCGCTCATTTCATATGGCGCATCGAAGATCAGAACCACAGGCCCTCGATATGGGTTGTCCAACTTTGCGAAACCGTTTCCATCCAAACGACCTGCATATTGTTGACCTGTGCTGTCAAAAACCTTGTACGCAAGACCCCCATAAGCGTTTCCGTCACCTGATTCGTCCACAAGACAAAAACTCAGCCAACATCCACGCACTGCACAAGCCGGCATTTTCCCGCTGAAAAAGGGTTGTTTCCATTCTGTAAGCGCCATCGCTGAATATCCTTATTCAGTAAAAGTTAAAGATAAGTACGCTCCCCATCAGATTTCCCCAAACACGAGCCTCACTGTTTTGCCGTTCAACTCATCACGCTGCACACGACCACCCGTTGCTGTCGTTGGCGGCAGTCCTCTTGCATCCACCAGGTTGCATTGAAATACGTTATCAGTCGCCTGCGTTGGCCCTGCCGGCCTGAGTAACCACTGACAGGCCCCCGGCACCTCCAAGGTACCTTCCCCCGGCATTCGAGACATATGGGGTTCAACCCAATCATGCACACCGATAAACGCAAAATCCCCCCCACTGTCCGACAAGTGCTCAGCCGACTTCGCATAGACATCAAACGTCATGTAACGCAGCACTAACGGACACCCGTTCACCGTCTCCGTCAGAGGCAACTCGAAGCTCGCCCGATTCGCCACCGACTTCTCAAGAGCGTCGAATATCTTGATCTCTGGCAGATCACCTGGACGCCATCGTAAAGTGCAAGTCTCACCTGTTCCGGGGACGTAAGTTGCATCGCCTCTGAGTCTGTAATTCGCCGGCAAATCGACCTCCAAAGTGAAACTATCAGCAGGCTTCATCACACAACCGGAAACACCCAGCACACTGCAAACGAATACCCCTCGCCACACGCCCGACATAAATCCCCTACGCATCCTGCTGCTCCCGCTCCACCCGACGCCACTCCCCAACCACCCGCTGAAAATGATCCTCCGCCACTTCCCCACGCATCGGCTGCCATCGAATAAGCACGTCCCCAGTGGTTTCCAACAACCGCCGCACGACCAAAAACTCCAGCTGTTCCGGCCTGTCCCATTGCCAGGCCCGCGCTTGCTCCAGCACCTGCGCCAACCAGATTCTCGGGTCTTGAAATTCAACCAGTGCGCTCAACGCCTCGCTGTACTCGGCCAGCAGGTAACGCAGGATATTGGCTTGCAGAATCACTCCCGCCTGGGGATTCGGCACCTCCAGCCACGGCGCAGGATCGGGTACCGGATACGCCCCCGGAGCCGGGTTATCGACACAACTCCAACGCTCACCCTGCCAGTAACACACGCCGATCAGCGGCCCGAGAAAAACAGGCCAGTCCCGAGCAGGCAGGTGAACCAAGGCCCGCGCCAAGGTGCGGTTATCGTGGAAGCGGTACAGCGCCTGACTGCCCGCCGCTCCCACCACCAACCTGTCGCGCCAGTGCCGGGTAACACCCGATAAATCATCACCAGGCAGGCTGCCCAACCAGCCCCAATTACGCTGAGGGTTTTGCAGCAAACCCACCAATGCGGGCTCGCTGACATGGTCGAGCAACAGGAGCATCGGCCCATCCGCTGCCATTTCCGATGCGACGGTTTCACCAAAGAGGCAGCGATACTCAGCGACCGTGCGTGTCGCCAGCAGTACCCCACGCGCATCGCTTTCACCCTGTAGAACCAGGCACAGGCGGCGCCCTGCCTGCTGCTGTTCAGCCATCCACTGGCCAGGCGCGATCTCCATCAAGCCGCCCTCCCCGTGGATTCGCACAGGCCTTCACGGCAGCGCTCGCACACTGGACAGAAGTCCGCATCCAGTCTTCTGGCCATCTCCATGACTGCGCCTTGGATAACCGAAACCTTCGGCCCATCCGCTGCAAATGCGGACGAAGCAGCCACGTCACCCGGTCCAACTGGGTTGGCTGTGCGAATCACGGCAGGCACACCGCCCAACGTGATCGGCCGACTGCTGAAAATCCCGCCGGCCTGAATCAGCAAATGCTCACCACCGGCCTTGAAGCTCAACTGCGCACCGGCATCGATAACCAGATTGGCCCCCGCCTTCAGATGGACCTGTTGCCCCGCTTCGATCACCAGGGTCTGGCCGACAAGGGTCTGGCTGTTGCCCTGCACGTGCAAGTGATCATCAGCCCCAAGCCGAACCTTGCGGTCGCCGGCGATGCTGCGGTGTTCCTCGCCTCCCAGGGTGGTGGCACTCAAGCCGTGGATGGTTTCCCGACGTTCGCCCACCACCTCCAGCCGACTGTCGTGGCCGACCTGCTGCTCCAGATCGCGTTGGGCGCGCAGGTAGATGAGTTCCTGGCCGCTGCGGTCCTCAAGGTGCAGCTCGTTGGCCCCCGTCCCGCTCGGCGAACTGCGGCTGCGCAGCACACTGCGGGTCTTGTGTTGGGGCAACGGATAGGCAACAGGCTGCAAGGTATTGGGCAGGCAACCATTGATCACTGGCCGGTCTGGATCACCTTCCAGGAACGTCACCAGTACCTCCATGCCCACACGCGGGATCATCACCGCGCCATAGCTGTCACCCGCCCATCCGGACGCCACACGCACCCAGCAGCTGCTCTTGTCGTCGTGCTGGTCCAGGCGGTCCCAATGAAAGCGAATTTTCACCCGGCCGTGAGCGTCGCAATGCACGTCTTCACCCTCGGGCCCGGTGACGGTTGCGGTCTGGCTGCCGCTGATACGCGGTTTGACGTGCTTGAGCGGCGGGCGGTAAGCGGCGCGCCAGGGCGTTGCGGTAAATCGATTGCGATAGCCGTGGAATGCCTCGACATCCACCACCGCCTCCTCCAGCACCTGCGGTTGATAGCCTTCGTGACGCACGCCGGTGATCAGCCACAAGTCATTACAGGTGCGGTCCGGATGGCCGCGCAGTTCCAGGAAATGCCCGCTGCGCAAAGCCGGCTGGTCACTGCGGCCCAGGGCCCGATGACGGTCGCGTTGATGACGTTCCAGGCCACGCCGGGCCAACTGCGAACCTCGCAGATGCCCCGTGAATCCCGCAGGGTATTGATAGTCTTCAAGTGCCGGGAAAGATCCGGCCTGCTCCTGCAAGCGCAGCGACGGATGTTCGAAGTCGTAGTCACGCCGAACAACCTGAGCACTGCGCGTGGCCAGGCGCACATCGAAACGCTGGATCACCAGCGTTTCGGCAGCCGGGCCTCCGGCCGGGCAGTAGCGTTGCGCCGGCAAACGATGAAACACCGTCTGGTCATCACCCAACACCAGTACATGGGCGTCTGCACTGTGGCGAAAGTGGTAGTGAATGCCCTCTTCCTCGCACAGCCGCTGGATAAAGTGCAGGTCGGTTTCCGCGTATTGCACACAGAACGTACGCGGTGGGTAAACCACCGGCCCCAGTTCGAAGGTATAGGCATCAGCAAGGATGCCGTGCTGCTCAAGCACTGCCGCGATAATTTGCGGTACGCTGCGCTGCTGGAAAATCCGCTGGTCGCAACGATGGGCCAGGTACGCCACGCGCGGCGCAAGGGTGAGGTGGTAGCGGGTCAGCCGCTGCCCCGGGCCTTCCCGGCCAATGCTGTAGATTTGCCCGTGCAGGCCTTCACCGGGCTCGCCAAAATCCAGATAGGCCGGTTGGTGAAGTAACTTCTCCAGATCCAGGCTGGGGTTTTCACTGACCCACTGCACTTCAATGAAAAAAGGCTGGTCAATCGTTTCGCTGCCTTTAAAAGCCAGCACCTGAAATGCCTGGTTCATTCCTGCAACGACCAGTTTGAAACGTGACGAAACAAGCGTATTGAACATCCGTTGTTACCCGCCATTCATTGTCGAGCTGAAATAACTTCTCCCGTAAAACGCAGATAAAGCCACTCAATTCGAAGCCGATAAAAAGTGCCTGAACCCCAGGAATACTAGCGATTTCAGGCGAAATTCGGCCGCTTCAAAATAAAAAAGAAGATTCGTACACCGATATTGGAAGGGTCTTTTATAAATACAGAAATGCAGTTAAACAGCCAGTACTGACTAACGGGAATACTCTTACACCACCATTCACCAGAGCTGCTTGTTTATAGAGAAACAGCTGACAAAGATGATTAAGCCCGCCACTGCCTTTTTCAAACTTCCTGCAGCCGCGCAGTCCCGAACAGGCTAACGCTCAGCAACTCACCCGGCTCTGCTTGCAACCGTACGGGTGCGGTACCGCCCGGCATCACCACCGCCACCTGACCCGCCGTCACCCATCCTACAGACCAGGCGGCGCATGCCACCGCACTGGCGCTGGTCCCGGAGGACGCCGTGGGCCCCTCACCACGCTCAAACACCCGCGCGATCACGCGATTGCCTGAATCCCGGGCGACCCATTGCAGGTTGACCCCGGAAATACAAGGTTGGCCGGCCCCGGCAGGTGGTGCGAAAGCAATCGCCCTCAGCGGATCGAACCAGGCTGATCGATGCAGCTGGGCGTTGTCCGGCAACGCTGACGCGTCCTGTACCAGCGTCACACAATGCGGGTTGCCCACACGCACAAACTGGCTGTGATTCCACTCGGGGTTGAGCGCAGCCAGTGGCGAAACATGGCTCACCTCAGTTCCCTCAAGCGAGACCGCACCCACACCAACAGCCCCTACCGCCAAAGGCCCGAACTCGGGACGCCCGAGCGCCAGCCAAAAGCCCTGCACCTGTTCGTACTCCGCCGGCTCAACCCGCGTAACCACCGGCGACAGTGCGTCTGTCTTGTCGTGATGCACCCGCAACTCACAGCCTTGCGCCATCAATCCCTGGTCGGTCAACGACTGGGCAAAGATCGTCAGGCCATTGCCACTGCGTTCGGCCAGGGAACCGTCGGTGTTGACGATCAACAGGTCAAAAGGCGGCGCGGCCTGGAACGGCCCCACCAACAAACCGTCACAACGATGCGCCTTGGCCTCTGCCGAGCGCGGCAACTCCTCCCAACCGCACTCGGCGGCAATCGCCGCCAATGCCCAAACACCTCGGGTGCCAGCGGCCAAGTCGGCACGGTCCGGCACGTCGATACCCTTGCTGCGTAACTGCGCCGGGCTTACCACCCCGTAGATATTCCCGCGGGCGTCGTAAAACAGGGTCATTGCGCAGTCCGCATAAAGATTCGTACCACCTCTTCCAGGTGCTTGCGCATCGCCTGTCGCGCCCCCTCCACGTCTCGCTGTTCCAGTGCATCGAGGATCTTGCGGTGCTCGTCTTCCGAGCGATGGGGCATGTCGTCCGAGGTGTAATGCGCCTGCAACCGCTGGAACATGCTGCCGTAACGATGCCCCAGCAAATGCGCAATCATCAACGCATACGCCGGATTGCCCGAGGCCTGGGCGATGCGAATGTGAAACAGGCGATCGCCCGGATGGGTATGGGAGCCGTCGCGGTTGTCCTGCACATTACGCTCGAAGGCCTCGCGGATCCCCGCCAGCTCTTCGTCGGTGGCATGTTTGGCGGCCAGGGCGGCGGCTTCCGGCTCAATCAGGCGACGGGCCTGGAGCAGGGAAAACGGTGGAATCTCGGCATTGAAGTCGACGTGCAGGTTGAGTTCCGGATCGAACTCTTTCCATTGATCCCGGGTGGCCTGGGCCATCACCGGTTCCTGGCTGACTGTCGGTTGCACGGGTTCACACACCAGCACGCCGTTGCCCACCCGCACGTCTACCAGGCCGATCACCTCCAGGGCAATCATCGCCTCACGCACGGAAGCGCGACTCACGCCCAGCAGTTTGGCGAGTTCACGCTCAGCTGGAAGTCGACTGCCCGGCGGAAATTCTCCGCTGTCGATCAACGCCCGCAACTGGTCGGCAATCTGTCGATAAAGACGTTGGTTATCAATTACTTGAAATGGCATCTAGGCTCAGCTCGATTCATGCACAGCACGGTCAAAGCGATCAACCCGCAAAAAAGCCGCTTGTTGACCGGGATGACCCATGCTAAAAATTGGATCAATGGCCTGACCATTGGATCGTTTCCAGTGTGCTGATCATAGCAAACCCACCAGGGTTCGCTATGCCGCAGATGCAGGTGTTTCACGCCCTCAATGGCCTGACCATTGAGCCAATAACAATAATCAAGGGAGTCTGTCATGGACCTCACCGGTAAACGCGTGCTGATCACCGCCGCCGCCCAGGGCATTGGCCGCGCCAGCGTCGAAGCCTATCTGGCGGCAGGGGCCGAAGTGATTGCAGCCGACATCAATCAACAGGCGCTCGCCGGCTTGCCGGGTGCGCAAACGGTGGTGCTGGATGTCACCGACGCCAGCGCCATCCAACACCTTGCCGCCGAGATCGGCCCTCTGGACGTGCTGTTCAACTGCGCAGGCGTGGTGCATGCCGGCAATATCCTCGAATGCCCGGAAAGCGACTGGACGTTTGCCCTCGACCTGAACGTCACCGCCATGTACCGCATGATCCGCGCGTTTCTGCCGGGGATGCTCGCGGCGGGCGGCGGCTCGATCATCAACATGTCGTCGGTGGCCTCCAGCCTCAAGGGCGTGCCCAACCGCTTTGCCTATTGCGCCAGCAAGGCGGCCGTCATCGGCCTGACCAAATCCGTCGCGGCCGACTTTGTCACCCAACGCATCCGCTGCAACGCTATCTGCCCGGGCACCGTGGAGTCGCCTTCGCTGCAGCAACGCATCATCGAACAAGCCCGCCATGAAGGCCGTCAACAGGACGAGGTGTACGCCGCCTTCACCGCGCGCCAGCCGATGGGACGCCTGGGCACGCCCCAGGAAATTGCCCAGCTGGCGCTGTACCTTGGCTCCGATGCCAGCGCGTTTACCACCGGCACCACCCAGATCATTGACGGCGGCTGGAGCAACTGACCGCCCACTTCCAATAAGAGGATTGCTCATGAAATTGCTGCGCTATGGTGAAAAAGGTCAGGAACGCCCGGCCCTGCTTGACGCTGATGGACGTCTGCGTGACCTGTCCGCCCACATCAGTGATATCGCCGGTGACGCCCTGCTCCCGCAAAACCTCGCTCGCCTGCAAGAACTCGACCCCGCGAGCCTGCCCCTGGTACCGGGCAATCCGCGTTTGGGCGCCTGTGTCGGCCAGGTAGGAAAATTCATCTGCATCGGCCTGAACTACGCCGATCACGCTGCCGAAACCGGCGCCCCCATCCCTGACGAACCGATCATCTTCAACAAGTGGACCAGCGCCATCGTCGGCCCCAACGACAACATCGAAATCCCCCGCCACTCCACCAAGACCGACTGGGAAGTGGAGTTGGGCGTGGTGATCGGCCAGGGTGGCCGCTACATCGAGGAAAGCCAGGCCATGCAGCACGTGGCCGGCTACTGCGTGATCAACGATGTCTCCGAGCGCGAGTTCCAGCTGGAACGCGGCGGCACCTGGGACAAGGGCAAGGGCTGCGACACCTTCGGCCCGCTCGGCCCCTGGCTGGTCAGCCGCGATGAGATCGCCGACCCGCACCAACTGTCGATCTGGCTGGAAGTCGACGGCCACCGCTACCAGAACGGCAACACCCGCACGATGATTTTCCAGATCCCCAAACTGATCAGCTACCTCAGCCAGTTCATGAGCCTGCAACCGGGGGATGTGATTTCCACCGGCACCCCGCCCGGTGTCGGCCTGGGGATCAAGCCCACGCCGGTCTACCTCAAGCCCGGGCAAAAAATCCGCCTGGGTATCGAAGGCCTCGGCGAACAGAACCAGACCACGGTCGACGCCTGACAAGAGACTAGGAGCCGTTCATGACTACCATTACCGCGATTCGCGTCGAAGATATCCGCTTTCCTACGTCCCAGTCCCTGGACGGTTCCGACGCCATGAACCCGGACCCGGACTACTCGGCCGCCTATGTGATTTTGCAGACCGACAACCCGGCCCTTGAAGGCCATGGCCTGACCTTCACCATCGGCCGTGGCAACGAGATTTGCTGCGCGGCGATCCAGGCCATGCAGCCGCTGCTGGTGGGCTTGACCCTGGAATGGATCGCCGAAGACATGGGCCGCTTCTGGCGGCATGTCACCAGTGACAGCCAGTTGCGCTGGATCGGCCCGGACAAGGGCGCAATCCACCTGGCCACCGGCGCGATCGTCAATGCCGCGTGGGACTTGTGGGCCAAGGCCGAAGGCAAACCCCTGTGGCGCCTGGTCGCCGACATGAGCCCGGAACAGCTGGTGCGCTGCATCGATTTCCGCTACATCACCGACTGCATCACCTCCAGCGAAGCCCTGGCCTTGCTGCGCCAACGCGCCGAAGGCAAGGCTGAACGCCTGGCCGACCTGCAAGCCAACGGCTACCCCTGCTACACCACCTCCGCCGGCTGGCTCGGTTACGGCGACGAAAAGCTGCGCAGGCTGTGCCAGGAAGCGGTGGATGCCGGCTTCAACCACGTCAAGCTCAAGGTCGGCCACGACTTGCAGGATGACCTGCGGCGCGTACGCATCGCCCGCGAAGTATTGGGCCCGGACCGCCAATTGATGATTGACGCCAACCAGGTGTGGGAAGTCGACACCGCCATCGATTGGGTGCGCGAATTGGCGTTTGCCAAGCCGTGGTTCATCGAGGAACCCACCAGCCCCGACGATATCGAGGGCCATCGCAAGATTCGCCAGGGGGTGGCGCCGGTCAAGGTCGCCACCGGCGAGATGTGCCAGAACCGGATCATCTTCAAGCAATTGATCATGCGCGAAGCCATCGACGTGGTGCAGATTGACGCCTGCCGCCTGGGCGGGGTCAACGAGGTGCTGGCGGTGATGCTGATGGCGGCCAAATATGGCCTGCCCGTGTGCCCGCATGCCGGCGGTGTCGGGCTTTGCGAGTACGTGCAGCACCTGTCGATGATCGACTACCTGTGCATTGCCGGCACCCACGAAGGCCGGGTGATCGAGTATGTCGACCACTTGCACGAGCATTTCGAAGAACCTTGCGTGGTGCGCGGTGCGGCCTATCTGCCGCCGAAGGCGCCGGGATTTTCGATCCAGATGAAAGCCGCGTCCCGGGAGCAATACCGCCACCGGCCGTGAGCTGAACCGCAATTTGAATGGACGGAGCACAATAACAATGTCGTCCCCATCACCTTTGAGGCTCGATGCGCACCAGCATTTCTGGCGCTACCGGGCCGCTGATTATCCGTGGATCGGTACGGCTGAGGCCGACTTGCGGCGGGACTTTCTCCCACAGGACTTGCGGCCGTTGCTCGACGCTGCCGACCTGGATGGCTGCATTGCCGTGCAAGCCCGCGCCGGTGAGCAGGAAACCGACGCGCTGCTGGAAATGGCGCGGCAGCACCCATGGATACTCGGCGTCGTCGGCTGGGTCGACCTGTGCGACCCACGCCTGGAACAGCACCTGGAACAGTGGCGCGACGCACCGGGACTCAAGGGCTTTCGGCATCAGATTCAGGATGAGCCTACGCCTGCCAGCTTTATGGCCGACGCCAGGTTCTCCCGTGGCCTGCAGCACCTGCAGCAACAAGGCTACGTCTACGAGGTGCTGATCCGCTGCGCCGACCTCGACGCCGCGACAGCCCTGTGCCAGCGCCACGACCGGCATCATCTGGTGCTGGACCACCTGGGCAAACCGGACATCGCCAACGGCCCCGTCGGTTGGGCCGAACACCTGGCGCCACTGGCCGCCCTGCCCCACGTCAGTTGCAAGCTGTCGGGCCTGCTCACCGAAGCCGGGCCCGAGCAACGCAACGCCCGAGCCCTGCGCCCCTACATCGAACTGGCGCTGGAATTGTTCGGCGCCGAGCGCCTGATGTTCGGTTCGGACTGGCCGGTGTGCCTGCTGGCCGGGGAATACCAGGGCACCTGCCAATTGCTGCAACAAACCCTCGGCCCACTGTCGCCCGATGAACAGCAGGCCATCTGGGGCGGCACGGCCCAGCGGGTCTATCACCTTGAAGGAAATTGCCCATGAATCTGCATTTGCAGGACCGCGTGATCATCGTCACCGGCGGCGGCTCGGGGATTGGCGCCGCCATTTCCCTGGGGTTGATTGCCGAAGGCGCAATCCCGGTGATTTTCGGTCATCAACCGTTGTCCGCGGCGTTCGCGGCCGAGCTTGAGCAGCATGGCCAAAGCCACTTCATCCGTGTCGAGTTGCGCGATGAGGACGCCTGCCGCGCAGCCGTCAACGAAGTGTTGCGACATTTCGGACGCATCGACGGCCTGGTGAACAACGCCGGGGTCAACGACGGCGTGGGCCTGGATGCGGGCCGTGCAGCCTTCGTCGAATCCCTGGAAAAGAACCTGATTCATTACTACCTGATGACCCACCTGTGCCTCGATGCCCTCAAGGCCAGCCGCGGGGCAATCGTGAATATCAGCTCCAAGACGGCCCTCACCGGCCAGGGCGGTACCAGCGGTTATACCGCCGCAAAAGGTGCGCAGCTGTCACTGACCCGGGAATGGGCCGCCTCCTTGCTGGAGTTCGGCATCCGGGTCAATGCCGTGGTGCCCGCCGAGGTGCTGACGCCGCTGTATCAACGCTGGATCGACGGCTTCGACAACCCCGAGGCCAAGCTCGCCGCCATCGTCGAAAAAATCCCCTTGGGCAAACGGATGACCACTCCCGAGGAAATTGCCGACAGCGTGCTGTTCCTGCTCTCACCCCGCGCCTCCCACACCACCGGACAGTGGCTGGTGGTGGATGGAGGCTACACCCACCTCGACCGGGCGCTGACATGAGCGGCCAACGTTACTGCCTGGCGCTGGACCTGATCGACGATGCGGCATTGATCGCCGAGTACCAGCAGCTGCATCGACGCATCTGGCCTGCCGTGGCAGAGCATCTGCGCAGCCAGCAAATCCTGGAAATGCAGATCTGGCGCCTGGGCACGCGGCTGTTCATGGTCATGGACACCGCGGCCGGGTTCAGCTTCGAAGGGCTGGACCACGCTGCACGCGCCAACCCCGACGTGCAAGCCTGGGAAACCCTGATGTGGCGCTTCCAGGCCCCCACGCCGTGGACTGACCCCGGCGGCAAATGGCAGCCCCTGGAGCAGATTTTCCGCCTTACCGACCAACCCTGATACCCGCTGCATCGCACGCCTTGATCCCATAAAAACAACAGGAGAAGCGTCATGTTAAGCAAAGATACACACCTGCCAGGCACCCGTGCCGTGCCGACCTATCGCTGGGCGCTGATGCTGGTGACCAGTCTGTTTTTCCTCTGGGGCTTGTCCTACGGTTTGCTCGACGTACTGAACAAGCACTTCCAGGAAGTCCTGCACGTCAGCAAGGCCCAGTCCGGGCTGTTGCAAAGCGCCTATTTCGGCGCGTACTTCCTGATTGCCCTGCCGGCCGGGTTGTTGATGGACCGCCACGGCTACAAGGCCGGGATCCTGCTGGGCCTGTGCCTGTATGCGACGGGCGCGCTGCTGTTCATGCCGGCGGCTGCGGCGGCGAGCTTTCCGTTTTTCCTGTTCGCGCTGTTTGTCATCGCCTGCGGCCTGGGCTGCCTGGAGACCGCTGCCAACCCCTATGCCACGGTGCTGGGGGAACCCCAGGGCGCCGAGCGGCGGTTGAACTTGGCGCAATCATTCAATGGCCTTGGCCAGTTCTTCGGCCCGCTGATTGGCGGCGCGATGTTCTTCAGCGCCGGCAGCACACCGGCCTCGGACATGAGTTCGTTGCAGACCACCTACGTGGTGATCGCGGTTCTGGTACTGCTGGTGGCGCTGCTGATCGCCCGCACGCCGCTGCCGGATTTGCGCGCACAGGAACAGGCACTGCAACCGACGGCCGGCAAGGGTCTGTGGCAGCACCGGGAGTTTGTCGGTGGGGTGATCACGCAGTTTTTCTATGTGGCGGCCCAGGTCGGAGTCGGCGCATTTTTCATCAACTACGTCACCGAGCATTGGGCACAGATGGGCAATCAGCAAGCCGCCTACCTGCTGTCGATCGCAATGCTGGCCTTCATGTTCGGGCGCTTTTTCAGTACCTGGCTGATGGGCCGGGTCAGCGCGCAGAAGCTGCTGCTGATTTATGCGCTGATCAATATCGCGTTGTGCGGCCTGGTGGTGATCGGCCTGGAAGGTATCTCGGTGATCGCGCTGATCGCAGTGTTCTTCTTCATGTCGATCATGTTCCCGACGCTGTTCGCCATGGGCGTGAAGAACCTCGGGCCGCACACCAAGCGCGGCAGTTCGTTCATGATCATGGCGATCGTCGGCGGCGCCCTGATGCCCTACTTGATGGGCAAGGTGGCGGACAACAGCACGGTGGCGCTGGCTTACCTGTTGCCTATGGGGTGTTTCGTGATTGTGGCGGTGTATGCCCGTAGTCGCTTGCGCCATCCGTGAAGTACCGCCCCGGCGTCGTCCCGAACGTACGCCGGAACATCGCAATAAAGGCACTGACGTTTTCATAACCCAGGTCCAGCGCAACCCGGGTCACGGGTGCATGCGCCGCCAGCAACTCCAGGGCGCGCAACAATCGCGCGCGCTGGCGCCACTGGCTGAAGGTGAACCCGGTCTCGGCAACAAACCGCCGGGCCAGGGTACGCGGCGAGACACCGGCCCACTGCGCCCAGTGTTCCAGCAGGCGGTTGTCGTCGGGACTGTCGGCCAGCGCCTGGGCGATGCGCAACAGGCGCGGGTCCCGGGGCAGCGGCAAGCCGAATGGTTCCTGGGGCAACCCGGCGATTTCATCAAGGATCACCTGGGCGATCCGTGACTGTGGCGGCTCAAGCAGCGCCTGGCTCCAGGTTGCCGCGCGCCTGACGGCTTCCAGCAACAAGGCCGACGTGGCGATAACGCACGTCTGTCGGGGCAGCCCTGCACACGCCTGGGGTTCGACATACACACTCCAGCCATCAAACGGCCCGTGGGAACGCAAGGCGTGGGAACAATCGGGGGCAATCCACACCGCATGGGTGGCCGGTACTACCCAATGCTGGTGCGCCGCCTGTACCGACAACAACCCGCGCTGGGCTCCGAGCAATTGCCCGCGGGCATGCTGATGAAGGGCCGTGGTGCGTGCTACCGGACTGCTGCGCAACGTCGCCACCAGCAACGGACCGCCGGTCGCATTGGCGAGCTGGGCTGAAACGAGTGTTGACGGCATATGGCAGCTTTACCGTATTGAATGACCTGGATAAGGCAGTGTAGCCATTTGCGCACGCCCAGACTGCGGATTCATTCATTGAGGGCTCCGCCATGCGTGCAGAAGACGTGCTTCCCGACCATCTCGACCAAGGCCAATTCAATGGCGTGACCGTGCGCAAGGGCACGGTGGGCGCATTCCTCGCCAACGCCAGAACCTGGTGCGATCCGGCCACCCCGGACGAGCAGCGCTTGCTGGCCGAACAGGACATCCTGCAAGCCCTCCCCGCCCTGCAGGCCCTGGGCTTGTTTGAAGTGTTGCAGGTGCGGGATGCGAAACTGGCGCGGCTGCTGAAGTGAGAGGATCGGCCTGGAAGGTGGTAATCCGTCGCTGGAAGCCCGGGGTTCACCAGTTCTCGCGGGGATTACGCACCTTCCAGGCCACCTCGCACCTCAAGTGGTTACTTGTCCTACGAACTGATAGTGGTTGGAAAGGCCCGTCGCGTTCCATGATCCTGGAAAAAATGTTTGGCCCTGTGTTCAGGCATGCCAAGGGAACCCGGCTCGCTCGATACGGCCTGATGTGCAAGGATGTTGCGCTGCACATCGTTCGTTGAACGCAAAACCAAGGATTTTTCATGACCGCCATCAGCACCCCAGCGCCCGTGGTACCCGGGCGGCTGGAACAAATGTCGACCCGCATCGCGTTTTTCATCGCCGGCTTCGGCATCGCCGCCTGGGCACCACTGGTGCCTTATGCCAAGGCCCGCGCCCAACTCAATGAGGGCACCCTCGGCCTTTTGCTGTTGTGCCTGGGGGTGGGCTCGATGATCGCGATGCCGGTCGCCGGGGCCCTGGCGTCGCGCTACGGTATCCGGCGAGTGGCCACCGGCGGCACCCTCCTGATCTGCCTGGGCCTGCCGATGCTGGCCACCGTCACCTCGATTCCGTTGCTGATGGCCGCGCTGTTTGTGTTTGGTGCCGGCCTGGGCACGGTGGACTCCACGGTCAACCTGCAAGCGGTGATGGTCGAACGAGCCAGCGGCAAGACCATGATGTCGGGCTTCCACGGGCTGTTCAGCCTGGGCGGGATCGTCGGGGCGGCAGGTGTCAGCGGGCTGCTGGGGTTGGGCTGGTCGCCGTTGCAGGCCACCCTCGCCGTGATCGTCGTCATCGTAGTGGCCTTGCTCAAGGCCGGGCCACACCTGCTGCCTTACGGCAGTGAAAGCTCCGGGCCGGCCTTTGCCGTGCCCCACGGCGTGGTGCTGTTTATCGGCTGCCTGTGCTGCATCGTGTTTCTTGCCGAAGGCGCCGTGCTGGACTGGAGCGCGGTGTTCCTGAGCGCCGAGCGCGGCCTTGACGAAGCCTATGCGGGCCTTGGCTACGCAGCCTTTGCCTTGACCATGACCGTCGGGCGCCTTACCGGCGACAGGATAGTTCGCCGCCTGGGCGCAACCCGGGTGATTGTATTCGGTGGCGCGCTCGCCGCCGGCGGCATGCTGTTGGCGACGCTATTACCTGCGTGGGAAACCGCCCTGCTGGGGTATGCTTTGGTCGGTGCCGGGTGTTCGAACATCGTACCGGTGCTGTACACCGCCGTCGGCAAGCAGACCGTCATGCCGGAACACATTGCGGTGCCCGCCATCACCACCCTGGGCTACACCGGCATTCTCGCCGGCCCTGCGGTGATCGGCTTCATCGCCCATGGCAGCAGCTTGAGCACTGCCTTTGTGCTGATTGCCGTACTGCTGATCGGTGTGGCGATCAGCGGGAAAATACTGCGGGTCTGACCACCCAGCCCCATCACGCCTCGTACATTGAGGCGTCAACCCGGGGTCATTTGGCTTTCTGGAGTTCCAGCCAGCGATCAAGGGTTTTGTTGCTGAGCCAGCCCGCCTGGTGATGGCTGCCGAAAATTCGCCGACCGCTGTCGGCGGTGTTTTCCAGCGACCGCAACAAGCCCGGCCGGTCCACAAGGTTTTTCGCCATATACACCTGCTGTTCGTCGTATTTCTTCTTCGGTAGCCCCGTGGCCGGGTCCAGTACAACTTGGCCATGGCTGTCGAGCTCATCCGGGTCTTTGCTCATCATCGCCAGCACCTCGATATTGACGTAGCAGATCTGCTCGAAAAACCCCATGCGGTCCCGCGACCGGTCCCGTAACTCGGTGAACATTTCCTTGAACAGGCGGACGAGATCGGCATTGTTTTTTGTGTGGAAAGGGTCCGGGCTGAAGGCACTGGGATCGCTGTTGCCGAACACGACGTTCTCGGCCTGTGCCAGGCTTTCGCGGGTGATGTAGCCGTCCTGGTCGAGGATCGCATCGATCAGGCGCGGACGCTGGATGATCGCCTTGGCAAGCAGGATAGCGCTGTCGGCCTCTCGGCTGGCACCGAGCTTTTTACTGGCGATTCGTTGCAGTGAAGACAGCTTCAGTCCGTCAGTTCTCATGGAGTTTTTTCAACATGGCAAATTGGGCGTTCGCCGCGCTCACCAAATCGCTGTCCGGCAAACGAATGTAGGGATTGGGCCCGCGGAGGCGGCTGGCCACTTCGTTCTGAAGCCCCAGGTGTTGCAGCAGACTCCTGCAGTGACTCTCCCCTCGCAAAGGAGGCCGATAGCCTGATGAGCGGACAGGCGCCCCGCCGGATTGATGGCTGTGCTTTCGCGCAGCCTCACCGGGTTCACTTGAAGCGGCGTGAATTGCCCGTGTACCGCCGTCCAGTGCCGGGGCAATACAGGGTGTAGCACCGAGGTGCTGGCAGACCGACCCGCCGTTGATTGTCATGATTCATCTCCACCATTTTCCGGTTCCACATTGACCTGGTCATCATCCCGGCAATCGCCGTATCGCTCAGGTGAAAACAGGCCAAAGGTGTGTGGTGTGCCGGTGGCAATGGTTCCGAGATAGAGCAGCGTTCCAATGACAACATGTAAAAACCGAAGAATCAGTCGGCTTTTCGAGACCCTGGCGAGGTCGGTTTTGTCTCCTGCCAAAGGTCTTTGATCGCTGCGACCATAGCGCCCATCACCGCGCGCAACGGGCGTAACCCAGGCGCGTGGGAGGCAGGCAACTGCCCGTGCGGCAACATGCCTTTGATGAAGTCGTCAGCCGCCGGCGCCTGGAACGTGTGCTGCCCGGTGAAGTTCTTCACTCGCCGGGCTTCGGCGCCCTCTTCGCACCGTTTGCCCGGTGCGGCAACGGGGGGCGGTTGCAGGGTATCGCTGCCCGTCGGCGCAAGACAGGCTGGCTGATAGCCAGGATTGTGCGATCCACACGAAGGTGTAGCCATGTCTGAGCCCTGGCTGAGAGTTTGAAAGCAGCGGATTGATCAAGGCAGGTCATCACGCCGCGAGAGGGTCGCGGCGTGATCGAGCTAAAACAGGTTCAGAGAGAGGTGGCGCAGGGCGGCTCTGCCGATCTTGCCGTCATACCGGTCAAGAGAGTCCATCAGCGTTAACAGGCTTGAGCGCTGAGTGACTTCCTTGGCCAACTCGATGAGCCGCTGTTGCTTTGGGTCGCTCGACGACGATGCGGCCAATTTTTTCAAATCTTTGATACTGATGGAGCGGCTCCAGATACCCTTCAGGGCGTCGAAGTCCTTCAACATCTGTTCGGCGAGCTGTTTGTCGGTCTTGTACTTCAAGGCGTTGCCGGAGTCGAGCACGGCGTTGAGGTCCCGCCGGGAGATTCGACCATCCAGATCACCGGTCCTGCCGGCTCGGTCAAAGGCTTGTATTACGTCTGGGCGTCGCAGCAGTTCCCGGGCCAACAGAATGTTCTCATTACGGTCCTGGTCGTTGGTCAACCGTCTGCCCGCCATCTCTTCCAGGCTTTGTTTTGTGATGAAGGGCTGGCCCGGCACCGTGAACGCATCAAATTTGTTCTTGAGGAGGTTCCCCAGTTGATCGGGGGTTTGCCTCGAAAAGTGTGGGTCCGGGCGACCGTATCCCGGGTCAGGCTTGCAGGGGGTCGGACGGCAGTGTCCGGGAAGAGGCCTGAGTGGAATGGAAGGATCAGGACGACCATAACCGGGGTGAGGCCGGAACGGATTGAACAGCTTGTGCAGAAAGTCCTGAAGCTGTCCGATCAGCCCGCCCATGAACGAGTTTGCATAGGACGCCCGGAATGAGTTGTTGGCGGCACCATGGCGATCCATCGTGCTCTGCGTCGTCGTCCAATTCGAATATCCCGGGCCGATCCCATTCTGTGGCAAGTTGAAGCTGATGTGGATCGACCCCTGCCCGGAGCGTGAGCGTGACTGCGTCGATGTGGCGGCATCAGTATGCGGCTGCGCGGCGTTATCAGAGGGGTTGGCAACAGTTGAGTTGGATAAGGTTACCGACATAGGCATCTCCAGTTCGGCGTATTGACACGATTCACTCCCGGCTCAAAGACACCTCGGCGATACAAGGTATCCCATGGAAAGTGGGCACCTCCTTGTGTGGTAGACCTGTCGGATTCAGTTCCTGCGGACGCAGAAAATCGTTAGAAAAAGAGTAGGAAGAAGGGCTATGGCGAGGGGGCTTGCGCCCCCTCGTCACTGTCGATACCTGGGATCAGGCACGCATCAGAAGCCGACGCTGGCCTGCACGAAGAACGTGCGCGGTTCACCCAGGTAGATCCCGGAGTTGTTGTCGCTGGAGCGGGTGTAGTGTTCCTGGTTGAACACGTTTTTTACCCCGACGCCCAGCTTCAGGTTCGACAGTTGCGCACCGAAGTCATAACCGCTGCGCACGTTGACCGAGACGTAGCCGGGAATATCCCCGTACTGGCCATCAGCAGTCGGCTGGGTGATGTAGGTGGTACCGGTGCCCGGCGCACGCTGGCCGGACTGGGCATAGACGTCCAGGTTGTGGGTCCAGTGGTTGATGTCGTAACGCAGCCCCAGGGTGGCCACTTCACGGGAGTACAGCGGCAAGTCGCGGCCCTTGAAGGCAACGTCGCCTTCGGAGGTGGCCCTGGTGTAGGTGAAGCCGGCGTTGGCGGTCAGGCCGTCCAGGCGCGGGTCGAGGTTCGACAGGTCGTAATGGGCCGACGCTTCGATGCCCTCGTGCTTGGTAGCGCCGAGGTTGGTCCAGCCCACATCGTTGCTGACGTATTGCAACTCGTCCGAGAAGTCGATGTAGAACAACGTCACTTCGCCGCCCCAGACGCTGTCGTTGTAGCGGGTACCGATTTCGTAGGTCTTGGCTTTTTCCGGGTTCAGGCCGTTCGCGGTCTGGTCGCCGTTACCGCCCTGGCCCAGCTGGAAGTATTGCAGGCTGCCGAAGGAGGTTTCGTAGTTGGCGAACAGCTTCCAGGCATCGGAGACGTGGTACATCACGCTCAGGGCCGGCAGCGGTTCGTTGTTGTGGATCTCGCGGCGCTTCTCCTGAACCGTGGCGCCATTGAGGCCTACCACCGGACGGTCGTGCCATTCGGTGCGAATCTGCTCAAAGCGAATGCCCGGGGTGACGGTCCATTTGCCGATATCAATCTTGTTGTCGATATAGAACGAATTGGCCTCGGTGCCACCGGTACGGTCCTGGTACACGTGGCCGTCACTCTGGCCCACGGGCGTCGGCACGTTGTTGACCAGCGCCAGGCTGGTGGCCTGCTCGTGCATGCCTTCCTTGAGGTAGCGATAACCGACGCTGACTTCCTGGGTGCTCGGCCCCAGGTCAAATACATGGGACACACGCGGCTCGATGCCGAAGGTGTAGTAGGTGCGCGGGTAGGAACCCAGGGTCTTCAGGTCGCGGTTGGCGATGTTGCTGCCGCGGAAACTGTCGGAGTAGTAGGTCAGCACTTCAGCCTGGGTGCGGTCGTCGATCTGCCGGATGTACTTGAAGGACATATCCTTGCGCCGGCCATTGAAGTTGTCCCAGTCACGTACCGATTGATACGGGTTGGCGTCGTACTGCTTCTGGGTCAGGCCGCCGGGCATGTCGGCGCTGGCGTCGTAGTAGTGGAAATTCAGCGAGAAATCGTCTTGATCGGTCGGCGCCCAGTGGGTCTTGAAGATCACGTCGTCGATGTCGTTGGAGTTGTTGCGGTCGCGGTAACCATCGCCCTTGGTCCCGGAATACAGCAACGCAGCACCGATACCGTTGTCGGCGGTGCCGCCGATGAAGGCGTTTTCAATGTGTTTCCAGCCGCCGTGGGCCGCGGTTTCCAGGGTGGTGCCGACTTCGCCGGAGAATTTTTCCGGGATGGCCCGGGTGACGAAGTTGATCACGCCGCCGACGTTCTGTGGTCCATAACGTACGGAGCCTGCGCCACGCACCACGTCGATGCTGTCGAGGTTGCCGGAGGAAATCGGCGCCATCGACAACTGCGGCTGGCCGTAGGGTGCAAACGCTGCCGGTACGCCGTCGATCAATACCGTGGAGCGTGGCGACAGACGCGAGGTCAGGCCG
>Ga0247742_10000363_pt1 | contig 38789 bp, 38 predicted proteins | sample UWRJL208509C2_FD_180944 | JGI IMG/M metagenome (GOLD analysis project Ga0247742, IMG submission 180944) | Plant litter microbial communities from Arlington Agricultural Research Station in Wisconsin, United States - UWRJ-L208-509C-2 | ecosystem: Environmental > Terrestrial > Plant litter >...
GGCGGTGCCGGTGACCGGCAGTCTGCAAACGGACAGCAGCGAAGTCGTGCGCGCTGCCGTGCTCGACGGTATGGGCATCTGTTACGCCCCCACGTGGCTTTTCGATGCCGAGATCGCCACCGGTGACGTGGTGCGCCTGCTACCCGATTGGTCCGCACCCTCCCCTGTCCATCTGGTGAGTCCCAACGAGCGCAAGCACTCCGCCAAAGTGCGTGCGTTCGTCGACTTCGTGGCGGCGCGGATCGATCTGCCTAGCTGACTCCTCCCTTTTTCCAGCACATCCGTGCGTGCGCCTGGGCGGTGCATTGCACGCCCATGTGCGTCAGCGCGCCGATCGCTTCGAGACTGTGTGCCACCCGTTGGCAGTCGACGCTGTCGGATTCGTGGATGAAGTCGGCGAGCAAGCGTGTGAGGCTACGCGCGTACTGAAGCCATTCGGTCGCTTCGTTCATCAGGTCGTGGGCGCTGGCTTCGGGGTCGATGTGGTAGTGGAAGCCGACGCCGCGTTCGTTTCCTTTCGATCTGGACATGAGGATCTCCTTGCTCGCCACCCTGCCCCTCATCCAGGTGCGGCACGCCACGCGTGCGCGACGTGCCGCGGATCACACGGATTCGCGGGTTCATCGGCTGGCCGTGTCCGGGCGCCGGGCGGCTTGATTGACGAAGTGTGTGGCGGGGCAGTCGCACCTGCTCTCGGGTCCACACGGCGACGCGCCGCGTTGCTCGGCCGAGAAAAACCTCAGGGTTACGGCTGCCGCCGCGGTTCTTCAACCGTGTCTGCGGGGAAGGCAGAGCGCCCGGTGACCGATGGGGATGTCGCCTGGGGGATTCGGCGGGCGTGCGGGTACCGTATGATCGATGGTAGCCACGAGTGACTCCTAGACAGTTGATTGTGGTTAGCGGTCCAGGGGTGCTCTAACACCTCTGGGCCGCGCTTCTCACCGCTTAGAGCGATGGTTGTCTGCGCAGCAATTCGAAGCGACGACGCAGGCAACGTGGGTGAACGTATCAAAACAACTTCTTGTTGTCTGTAGGCGATGTTGATCGTTGCCGTACGATGCCGACATGCCGCTTCTGCTGACGCCTAGAACTTTTCTGAAAAATCGTTCTTCGGCAATTTAAAGTCCTACATGTCCATCAGAATCGCCGGCTGGACTTTTGAGCCGAACGAATCATGGATGGAAATCTCTCCGCGGCTGTCCACACGGCCAAGCATGAAGCCTCCTCGACACATCCGAAGCAGCGTCAAAAGCGCCAAACAGGTCGGGTTAGCTTTGTTCTAAGTCTGAGAGATCTCCAATGAGCGCGCCATCGTCCGTGGCCCGTAGCGCCCTGTGGTCAAGCGTGCTGGTCATCAGTGCCTGTACGAAGTCGCGAGAACCTCACGTCAGGATGATCGATGTCGCTCCGATCAACGCCTCCCAACCATGGGGCAGCGCTACGCTGGCGACGTATCCGAGAGAGCAAGCGGAGATGGAGACTGCCGCCGCCCGGTATCTTGAGCCGAACTACGACATTGTGGATCGGCGCACCTACGTAGCCAGCGCGTTCTCGCGTGTTCTCCAGAGTGACCTGCATGACGTGTTGGTCAGGAAGCTCGGGGTACCGTGGTAGATCGAAAGATCCCTGAAGGTCTCGGAAACATCAAGATCTGGAAACGCGGGGACGAATACTTCGCGGTTGCGTCTTCTTGGATCATCTATCCCGGCGCTAACGCTGTTTACGGGTATTACGAGCTACGCAGAAGGATCCCAACGCCGGCGCATTCGGAATAAGACGCATACAGACTAGCCTCCTCGGCTACCGAGCACGCCTCAAAAAGAATTCGGCTCGCGCAAGCGACGAGTGGCAATTCGTCATCCATGTCGGCCAGTACCAATATGCAGAACAACAGATTGAACAAGAGAATATGCGCCAAATGGCCGCGCAGGAATCGTTTCTTCCTGTGCAGCACGGTCCAGTCATGCGCAGATAGCCGGGGCTTAAGATTGCTTCAACGTTGGATATTGACGATCCTGGCGCTCTTCTCCTGGACGATCTTTCCTGTGAGCGCGGATAGTCAAACGTCCGCAGCGATCATCGACCTATTGCTCACTGACATCTTCGAATCACGCGCTCCGGCCAAGTTGAGTGACTATGTTGACGAACAAGCCTCCATGCACCGAGCGCTCGCAACCTACCTGGACGGCAAGTACGAAGTCATCGACTACCGTCTACATCTGTCCGGATCATTCGGCAGGGTGATCAAGAGTTGCTTGTACGACTTCTTTGTCGATGAGTTGCATGCGAAGAAGATCTCAAGCCGGTGGCCGGACGGCCTATCGTCCGTGACAATCTGGAAGGCCCGGCGCGAATACATCGCCATCGTCGTTTCGGAGATGATTCCGGGTGATAAGGCGATCTACGGGTACTTCGCTCTTCGGAAGCGTTAGCGCTTAGTGACATATACCTTCGCCGTCACGTCAGTTCGCCGCCTCAAAACCGCCATCTGCGCCGCATAGCTTGCATAGCTACCGACAACGCATGCCTGTTCAGGGGACTCAACGGTCGGACGACATCGTCACGCCGCAGGGTGACACCATTAAAGGGAGAACACTATGTTGGATCAGCATCGACGCAGCCATCGTCAGATAGGGCGGCCGTGGGCACCATCGGCCTGCCTGTTCATCAGCCTGGCCTGTGCCACGTCAGTACACGCAGCACCGCACTTTGTCACTTTCGTGAACGACTCTGATCGGACGGTGACGTCCATCGAAGCTGCGCCCGCGGGGACACGCCGCTGGCATGCCCTTGATCTTGGTGGACCGCTTATCGGCGGCGAAAGTGGTGAGGCCAACGTCCGCTTCGACGGCGCGGAGGCATGTAAGGAGGACCTCTCGGTCACGTATCGCGGGATGGCGCCACTGACGATTACGGGATTCAACATCTGCCGGGCGGATCGGTTCTACCTGGGAAAAGCGCTCGCAAGGGCACTGCGATCGTCGCACGCGCAAAACTGAGCACACCGCCGTCCAGCCGCCGACTGGCAGCCTGCCAGCGACGTCCCCGCCCTCTACGCAGCGCGTTCACAGCCACTGCGGTTTGCTGCTCAGAACGCGGCGAGGGATTACGATGTCGAGGTTCACCATCTTGCGCACCCATCGGCGGTCTATAGAGGCGCCCGCCAGGTCTGCGCGCTCAGCCGTGGTGACCATCCCCGTACGCAACGAGGAAGAGAACATCGTCCGGTGTCTGGACGCGCTCGCCGAGGTGGACTGCAGCCGTGTCGACTTGGCGGGCGTCATCCTGGCGCTCAATGGTTGTACAGACGACACATGGGGCGCTGCCAAGGCATGGGGGCACGGGCACAGCCTGCCGCTCTTCCTCGCTGAGATTGCGCTGGCTCCAGCGCTCGATCACGCCGGCGGCGCCCGCGCCAATGCGCTGAGCCTCGCACTTCGTTTTCTGGGCCGGGGCGATGGCGGAATCGTGCTTACGACCGACGCTGACAGCCGGCCAAGGCGCGATTGGCTCACGCGCTCCATGGCCACGCTGCACGAGGAGGTCGATGTCGTGGCCGGCAGTGTGATGCTGGAGCCGGCCTGTCCGGCCTGGCCGCTGGCGTTGCAATGGCGGCATGACCTCGAATCCGAGTACAGCCGACTTCTTGATGAAATCGACACACGATGCGATCCCGTCACGCACAACCCCTGGCCAGCTCATCGCCTCTGTTCGGGCGCTAACCTGGCCTTCCGCGCCGCTGCGCTGAACAGCCTGCCCGAGATCCCGGCACCCCGGTACGGCGAGGATCGCGCCATCGTCGAGGCCTGCCATGCGCGCGATCTTCGTGTGCGACATGACCCCGAACTCATCGTGGATACGTCCGCGCGCCTCGACGGGCGAGCCTTCGGGGGCATGGCCGACACGTTGCGCCGGCGCATGGGGCAGCCCGGCATGCCCTGCGATCCCTTGCTGGAGCCTTGCGCGCAGCATGTTTATCGCGCTGGCATGCGCGCCGCCGCGCGTCAGGCCTTTGCCAGCGGGATGTCGGCGGCAACGTTGGGACGGGCCATCGGGATACCGCTCCTGCGTGCGAATGGAACAGCGTGTCACCATTTTGGCGAGGCCTGGCAGCAGCTGGAGCGGGCGGCTCCGTCCCTCAAACGCTCGACCATGCTTCCCCACGATCTCGCGTGGGAAATCGGCGAAGCCCGTGCCTGGCTTGCCGACCGAGGCGCGGGATGGACCAAGGGGGAAGCCGCATGACCGTGCACGCATTCCGCTCCGATGGCTACGCCGCGCACGAGCAGCTCCTTGATGCGCTCCAGGCAGCCTTGCCCAACCTGGCGTCGTTGGCCTGTACGGATGATCGGGCAGCCCGGTTTCCCGAGGAAGCCATGGCGATCCTGCGAGACGGCGGATTGCTCTCCAGCGTGCTGCCTTTCGACGAAGGCGGAGCGGGCCTCGGGACCGACAGGCGGGCAACGACTACCCTGCTTCGCGTGCTCACGCGCCTGGGTGCGGCGCATCTTTCGCTGGCGCGTCTGTTCGAGGGGCACGTGAATGCGTTCGCTCTTCTGTGGCAATACGGCTCGTCAGTCCAATGCTTGCGGTTGATGCGTTACGTTCAGAGTGGTGGCGTGATGGGGGTATGGAATGCGCCCGCGCCGGAAGGGCCGCTTCGCCTGCTCGAGGACGGGGAGGACTTCCAGCTGTCGGGCACAAAGATCTATGCGTCGGGCGCGGGCGCCATCGTCCGTCCGTTGCTGACCGCAACCACGCCCGATGGTCGTCTTCTCATGGTCTGGTGCGACGTCACTCGCGCCGCCGTCGATTTATCGGACTGGCAGGTGCTAGGCATGAAGGCCACGGCCACGGGCTCCGTTCGCTTTGACGGCGTGCCGGTTGCCCGTGACGAGCTGTTCGGAACCGACCAGGACTACCACCGCCAACCCGCGTTCTCGGGTGGCGCGTGGCGGTTTGTCGCCGCACAACTGGGCGCGGCCGGCGCCCTCGTGGACCTCGTGCGAGCGGCATTGCTCGCCGCGGGCCGCGACCAGGATCCTCATCAACGCGCGCGCCTGGCCGAAGCAGTCATGCAGTTGGAGACGGGGCGTCTGTGGACGGAAGCCGCGGCGCGGCTCGCCGAGGATCCCTCCGCGGAGCCGGGCAACGTCGTCAGTTACGTGGGCATGGCACGGCTTGCCGTCGAGCAAGCCAGCATGTCCATCATGGCCCTCGCCCAACGCTCCGTCGGTTTGCGCAGCATGATGGAAGGCAACCCGATCGAGCGTATCTGCAGGGATCTTGCCACCTATTTGCGGCAGCCCGTGCCCGACGCAATTCGAGACGGAGCGGCCGCCAGCGCCCTGGCCTCCTCAGGCCCTGCGCTGGAACGGTGGACGCCATGACCGTGGCGGCGACCGCCGGTGGCTATCTCGATGGGCTGCAGCGCCTTCCGCTGATTTCTCCAGCGAACCTGTTGGCCGGACGGCCGCTGGTAGTCGTGGCACCGCACCCGGACGATGAAAGCCTCGGTCTCGGGGGCCTGATCGCCGCGGCGGCAGCGTTGGGCAACGGCGTGTCCGTGATCTTCCTCACTGACGGCGAAGGTTCCCATGTCGGCTCAACAACATTTCCTCCTGAGCGCCTCGGTCGCCTGCGCCGGAGCGAAGCGACAGCGGCCCTCGCGGCCTTGGGAGTACCGCCCGAGTGCGGCCATTTCCTGGCGCTCGGCGACGCCCGCCTCAGCAGCCTTTCGTCACCCGGCCGCCTGGCGGCCATGGACCGGATGCAGGCGATCGTTCCTCCGGACGCCCTGGTCTGCGTCACTGCACTCACGGACCCCCATGGCGACCACCAAGCTGCGAGCGCCCTGGTCCGCGATGTGGCGTGGAAGGCGCCGGTGACCGTGATGCACTATCCCGTATGGACGTGGCATGCCCCGCCGGAGGCATTGCCGGCGACAGCGCCGGAAGGTTTTCGTATCGACGTCACCCCGTTCCTGACGATGAAGCGGAACGCGGTTTCCGCACATCGCTCTCAACATGGTTGGGTGATTGACGACGCTGTCGAGGCCTTTGAACTGAGCGCCGAATTCGTCGATCGTCTCGTTGGCCCGACGGAAACCCTGACATGGCCGACGTGACGTTCAATCGGGACTATTTCGATGCGCTCTACCGGAGCAATGTCGACCCATGGCAATTCCGTTCCAGCAGCTATGAGAAGGAAAAGTACGCCGCGACAGTCGCGGCGCTGCCGCGTTCGCGATACGAACACATCCTTGAATTGGGATCTTCGATCGGGGAACTGACGGCCTTGCTCGCTGGACGAGCCGGACGCGTCACTGGGGTGGAAACGTCGCCTGTCGCGATTGCCACGGCTCAGTCTCGTTGTTCGGCGTACGAGAACGTGTCGTTCGTTCAAGCGCATCTGCCTGGCGGCGACTGGACCGCGGCCGCTGATGCCGTGTTGCTCTCGGAGGTGCTCTACTACCTGACGGCTGAAGACATCGATCGACTGGCGCGGCGGCTCTCATCGTGCGCGCCTGATGCTGATCGGGTGTTGGTCCATTGGACGGGCGAGACGAACTATCCGATGACTGGGGACGGTGCCGCAGAGCGATTCATGGCTGCCTCTCCGGGGTTTTCGGTGCGCACCGAGCGGACGCCGTGTTATCGGCTTGACGTGCTTACCCGGTAGGTCTGGCAGTTCACCGTAGCCGTTTCGTGCTTAGTGATCGGCGTACTACCGAGTACGTCCTTCACCTTACCTTGCGAAGGCTGCTGGATCAGCCACCACAACCTCGACCTCGCTCGGGATTGCGTCGGGGCTGCCGGAGTAATGCGCGTGATCAGCCGCCCGTGCCGACTCCTGGGTTTCTGCCTAGGCCAGGAAGAACCTCGCTAGTGATCGCAGCTGTTCTGGGCCCGCGAGAGACCTCGTCCATGAGAAGGAGCGTGTCCCGTCTTTATGCGCACTGGAGCTAGATCCAGCCCACTCACTTCGGAGTTGGCCAACCATAAATTTTCCCCAGCGCTCCTACCGAAACCTCATCCATAAATCGATCGGGGGTGCCGGAGACAAAGGTTGCGCCTGTCGCGGTCCGCTTGTGAGTTGCCGCAGCCACAAGCTCGTGCGTGTTCGCGTCGTAGAGCTCCACTGAAATGAAGAGCTGATCTCCCTTCCCTGACCAAGCCGTCGCATTGTCTTCCCAGTGCGTGATCGTGGCTTGCATGACATACGAAGATTCGTTGCGAGCCGCGTCGGCGAAACCCTGTTCGACCGTCGTGTCGGCCGTGATAGCGACCGGAATGTTGTGACCTACGAGGGCCTTCCTCAATGCCGCGGTCAGACCGGCACCGCTACCGACAGCGGGAGGCTGTCCCTGCTCTTGCCCGTCCTTTATGGCAAGAACCAGGACCTTCTTGGCGGGGATGACCTGCTGCCCGGGTATAGCGCCACCCTCTTTTACTGAGCGCGGAACCGAGCACGCTGACACACCGAGGACAGCGAGTGACAGAAACAAGCGGGCGAGCCCAGGCGTAGCCTTGGCAGAGCGACCTTCCATGAATTTTCCCCTATGACTTCGGCGCGGATGCTAACACTTTGCCCTAGAGACACACTACCTCTTAAAGCAAGCTGTCGACCGCCGAAGGTGGCCTTCCTCTGCCCCCCAATTCGCAAACGTCCATAACGTCTATTTCCTCATCGGCACAGGAAGCCCCAAGGCAACGTCCATACGGTCGAAATGAACGCGCAATTCTAACCTTCCGCCGAGCGCCTCAAGATAAGAGATAAGAGAACTGAGGAGCACATCGCCACGCCCCTCGAATCGGGATATGGCAGCCTGCTTGAGATTACCGAGGCTTGCGACGTCGCTCTGCGACATGTGCAGCAATTGACGAAGGTCTGCGAGGTTCAGGGTTCCGGTCTTGCCGTTCTCCCGACGTGCACGCAGTTGCTCGAGTCGCTCGAATGCCTGTGTTGCATCGAGATACAACTCATTAGGCTTGTCGCCGTATCCCGCGTCTCCGGTGTAAAACCCGAAGCCACGGTTGGACATCCAGGAAAGTGACTCCTGGAAGTCACCCTGCTCGACGTCGATGAACCACTCGGCCGCAACGTCTTTAGGCACGTCGGCGTCAAACGAATATCCGGCCGCCGACGCAAGCGCCTCGAAAGCCTTCACGGCTTGGGCGGCATTCGCAACGTTCTTCCCGATTTTCCCGCCTTGTCGAGCAGACATGATCCTTTCACCTCATCAATTCGGATGGCGCCGTTTGCATCAATACGCGTGTGGTGACCCCGACTTCGGTACCGGGTTACACCCATACACTCCTTGTCCGTAAAGGCGTTGTCGCTCAGCGGCGGATACATCCGCCCGTCACTCGCTGCAGCAATGTTGAACGGAATCGAAGTGAGCTCGTCCTCTACCCCGTTTAACGTGTCGCAGATCAGGGCATACGCCTCTTCCGCGGAAGAGACTGGCGGCGCATCCCTCAGTCGATTCAGGAACGCCTGAACTCTCACTTCTTTAGATGCATCCATACATTACGTCCAAGTAATATTACACTTGCGTAATAACATTGCAAGCGATAGGGCGGCCCTGGTAAGTCAGGTCACGTCATTCTCTCCTGTGGCGTCGAGGCGTATTCCAGCACCATCGACCGCCAGACACTGAACGCCAGATCGGTCGCATCTAGGGAAATTGCTGCTTTGAGTGTTGGACAGTGCTGGGCATCCCTGTACCTTTTCGGCATTCCCGCTAAAGCAAAATCGGTTGCTACCGACAGGACTTGAAGGGCGACGCCGCGTCGCATCCGAGACGGAGTTCACGACGCACAGGGGCGTCAGCGCAATGTCGGGACGGCAGTTTTAGCTTCAGTGTGAGTCGGCGCGGGACATGCTCGCGGCATGGCGGTGTCGCTGCCTGGCTCCAGAAGTGTTTCGGTGAGACGCGGGGAGAATCCTGCTCAGGGCGACCGAGTAGACCGTCCGAAGGCTTCACAAAGCATTGTCCTTCACAGGAGACTCGGTGTGGAACCGGCTGGCTCGCGTTGTTTACTGGCCCCTACAAGAAGTACGGGCGTGGCTGGGGCAATTTGTCCCAATGTATGGATATTGTTTGTCGATAGTATGGCGTTGCGCCTGGAGCACTATTCCTGCACGGCGGGCCGTTGGAGGAAGCTCCGCACGATAGACAGTGACAAGCCATAACCTTGGAAACACAGAAAAATGGATTGGGTCCCCATCGTCTTTATTATCTTCAAGGCTCTCGTATTCGGGACCGGCATGTTCCTGGCTATCAAGTGGCATTACGATCAAAAGAAGAAGGGAAAGCCGACTGAGAAGCGCGAGGTGTGGCGCGTGGTCGGCAAGGTAGCTCTGGTGATTGTAATTTTCGGGATACTTCTCGCGGGTCTGCTGTTCTTTACCTTCGCCCTTGGCAGGAAACTTGGCTTGGACTTGAGTTAGCGATGATGGCGTTGAGCCTTCCTGTGCGGGAAGATAGTTTGCGAAGCAAGCCGACATCCTCGAACGGTTGATGCTCGTGGAGTTCACCCAACGCGGGAACTCTGACGCTCGAGTCAGACGGCTTCGCGAAGTTCGAATAGCGATCGCTACAACGCTTCAAGCGGAAATAGACGGCACGCGCGAACGCTCCCGCCTTCGCCATTGGGCGGGCGTCGCATCAAAGGCCAGACGAAAACGACGCGTGAAATGCGCTTGATCGGCGAGCCCGCAGCGGATAGCAATGTCACTGAGTGAATCGTCTGTCGCAAGCATCAGTTCACGTGCGCGCTCAAGCCGACGCGCCAAGACGTAGGCATGTGGCGAGCTGCCAAAGCTTGCTTTGAATGCACGGAAGAAATAAGACTGGCTGTAGCCTACCGACGAAGCCAGCTCGGCAATGGCGAGTCGGCGTCCGATGTGTGCGTCAATGAAGCGTAACAAGCGTTCACGCGCCCAAGGAGGAAGGCGACGTTCGTTCACGGTTCTGGGAGCGCTATGCATTCAATACCTGGCAGGAGGCCTTTGCGTGGGTGAAGATGTGCTCCGTTCAGCGCAGACTCTGTTATGAGTTCTGCCCTTACTCATCTGGCAACAGCGGCGAACGCGTTTTCGTACGTATGTGGGTGCGGACGAACGCCGACGCGGCGGTCGATTCCCGCCGGAAAATCTACCGGACCGATGTGGTCGAGCGGGCCCTGGAGTGGTTACCGCTCGACGGTGCTTATCAAGCGTTAGCCGCAGCGGCCTTCTCGGGGTTGAAGCCGTCGAATGACTCAAACACATCCATAAAGCCAGGAACGGTGGCTTCGCGTGCCCAATCGCGCTGGAGTTCGCAGTACATCTGAACGCGGCTGATGAGCTTCGCGCCCGCCTGCTCCATGCGGCGCAGTGCTGTTTCATGGGCAGCAAGGGACGTGCCACCCACCGCATCAACCGGCACATAGACCTCGTAGCCCGCCCGAATGGCATCGAGTGCGGGGAAAGTCAGACAGGCTTCGGTCCAAAGCGCCGTCATGATGAGCTTGCGGCGACCAAGCGCCTCGACTGCATCCTTGAATCCAGTGTCTTCCCAGCTGTTGATCGACGTCCGGTCATACGTCGGCAAATGGCCGATCACGTCTTGTAGTTCCTTGATCGGCGGCTTATTCCTGCCGCTGGCGACGTTGACGGTAGAGTGAATGATCGGCAGGTTGTAGTTAAGTGCGGCTTTGGCAACGCTGGTGATGTTGAAGACCAGCTCTTCGCGCGGCATGGAGCGAATCGACGACACCTGGACCGGCTGATAATCGATGATAATCAGCGCGGAGTTTTCGGGAGTGAGCAGTTGATCGGTCTTGGGCTGACGAATCGCTTCGCTTGTCATTTTAGGGATGCTCCGGTTGGTTATGGTGAGTAGAATTCAGTTCAAGCCAGCGATTTCATGGAGCGACGATCGCAGCAAGTCGCTCGCTTGGCTTATTGCCTTTTCGCCCGGATGATGGGTGCGACTTCCGTGCCGAGAAGTTGGATCGAGCGCTTCATCGCTGCTGTCTCAAGCGAAGCGGTACTCATCTGAAAAGTCATGCGCGATATGCCACCGAGAACGTCACTCGCGGAAAGCATCTTGGCTGCAACCGTCGCAGGACTGCCGACCAGAAACGCCCCTCCGGGCCCAGCCATGTCATCAAACTGCTCGCGCGTCGGCGCGGACCAGCCACGTTCGCGACCCACCTTCGCCGTCAGATGCGCCCAGCCCGGATAGAATGCGTCGCGCGCCTCGATGTCCGTCTCGCCAACGAACCCCATCGCATGAACGCCCACCGTGAGCTTCTCCGGGGCATGACCGGCACGCGATCCGGCCTCTCGGTAGAGATCGACGAGCGGACGAAAGCGATCGAAGCCGCCGCCGATGATCGCGACCATAAGCGGTAGGCCGAGCGCTCCCGCGCGGGCGAAGGATTGCGGCGTACCGCCAACACCGACCCACAGTGGCAACCTTGCCTGGTGCGGACGCGGGTAGACACCCTCCCCCTTTAACTCTGGGCGGAAACGGCCTTTCCAGTTCAGACGGGTGGCCTCGCCCAACTTGAGGAACAGATCGAGCTTCTCGGCAAACAGATCATCGTAAGCGCGCGTGTCCAGACCGAAGAGCGGAAAGGCCTCGCCGAACGATCCGCGGCCGACGACGAGTTCAGCGCGGCCTTTGGAAATCAGGTCGACCGTCGCGAATTCCTGGAACAAGCGCACCGGATCGGCAGCACTCAACACGGTCACGGCACTGGTCAACCTGATCCGTTCGGTGCGGGCCGCCGCAGCGGCAAGGATGATCGTGGGTGCGGAATCGAGGAATTCAGCCCGGTGATGCTCGCCAATCCCGAATACATCCAGACCGGCCTGGTCCGCTATTTCGACCTCCTCGAGAAGGTCGGCCATTCGCCCGGTCGCAGACGGAAGTTTGCCCGTCTTCGGGTCGGGGAGAATGGCGGCGAAACTATCGATGCCAATTTCCATGGAAGTCACTTACCCGTCTGCGTCAGGCTGCGGCGGGCGCCGGCGTATTGAGGAGCTGCTGCTCCCAGAAGTAGGCAATGCCGCTGCCGGCAGCGTGCTGCGCCATCACTTCCGTAAACGCGCCGGCGGTCTTCTCACGCGCCCAGTCGCGCTGCCATTCCGCTGCCAGGGCGAGCCACGTCATCATGTTCGCGCCTGCACCGATCATGCGCTGGATGGCAACCTCATGCGCTTCGAGGGAAGTGCCGCCCGATGCGTCGGTGATCACCGTGACGTCCCAACCTTCGCCGAGTGCCTGGATGACCGGCATAGCCACGCAGATCTCCGTCCACAGACCGGCGATGACCAGCTGCTTACGGCCCGTTGCCTTCACGGTGTCGACGACCTTCTCGTCTTCCCACGTGTTGATGAAGGTCCGATCGATCACTTCCTGCCCGGGAAAAACGTCGGTGATGTGCGGAAAGATCAGGCCACCGCGCGCGGAAACGACGCTCGTAAGGATCGTAGGAACGCCGAAGACCTTCGCTGTCTTTGCCAGGGCCGTGGAAACATTCACCACAGCTTGCGGATCGTGGCTATTCAAGTTCGCGAGCTGATACGGCTGGTGATCGATCAGGACGAGAACCGAATCCTCCGGGCGGAGCAGTGAGTCGAGGCCATTGCGAAACTTCATAAGTGATGGTCTTCTTTCGTAACGTGAGCGGGATTGACCGCCGCATGTTGTCACTCTCATTAACGCTAAGGTAGATTGGTTTTCTGCCACGCGGTGTCGCAAAACGGGGAACGCTTGTGGACATTGAAGACATCGAGACATTCGTTGAGGTCGCCAACTCCGGCGGTGTCTCATCCGCTGCTCGCCGGCTAGGCCTGTCGAAATCCATCGTTAGCCGGCGGCTGCTTCGAGTGGAGATTGGTCTTGGCGCGAAGCTTCTGGCCAGAACAACTCGCGGCGCCGTCCTGACTGAAGCCGGAACCACGTTTCGCGATCACGCCGCGCGCGTCGTCGCCGAAATCAACGAAGCACGGGACGCCATTTCTCCGGCCGGGGACCTGCGCGGTCGGCTGCGGATTGCAGCACCGCTCTCGTTCGGACCGAGGCTTTTTGCTCCTGTTCTCGCAGACATGGCGGCTGCGCACCCACTACTGAACATCCACACGTCGTATAGCGACCGCGTGGTCAACCTCGTTGGCGAGGGGTACGACTGCGCCATTCGAATTGGCTACCTACGGGACTCCAGCCTGATCGCGAAGCGCGTCGGACCCATCTTCGCCAAGCTGGTCGCGAGCCCTGAATACGTCAAAGCGAATGGCGCACCCGAGACGCCTGGCGACATCATTGATCACCAGGCACTGATGCAAGGCACGGAGAGCTGGCAGTTCATGGATGGCACGAGAACCATCACCGTGCACCCGCAGGGGCGTCACAAGGCTGACAACGCCAGCGCTCTCGCGGTCGCAGCGGTCTCCGGTCTCGGTCTCGCGTATCTTCCTGATGGCGTGACTGATGAATATATTGCTTCCGGTGCGCTCGTCCCTGTGATGCGCCGTTATCCGCCGCCGACGGCAGGCATCTATGTCGTCCGCCCCTCCGGCCAGAATGCCTCAGCGAAGATCCAAGCCCTGACTGACAGACTGATCGCCTGTTTCATCGAGCACACATAGGGTCGTCGATCCGTTCCTGAACGGGTCAACGTCATGACCTGATGTCCCCTGGAACTGAACCTGCAAGACCCGGGGCTCCGCCCATTCGCCCTTGACGCCGAACCTGCTGCGGCCCATAACCGTGTCAAAGATCGCAGCCCGCGCATACGTTGAGAGGCTTTGATCGTCGAAGCCGCCGGTCGCCTCTACTGCCTGTGCGAGCACTTGCATCCGAGACCCACGGAACGAAATCAGAAGTCGTAGCTCACCGACAATCGTGCATATCGCGGCTGCTGGCGAATGGTCACCGTGCGATACAGCGGATTGGTGAGCTGCGGACTGAGCTCGCTGTAGGGAGAGAGCTGGAGTGGGCGCTGCTCGTTGAGGAGATTGAAGATATTGGCGCTGAAGCTGAGTTTGTGCTCGGAAAATGCCGGGCTGTAAGTCATGCCCACATCAAGCTGCCGAGTCCAGGGCAACCGGCCCTGCTTGCCAGGTGGGGATGGCTCGCCATTGCAGAAGTGGTACAGACTGCCATACGACAAAGGGTCGGTGCCTTCGGCGCCATAAAACCCCAGACAATGCCTTGGGCTCCCGGAAATAATCGCCAGATTGGCCGACACCAGCCACTGCGCGTTGACCTGGTAGTACCCGTACAGCTTTATCTGGTGCGTGTGGTCATTATTCTGCGGACCGTTGGCATACTGCATGATGGACGCGCCATCCCAGTCGTAGCTGGTGGACGCATTCGCCTGGCTCACATCGGAACGGAGCTGCCCTTCCGTATTGCCGTAGCTCCGCGAAAAGACGTAATCGAATTTCGCGTACCACAACCCATCGAACGGATGCTCGAGGAGGGTTTCCAGACTGTAGTACTGCCGCTTTAACTTCGGAAATCCGAGATCAGCATTGCTCATGGGCACCCGCACGTAGTCACCGTTGGCGTCGACCAGTGTGAACGTATTCTCGCGCCCCGGGTTAATCAAAAAGCAGCTGTTGTTCGTGGATGCGTCGTAGCCCAGCGATGCGGCTTTCGCGAGCACCGCATTACGGTCGCAGTAGTCATCGATGGCGTTTCGCAGGCTGCGATACATCAACTTCGCGCCGTAAACCCAGGACGGGCCGGCGCTCTTGGTGAAGCCAAGGATGTATTCGTCCTGCTTCTCGGCCGTGAGCCCCTTGGCCGTCGTCATCCTCGGATCCGGTTGCTGACCGTAGAGGTTAAGCCCCGAAACGGGGCCGGACATCGCGGTCAAACCGGTCGGTGTTCCGTCGCCTGCGATACCGCTGTACGTGTAGTACTGCACGGTGTTCGTCGTTGCCGCCGCGGAGTTGAGCGCGGGGTTGAGCGGGAGGCCCAGGTAGTAGCGGCCTGCGTTGCCGTATACCTTGAAGCTGGCATCTCCGAACACATCCCAACTGGCCCCCAGGCGCGGCGCCCATTGCGGCTTTGTCTGCGTGATGTAGGCCTGACCGGCCGAGTCGTAATTAGTGAACTGATCGTTGCGCAGGCCGATTTGCAGCAAGACGTGTTCACTCATCTGCCACTTGTCTTCAATATACTGAGCCCGCTGCGCAGAGCGCACCGTAGCTATCTGGCGATACGTGTTTTTTTGCACAAAGTAGCCGTCTTCGCCATTCGGGAAGTCGCCCGTCGCACCCACGCCAAGATCTGAATTGATCGGCACGTTCGGGAGCGACTGGCTGTATGACCAGGTGTAACCGGGCCCGGATGATTCACTGCCCTGGTTGGCCGCCTTCGCCGTGAGGTTGTCGATCCCCACGCTGATGGTGTGGTCACCGAGGGCGTACGCGAGGTCGAGGCGCGTGTTGGTAGTGAAGTTGCCACGACGGGGGTCACTCAACCCGTCTGTTGTCTGGTTATTTCCAATAGGAACGCCACCATTCAACGCCGGATTCTGGTTCACATCACCGTCGATATACGTGAGACTACCATCGTAGTTAGCGGGCGCCTGGTAGGCCTTCGTATGCATCTTGCCGTACTCAGCCGTAAGGGTCAGTGCGTCGGTAATGTAACTGGTGAACTTGCCACTCCAAAGGTCACCCCCGTTCTTCTGGCGGTCGGCATCATTGACGAAAGCGCCACGCTTTTTGTCGACGTAATCGTAGTCATAGTATGTGCCGCGGGACTCTGTTTTATCCGATGCGCCGGTGAGCTCGAGAATATTGCTTGCAGTGATATTCCAGTCGAGCTTGGTGTACCAACGCGGCATAGTGCTCCGCGACCTTTCGAACGAGTTACTGGCCTCTTCGTTAGCAATCGTCTGGGTATCGTGACGTTCCACTTCAGCTGCCGCGAAAATATACAGCTTGTCTTTGATCAGCGGGCCGCCGGCATACACCGACGCCGTGGTTCCCGTATTGCGATTGTCGCGGTTATAGGCATACAGGTTGCCGGCCTTGGCTGACTCGGGTACACCGCTTGCGTAGTAATCATTAGCTCCCTTCGCACGGGCGAACTGCGGCTCCCACAGGAACTGAACGCCGTAGTGCCAGGTGTTGGTCCCGCGCTTGCCCACCGCGTTGATCACACCGCCGTCAGATCGGCCGTACTGGGCACTATAACCTCCCGTGTAGACCTCTTCCTGGTCAATGGCACCATAAGGGAGGGTGATACCGCCCAGTGCCTGCAAAGGGTCCGTGGTGTTGAAGCCGTTGATGTAATACGCGTTGGCATTGGCAGACGAACCGCCGAAGCTCACCAAAGACTTGCCGGTATCGCTGGTGAAGCCACCATTGTTCGGTACGACGCCGGGGGCAAGCTGAGCTATCTGCTCGGCGGTACGCCCTAAGGGCAGTCTTGCCAGCTGCTGCGCGTCAATGACCGTACGCGAGTCCACGCTGGCTACATCGATAGGCGGCGTTGCGTTCGCGGACACCTGTACCCCATCAAGCTTCGTTGCCTGGGGCGTTGCCGTGGAGAACGACACTTCGCTCGCGTTGCCAACACGCACTGCAACGTGATCCCGCTTGTCGACCACCGCGCCCTGTTGCAACAGAGTCACTGTGTATTCGCCAATGGGAAGCGCCGGGGAGCGATAGTGGCCGGTGGCGTCCACCAGCAGCTCGCGGCTGACACCACTTTGGTTCTCAACGCGCACGGTCGTTCCCTGCGCGACTGGTACCTCGCCGAACAGGCTGCCGGTGGTCGACTGCGCGAAGGCAACCGGCGCGATGACCATCGCGAGGGCAGCGCAAAGGCTGCGGAGCGGAAGGCGCCGTAGGGGCAGCTGGGTCGACATAAACGCACTCTTATGAGGCGTCGCCAGGCACACGGGGACCTCCCGAGGACTGGGGACGCGAATGATGAAGATGGCCCCCTGAGCGGCCTGTCGCCCAATTTCTATCACCACGAAAACGTTTACACAACGGTTACATGGGCGTTACGTAGAAGTCGCAAGATCTTGCGAATGACTTCAAGTACGCCTGGCGACGCGCACCACATAGCTCACGCTCGCATGAGGACAGCCGTGTGGTTGGGCTGGACTGGCCGTCGTTCCTGAAGGTGCACGGCAAGGTGGCAAGCATGAGTCGACGCGGCAACTGTCACGACAACGCCGTCGCTGAGAGCTTCGTCAGCCTGTTGAAAAAGGAACGAATCAAGCGCCGGATCTACCCCGATCGCGCCACTGCATCCTCCGATCTCTTCGATTACATCGAGAGGTTTCACAACCCAGTACGCCGACATGGTTTCACTGCCGATCTACCACCGGTTGAGTTCGAGCGGCGTTACGCGAAAACCGGTTCCTGAGTGTCTACGAAATGCTGGGCGGTCCACCAACCCCACGCGAAGCAACCATCGGTATCCCGTTCCGACCTAAGTTATGCTCTGCACTTTCTTAGCCGGAATTGCTGATGACAAGGACTTCCCGACTAGCGCTCATTGGCTTGATAATGGCCGCGTCCCCTGCTTTTGCCTCACCGCAGGCGCACTCAGCAGCTCCTGCACCCTCTGCCCCACCCGAAGTAACAGCAATCGCGCCCGCGGGGACTACTCTGATTTCGTTCGCGTCCACTGGTGATCAGGCGAACGCAGACGCAGTGGCCGTATTCGAGACCGCCCCCGACAAGGACAGTGTTCGTTACCGCACCCTCATCATGTTCGGCAAGAAAGACGGAAAGTTCGTGCCTGACTTCTCCAACGACAAACTCATTGCTTGCTCGAAGTGCAGTCAGTTCCACGATGACCAGTTTTATCCCGCTCATGTGAAGGTGTCCCCTGGACACGTCCACATCGACCAGTTTGACGCAGGAGAAAAGCCGTCCCAGACCGCTCTCGATTTTGTCCGCAAGAACGATGGCTGGCATGTGACCCGCGCAACGCGCGAGACAGTGGTGGAAGGCTACGGAGAAGCAACGACCAAGAAGCTGCCCTTACCGACGTCGGGCCTGGCCAAGGACATGGACGCGAAGTGGAGTGTGCCGGTGTATCTCAACACCGTTCTATTCAACCGCCGAAATGGCAAGTTCATGTTCATGCACAAGAACAGCACTCAGGAGGCCGTTTGGGAGGCTGCAAAGGGGGACTGCAATAAAGACGATTGCGACGTACTCGTCCAGCAGCAAGACGGCTGTATTTCGCTCGTGCGGGACGCGGCAGGCCGACCATTCGCAGCGGGAACGCCCGATCCGAAGGACGAGAAAGCCGCCTTATCCAAAGCCATGAACGCTTGCAGCGCGGCAGGCGGCAAGACTTGTAAAGAAGCCAACACCGACTGCAACACCGGAGTTTTTTGAATCGGATTTCGTGACGGCCATGCTGGCCACTGAAAGGGATGAGATATGGACGTTGTTTCAGACAAGAAAGTAGACAGGCTCGTCGCCACTTACGGAATGACGCGCATCTACGAGCTCGACGACAAGACATGGCTAACGGCGCAAGACGGGACGGCATCCTGGCGCAATAACAATCCCGGCAACCTCAAACTGGAATTTGCCGGCAGTGAACAGGGCTCCCACGCGATCCGAACCAAGGATGAAGCGCTGGAGACCGCTAAGCACACGTACAAGGGTGTCGTGGATCTCGACCACCACGGCAACATGGTGTTTGAAAGTTACGAAGCCGGCCGCACCGCCCAGAGGGAGTATGTCGAGAAACGCCACGGCGATCACACGGTCGAACAACTCATTCGCGAGTATTCGAAACCCGACTACAGCGGGGCCGTCCACTACGACGCGCAGGCGAAGGACATCCACGCCGTCGCTGCTGCCGAAGGCCAGGATCTTCACGGCAAGAAAGTCCGCGACATGACTGTCGAGCAGAAGGGTGCCCTGCTCGATGGCATTTCCCATTTCGAGTACTGGAAGGCCGGGACGGTCACACCCACGCCGGTAATGACGGAAGAGCAACTAGCGGCCTTGAAGGCATCTCATCCCGCCACCCAGCATGCCTCCGCGCACACCCAAGGCCATGGCAGCGCAGTCCACGCCCATAAGCAAGGAGACCATGGTCCGGCTGTCGGTGCGCTGCAGACGGATCTCGCAGCCCTCGGCATAACGGCAAGAGATGGCAGCGCCATCAATCCCGACTCTCACTTTGGTCCGCACACCAAGGAGGCCGTAGAGGCTTTCCAGGCAGCGCACGGGCTCAAAGCCGACGGCGTGGCGGGACCAGCCACCATGACTGCGATCGGCGAGGCCAAGGGCCACATGCAGGCGGCCACCCAAGTCGCACCAACGCTGCTCGATGCCCGCCACCCTGCCCACGGCATCTACGAGCAAGCCCATTCATGTGTGGCGCGTCTGGATCAGGAACAAGGACGAGCATCCGGCCCGCACACGCAAAACTTCGCCGGCAGCCTTACGTCGGCCGCCACCTCGGCCGGACTCAACCGCATTGACCATGTCGCCCTGTCCGACGATGCGAACCGCGGCTACGCCATCCAGGGGGAGCTGAACTCTCCATTCAAACGTTACGTTGAAGTGGACGTCATGCAGGCGATCCAGACACCGTTGGCGCAAAGCAGCCAAGAGGCGGCAGTGAATGTGCAGAACAACGCGCAGCAGCAGGCGCAGGTGCAGCAGCAGGTCCAGCAGCAGGTGGCGCCGGAATCGGTCCAGCAGGTAGCTGGACCCTCGATGGTCAGGTGAAGGACAAGGGTCGGGTCGAAACGCGCCGGGTCTTTAGAACTATTAGCAGCCTGGCCTGGACTCAGGCACATCAGCAACAGCAGGTGCAGCAACAGCGCGTCGCAAGCCCCGCTCCGGATATCCAGAAGGCAACTGCCTCCCAGTCATGACGCGGTAGTCGGCCGGGTAACCACAAGCTCGACGTCGGCCGCCCAGAAAAAGGCAATCAATTAACATCGGCGCCCCTCTCTATCGCCCAAGAGATCGCCTAGATGTCCTCCCTGGCCGCAACAGCCGAAAAATTCATAGCTCACTGCCGCTACTCGAAATCTCTATCGCCTCACACAATTCGCGCATACAACCAAGACCTCGCCGATTTTCGAGTCTTCGCCGGCAACCGGCGAAATCCGAGAACCATCACAAAGACAGAAATTGAAGCGTACGTGCAAGACCTTCGACGACGTTCGCTCAGCGCGGCTACGACCAAACGACGGCTTGGATGCCTCAAGGTGTTCTTTCAATGGCTGGAGGCGACAACGATCATTCCCAGTAATCCGCTGGCCTCTTTAAAGCTGACCATCAAGCAGGCCAGGCGGCTCCCCAGGGGAATCACACGCGCGAACCTTCGAAGCTTGGTTAAGCAAGCTTCCTGGGAGTCATCCCCGTCTGGCGGCATCGCGACCGACCTTGCAATCCTTTTGATGGCTACCACCGGCATTCGTGTAGCGGAACTGGTGGCCATACGGACCTCAGACGTCGAGGCACACGACGGATGCATTCGCGTTCGCGGCAAGGGGAACCGCGAACGGACAGTTTTCGTAACAAATCCGTCGCTACTTAAGCGACTGAGAAGTCATCTGGCTTTCCGTCAGCGCGATACTCGCGCGAACGAAGGACTGTTCGTAAATCGACGGGGATCCCCACTAACCGCAGCAACTTTCCGAGCCCATCTCAAGGAGGCATCCCACGCATCAAAAGGCGCAATACACGTCACTCCGCACATGTTGAGACATACAGCAGCGACGCTTCTCATCGAACAGGGCGTCGACATCCGCGTTGTTCAGCGCCTACTCGGCCATCAAAGCATCTCCACAACAGAAATTTACACGCACGTCGCGGACATGACCCTTCGAAAAGCACTGGTTCGAGCCGATTTGGCTGCAAAAATCTACTAAACGCTGATAACTAGGAATTATCAGCTTGGATATGCCCCGTGTTTCTAGGGAGAAAGTAAGAACCGTTTACAACGATCTGGACAACATGTGGGGCGCAGATCGATGGCATGCGCACACGAAGGCGTGGCTTGACCACTTCTTGGCAAAGCACGCGTTGCTGTCCAGAACAGCACCGATCGTCCTGCACGTAGGCTCTGCAGGTACGGATTACGGAGTGAAAGGTGGCTTCACCTGTCACATCGACGTTGCCGAGAAGAAACTGGCGGGGGTCGTTGGCGCTATCGTTGGAGATGTTCACTCGCTGCCTATTGCGCCCGGGACGGTAGATCTCTGTACATGCGTCGGCTCCGTGCTCAATTACTGCGACGCCGTCATTTCCTTGCTGGAACTCGCAGCCGTGGTCAAACCTGGGGGGCACCTTCTCATAGAGTTCGAGAGCAGTGATAGTTGGGAATACATTGCCACACCGGTCTATGGCTTAGGAGTTACGTCCACACTTACCTTTTACAGCGCCGATCCAGATTGCAGGTTATGGGTCTACTCATCGCGCTTCATCAAAGATATTCTTGTGGGGCGAGGATTTGTAGTAAGGGATGAGAGCCGAGCACACATCGTTTCTAGCATGGTTTACCGAATAACGAAGAACGAAAGGCTCGCGGCAAGCTTCGCAGTTATGGATAAAATAGCCCGAAGAATTCCCTTCCTTCGACGTGGTGCGAGCAACATCATTTTGCTTTGCCAAAGGCTCCCCTGAACGCCTTTATCAATTCTTTCATCGCGGACAGCGCCCGCTTATCCGTCACTGATACCAAGGCAAGGTACAAGATGGTTACAAGGAGGAGTGAAACGGCGGTCAGGGCGGTACTTTCCTTAAAAACAGCCTTGAGAACGAATACGCCCGTTAGCCACGAAAGGATAAGAAGCACTGGGAAGATGAGATCTCTGGCCGGAAGCGTTTCCTTGATAACCACCGGAGAGACACCCTCTGGAAGGTGCTTGATGCCGTTCACGACAACGTTTTCTTTCTTCAGCTGGCCATCAAGCTTCTTATAGAGCCGATCTACTAACGCACGGTACTTGCGTTGATACTCTTCACCATGCACTCCATACCAGCGAACATAGTGCTCGTAGTAAATCGCTTGTACGATGTTGAGATACGCTTCCCTCGGGATGGATCCATTGATCGGCTTTGGATATAGGAGCATTGCTCCTTGCAACTCGGTTTCAGGATTCCGATTACCCAACTGAGGCTGCACGTACGCTGCGTCGACGACTCCGAACCCGACCATCTTCAGAAGTCGCATCAGGACGAAGCCGTATCGGACCTCCCCGTCATCTTTCAACGGGGCGACCTCTACGGCGACATAACTATGTGTTGGATAATTTCGGCGTATAAAGGCTTTTACGTGCTCCGCGAACTCGAAGAAGACGTTGTACCCACCGCGGTACTTCTCATCGATAGTGATGTAGTCGATGACGATCATGTTGGTGTCGCGGAGATACACCATCTGACAATAGCCCGAGAGTTCGCCATTTATAAGGAAGGCTAGGACATGGAATCGGTCGTCGAAGGTCTTGTTGTAGTGGTTAAGCCAGTGACCAATTTCATTCGTATCCGTCCGAAGCGCAGGCGGGGTATGCATCGCGTAGATCGCGATCGCACTTGCATAGCGAGCATCAGAGGTCGACTTGATTTCTTTGATCGAATAATTTGCTGTGTAGTCAACAGGCATCTGCTGATAATTCCTAGTTATCGTCGATTGACACGTTTCAACGCCCTAGAGGGCATCATCTACGGACGGAACGCGGGTCTTGATGCTGCGGTCTCTACACCTGAATCGCCAGCATGTTGTCGCTCTCGAGAATCCGCCCTTGCTGGATAAGCAAATCCACAACGTCGGAAATTCGTTCGCGAACTTGTGCACTGATAGCTCGAACACCGACCGCCCGAGCCACCCGCTCGATGACCTGGGATCGACTCGCTCCAAAATTCCGCTCTACGACAAGCTTCACTGCTACTGCGAGCTCGGTGGGAGGCAGCATGTCAGGCTTTCTCAGGGCAATTGATTCGACATCGGAGCGGTCGCGAATAGTCGGTGCTGATTCCGGAAGCGACAGAAATTCTCCTTCCTTGACCACGTATCGCTGAGCCACCGCCACGTCGATCGCCGCATTCACTGCCAGCTGTATGCGACTCCCCGCACGCCTGACGCCCCATGCGTCACGAATTCGCGAGATCACCTCATCCTGATGCACCGGGCCTTCAATGCTCACTGCCTCGACGACCAACTGAGTGATCACGCCCTTGGGCACCTCGTGCAGTTCTTCCGCGCGATGCGGAGGACGGACCAACCTCGCTTCTTCGTACAGCGGGAATGCGATGGCGCCCTCTTCCGGGACCGACTCACGCTCGACGTAAGCACCTTCCTGATCCAAGGCCTCGGCAAGGGCCGCCTCCTCGACGCCCTCGTCGAACGCCTTACGCGCGGCTTCGATCTGCCGGCAGGCCAGCTCAAGCTGCTCTGCAGGCCGCTGGAACCAGTCGGTGCTCCAGATCCGATGAAGGCTCCAACCGTGGTCCTCGAGCACCTGCTGACGCAGGCGATCACGATCTCGAGCCGACTGGGCATCGTGATACGCCGCTCCGTCGCACTCGATACCGAGAAGGAAGCGACCCGGACGCTCGGGGTCTGTAATTGCCAGATCAATGAAGAAACCGGCCAGCCCGACTTGTCTCTGCACTTGGTAGCCCCTCGCTTCCAAGGCGTTCGCGACCTGCTCCTCGAAGATCGAGTCGAAATCCTTCCCGGTGACCTTAGCCGTGTCGAGCAACCCCGTCCGCGCGTAGCGAAGAAAGATCCGGAATGCCTCGATCCCCTTCCTGTTCGCCGAGAAACCAGGGTCGATATCCTCATCCGTCATCGACGCGAACACTTCGCAGCGTTGCTTTGCCCGACTGATGAGCACGTTGAGTCGCCGTTCGCCGCCCTCGGTACCCAATGGGCCGAAACGCATCGGTACGCGTCCACCCAAGACCGTCGGGCCATACCCAACCGAGATAAACATCACATCTCGCTCGTCGCCCTGGACGTTCTCCAGGTTCTTGATGAAGAACGGCTCCGAACGATGTCCCGACTTAAAGAATTCCTCAACCTCCAACGGAAGCCCGCGGCGGAGTAGTTCCAATTCGTCGATGATGGCGCGCCGTTGAGACGCCGAGAATGCGGCAACACCGAGGGAGCGCTTGGGCGAGGTACGAGCGTGATGCACGATGGCCTCAGCGACCCGTTTGGCTTCCACCGCGTTGACGCGCTTGCCACCCGTGTCGAAGACACCGTCCCGGACATGATTAAAGACGAGGCCCCTTCCACCTTCCACCGTGTAAGGACTCGGAACGATGAACAGCTTGCTCTCGTAGAACTGCTTATTGCTGACGGCGATCAACGACTGGTGCCGGCTTCGGTAGTGCCACCGAAGCATGCGCATGGGAAGACCTCGTGCCGTAAACAGCCCGAGGATGCTTTCGATATCGCTTACGCGAGTCGTATCGTCTTCATCGTCCTCGTCGCCGTCAACGCTCGTCATCTTGGCAAAGAAGGCCGTCGGCGGCAGCTGGCGAGGATCGCCGACCACGACGACCTGCTTTGCCCGGGCAACGGCACCCAGCGCGTCGACCGGCTGGATCTGGCTAGCCTCGTCCATGACCAGTAGATCGAATTCCATTGTCCCAGGCGGCAGGAACTGCGCGACCGACAAGGGACTCATCATGAAAACGGGCTTCAACGCCCGTAGGGCTGGCGCAGCCTTCTCGACCAGTTTCCGAATGGGCATGTGCCCCTTCTTCTTTTGAATCTCTCCCCGGAGAACGCCCAGCGGACCGACCGAGCCGCTATCCCGCATCGGGACACCCTGGTGATGCACCTTCACGACCTCGGCAGCGGCGGCTACGATGCGCTGGCGATCGAGGTCGGCGAACTCCCTGACCCGACGCCCGTGGGCAATGCCGTCGAAGCGTCCAAGCGCCGGGTTCGTGCGGACCATACGAGCGTGTGTCCTCTCGAAATAGGCCATCTCGAAGGCACCAAGGACCGTTTCCGCGGTCAATCGGCCATCGGCGAGACGCGCCACGACGTCCGCGCAGCCACTGGACGAAGCCTTCATCGCCCGGTCGCGGTAGTTCACCCAGCGATGGAGCTCTTCATGCTCGGCGACCCAACGACTAAGGCGCCATGCCAGTGTGTCGAACAGCACCTCGTTCGCCTCAGGTGCGCCCACGCTGGCAGGAAGATCCAGATGAATCTCGCCCGCAATCGCATGGAACGTCGAATGGACATGCGCTGCCGAGGCGTCGAGGAGCCGAGCCTTGGGCAATAGCGCGTCACGCTCGCCGACCCGCCCAGCCAGCGCGCGGATATCGGAATTCGCTTTTACCCAATCCGCCGCTGCCGAAAGCACTGCCCAATCCGACGATAGCCCTGCCCACGCCCCGTCGAAGGCACACTCTCCGATCACATGGCCACGTTGGATGGACGACATGGCGGCCTGCCCGTCAGCCAGCGTCTGCAGCAGGGAGCAAACCTCGCCCGCCGTTGCAGGCATGGCCGGAGTAAGGGCTTCGACCGCCGCATAGGCCTGGGTATGTCGGACCGCCAGTTGCACGAGTGACTCGAGATCGACTTGTTCCGGGCCCGCTGCGGTGCCGAACATTTTCTGCTGGATCGGTCCGAAGTCGTCCCAGACGGCAGCCAACAACGGCGAATGGTGTGCGACGAGATTCGCCAGGTGCTTCGACCGCACCGCGACGTCGTCCTTCTCGGGCCCCTTTGACGCCAGAAGGCGAGGTTCTGCGCCAAGCCCCCTCAACGACCGCATCCATTCGACCAAGGCAACGAGGGGCGCAGAATGCGATCTCTCGCCACGCCAATCGTCACCGAAGGCGCTTCGGCCAAGCGCATCTTCATCGCGTACCGTCTTGCGCGCGGCCTGGCCGCGAGCCAGTGCGTCGAGCAGTGCCAGGACAACCGGCAGCTGGGGGTTGAGTGTGGTGACTACCGAATGGATCAGGCGATTCGCCTGCCGCCATTCGCCGCTCAAATGCCGAAACAGACTGGTGCCCTTGGCAGCGAGAACGCTACGCGCTGCTGTGACATCAATATCCCAGGCCACGTCCGTGACCTGCCCGCCCAATGTCGCCCTCGAGCCCTCAAGCTCCGCGACTGCCGATGCGAGCTCTCCTGCTCGCTCGACGCCGCCATCCCACAGTTCAGATGCGAAGGTCTCGGGACTGGCCGGGGGCGCGCTCGCGACGCGCTCGCCGATCTTGGCAAGGCGGAGCAACTCAGTGGTCGTAGGCTGTGTCTCCCGCCCCAAGGCATGCGCCAGTCCCTTCCCGGCATGAACGATGGCATTGGCGGCGTCCGCCACTTCGCGCAGACGTCCGATCCCGGCAGCGCCAAAACCTGGCGGCAATTCGCTGAAAGCGAGGCGCGCTTCCGACACGTCGGTTGTCCAGGCCTGCTCCCGCACGCGAGACGACAACGCCTGTCGTACTTCCTCATAGCGGCGCCCGTCGAATAACACGGCATCGATAGCGCCTGGCTCTTGCCATACGTCGTTGCCCATGGCGCTTGCCGTTAGTGCGGGTGCACCAGCGATCCGGCGTGCGAGCGCCGCTATTGCCGGAAGCTCCGTCAGGCGCCGAGGCGCTTCGGTTTCCAACAGCGCCGCCAGGGCATCGACATGGGTGCGAGCACTGGTGAGCTGGGTAGCAAGGCCACCCACCCTCCCGATCAGGCGATCCCGATCCGCCGGCGTAATGGCCTCGAGGCCCACACCGACCCAGGCATGATCTGCCGGGATGCCGAGGAGCTGGATTCGATCGACCAGGTCGGCCAACAGGTCCCGGCGCTGCGCGAAGCCGTCTTCGCCCCAGGTCTCGGGACGAACCAGCTCCAGATCGTTCGCCTCGACGCCAGCCTGGCGCAGACGCGTGAGCTGCGCCATTACCTGAAAGGCGGATAGCCCGGACGCATCGTCCACCTTGTGAAGCCGAATGGCGTGGTCATTCAGGTCGTCCCGCGCCTCGGTAAGCCTGGCGATCAGGCTACCCGGCGACGGCGCGCGCGGTGCGCCAAGCTCCCACGTCCGCCGGATCTCATCGAGAACGGCACGCTTGTTCGCCTTGTTGCTGTGGAGTTCGAGACACGCGTCACCCACGCCCTTCTCATCCAGGCGCCGCTTCACCACGTCGAGCGCGGCCATCTTTTCAGCCACAAAAAGCACGGTCTTTCCGTCCTTGATGGCTGACGCAATGATGTTCGCGATGGTCTGGCTCTTACCCGTTCCGGGTGGACCCTGGATAACAAGGTCGCGCCCCCGTCGTACCTCATGGATGGCAAGCGCCTGCGAGCTGTCGCAGTCCATGATGTGGAGCATATCGACCGGGGGAATCACCGGATCGATGTTCGCGTTCTCGTCGAGCATGCCCTCGCCACCCGGGAAGCCCTCTGCCAGGAGCCCCCGAATCAACGCCCGATCTACCAGGCTCCCACCCTTCGGCCACACAGCCGGATCCAGATCCCGATACATGAGGAACTTGGCAAACGAGAAAAAGCCAATCGACATCTCGTCCGGGACGACCTCCCAGCCTTCCTTACTCTGGATGGTGTCGCGAACACCGGAGAAATAAGCTTCGATATCGAAGGAATCATTCGCCTCGAATGCTGGCATCCGAAGCGCGTGGACGCGATCCAGATAGGCTTCGAGCGACAGATTGGAGGCGATGTCTTCCTGACGCGCCTTCACCTTGAACCGCTCACCGGCCGTTCCGCGATCTAGCGACACAGGAACCAGGATGAGCGGGGCGAAACGAATGTTCGCCGCGTTGTTCGGATCAATCCACTTGAGCGCACCCAGCGTAAGGAAGAGGACGTTAACGCCCTGCTCTTCCTCCAGCGTGCGCGAGTCCAGATAAAGCTCGAGAAGGCGTTTCTGCAGGCCTTTGCCGGTCAGCCTTGTCTGCAGCCTGGTATCCGCGTGGCGTCGGAAAATGCCGCGGTCATCCGTCGACTCATCATCAGGTTGCGCAAGATCGTCAATTTCGTCTTTTTCTGCACCCGCTTCGTCGACCAGTGCAGATTCGTCTGCAGCTCGGCCGGCCACGAACGTAAACGCCTTGCCTTCGCGGGAGAGGAGCCTAAAGACCTCGGCAGATTTCTCGTCGACCACGGTGATGGACCGGGCCCGCGCGCCTCGGGGCATATTGAGCAGCCGATTCCGGGCTGAAAGATCCAGAAGCTCGGTTCGAGCCTGCTCGAGCTTCTCCGCTAGCGGCAGATTGCTCTGAAAGATCGACGTCTCGCTGACGCCGCCGGCATTGCTATCCATGTACTACCCCTGTCACGTCTTACGTGGCACCCACCCTGGGTACCTGGGCGCTCCTTCCGGGCGGAGGGAGCACCTACGTATCGGCATTATGCGCCGGGACTTTACTTGGAAGGGTAAGCAAGCTCCTCAACGCTGTGCCGAAAGTTCGACGCCGTCAAAAAGCGCTTCGCGCTTATCGACATTTCTCCATTCGCTAACGGTGAGGAAAGAAAGCCGAATAGTCGTTTCTGAAAGATGGCGCGAGGAACCGCCCCTGAAAAGCCAGTCTCGACAAATACAGCGCCGCCACCCTCATTTCGGTCCCTGGCTGAGGTACACGCCCTTGAACCGCTCGGCTAATTTGACGTAACACGAAAAAAGCCGACGCCACGTTCTCGGAAAGTTCTTCCAAACACTCGATTGACTGCTTGTCAAGATTTCCACCCAACACTTGGGCACTACTCGAATTCACAGGGACGTCGTGTACTTCGCACAAATGCCGTCACCCATTCGCCAATCGACAGCGCCAACGCTCTACTGGCCCTCAATCAATCAACATCCACATCGCTCACGCAATCACCTTCTTCATCGTCACCATCCGCTATGTACCAATCTCGCTCCTCGCCGTTCCAACCGTAGTGTCTCTCCTTGAAAGCGACCATCGTTGCGACGTATTGGGACAGCATCAAAGTTACATCGCTAGCTTGCGGTACATCGTCGCTGTCGAGGACATCCAGAAAGGCTAGCGCGGCATCCATTTCAAGCACATCTCTAATTCGCACAAGAAGTCGATTCACGATCTTGACCTTGTTGCTACTCACGGCAGAGTCGGGCTTCTTCTTTGAGATCTCCTTAAACTCGATCCACATTGCATCAAGCAGAGGCATTGTAGTTTCGTGGATACCGGCCTTTTGCGACGTAGTGAAATACTTAGACGCCATCACTCACTCCTGCAGCCTCTTAGGCTTGACCGTTCGAATTAATATATATCCCCGCTCATCCGTAACATCACCTTCATCACCTAAAACACGCCAAGACCAAGTCCCGCTTCGCTGAACAAGGTTGTCAGCCCGAAGCTTTTCAAAACACTGCAGATACTGTGCAAGGATAAACACAACGTCGCTGTTCTGAGGAATAGTATCTTCATCGAACACCGAGAAATCCGCAAAAGGCTTATATTTGTCGTCGAGAAAATCATTCGCTTGCGAGATAAGTCCGTTTATAAAACTAAGTTTAAATTTATTTACGGCATCATTTGGGCTTTTTTTTGAAAGTAGCGATATCTCGTCATAAACACCAATTACTTGACCGCAAAGCTTATCGAATATGTCGACGTCATTCTTTCTCATAATATTCCATTAGGATGGGCAGCTTCGGCGGAACTCGACGAATTTTTTCTTGATCACCTCAATGGGTGAACGCTGTTTGCTCTCATACACATCCACCATGAGTCGAACATCATCATCTGTAAGAGCAATTACGCACTTCCTCTGAGCGGACCAGAGATCCACAGTATTCTTGTACATGGCTCGAGATAAGGGATTCCTAGTGAGAATGATACCAAAATTCCCCAGACCGCCTTGAAGATAACGGTTAATTTGATTCAAATGATCCCTATCAATTGACTTTACATTCTTCATCTCGACAATGATTTGCCGACTTCCGTATGCCTCGAGAATTTCGTCCAGAAAGTCGATACTTCGATTATTGTAAAAAATAAGGTCACGAATATGACTTCCTGAGTCCGTGCGACTTTGCGCCACAGCGAAATCGAGATGCGGATAGAGCAGTGACGCCATCAGTGACGTCGAATAGTCCTCGTACTTGGCATCGGCACCATCATCCTTCCCAGTCTTCAGTTTCAGAATGTCGCTCAGCTTGCGCTTTGCTGACAGGACGGGTATCTGAGTGAACAGAGGGTCATTCTTGCAGTCATCTGCCTCCCTTTTTTTGTATTCTAGATATCCTTCGATAACATCGTAGTGATCACGATTGTAGGTCAGCACCTTTACGCGCTCGGCCGACTCGTCGGGGTTGAATATTTCGTCGCGAGGACAATAGGATTTAAAGTAATCCTCAAAGTTAATCCATTGGTTAAACCGGAGCCAACGCTTTGGTGTAAAAATTAACGGATCGCGAGTCATGGGGTTGACTGGCAAATAAACTTCGACCTCCCTTTCGAAAACGCTCTTTCTATAATTATAAACGCTATGAAGAAACACTTTCTCGACAGGAATGCGATTTTCTTCGCACTGAGATATGGTGTAATCGATAAGAAAAGACTTAGCATAGTTGCAAGCGATATCGCTGATCCGGTCGCGTCCAATTCCGTTTACATAGAGCTGAATAACTTCGAAGTGTGTAAAGCCGAACTGACTATAAGCAGGTATATCTTTAAATAATCGCAATATTTCTGCAGCGCTAGCGCGACCGACGCGAGCACCCGCTCTTGTCTTCGACACACCGAGTCCGACCTCCCTACACTCGGAGAGCTCAACTAGAGTATCGATCGCTTCGTTGTCTCGCGATTTCTTCGTAAGATAATTGAGATGATTAAAGGAATTTGTGACCGCAGTATGTAACGCATTGTCTTGCAGGGATGGCGATTTCCACATCAGAAATGGATCTACATATAGTGGAATATCTTCGTTGAAGAACTGAATAGCAAAGTCTAGTTCTGACTGACTCTTATGCACACCGTGATAGTCAGTGAGCCGGGGGCGGATCAGGTCCATTTTTTCTCCGAAACTATGCGGTCGGCAAGCTGCTCATCGTCCTGGTGAATCACACGGCGCCGTTTGCGAGATGCATTCGGAGAGCCAAATTCGACACATTTATTTCCCACTTCTGATCAGCGCCCTGTATGCGCTTTGAACGGGCTACGCGCAGCCTGCCCGTGTTTCAGCCGATCGCGCCAGCGCTCGTAACGATCGCCGGTCATCTCCAACCCCACCGGCCCCAGCCCGCTTGTTTGGGCGACCTGACAGCCGTTTCCTAGGTTGTGCCCCGCGCCGTATGACGAAAGCATACTCCGACTAATTTGACACGACGGCGCCCTCCCACCTGTTCACTCAGGCCACGACGACAACATCCTCTGCGAGGCTCGGCATCAACCTTCGGCGGCGCGCTGTATATGCATAGTGTAACGAGGGGCGCGACCACCATCAGTCGCCGGCGACACCTCTGCGCTTTTTCGGCAATCTCTTCAGTGGGCCCGCGAGTCTTCTCGGCAACCGCGTCGCATCGATCACGTCGCGGGCGCAACTGGAGGCGACGACGTTCGGTGCCGTCATGCCCGAACACAAAAGGAAGGTAATTCGGACTGACGTCTCTCGATGTCCAATGCCTACCGGACGCTCGCCATTACCTATGTGAACCGCAGCTTCCTCGCTCACCGAGGGCGGGAGCTTGCAGAATGCCTATTGTATCTATTGCCCTCACCTCACCTGGCAGCCCCGGCGAACTGCTCGCGTCCATGCAACGCTTCACCACCATCCATGGGAGCGGATACCTACTATTGACATGCCCAACCGTCGGGGCGCGATACTTCAACCACACGAAACGCGTTTGCCCGATTGTAAAACGACACTGGTCAACGCATCATGGTAGCCGGGGAATCCATGAGTTTAACGATGTCTAATGATTTGGCTGCGTTCGCTTTAGTCGCGAGCGAGTATGAGCGTACGGGCGACGCGATTCGAGGGCTCACGCCACTTTTCATTCCTATTATCAACGAATTTGCGAGTCGTCTCTACGACCCGGTCGCGTTTGCTCGGAAGTTCTCCGAACGATACGGCCTATCCATGACTGCCTCCGTCGCGAAGGCGCTAACCGAAAGGATGGTTCAAGCAGGTCTGTTAGTCGAAGCCCCTGCACGAATCTTCCACTGCGTCGAATTTCCTAACCAGATTGACGGTATTGATGAGTCCGGCATCGAGGCAGTTCTCGATAACTTCGCCGCGTGGGTCCATCGCATTCTTGAACCAATGGGAAAGGCCTTGCCGCGGGAGAGAATTGACGCCGCTTTCCTTGAGCGCATCGCGCGCCCAGAAGTTACCACAAGCTTCTTATCGGGCCAGAAGCCCTCCAAGCTGTCCTTGCGTCCAAAAAAAATCGGCGATGACGGGTGGAGCGAAAAGCAGGCACTAGATTTCTTAGTGCCCGACTACGTACTCCACATCCACACGGAAGCACCAGAGCTGTTCAATCTGGTGTCGCAAATTTCGTTCGGTGCGTTGGTAGCGGACGCCGTATCGGCGCTCGCAATGCCGAAGACGAGCACCAACGACCTCGATCTCCGTGCGGCCATGGATGGCCCACTGTTACTAGATGCGCTCGACCTCAACAGCCCCGAGCACACCGAGTACGCCAAGGAGCTACTTGACCAGTTCTCCCAGGCGGGATTTAGGCTGGCTACGTTCGACCACGTAATCGAAGAAATGCGGAGGACGATACGGACGACCTTGGAGCAACACAAGAAAGGCGAAGCGTTTGGCCACTTGGCTGCCCGGCTGAGGACCTCCGCTGGGCACCTTATGTATGCCACTCATGTCATGGACACGCTGGAAGAGCGCCTTAAGGAGTTGGACGTTTCGGTGTTGCGGTCGGAGCTGTATGAGGAGACGCGATTCAAACGGTGGTTTACCGAGTCGAACTTTGACAGCCTTCGAAATGCTCTAGGCGACGTCCATCTCAATCTTGAACGCCGCATTACCGATGCTAAGAGTATTGCGACCGTCATTCGTATGCGGCTAGAGAATCGCGCACCTGCTTCGGTCCTGAAAGCTGGCACCACATTTGTTACACGAAACGCGGCGCTCGCCAGCCGTGCCAATCAGTTCTTGTCGACGGGAAGATCTGAGCCCGATCCCAGGTTCACGTGCGTCACCGATGCGCAGCTGGTTGCCATCACTTGGTTTGCACGAAACATCTCTGCTGTTAGCCTGTCGCAGAAGCGACTGATTGCAAGCTGTGCTGCGGCTATCTCGCCGCGCCCGGAAATTATGAAAGCCTTTGCGGCAAAACTGGAAGAACTTGGTGGCGAGCACCGAGACCAGTTCGAGGCGTTGATGCGTGACGAACGTGCTTCACTTTGTCCTATGCGGGCCGTCGCCGGGACACAAATGGCGGTGGCTCCCGCTACTGCCGAGCGTGTTCTTGAAGAGATGAAATTGGCAATCGCACGACCATTGCTTGAGGCCGAACGAGCGGCAACGCAAGCCACAATCGACGCAGAAGTTCAAAAGCGAGCTGCCGCCGAGGCACGCGCAACTGGGTCCGAGGCAACGGTGGGCAGCGTCAATTTCGAACTGGCGAGTGCTCAACATGAGATGGACACGTACCGCCGGCAACTCGAAAGCGTGAAAAAAGAGCAGGAAGCTAAGAAGCTGGTACAGCAGCAATCACTCGACGGACGTGCCGCCAGCCTCGAGCGGAGGACGAAAAAGTTCGTTAGGGGAATCAAGCTAGTCATACTCGTCGTGGCTTTGACGTGTTTCGCTGCTCCATTCTCTTCAACATTGAAGGACGCTAAGTCGATTCAGATTGCATCCGCACTTCTTGGCTTCGGAAGCTTTTGGTTCGTGACAGCATGGGGTGACCGCGCCATAGCCGCACTAGCGCACTTCCGATACATAGCCCAACGAAATGAGCTCAGAAGGTGGGCATCCGACATGGATCTCGACTTCGACAACTGACAGGCCTTCCAGTGCAGATGCGAATCGTGAAGATGCGTCTGCAAGTCCCATCGCGAGCCACTTCGAGAACTTCGGGTCGTCAAAGTGGCGGAGAGAGTGGGATTCGAACCCACGGTAGGCTCACACCTACGGCAGTTTTCAAGACTGCTGCCTTAAACCACTCGGCCATCTCTCCGTATTTTCAAACGCACCGGTGGGCATTGCACCCTACCCGGCTTCGAACATTGGCTCCCCCGGGAAACCCCGAGGGCGCCAATCATACCCGACGATCAGGCAATCGCCTCAATCCCCGCCATATACGGCCGCAGCACGTCCGGCACTTCGATCGAGCCGTCGGCCTGCTGGAAGTTCTCCATCACAGCCACCAGGGTCCGGCCCACGGCCAGCCCCGACCCGTTCAAGGTATGCACCAGCTCCGGCTTGTTGCTCGCCGGATTCCGCCAGCGGGCCGACATGCGGCGCGCCTGGAAGTCCGTGCAGTTGGAGCAGCTGCTGATCTCGCGGTACGTGTTCTGGCTGGGCAGCCAGACCTCGAGGTCATAGGTCTTGGCCGCGGCAAAGCCCATGTCGCCGGTGCACAGCTGCACCTTGCGGTACGGCAGCTTCAGCGCCTGCAGGACGGCCTCGGCGTGCCCGACCATCTCCTCGAGCTGGGCGAAGCTGGTCTCGGCGGTGGCGATCTGCACCATCTCGACCTTCTCGAACTGGTGCTGGCGGATCATGCCGCGGGTATCGCGGCCGTAGCTGCCGGCTTCGGCGCGGAAGCACATGGAGTGCGCGGTCATGCGCATGGGCAGCTCACCGGCGTCGACGATGCTCTCGCGCACGAGGTTGGTCAGCGTCACTTCGGAGGTGGGGATGAGGTAGCGCTTCACCTCGTCGACCATCGTGCCGAACAGGTCCTCTTCGAACTTGGGCAGCTGGCTGGTGCCTTCCATCGCCGCCGCATTCACGATCAACGGCACGTTGTGCTCGAGGTAGCCGTGACGCGTGGTGTGCAGGTCCAGCATGAACTGGGCGAGCGCGCGGTGCAGGTGCGCGAGCTGGCCGCGCAGCACGGTGAAGCGTGCGCCGGACAGCTTGGCCCCGGCTTCGCCGTCGAGCCAGCCGTGACGGACGCCCAGGTCGACGTGGTCCTTCACCGGGAAGTCGAACGGACGCGGGTGACCCCAACGGAGGATCTCCACGTTGTCGTTCTCGTCCTTGCCGATGGGCACGGATTCGTCGGGGAGGTTCGGGATGCCCAAGGCGATGTCGGCCAGCTTGGCCTGGACCTCGGCAAGCGCCTGCTCGTTGGACTTGAGCTTGTCGCCGATGCCGGCGACCTCGGCCATGAGCGCGTCCACGCTTTCGCCCTTGCCCTTGGCCTGACCGATGGCTTTGGAACGGGTGTTGCGCAGGTTCTGCAGGTCCTGGGTCTCGGTGGAGAGCGCCTTGCGCTCGGATTCGAGGCGCTCGATCGTCGGGACGTCGAGGTCGAAGTTCCGGGCGGCGCGCAGGCGCTCAGCCGTTTCGGCGAGCTTGCCGCGCAGGAGGGCGGGATCCAGCATGAGAGGGGCTTCCGTGGGTCTACGAGCCGGGGATTATCGCAAACTTGGGCCGGATCGGTATGATCGGGCCACCAAGGGATGGGGGTGGGCATGGCCAGGCACACGGGACCAGTGAACGGGGGCCGCTCCGAGGAGCTTCGGCCTGACGTCTTCGTCAAATTCTTTATCTGCGTCCTGATCCTCATGGCGCTCGGCGCCTGCGGCTTCGTCATCTACTACTGGTGGACGGCCACCGACCGGACCGTCTCCCCCTTCGGCGTCAGCCTGTGCGTGATGACCCTGGGCTGCGCCGCCTATGGGGTGAACAGCCTGCAGTCGCACATCGTCATCGAGCCGGATGCGGTGGTGATCAAGGACGCCGTCTCCACGCGCCGCATCGAGCGCTCGGACATCGGCGGCGCGCGCGAGGTTTACGTTAACTCCCGACGAGGGACCGAACTGTGGCTCTACGACAAGTCGGGCCAACGGATCTACGTGCCGAGCGAGCTGGGGCAGAAGCTCCTGGGTGACACCTGGGCCGAGGGCATCGAAGACCTCGACCAGAGGGACATCAACCGGGTAAACGCCAGCTTCGCCACCGACGAACGGCTCGGCGATACCGAAGCAGAACGTCGCTGGAACGGCAGCACCTGGTTGCGCCGTACCAACGTCCTGAACTTTCTTGCCATCCCGGTCGTGCTGATCGCCCTGAGGTTAGGTGACGAAGCGACACTACGTTGGCCGCTGTTCCTCATCGTCGCGGCGATGCCCTTACTCGCCGTGGCCATCAACGTGGCGACCGACGGTGCCGTCGACCTGCATAGCCGCGCCAACGACGAGGGCCCAAATCTCCAGATGCTCAGCTGGTCGCCGCTGGTGCTGTTCTGGCGCTCGTTCGATGTACAAGGCGGTCATTGGGGATCGGCATGGATGTTCGGGTTCTTTCTTTCGATCCCCGTCACCTATTGGCTGACGCGCTGGATGCGCGAGGCCGGGCACTCGTTGAACACTCGCGGGCCGGTGACGTTCCTGCTGGTGGCGATGTACTTCGCGTCGGTCATCCTGCTGGTGAAGGATCACAAGGCACAGGTTCGGTATGAGCGCATGCAGGAAACCGAGAGCGCGAACTTCGTAGTGCCTCAGCCGCGCTAGTGCTGCCTGGCGCGGGAAAGCGGCTCAAAAGCCATGAAGGGCACGTACACGGTCATAGCACGCACCGCAGAGCATCTTGACCCCCAAGAACTTCTCCGACCGCTCGTTCCAGTCGCCGCTGATGCCACCCTCACGAATGCGTGCCGCCTCACATTCGGAGCACCAGGCATCACCTCGAGGATCGCCCGACCAAAAGAAGCCAACCTTTTTTCCCGTGTCGAGGGACGTGACGAGGTGTTGGCAGACAAACGTTTCCTGCTGCTGTCCATGCACAGGGCACTGAATGGTGTCGGTCATGCTTGCTCCCTCAATGTTCGGACCGCCAATCAGCAAACGAAACCGGGCTAGCCTTGTTCGCCCGTGTCACCGAAGTCTTGTCTGGCTTCCCCTCAAGAGGGAATGACGAGGTCAGGATCTCGCTACTGAATACCCACTTGCCGGCACTCGCGTCGTAGCGAAACGTGACGAAGTCCGACCAGTGGCTCCCGCACGACACCGCGTTCTCGACGGTGAAATACAAGCCTTTAACAGCAAGTCCCTCGTCGGCGTCCTCAAACGGATCGCATTGGCCGCCCTGATCGGCCCGAAGAACGACGGTGTCGTTACGCGCCACAAGCGTGAAGGCACCCTGCCCTTGCCTTTCGAAGATCAGGAGCGGACGCGGCGATGGCTGTTCGCGGGTATCGGTGGCCTGGTGCACGACGACAAGAAGACTCTCCCGGTGGTCTCCAAGTTGCGGCCCGATCCTGGACTGCATGACCTCGAATCCTTTCGGCAGCTGAGCCCGGACGTCTTTCGGCAGATCCGCAGCGGCAGCTTGAAAAGTGAGCGCCAACATCAGCGACGCAGACACCCGCCTGAGCGCAATCCGCTTCTTGAATGCCATTACCTGTCCTTTAGGAAGCCACCGACGTGCTCGCATAGTACGCGGGGACTTCCCGCGAGAACATCGGCCCGACCTCAAACGACGTCGCCGAGTGCACCCTGGCGACGACGCATCGACCGCCATACCCACTTACTCATGAGCACCGCCGTCCCGAAATTGGTCATCACCTCGCCAGGCCAGACATGGCCATAGCTGATGTCGTGAAAGCCCACCCGGTCGGCGACGATGCCCAGCACGTTCACCAGCGCTCCCGCGGCGATGAAGGCGTGACACACCCGTAGCACCCGGCCCAGATGCCGGTCGGTCAGCAGCCAACACCCGCAGACCATCATGACCGCGCTGCAGGACAGGTCGGCATAGAGATAAAAGAGCCCATCGTTCACGGGTTGTCGCCTCCAGCGATACGGTCGATGACACGGTTGGCCAGCGTTTCGCCCCGCGAGTCGATCAGCCGCTGGGCGATCATCGTCAACCGCAGACCGAAACAGCCCACCAGGAAAGAAACGCCGGCCTGGATCTCGGCCGGCGAATCCGGAAGGAAACGCCGTTCCAGCATGGGCGCGAGGAAGATGGCCATCATCGCCCCGCACACCACCTGCACGACGGCACGTTTGCGCGAGGCCTCGTTACCCAGCGCCACCGGAAGGATGGCGCCGCCCACCGCTGCGAGCAGCAGCCAGAAGCGGGTGAAGAGCAGCATGGTGTCCATGATGGCGACCTCCCTCAGGGTTGCGCCGTAGCCGCTGGCGACGGTTTCAGATCGCCGTGCCAGGTGGTCTTGGCCGAGGGGAAGTCGATCGCCAGGCGGCCGTCCTTACCCGGCTTGAAGGTCAGATCACGACCCTGAAGGTCCTGGCAGAACTTCCCGCCGTTCGCCGACACACCGAAGCGATACACGGCAGCGCCCGCATCGCCATCCTTCAGGAACTTCGCCGGCACGCTGCAAGCGAACGGTTCGTCGAAATGCACGTCCACCTTGTCCGGCGTAAACACCAGCTGCGCGCTCACGTCCGAATTGGCCTGCTGCACCAACCCACTCCACTTCCCCTGCGGCTGCGCCGCCACCGCCACCCCGGAAAACAGGCAGACCCCCACCAACACGATCGCCCCCCGTAGGAGCCGATTCATCGGCGATGCTTTAGCCCCCTGTGGGAGCCGATTCATCGGCGATGCTTTTCCAACGTTCGAAGTCATAAAACCCCCTCCTAATGAATAAACAAACCCAAGCCCCCAACCCAGCGGACCCACACGAAAACCCCTAAACAACCAC
>Ga0247742_10000364_pt1 | contig 38772 bp, 26 predicted proteins | sample UWRJL208509C2_FD_180944 | JGI IMG/M metagenome (GOLD analysis project Ga0247742, IMG submission 180944) | Plant litter microbial communities from Arlington Agricultural Research Station in Wisconsin, United States - UWRJ-L208-509C-2 | ecosystem: Environmental > Terrestrial > Plant litter >...
ACATCAAAAACACCGGTACCAGCCTCTGCAGGATACTGATCGGCTTTAACAGCGGGCATTATGAGGCCATCGACCTGAGCGAATGGCTCGCCGGAAATCCCAAAGATGTCCTGGTTACCAATTTTGGAGCCGCTGCTCAAACCATCGATAAATTCCCTCCGGGAAAATTATTCGCTGTACCCGCTAACCAAAACCCGAAATAGATTAAAAGCAATCTACCTGAAAAGTAAATATAAAAATAGAAGCTTTCCCCAAAAAGAGCCAATGTTAAGCGACAACGCTAAGTTAAAGGCGTTGTCGTTTTAAACATGAATTCAATATTTATTCTGCTACAGGCTAAACGTCTTAAAGGTACTTGAATAAAGAATTAAATAACCTTTGAATTAAACAACCCCTCCTTCATCTTAGCCCTACAAGGTTATTATACTGCTGCCCGGTATTCATTCATATCCCAGGGATACTTCTTGAAAATTATTGTAATCCTGACGCCATGTTCTGTTTCAATTTTCAAGTCGCCCTGAATTTCCTTACTTAGCCCCTTGATCAACTGTAAACCAAGAGAAACAGATTCCGCATTCGTGATATCATTATTCATCCCGATCCCGTTATCTGCCAACTCTAACTTGATGGATTCGTTCTCATCCTGTAAGGAAATAAGGATTTCGCCACCCGATTTACCAGGAAATGCATATTTAATTGAATTGGTGATCGCCTCATTGATGATCAGCGCAATCGGAATAGCAATAGTTTGGGTAAGGCTGATCTTATCGATCTTTAGATTGAAATAGACCTGCTTAGACAGCGTATCAAAGCTATCTTTCAGATACTGCACCAGTTCCGGTATATAGCTTGCCATGTCAATTGTTTGAATATCGTCTGACTGATACAATTTTTGATGGATCAACGACATACTGTAGATCCGGTTCTGACTTTTTTCCATAGCCTCTAAAGCATCATTCTCTAAATAAATAGCCTGGGATTCCAGCAGGCAGATAATGGTATGCAGGTTATTCTTTACCCGGTGATGTACTTCCTTAAGCAGCCATTCTTTTTCCTCAACCAAAAGCTCCAGCTGTTTGTTTTTGGATTCGATCAGTTTATGACTTTTTAAAATTGACTCGTTACTCTTTTGTTTATACCGGTAAAAACGATAGGATATTAAACCGATAATGGCAAACAAAACCAGCGTTGCCAAAATGATATTCCTCTGCACGTTAACCTCATCCAGTTTGGCTTTTTGAGATCGTGCCTCGCTATTCAATAATTTGATTGACTGCTCTTTTTCCCGGGTTTCATATTGCACTTCCAGCTCGGCGATCTGCCCGCTTTTAGTTACGTTATACAGGGAATCACTTATTTGTTTGTATTTTTTGAAATGGCTAAGTGCGGATGCGAAATTACCTTCTGCTGAGTCGGCTTTGCTTGATATCAATTCATATGTACTTTGATATGTATGTTCCTTAATCTTCGGTAATAATGCTGTCATGGCAAGATATTTTCGTGCTTCGCCAATCTTTCGCTGTTTTATATAAATATCCGCTAATGCGATTGTGATCTTCGATGTCCATGATTTTATGTAGTTGTGGTCACTCGATTTCTGAGCCGTTTCTAATGCTTTCAGATAATATACTTTTGCCTTATCATATTGCTGCAATGCCATATGGTATTGCCCAAAGCACATGTTAATACCTAAAACAGCGACAGCGCCTTTTCCTGTTTCTTGTTTAGCATTGGTTAGTAATACCCTGGCCTGGTTGTATTTACCTGCATAAATACATGCTTCTGCAGCGTCGCAAATAGCCATATAATAAAAATCATCATGATCATTGTTTTGATAAAGCGCAATCGCTCTGTTTGCCCAATAAATGGCCTTATCATTCTTACCTAAATTCCTGTAAAGCGATCCAACACGAAGAAGCAAGCTTGATCTATCTTGTAGCAGAGGAGTGTTCCCCATTGTTTGGACCATCAGCAAACGATAGCTCAATTCTTTTTTTTGATCGTTTTTTGCACGGTAAACCGATGCGAGGAGATCATAAGTATAATGCAGGGTTTTGTGACCTATCAGACGATATTGGTCAAGCACTTGTAAAAGCTCTTTTTCAGCCAGATCGAACTTTCCCTGCGTTAAATGAACATCCGCTATATTTTTATATGATTCAATTTCTTTAAGACGATAGTGTCCTTTTTTAAATAGTTGGTAAGCGTGTTCATAAGCCTGAAGCCTGATGTAAGAACGGGCTGAGTCATCATAATCCACATTATTCCCCATTTCCTCCCAAGTGCTCGCCTCCTGATAAGTATCTTTAATACGTTTATAATATTGGATTACCTTCATTAGTTTACGTCTTCCGTCCTCAAACGCGCCGAATAAAAAGTCACATCTGGCATAGCAAATCTGGACCTTTTGTTGATATTCAGCTGATTGCAATCCTTCACTCAGAAGTTCTGCCTGCCTGATCAGACGCAATAAGCCATCGCGCCCTTCATGTTTGACCGCCCCCGATTCTATCTGAGTCATCTGATAATAAGCAAACCTCAAAATATTACGAATCTTGTTTGTATCTGGTTTCGCAGTCCCGAGTGAGCGAGACAGAGAATCTGCTTGCTGACGGCTGACGATCGTTTGCCCAAAAGAAAAGGATACCGGAATGATTATAAAAACCAGGATTAACAAAACAAATTTGAAATTAGGGGGCTTCATTATTAATCAACAAGTTAATCACCCTAATATATCGATTATTTTCCTTAAATACTTACATATCTATGGCGATAACTCATCTTGTGGGTTATACCAATAATTCTCTGATTTTACAAAACAAGGTTATGATACTGCTGCCTGGTATTCACTCATATCCCAGGGATATTTCTTAAAAATTATCGTGATCCGGACACCGTGTGCTGTTTCAATTTTCAAGTCGCCTTGAATCTCCTTGCTCAATCCCTTGATCAACTGTAAACCAAGAGAAACAGAATCCGTATCCGCGATATTATTATTCATCCCGATCCCGTTATCTGCCAACTCCAACTTGATGGATTCGTTCTCATCCTGTAAGGAAATAAGGATTTCGCCACCCGATTTACCAGGAAATGCATATTTAATTGAATTGGTGATCGCCTCATTGATGATCAGCGCAATCGGAATAGCAATAGTTTGGGTAAGGCTGATCTTATCGATCTTTAGATCGAAATAGACCCGACTGGACAGCGTATCGAAGCTATCTTTCAGATACTGCACCAATTCCGGTATATAGCTCGCCATATCAATGGTTTGAATATCATCTGACTGATACAGTTTTTGATGGATCAAAGACATACTGTAGATCCGGTTCTGGCTCTTTTCCATAGCCTCTAACGCATCGCTCTCTAAATAAATAGCCTGGGATTCCAGCAGGCAGATAATGGTATGCAGGTTATTCTTTACCCGGTGATGTACTTCCTTGAGCAGCCATTCTTTTTCCTCAACCAAAAGCTCCAGCTGCTAGTTTTTGGATTCAATCAGCTTATGACTTTTTAAAATTGATTCGTTACTCTTTTGTTTATACCGATAAAAACGATAGGATATTAAACCGATAATGGCAAACAAAACCAGCGTTGCCAAAATAATATTCCGCTGCAGGTTAACCTCATCCAGTTTGGCCTTTTGAGATCGTGCCTCGCTGTTCAATAATTTGATTGACTGCTCTTTTTCCCGGGTTTCATACTGTACATCCAATTGTGCGATCTGTTGGCTTTTAGCTACTTCAAATAACGTATCGTTCAACTGTCTGTATTTTTTGAAATGGCGAAGTGCGGATTCAAAATCCCCTTCGGCTGAGTCGGCCCTGCTTGATGCCAATTCAAACCTGCTATTAAATTTATCGTCTTTAATTGGTGGGAGCGATCCTATCAAGGTAAGATATTTTCGAGCCTTAACAATATTTCCCTGCTTTAACTTAATATTTGCCAATGCAATGAGCGATTCACCATTGCCTTGTTTTACGACAGCCTCCCCTTCCGATTTCTGGAAGAATTCCTGTACTCGCAGATAATAAATCTCCGCCTTAGCATATTGTTTTAATGCCAAGTAATATTCTCCAAACCAAAAGTTAGTATATAGAACAGCGTTAGGGCTTTTTTCTTTATCCCGTTCAGCCTTGGTCAGAAAAGCAAGCGCCTGTTTGTAGTTGCCGCTATTGATGCACAGGTCTGCAGCTGCGCAAATGGCGAAAAAATAAATATCATCATGATCATGTTGTTGGTAAAGGGAAATCACTCTGTTTGCCCAATAAAGTCCTTTATCGTACCGTCCAATATCCAAATAGCTCCATGCCATATGTAAAAATATGTTTGCCCTTACCTGTACAGAGCCGGTATGGTCCATGCTTTGTACAGTCAGTAAACGGTACTTTAGTTCTTTTTGCTGATCTTTTTTTGAAAGGTAAACAGATGCCAACAGATCATAAGTGAGATATAAGGTCTTATAACCTATCTGATGGTATTGATCCAGTACTTGTAAAAGCTCTTTTTCAGCTAAATCAAGCTTACCCTGATCATAATGAACATTCGCTATGTTTTTATATGCTCCAATTGCTTCAAGGCGGTAATGTCCTTTTTTAAATAGCCGGTAGGCGTTTTCAAAGGCATGAAGCCTAATATTTGCACGGGCAGTATCATCCCATTCTCTTTGTTCACCGATTTCGCTCCAGGTAGTTGCCTCCTGATAGATATTCCCTGTACGCCGGTAATAATCAATAACCTTCAGCAATTTACGTCTGCTTTCCCCCAATGCGCCGGATAAAAAGTCGTATCTGGCATAACATTTTTGAGTTTTACGTTGATATTCCTCTGAATGGAGCCTGTCACTCAACGCTTCTGCCTGCCGGATAATTCGCAATACGCCGTCGAGTCTTATTTTTTTGCTCGCCAAATAATCCACGTAGTCCATCTCGTGATAAGCAAGCTTCAAAAGGTCACGGACCTTATTCGTATCCGGTTTCTGAGTCGCAATTACACGAATCAGAGAATCTGCAACTTGCTTTTTGACTGTTTGCCCAAAGGAAAATGATACCTGAATGATTACAAAAACCAGGATTAACAAAATAAGTTTGAAATTAGGGGACTTCATTATTAATCAACAGGTTAACCACCCTAATATATCAATTATTTTCCTTAAAACTTACAGGTTTATGTCCATAATCCACCTTGAGGGTTATATCCATAATTCTTTGACATTAGAAAACAAGGCTTCTATGCTGCTGCTCGGCATTCATTCATGCCCCAGGGATCCTTCTTGAAATTTATCGTGATCCTGACCCCCTGTTTTGTTTAAATTTGCAAGTCGCCCTGAATTTCCATGCTCAATCAATTAACCAAATGAAATACAATTCGAATTTATTATGTTGTTATTTATGGCTATCGATTCGTTCTTTTACCGTAAAGAAATCAGGATCGCGCTACCAGAGCTATCCGAAAATAGATGTTTAATAAATTTCTTAACACTTTTTTGAGAATCCCGGCAACGGGGAATAATCAGGATTTGAGTTAGGTTGGCCCTGGGTAATCTTAATACTCGAATAAATTTGACCTAACGACATGCCGGAATATCGTGAGACCTGGTCTCGAACTGTCTCCTTTCAATCCATTCTGGCATAGGGACGCCTTTAATAATTTTCTCCTGAACCAGCTTGGTCTTCGAGCCGTATTCCAAATTTGATTTGTAAAATCTGACACAAACCGATATTTGCTTCCCCACGAAACGAAGCGTATGAAGCCTTCGAAATATTATATAGTTACGAAAATCTCTTCCATCTTTTTACGAACTTTCGGAATCCTGGCATATTCGTCGTCTTCTGAACGGTATCCAATAACAAACAATAATGTAGAAGCCAGGTTCTTTTCTTTGAGGCGGAGGATCTCATCAGTTTTTGACTTATCGAACCCTTCCATCGGAGAGGCATCGACACCGGCTTCAGCGGCTGCACTAATGAATACGCCAACCGCAAGAAAGGCTTGCTTTTCCGCCCAGACGATACGTTGATTGTAATCGAGTTTACCGATCATCGTATTAACGAACTGTTCGCGTGGTTCTAATTGTTTTCGTTCTGTCTGCCTTGCGATGGCGACCTTATCCATATAGCTGGCCACCGTTTTTTCATCGATATTTGTTTCTACCGCGAGTACCATAACGTGGGCACCTGTAGTAATTTGTAGCTGCCTGTTAGCGGCCTTGCTGATTTCTTCCAGTTTAGCCTCATCTTTCACCAAAAGAAATTTATACGGCTGTAAACCAAATGAGGAAGGTGCTAAACAAACGGTTTCAGTCAGTCCGGCTAATACGGCACTATCAATTTCTTTGGATTTATCATATTTTTTGGTGGCATACCGCCATTTAAAGGCTGTTACTAATGACATGATTTTCTTTTTTTATGTTTAAATTGTGTATTTATAGACCCACCATCCAAACTTCAGTTCTTATGAAAGCAGTTTGCAATGAGGAAACCTCATTGGCTTATAACCTGAACTTCAGAGAAACATATGGATACCAGCCTTCTTTCGAATGCCCCGCTATGACCTGGATGACAGTCAAACTTGCGGGCGCGAAATAAACACCGGACCCTACACCCTGATGCCATTTATCTGATTGCTCATCCTTAACCCAAACCCTGCCAATATCATAAAAACCGGTAATACCTAATTGTCCGGGTAATATATAACCAGGTATACGAGCCAGCCTTAAACGAAACTGCAGGTTGTTAAATATCATACTCCGGCCAGCAAACCTGTTTTGAAGAAAGCCAAGAAGATTTCCCTGGCCACCAAGAAACATCGACTGGTAGTATGCCGGGTTGCCCGTCCCTATCCCTCCGCCAACCCGGTCGGATAAAACGAGAGCACCAGCGGTATCTATTTTTTGATAATAAGTAATTTCCGGCCTGAACTGAGCAAATGATCTTGAATACTTATTTAAACCCGCATAGGCAATTAACTTCATTGAAATATAGATTCCTTTTGCCGGGAACAACTTATCGTTACGTTTATCGGCAATAAAATCAACCGCCAGTCCAAGGTGTGATTTGTTTCTGTTATAGGTAACACTATCATAGGAGGTGATCAGACCTGGCTGAGCAACAGATCTCCCTATATTATCAGAAAGGCCAGCATGATAATACTGCAGGGAAGGCCCTATACTGACAAAACTCTTTGTACCGGTATGCCAGCGAATTGCAGGGTCAAGCTGGTATAAGTTAAACCTGGCGCGGTAATAATGCCGGTAATTAACGGTTTTATTCAAAACGGTTTCATTTCCTTGTCCAAAAAAGTTCATCGTATTATCCGGAGCCTCAGCAAGCACTTTTAGAGTCAGATCCATTTTACCAAGGGCGCCTATCCATTGACCATTATAATCAACCCTGAATGCATTGGTCTTAAAAGAACGGGTCAGTATCAATTCCTGAAGATTGGAATAGGGTAACTTGCGGAAACCGTCCTTACCGGTATATCTGAATCCCAAACCCAGCAGCAGGCCATCATCCCGATTGATCTCGCCGTTTATCAGGGGCATCCATACATTATAGGGATTTGATTGAACATATCTTGTGTTTAAGGTGTCAGAGGAATACCTAGTCCTTACCCCTGATGAATCACCTTCCATCCTCGTTTTATCTCCATTTCCATAAACGTTAACAACTTTGGAGGTTTGTTTGACATTCAGATATTTATATCCTGCACTATCGACAATTCGCAGCTTTATAGGTGTCGCTCTGGTATTTATGAAGATATCATCGTCACCGGCCATTGTGTATAGCCTTACCTCGGATGTTATCGACGGCAGGTAGTTAATATCCATCAGCACCTTGCGGTCTTGTATGTCGCCCGATCCCTTGGTTACCAGGACATGCATCCCCTTGCCGGGTCCGTCGGTGATCGCAATATGCTCATCGTCATCACTCAGTCTGATGTCTGCCAGTCGATTGATGAACCGGTAATATGCGTCCATAACGCGGGGAATGTCGTCCCGGCGCTGTTTGAACTTTAACAGCAATTCTTCGTGACGCAACCTGTAATCCTCAGGTGGAAGCCGTCTTAGGCCGGCTTCCAGCACGTCATCGCTTTCTGCTTTTACAAATTGATTAACAATTTGGGTGAACTGTTCATAGTTTAGCTGTACTGACGGATATCCGAATAAAAAATTAGACTTGAATAACGGAGAATATTTGGGGCTGCGTAACCTGCCGTTAAAGTCACCAAGAACAGGATCTATCCAGGGCAGGCCGACGATGGACGGGAAAACTCCCTGCAAAACGTGTATTACCTGGTCGCGATCCCTTGGGATGGCCGTATATATCTTATCCTTACCATTCTTGTGATCCTTCCAGCGCCACTGATCCACATGTCTGTCCCAATCCCCGATCAGTACGTCCAGCATGCGAGCCCTGAGAAACTCTTCGCCATCTACACTGACATTGCGACTGGTATTCATGTCCCTTAACAGTTTCATGGTATTTTCTGAATGCCCTCCGGGTTCATGTTCTTCCAACAAAACAGCCCTGCCAGCAAAGTCATGGCCAAAAGAGCCCAGCCGCTCATTAGGGACTAACATCCCAATTACAGGATTTGTATGAGGGACACCTGCGGCCTCCGCCAAAGGGGGAACGATCAGCGCAGAATAGGGATGCTGCCCGCTGTAGGAATCATCCACCCAATCAATAGCAAAGGTTTGCCTGAGCTTTAAGGGAACAATTTTATCGGGTATCTTCTCGACGCTGCGGATAACCCAATCCTTTCCCGAGCTATCTCTCATATGAATTGACCTCGTTTGCATTCCTCCTCCATATTTCATAGGTATCAGTCCGCCAGAGAATTTTTCAACATCAATAAGTGGAAGTTTCACTTCAGTTGCCCATTCACGACGATAATTTTCGCCAAACAGCCAACGATGGAATCCGCCAACTCTGTTGTAAGAGCCGTGTACGGTAATTCGCGCGCTGTCAGGAAATACATTATTAACCCTGACATTTCCCGCCGGTAACTGTGCAAAAACCGTATAGGTTTTCAGTACAGATAGTAAGCAAAAAGTAAGTATCTTTTTCATTGTATCTGGTTTTAGGTTGAGGGTAGACCGTATGGATTTATTGGTGCCTTCAATTTTGAATTTCAAGTATTTCCGTCAGTTTACAGGACTCAAAACCTGGCTTTTGTTTACATGAAGCCATGAGTATTCCTTTGAAATCCATTTGCATGGACCGTATGCCATAGATCATATCGAAATCTCCTTTCTCGCCTTTAAACTGATAGCTTTCAGCAACTTCAAATTCACTGGCATTCATCAGCTCCTGCCTTTGAAGACAAAATAAACGGCCGTCCTTCACCATAAAGTCCAGGTCGTAGCCTCGTTGTTGTAAAGCTATAATAGCATAGATCTTATCTGTATAATTCTCCATTGTTGGCTTGCTTTGAACGGTCTGCTGATGAATACATGGACTGGTAGGACAACCTTCCATTAGTCATTGAAGACCAAAAGCCATACCATGAGTGCAAATATCTGATTATCAGCAATATATGTAAATATATCGATTTGAAATGCTGTGTCATTTCACGTAAAGAGTGCCAAAAGGTGAAATACCACAGTGAAAAGTTCCAAGCAGCTCATTAAAATAATACACAGACAAACTGCCTGTCTATAGATATTCTCCGGTTTTATGATCTGTGATAATCTCAATAGTTGCTTAACTATAGGCTTCCATGATCCCTTTAGCGGACAAGAGGTATCCCAACGCCAACAAAGGTTTCCCGGATTACAGATTCAAGGAAGAAGTCAACGAACGACAAATCAAGCACTTAAAACAACCATCGAAGCCGACAGCGTCATTCAACGACTCCAATCGCCCGTTCAACGAAAACGTGAAGAATTATTTTTTTTCAAGGATACTTTTACTTCATAAATGAACACATTCAACTAAAACAACACCAATTGATAAGATGAAAACCGCATTTCTCTTTCCGGGTCAGGGCTCACAACATGCAGGAATGCTGTCGGCTTTCAATCTCAAGAATGAGGTTGTTTGTTCGATCTTCCGCGAGTTTGAAAATGCTTTGAATAAGTCAATTGATACGGTGGATAACGAAGTTGCTCTGCGTTCGACTGTAAACACGCAATTGTGTTTGTTATTGTCGGGTGTAATTTCCGCGAGTCTTCTGATTGATCACGGCGTTAAACCGAACTACGTTGCGGGGCATTCCGTGGGTACCTTTGCCGCAGCCACCGTTGCCGGGGTTATCACCTTTAAACAAGCATTAACGCTGGTTAATAAACGTGCGGTCTTGATGGAAGCATCTTATCCCTCAGGTTACGGTATGACTGCATTGATCGGTTACTCCGTTGAAAGGTTAAAGACGGTTCTTGCCAGGCACAATGCCATTCATCCGCCGTTGTATCTTGCTAATATCAACACCGCGACTCAACTGGTCATTGCGGGCCAGGCCGACAGCATGAAAGCACTGGTGGAACATTTAAGCATGAACGGCCTGCAGAAGGCCCGTTTATTGCAAGTAGCGGTGCCCTCACATTGCGAGTTGCTGAATGAAGTGTCCAATGAATTAAAAGAACTTATCAATACCATGGTATTGAAAGAGCCTTCAATACCCTACGCGTCGAATTCAACGGGGAGATTACTGCGAACCTCCGAAGACGTCCGCCGGGACCTATGGGTCAATATTTCGACTACGGTGCAATGGTATGATGCCCTCTCTCTGATATATGAACATGGTGCCAGGGTATTCATGGAAATGTCCCCCGCAGGCGTTTTAGCAAAAATTACGGATTCAATATTTCCGGATATCCACACCATACGTGTAAATGAAAGCAGGATAGACCAGGCAGCCTTTTTATGGAACGAGTATCAAAACAAAAACATATAACAATTTAAAATACCAATATATGGAAAATCAATCGTCAACAAAACTATGGACGCTTAAGCGCGATGAAAAGAAACGCAGAATAAGCACCGTAGCGCATTTAGCTGACCATGCGGTCGTTAAAAAAGAGGATATAGTAGAGCTCCTGCAGCATTTACTCCAGCCGGGAGATCGAGTTGTACTAGAAGGAGACAACCAGAAACAAGCTTCATTCCTGGCAGAATCGCTCGTACAGGTAAGTCCCCAAAAGGTGAATAAACTGCACATGATCATGTCAAGTATATCCCTGCCGGAGCATCTGGATATTTTTGAAAAGGGTATAGCCGAGAAATTAGACTTTTCTTTTGCCGGGCCGCAAAGCCTGAGGGTTGCACAAATGCTGGAAGATGGCACCCTAAAGATTGGTGAAATACATACCTACCTAGAATTGTATGGCCGGTTATTTATCGATCTTATACCCAACGTTGCCCTGGTAGCAGCTGATAAGGCGGACAGACACGGTAATTTATACACCGGACCCAACACCGAAGAAACACCCACAATCATAGAAGCGACGGCTTTTAAAGACGGAATCGTGATTGTTCAGGTAAATGAGATTGTTGATGAACTCCCGAGAGTAGATATACCGGCATCATGGGTTGATTTTGTTGTAGAGGCAGATAAACCGTACGAATTGGAAGCGCTGTTTACACGCGATCCCAAGAACATAACCGAACTTCATATTCTGATTGGCATGCTTACCATACGCGGTGTTTACGAAAAGCATCACGTGAAATCGCTCAATCACGGCATTGGCTTCAATACAGCAGCTATAGAGCTGCTTCTGCCTACCTATGCCGAGGGGCTGGGCTTGAAGGGCAAAATTGCTACAAACTGGGTTCTAAATCCCCATCCTACACTGATTCCCGCCATTGAATCAGGATGGGTTGATACGGTTCATTGTTTTGGCGGAGAAGTGGGCATGGAAAAGTACACCGCCGCCAGACCTGATGTTTTTTTTACCGGAAGAGATGGCTCTTTAAGATCCAACAGGGCTTTTGCTCAGGTTGCGGGCCAGTACGCAATTGACATGTTTGTTGGCTCAACCCTTCAAATTGATAAAAACGCCAATTCATCAACCGTAGTTTCGGGCAGGCTTGCCGGTTTCGGCGGAGCGCCTAATATGGGCCACGATCCGCATGGCCGCAGGCATTCATCAGAAGCCTGGCTCGATATGATCACCTCGGATGATCCTCTGGCAAAAGGGCGCAAGCTTGTTGTTCAGACCGTTGAAACCTTCCAAAATGGGAATACCCCGGTATTCGTTGACACACTCGACGCCATTAAAGTTGGCAAACAATCGAAACTCGCTGTCGCACCGGTAATGATATATGGTGACGATGTTACCCATGTGGTAACGGAAGAAGGCGTTGCTTACCTATATAAAGCGCAGGGTGAAGAAGAACGCAAACAAGCCCTGGCTGCTGTCGCAGGTGTTACACCTGTTGGCAACACGGCCAATGCTGCCACTATCAAATCGCTTAGAGAACGTGGTGTGGTTGCTTATCCGGAAGACCTCGGCATAGAGCGAACCGCTGCCAAAAGAACGTTGCTCGCAGCTAAAAACGTGAAGGACCTGGTAACATGGTCAGGCGGGCTGTACAATCCACCTGCAAAATTTAAAAACTGGTAACAGCTAAAAAATTGAGTTATGAATGCTACTGAAATAGAAACTGCCCCCGTGACTGCAGCAATGATCGCGCGGTATGCCGTAAGTGCCTTGATGGAAGAATTGCATCTTTCCCCAAAGCCGGGGCTGGTAGACCTGGAGAGCAGCGGCTGTCACCATGACCTCAACCTGCAAATAATGACCGCGTCAGCGCAATCACTGTTCGAAACATTTCAGTATATGGCTTTGGCCGCTAAAGGCAAGGTGCCGTCACAGGCCCTGCGCGAACAGCTGGCGGCAATAGGACGCTATGGCGAGCAGCAAATGTTGAATGTGACAGGCAATGTAAACACGCATAAAGGGGCTATTTGGTGTGTCGGCCTGTTGTCTGCGGCGGCGAGTATTCATTTAAATAATGGAGTTGATTTTTCCTGCCAGGATCTTTTGACGACCGCGGGGCAGATCGCCTCATACGATGACCGGCACAACCCACTGAAAGTTACGAATGGAGATATTGTTCGCGGCAAATACGAGGTGGTGAGTGCCCGTGAAGAGGCAAAAACAGGCTTTCCTGCTTTAAGGAATACGGCGCTTCCAACCTGGGAAAAATACGCCCATGAACCGAAAGATGTTCAGCGGCTCAACGTATTATTATCCCTGATGGCTGTGGTCGACGACACCTGTATTCTGCACCGTTCGGGCATGAACGTGTTGAGGAATATACAGCGCAAATCCAGATCTATAATCGAAAACGGGGGCTTGAGCGTTAACTTAAACTGGCTGAACTACAATGCGCTCAGCCAGTATATCACCAACAACTGGGTATCACCGGGTGGAAGTGCAGACCTCCTCTCGGCAACAATTTTCATCAAAAAAATAACAACGAATTCTTAAAACCGATTAACTATGGAATCATTTTCATTTGAAACCCCGGCAAAACAAAGTGTTGCTCAAAAGGCGCACATAGGGGTTGTAGGTTCAGGGGACTTAGAGGTCCTGCTGGAGCCTGCCAATAATCAAAAAACAATCTTCCAGGTACGCACCGCTTCAGATGGCTTCCAGGAAATCTGGAAAGCAGTTTTTACGCGGTTCTCAGCCAACAACGCTATAGACGCGGTCATTTCTATCAATGATTTTGGCGCGACCCCGGGAGTTGTCAGTTTACGTCTTACACAGGCATTGGAAGTTGCCACTCAAACCTCAGACAAAATATGAAAACAAGTTTTATCGAGCTGAAGGGGCGGGAGCGCGCCGAGGCATTATTGGACAATGGAACTTTTAGGGAACTATTAGGGCCGTTTGACAGGATCGAATCTCCGCATCTTGCCCCTCAGGGCATTGTTCCAGAGTTTGATGACGGCATGATTATAGCAAAAGGCACTATAAGCGGCCAGGAAGTTATTGTATTGTCCATCGAGGGGGCCTTTCAGGGCGGTGGTATCGGCGAGGTTTGCGGTAGCAAGATCGCCGGATCCCTGGAGCGGGCGCTGGTTGACAACAAAAACGGAAAGACAGTAATTCCGGTGATCGTATTTGATACCGGCGGAGTAAGGCTGCAGGAAGCCAATTATGGCCTTTTGATCATATCAGAAATTCAAGCCGCCATAGTTGCACTAAAAAGATATGTGCCGGTTATAGGCCTGATCCCGGGTAACGTAGGATGTTTCGGTGGTATGTCAATCACAGCTTCCCTTTGCTCGAATATCATCATGACCGAAACAGCGAGGTTCGGACTAAATGGCCCGGAGGTTATTGAGCAGGAAGCCGGAATTAAAGAATTTAATTCGCACGATCGAAGGATGATCTGGGATACTATTGGCGGTACATCAAGGTTTAAAACAGGCCTGGTGGATCAGCTAATAGAGGATGATATCGAAGCCTTCAGGACTGCGATCATCAAAGCCTTTGATACAGGCAGCAGTCTTCCGCATACCAAGCAGGCAGAACGCTATCTGTCGTTGCTGAATCATATTGATCCTTTGACCAGGGGCGGCGCAGATGAGGTATTCAAACTACTGGAATTGCCGGTTACTGCAAACACAAAAACAATTGAAGACAACCCGACACCAGGCAGAGGGCGTACATGGTTCAAAGCACTAACCGGTAATTCCCCATCTATCAGTGAATATCCGAGCGTGTTAGTTGCAGACGTTGAATTTAACGGCAAAAACACTCGTTTTTTAGCCGTGGTGGCAAATGCAGCCAATGCTTATCCAAGAGCTCGTCATGGCGAGGTCGGTTTGCTCGAGGGCTGGGCGCTGGCCAAGTATGTTCGCCAAGCTGTAGATGAGGATGCTGACAAGCCTGTCAAAAGGAATATTGTGGCTGTCATTGACGTTCCCAGCCAGGCATATGGATATATTGAGGAATTAGTTGGCATCCCGCTTTCCTGCGCAGCATCTGTAGAAGCCTACGCGACTGCGCGTGTCAACGGGCATGCGGTAACGGGTATAATTGTTGGTAATGCCATATCTGGAGGATTTTTGTCACATGGCCTCCAGGCAAGCAGGCTGATTGCGTTAGATGACCCGGCGATCAATGTTCAGGCCATGTCTAAACAATCAGCTGCGCGGATTACCAAACGCACCATTAAAGAGCTGGAAGAAGCAACAGCCAAAGTTCCGGCGATGGCCTATGACATCAAAAGTTACAATTCGCTTGGGCCACTTGACGCGCTGATTGAAGGCATTAATGCTGACGCCCCTGATGGCAAAGACATAGAGATCGTAAAAACTGAATTATCTCATGCTATTTCATTGTCGGACGACACCGTTAAGCACCGCCTCGAAACACAACAAGCGGAAAAGGGCAGGGTGTTTTCCAGATTAGTGAGAACAAAGATTGCAGAACAATGGAATTAAATGCACATGATCTGATAAGGATCAAACACGCGGAAGATCTGGTATCAGATCTTCCCTTGCCTGACTGGGCACTCCTGTCCTTGCAGCGGGCACCTTACGTAGTTGTCAGGAGAGCAACCCATCCGGATGGATATATAGGCGTCGGCATAAGAGGGACACAACGCGGCCAGCGTGCGGCAGCTTGGCTGGATTTAGCAGAGATTGAATATGTCATTCAACCCAGGGCCTTGAATTGCCCCGAAAACTGGTTCTTAAATTACCAGGAAGATCCTATACACCCGATCTCGTCACTGAAACAAATTGCCCCAATCTTAACCAACAAGGGGTTTGACTGGGGTCCAACTGGAAGTACCGGCTTTGAACTGGCTACGGGCGTAATTACAATCACGGACTATAGCGACCTGGATATTGTAATGAACGTAAACATTCCTTTCAGTCCCGGGAAAGCGGCCATGTTGCTTGAAGAGCTGGAAGCAGCGAGCATTTCAAAGTTAGATATTCAGTTAAACACACCGCTGGGCGGCGTTTCACTGCGGGACTACGCCCGTTCTGCAAAAGTGCTTCTGAAAACAGCTACCGGGCCGCTATTGACCAGTCCTGCTGATATCTGGATGAACCGCTGTTAAATGACAACATTTCTATAAACAAATGTCTGAACTCATGAAAACGACAACTGAATTAAAACCTGCAAACGGTGCCGATGAACCCGTTGCACTGAAGACAGGCCCATTTGGTCTGGGCTCCCTGCAATACCTCCCGGTATCACTTTTTGGCTCTACCGTAGCCTTTGCCGGCGCCGCCATTGGATGGCGCCAGGCTGCTATACTATTCGGGACGCCCTCCCTGGTGAGTAATGTAATTGGGATCTTTGCCTGGGCGGCGTTCATCCTTTTGTTTGGCGCCTATTTATATAAGTTCATTGCTTACAAACAAAAAGTAATTGCCGAACTCACGGATCCTATAGCTGCCAATTTTCTAGGCACTTTTTTTATATCAGCTGTACTGCTTTCCACTGTGGCCGCACCATTCATACTCAGTTTAGCCCGCATTACCTGGCTTGCAGGTACCGTTGGAGGAATCGTTTACATGTATTTGCTAACTAAGAGACTTTACAAAGGCGAGTTAAAAGTATTGGATCTTGTTCCACCGGTTCTCATTCCGGGCCTAACAGTATTGAATGCTGTATTCACCCGGGTGAACCTGAAATTCTCCTGGTGGGAAACATTGGGTGACATGCCACTTTTTGCTATTGGGATAGTATTTGTAATGGTATTCTTTGTGATTATCAGTTACAGGTTGGTACATCTGGAACCTCCTATCCTATTCCTCAGGCCTACGCTGCTGCTGATGTCTGCGCCCTTTGAAGTCGGTTTCCTTGCCTATGTGAGCACAAAAACACAGGTTGATGAATTGGGATCAGTTCTGTTTTTCTTTGGATTTTTCATCTTTATTATTGCCTTTTTTATCGTTTTTACCAAAGACCTGCCATTCATGACTTCTTGGTGGGGAGCCTGTTTTTCGATGGGGGCTCTGGCGAACGCATCGCTAAAGTACGCCCTATTAAGCCATATGATAACGATGAAATACCTGTCTTTAGTTTTACTTTCTGGTTCTGGTCTACTTACCAGTATAACCCTTTATTTAACCTTGCGTGCATTATTTACCGGGAAGTTATTAAAGCCCTGACACCAAAGACAACCTTCCAATTCGTACAAATTGGAAATTGCGATCTGTTTAAACCAGTGCAGAAATAAGGAATTATTACCTGATCTGATCGCCGCTCTCCGTATTTAACATTCCGATATCAAACCGGGTAGCAGGCGTTTATTGCCCTTGTAACTGAACAAGCCGTCCGCGGTATTTTAGGTTGGTCAATCGCGTCCACGTGTTAATCGCTTTCGCCGGGTAATTTGAACGATTGATTTTGCCTGTTGAACGAATACAACAAATTAAAAACCAGTGCTTTATTTAAATTTATAGTACTATAAAGGAGTTATCACATGAACCATATTATGAAATATCATCCAAAAAATTGCAACTCAGTAAACCTTTGGCGAATGCAGATCATCAGACCATATCCTATTGAAATTATTTGGCCTCAAGAGACTGCCATTCAAATCAACCCGGGTTGTCAGTTGATCAGGCTTTGGTTTTTTATCACCAATGTAATTTAAATGCAATGAAAACTTGTCAAATCAAATATAGCAAAATAACACTCTGCCTGATATTGTTATTGATTGCCGGGCAAGTTTCGGCCCAGGATCATTCCGATGTAAAAAGCATGACCCTGCAGGAAGTTTTCGACCTTGCCCTGCAAAACAGCACGCAGCTAAAAATAGCCAAAAAAGGTTCTGACCTTGCCCGGCAACAAACGGCAATTGAAAAAAACAGACGTCTGCCATCTGTGTCGACTGAACTAAATTACGGCTATCTGAGCGATGCCAACATCTGGACACCATCATTTTCCACACATGAAACCAGGCCGATGCCGCACCATCTCACCCAGTTCTCCACCACTGCCTCCCAACTTATCTCAAGCGGCAACGCGCTTAATAACTCCATCAAAAAATCATCCCTGGAAGAACAGGTAGCGGAGTTTTCCCAGGATAAAAGCACTGTAGATATAAAATTCCAGGTTGCTGCCAATTATCTTGACATTTACCGGCTCACCAATTTGAAAAAAGTTTACCAAAGCAATTTGAAACTGGCCGAAAACAGGCTACGTAATGTACTTTCGATGCAAAAACAGGGGATGGTAACCCAAAACGACGTTTTACGAACAGAATTATCCATATCAGACCTGAAACTCAAGATCCGTACGACGGATAACAGTATTGATATAGTCAATCAGCAAATGAATACCATCATCGGTTTACCGGACTCTTCACGGCTTGCCCCTGACAGTACTTTTCTGGCCAACTATGTCCATAACAATACCTTTGAGAATTTTCGTAGCCAGGCTTACCAAATCAACCCGGAACTTAAAATCGCATCAACCGAAAACAAAATAGCAGAAACCAACATCAAATTACTCCAAAGCGAAAAATTACCGGTTATTGCCCTATTTGCCGCAAATAATTTCCAGCGGCCATTTCTCAACAGTCTCCCCGCTATCGACGTTTATTACAATGTGTGGCAAGCGGGGATCGGGATAAGATATAATATTTCTTCTCTTTATCAATCACCCAAAAAGATAACAGCCGGAAAAATAGCGCTCCAGCAATCACAGCAAAAGGAAATTCTGCAAAAGCAGAATATCGATGTTGCGATCAGTACTTATTATACCAGATATATAGAAGCGCAGGAAGATCTGCAGACCTATAAAAGCGATCTCAAATCTGCACAGGAAAACTATCGTATTGTTGAGAAGAAATATTTTAACCAGCTGGCCCTGTTGACTGACATGATCGATGCGGCTAATATTAAATTAGAAGCAGAAACCAAAGTGACAGACGCATCCATCAACGTAGTGTTCACGTACTGCCAGTTATTAAATTCTATCGGTAACCTTTAAACTGACCATACCATGAGCGACATTAATCCAGGACAAAAAGCACCTAAACGCAAAGTTACGATCATCATCGTCAATATCATTTTGATTGTCTTTGTAGTAGCAGCCATCATATGGGGCATATCCACCTATTTCCATCTCGATCACGATGTATATACCAATGACGCACAGGTTGATGAGTATATCAGCCCGGTAAACGCGCGCATTCCGGGATACCTCGCGTCCGTCCGTTTCCAGGAACACCAGCATATCCATAAGGGTGACACGCTGGTTACTATTGATGACCGTGAATACAAGATACAGGTTGAACAGGCAGAAGCAGCATACCTGTCTGCAATGGCCTCCAGGAATGTGACCACTTCGTCAGTGAATACGGTACAAAGCAATATTCGGACGTCTGACTCAGAAATACGGGCATCACAGGCAAAACTGTGGAATGCCCAGCAAAATTACCGGAGATTTACGAACCTGCTCAAAGACGGCGCGGCTACCCAGCAGCAATTTGACCAGGTGAAAACCGAATATGATGCGCTGAATTCACAAACACAGGCCCTCATCCAACAACGGAATACTGTTCACTTAACTACTGATGAAACATCAAAAAGAGTTACTGTGAATGACGCAGACATAAAAAGAGCGAAAGCTGCGTTGGATCTCGCTCGCCTTAATCTTTCTTACACCATTATCATTGCACCATATGAAGGGTATACTGGCCGGAGGAACGTGCAGGAAGGACAATTGGTGGAACCGGGACAAAATCTTTTATCATTTGTAAGAATCAAAGATAAATGGATTGTTGCGAATTACCGTGAAACCCAGATCAGTAAAATTCAGATTGGTCAAAAAGTCAGCCTGGTGATTGATGGCCTCAACGACCGCAAGCTGGAAGGTAAGGTTTCGGCAATATCAGAAGCTACCGGATCAAGGTATTCAGCAGTACCAGTGGATAATTCAACCGGAAATTTTGTCAAGGTTCAGCAACGGATCCCCGTAAAGATAGAATTGTTGCCTGAATATGCGGATGTACTGGATAAGTTACGGGCAGGAATGAATGTAGAGGTCAGATTGTTAAATCATTAAAACAGGACAAGATGGAGCTTAAAGATTTGTTTTACGCGTGGGTGCCGTTATATGTACGGTTACCGGTCCTGTTTATTTTGTTCCTGGTTATTCTGGTAGCCAACGGTATATTCCTGAGTACCATTACAGATATTTATAGCAATCTCGCGGTCGAAAGTGAGCCCTATACGCAAGCCTATAACGCGATGTACATCGGTATGGGGCTCGGGCTGATCGCTCATGTGCGGCTTAAACTCCGTTTCTCCAACAAAACCTTGCTGCTGGCCGGTCTTTTAACCATGTTACTGATGAACGTTGTCTGCGCAACGACCGATAGCCCTGCTCTTGCAATTGCGGCTTGTCTTGTCCTGGGATTTGCAAAAATATCGGCCCTAATTGAAATTTATATCATCTGGATATATATTTGGAGTAAAAAGCTGGATACAAGCAGGGTTTACCCCTTTGTTTATTTTACGGCTTTGTCCGGTCTTTATCTCATGTATTGGGTAAACAGCAGGCTAGCCTATGTGTACAACTGGCGTTATGCCTATATCCTGGTCATCATCCTGTTGTTGATCTGCGTGCTCTTCACACTTATATTTACAGAAAACCACCCCTTAAAAGAGAAATTACCGTTTTACCGGTTTGACTTTCTTGGACTTGCATTTCTTGGCGGCTCTATGATGTCGCTGAACTACGCGATCGTTTGCGGTATGGTCGAGGATTGGTTCAACTCTAACCAGATAACCGCTGCGTTTTTTATTTCCGGTATTCTTTTCCTGGCTTTTATATCCCGGGAACTCACAACCCGGCACCCTATCTTCAATTTAGGTTTATTTAAAAGGAAGACCTTCAGGCTTGGATTATTTTATCTTTTGCTGCTTGGGCTTTTTACACCGAGCACCATGCAATCAGCATTTGCAGGGGGCGTACTCCATTTTGAAACTTACCGCATCATGGAACTCAACCTGTACCTTATTCCTGGTATCTTAGTAGGATGCTTTTTTTGTTATTTCTGGTATTACTTCAAACTGAACCCAGAGCCGCTCATATTTATTGGTTTTCTGGCTTTTGTAATTTATCATATACTGATGTACAACAGTTTTTCCAATGAATTTACCATCAATGACTTTTTACTTCCATCGATAATCAAAGGATTGGCAACAGCTGTCCTGTATATTTCGCTTGGGCTTTATACAACCAACAAATTACCTTTAATGGGAATACTCGCCGCATCGGGCGCTTTGATCATAACGCGTTCATTTATTGGCGGCGGAATTTCATCAGCCATTTACGGTTATCTGTTTTACCGCCAACGAATAAGTCATTTTAACTATCTCGCTGAGCGAAGTGATTCCGGAAACTTTTTATTGCAAGGAAAGGGAGCAGCTACGTATCGTTACCTCCAGGAACAAGCGGTTTTGAACGCATGTAAAGAAATGTCTGGTTATGTTATCATCGCGGGAATAGTTATTCTCGTGATCGTACTCGCGGTCACTATTTTTCATAAGATACATCCTGATCCTACAAAAGCGACAACCTAACCCACCAGACTAAATTGCCTTGATCTTAACGGGCGCAGATCAGGGAGTGAAAATATCCGCGATAAAATGAACTATCTATGTGCGGGATGCGGCTAAGTAAAAAAAGGGGTTTTGAATAGGTTATTACCGATTTGCCGTAAGTATATATTTGCCATTTTTGAAAACAATTGGAGATTTCATCTTAAACTTTCAACCTTTTTAGCATGCGTGGGAATTGATTGACTTAAATTTTCGAGTACACGGTTTCGGTAGGAATACTATAGATAGATAGATAGATTTGATTCATCCATCGATATTGCAATTCAGATCAGATCATAAACTTAACCCTGCGGCACACCATATTTCAATAATTTTTAAAAGCGCAGGGCCATCACAAGCCATCCTTCGATTTCAGGCCTTTGGCCCCTTCAGCAACTTTTAGATTTCTCTGGAAGGGCGTCACATCTTTCATCCGTATTGCTGTAGAACCGGTGCATGAAGAAAGTTTATCCTCCTGAAAAGATCTTTTTTATAAGCTTCAGCCACCGGCAAGAGTTGCCCGTTTATCGTAATTCCGCATTCGCCTAAAGTTTCAATCTTACTGAGTGAGATAATATATGACCGATGAATACGTATAAATTTAGCTGGATCTAATCGTTGCTCTGCGTTTTTTAGCTTGCCATGTATCACATAAATTTTATCATCCGTGTAGAACCTGACATAATCTCCCATAGCCTGCGCATATAAAATGTCCTCTATTTTTATTTTACGGACAATTAAAGAGTCCCGGATAAACAAACAGTCGTTCTCAATCATGCCGATCCTGGTCTTATGTTGCATCAGGCTTTCTCGAACTTTACTAACTGCCTGTGAGAACCGTTCCGGTTGTACAGGCTTTAACAAATAGTCTGAAGCATCTAATTCATAGGCTTCAGCGGCGTAATCGGTTTTGGAGGTAGTAAAAATGATAGCGATGTTCTTGTTACGTAAACTGCGGGCGAGCTCAATTCCGCCGATCCCAGGCATCTCAATTTCCAGGAATAAGAGATCAACATTATTAATCTGAAGATAATTAAAGGCATCCAGAGCGTTGTCAAATGATGCGCTGATACAGAGGTCATCTGTCAGAGATGCAAGCTGACTTATCGTAGAACGAAAAGTTTCGTTATTATCAATGATTATACAGTTCATTTTTAAAGTTCATTTGGAGTTAAAATACAGTGTGGAACATCATTAAACAAAACCAGGGTCAAACGGATATCTGCTTGGCCTAAATAATTCAACGCTAAGCACTAAGGCAATAATTAGCAAATACCCTATTAAGGCTATTTCAAGTATTTTTTCAAGTATGCCGCCGCTTCCATGAACATTGCCTTTGTCTGAGGTATTTCAGCCAGGCCGTTTAATAAGCCAAAATCATGAATGACACCATTAAATCGAATGGTCGCTTCATTCACTCCAGCTTTGTCGAGTTTCCGGCCATATGCCTCACCTTCATCTCTCAATATGTCATTTTCTGCAACCATGATCAATGTGGGCGGAAGTCCGCTCATGTCTGCAAGCGATGCTTGAAGAGGCGAAGCATACTTCTGCTTCCGCTGTTCTTCACTCGCATAATTTCCCCACATCCATTTCATTAGCGGAGCTGTCAGGAAGCGTTGCTCACCATAGGCCTTCCAGGAGGTATTTTCAAAATCCGCATTGGTTACCGGCCACATTAACACCTCGGCTTTGAATAGTTTTTTACCTTTTGCATTAGCCATCAGGGCGGTTGCTGCAGACATATTTCCACCAACACTATTCCCGACTATAGCTAAGTTGCTACCATCAACGCCAATTTCATTTCCATGCTCGCTCACCCATATAGAGGTGGCATAGATTTGGTTTAAGGCAACTGGGTATTTGGCTTCTGGGGAGGGCGAATAGTTAACAAAAACGGCTTCAAAACCGGTAAGCATTACTAAGTCACGGACCATTCTTCGGTGGGTTAAATAATCCCCTAATACCCAACCTCCACCATGAACAAAAATAAATACCGGAAGTTTACCCTGTATGCCGCGGGGACGCATCAAATTTAATTTTAGTACATGTCCTTCGACGCTAATCGTTTTCTCCGATTCCACTACCTTGGAATAATCAAATTTAACCGATGCCTGAAGAGAGACCAACACCTTTCTGGCCTTTTCAGGAGTGAGGGTTTCCAACCCTGGACCGGGTGCATTCAGCGGACCCAAAAACTTTTTGACCGCTTCGGTGAGATGTGGATCGGCGCTATAATCTCCCTGAGCAAAACTCTTTTTGATACCCCCGAATGACATCATAAACGTCAGGGCGCTACAAACGATCACCTTTAGTGTAAATGTTAGTTTTGTTTTCATAATTTATTTTTTTAAATTCTTAGTTCAGGATGGCGCTGGAAAGGTCCATGCTAGCCAGATGATGCATACCAAACATGTGCCAATACCACAACTCGCTGTTATTCAATACTTTAAAAAAAGTAAAAACAGAAACACGCTGTCATATCTCACAGGTTTTTAATTATTTCTGCGAAATACAACAATGAAAGCTTTCTATTGCCTATTAAAACATCTGTAGCTATGTAATTGGGTGTGGCGCGTAGTCCATTTAGGCGCTAAGGAATATATTTCAAATGACTTTAAATTATCTAAAAAAGCACTTTCTGCAAAAACAGATCAATCACTAAAATCTGTCAATAATACATTACTCTCGGATAAATGCGCATAATTGAAGGCTTTCTTTCGAAACATTACAATAATTTTAAATCCCTGGTCACTTGCAGTTATGATACGAACGACCCCACGAATTTCTTTTGTCAGTCCACGAATAAGCTGTAACCCGAGGGAAACAGAATTCAAACTTTCAGGTCCTTTTTCCATACCGATGCCATCATCGGTGAGCTCCAGCCTCATTAGTTCCCCATCTTCTACCAAACCAACAGATATTTCCCCGCGCCTGTCGTCGGGGAACGCGTATTTGATTGAATTGGTCAAAGCCTCGTTAATAATTAGTCCAACTGGTATTGCAACAGAGGGATCAAGGCTGACCAGGGCTATGTTTAGGTGAAAGTAAATCCGCTCCGAAGAAACGCCAAAGCTATCATTGAGGTATTGGATAAGCTCGGGAATATAACCGGCCATATCGATCGTCTCAATACTTTCGGATTGATATAGCTTCTGATGTATCAACGACATGGCATAAATCCTATTCTGGCTTTTCTCTATCGCCCTTAAAGCATCGCTCTCCAGGTATGCCGCCTGGGATTCAAGCAAACAAATAATGGTATGCAAATTATTTTTAACACGGTGGTGAACCTCCTTAAGCAACCATTCCTTTTCCTTAAGCAAACTTTCCAGCTGAATATTCTTGTGCGTTATAACTTTGTTGCTCATTTTTCTTAAACGGCTTTGCCTGTATAACAAGCCGCTGATGATCAACACCAGAAAAATGGCACCAAAAGTAACATTCCTGATCATTGTAGCTTTAGTTAGATTGGCCCGCTCAAGTTTAGCGTTCTGACTCAATAAAGCAATTTGGCTCTCCTTTTCAGCGGTGGCATATTTAACCTGTAATTCCTCCCCCTGCCTTGTTTTTGAAATAACATAATTAGAATCCGCCAAACGCCGATAGAGCCTCAAATGACGGGACTCTTCAGATTTGTCCTTTTGAGCTGAGTCCATTCGGATCAGATTAGACAATGTACTAAGTTCTGTGTTTAACGCTCCTCCGATGCTGGAGGGATCTTTTAGAGACCGCTCCATAAAGATTCGTGCCTTTGAATAATCGCCCTGTAAAAAATATAACCTTCCAAAAGCCGCGGTAACAGCCGCCCGTCTAAAGCCCATTCCCATTTTTTCAAGCTGCTGTTCGACGCTATCAGCACTTATTAGATACCGTTCCGCGATTTCATACTTTTTTGCCTTAACATAGATCTGCGCAAAGGTGAGATTATAGAAAAGTTTGTCATTAAGCGTCCTGGGAGATACCTTTTTTGCAATATCAAAAACGATCGTACTGGCTTTGGCTGGCTGGTTCCGGTTTATTAAAGAAGAGGTTAAGTTATTAAGGCTTAAATACAAACCGCTGGTTGTTCCCGATCGCACAAGGCTATATACCGCCTTTTCAAACCATTTGGGTGCCTGATCACCAATTTCGTTCTCTGTAAAATATAACAGTCCGAGTCGACTATAGAAATAGCCCCAGCCCACACTGTCCCGTGATGATTCCGCCGTTCTGATCGTTTGTAAGGCATATTTCAGCGGCTCACCAAATTTCCCCTGCGCCATAGTAACCATAGCCACATCCTCCGTATTGTAATGTGTAAAAGGAAACTTGACCACCTCAGCAAGACGTAATGCCTCCATAGCGGCGACATAAGCATTTTCTAACCGGTACGAAGCCACCTCCAAATAACAGATATCAGTCACCACATTTATTTCGCCTTCAGTATTCTTTTGTTCATTATACAATCGCTGTGCCTGCTTAAGGTAACCAATGCGTTTGGAGATGTTTGCGGGCGTAAAGGCGGTGTATAGCCCCCGATAGCACAACACCTTCGCTTCAGTTACCTTGTCGCCTGCAAGATGACATTCATTTATCAGGTCGTCAAAAATAGGATCGCCATTTTTAAATTCATAGGCCTGTACATACATTTTAGCGATCAGTAAACGGGCATGCCTGACCAATTGTTGTTCCCGCAGCACTTTGCCCTCTGTCACAGCCCGGTTTAAAAAGTATAACACGCTGTCCCGGTAATGATGGTAACTATCTGACTGAAAAGAATAATAGGCCCCTAACAGTATCAGCAACTCTATCCGCTTTCTACCAGTTGCCTGCGATGTCATACGAATACCTGTTTGAGGATCTTTTCGATCTATCCATTTTGATTTCTCAAGAAGTTCCGCATCATTGATACCTTCCGCGATAACCGGCAACCTGCTTAATCCCAAAATACGACTGGTGTAAAGAAGACTGCTATCGAGATCAATCTGGTTTTCATTAACAACTGTAAAATATGTAGAGCTCAATTGCAAAAGCAGGCGCTGCCAGGATATTTTAGAGGCTGATGGCTTTATAATCAGGGTAGTTTGTGCTTCAGTGATCAAACAAAAGCAGCAAAACAAAAACAGCATTGCCGGGCCACAAAGTATTTTTTTTATCATTTAAGATTATTGCTTAGTATTCCCCATACCTTAAATCGATTTACATCATATTCATCGTTTTTGAAGGCTGTTATAGTCGCATAAACCATCTCCTGATACCGACCCAAATCATTAATCAATTAAATTTCGGAGACGAATCGACTGGTACATAAATATACGCATTAAAATGCCCGTTTTGCCTTAAACGGGTAATTATAACCTTTAATAACGCTTAGTTTATGTTTTATCAAAGCGAAACAACTGCTTAATATAGCCAAACATGATAATTTTAAGCTTATGCTACTGGGGAACTAGCGCATATAAAAATTCAGTGCTACACTTAATTTCAAGGACACTACCTATGATTCCTGTTGCTGACCATATGTGTCGTGCTTTTCAAATACTACCGTGATAGAAAAACCACCTTTACTGTTGATACTTAAATGACCCTGAATCTCTTTGGATAAGCCTTTAATAAGCTGGATCCCCAGCGAATCCGGGTCGAAATTCTCAAAATTCTCGTCTAACCCGACACCATTGTCCGCCAACTCCAGTTTTATTGACCTATCGTGTTGTTGTAAAAAAGAGATTGATATTTCGCCGTGCAAATTTCCCGGAAAAGCATATTTAATAGAATTGGTTAAAGCCTCATTGATGATAAGCGCGACCGGTACTGCAATTGATGGGTCAAGACTGATTGGATTAATATCCATCCGAAAATATATTTTATCTGAAGCGATTTGAAAACTATCTTTAAGGTATTGAACCAGCTCAGGAATATAGCTGGCCATATCGATGATATGTATTTCTTCTGATTGATAAAGCTTTTGATGGATCAGTGATATCGTATATATCCTGTTCTGGCTTTTTTCAATTGCTTTCAGCGCATCATTCTCCAGATAAGCAGCCTGGGACTCCAAAAGACAAATAATAGTGTGAAGATTATTCTTTACTCTATGTTGAACCTCCTTGAGCAACCATTCCTTTTCCTCGACTAAATATTCCAGCTGTTTATTTTTTGATTTGATAAGCTTATTACTTTTTAAAATAGATTTGTTGCTTTGCTGCTTATAAAGGTAAAAGCGGTAGGCCATAACCGTTAAAATGCAGGATAACACCATGACGGCAAGGATAATGTTGCGCTGTAAATTGACCTTATCGAGCATGGCGTTCTTAGAGGCTGCATCGCTGTGTAAAACCTTGATCGATTGCTCTTTTTGCCTGGTTTCATATTGAATGTCCAGTTCAGCTATTTGCCTGCTTTTTGTGATATTATAGAGCGAGTCTTCAATGGTCTTATATTTTTCGAAATGCTTAATAGCCAATTTGAAATTCCCTGCTGCCGAATCAAGTTTAAATTGAGCATGTTCTAATTTACTGTTGAATAGCTGATCTTTCACAGGAATTCTTGCCAATAAAAAATCTACATATTGTCTTGCCTGCCGAAAGTCTCTTTGCCGGATCTTAATATTTGCAAGCGCCACACCTATGTTTTGACAATACTGTTTGACATGGCCGCGGTCTGTGGTTTGTTTAAAGTAATTAAAGGCCTTTAAATAAAAGTATTCGGCCTTCGAATACTGATTTAACTGATCGTAATAATTGCCTAATACCATATTGATGTATTGGGTCGCAAAAGGTGTTTTCCCTTTTTCAAGTCTGATCTTTGTCAGCATGACCAAAGCCTGCGAATATTTTTTCATGCTGATATAGGCATTGGCGCCTGCGCAAATAGCTGCATAATACAAATCATCGTGACTCATATTTCTGTATAGGTTTACAGCCTGATTTGCCAGATCGATACATTTATCAAAACGACCCAAATTCCGGTAAAGCCGGATGACGCGCATAATCAAACTGACCCTTTCCTGTGGTGGCCCGAAAGTTCCCATGGTTTGCAGCATCAGCAAACGATAATAAAGCTCCTTTTTCTGATCATTTTTTGCATTATAAACTGTAGCAAGCAGGTCATAGGTGTAGTGTATTTTTCCATAGTGAAGTAGCCGATACTGTGCAAGTACTGTAAGCAGTTCCCGTTCAGCCAAGTCTAACTTCCCCTGGTTGAAATGGACGTCTGCCATGTTTTTATACGCCGCGATTGATTCAAGCTGATATTTGCCCTTCTTAAAAAGGTTCCAGGCATGACGATAACTGTTGAGCCTGACTGAAGCATGGTCAAGGTCATCATAATAAATAATGTTGCCGAGTTCATTCCATGTGACTGCCTCATGGTAAATGTCCCCGTTACGGTGATAGTAATCTATAATTTGCATCAACTCACTTTTGCCCTTATTAAATGCACCGGTTTTAAAGTTATACTTTGCCCTGTAAAGCAATACACGCCGCTTGTAATCAACGGAATTAAGATGCTTACTAATTTGCTCTGCCTGAAGGATAAATTGGCCTGCGCTGTCGAGTCTCCTTTTCGAGCCCCCAGATTCGTACAAAAGATACTCCGCAAATGTCAAAAGACGACTGATCTTATCGGTATCATGTTTGGCTGTGATGATTGAACGATACAGAGAGTCCTCAATTTTTTCACTAATTGCCTGGCCGTACCCTTTGGTTAAGAGCGGCAAGATCAAAACCAGCAAAGCGAAAAAATGTCTGTACATTATTTAGAATGATGATTGTCTTTATTACTCACGAAACATTGCAACCTGCAAATGCAAGAATTTTAAGAGGGCTTCATTCTGTGCAGTTCTGTTCTTAAGTTATAGTTAGGTATACGTTTCTTTAATGAGATCTTGGCGATCTTCTACTTTTCCTGATGATTTTTTAACCACTCTAAATTTCAGTGTAAATAGTCACCTATAGGCGCTTGTGGAAGGCAGCAATTACACTGAAATGTTTGGGACATTCTTTTTTTAATACATCCCAGAACTTTTTTGGGTCAGGGTTATAATGAGGTTGTTCATGTCGGTGAGCAAACCTGACATGCTCACCAACATTATCCCTGCAAATTATTTGTCACAACCTGACAAATCAGACCTCGATACAGGTCTTATTCAAAAACAGGGAAAGAACAACCGGCTTTCTGATACTACAAGATCACCCCGGGCTTGTTTTGTTATACATTCACCGCCAGTTTAACTTCAATATTCCCCCGCGTGGCCTTGGAATACGGACAAATCTGGTGTGCTTTGACAACAACCCCTTCTGCCGTGGACTGATCAATTCCAGGCAAAGTCACCTGTAACTCAACAGCCAGCTCGAAGAATCCACTTTCAAGCATCATCAAGTCAACCTTTGCCGTTACCACGGGCGGTTCCGACATTATTTTTTCTGTTCGGAGAATGCGCATAACCGCATTATCAAAACAGGCCGCATATCCCGCAGCAAAAAATGTCTCCGGCGTTAAATGCATATCATCATTACCTCCTAAAGACTTGGGCAACCTGACATCAGCATCAATCAGATCGAAATCAGAATGTACGTGTCCGTTACGACCGCCGGTCGACGTGGCGTGAATTGAATAGATCGACTTCATATATAAACTTTTAAGTTTTAAATTCCAGAAATGAACACCGCTATAGCTTTCCTTCTGTTTCTACTTGCGAACACTGTTTTTAGCAGCCGCCATGATTAATTTGGCAACCTCCTTTGGATGTGATTCATAAACGGAATGGCTGGCACCGGCTATTTCAACTTTTTGACTTTTTGCTCTTTTGGCGTACATCCTTTCCAGATCGGGGTTGATTATGCGGTCCGACTTAGCAACCATATACCAACTTGGCTTGGATTTCCATGCAGGGTTCTGGATGATGGCGTGAAAGACAGCATCTGCCGCAGGCATTTGTGCATTAGCCTCAAAGTTCGCTGTGGCAGCCGGCAGGTCAGCCGCGAAATCTGCATGAAACTTGGAAGGTTCAATATAATCAAACCCATCAGCCCCTTTTTGGAGTGATTTATAAGCCGAAGGATGTAATTTCCCGTTGCCACCCTCACTTTCTCCTTTGTCCGGAGCATGAGCGGCAATATATACCAGGCCGGCAACTTTCGGGTCGTTACCGGCTTCGGTTATAATTGCACCGCCATAACTGTGGGCTACCAGGATACAGGGGCCATCCTGTAGGGATAACACTCTTTTTACAGCAGCCAAATCGGCTTCAAAAGATGTCAGCGGTTGTTGAACCACAGTAACCTTATATCCTGCCTTTACAAGTATCTCATAAACAGGCCTCCAACCGGAACCATCTACAAAGGCGCCATGTACCAATACGATATTCTTGATGCCATCTTCCTTTTTACTTTCAAATACTTCCCCCCGAAACATGCCAATGGCATTACCCGTTTCTGCCGGTAAACGGAGAGCCGTTTTTGTATTTCCGCGTGCCGCTGTGAACATAAAAATGAACGACAGTCCTAAAGAGATTCTGATTACGTTTTTCATAATATTTAATTAATTGTTGATTAATTATGGCAATCTATTTTATTCTGTACAAGGCATGCCATTAACCTTTGAAAGAAATAATAATTCTGTTTATGAACCTTTTCAGATAATGAAATAGTGGTGTTCGCATCTTGATCTTCCGTTAACCTGCCCGCTGTAAAATGGTTGTGGCTCATAGTTTTTTTGTTCAGGTCAACTATTTCAGGAACCATACACACGGTTACCATCACATGACCAGCTTCACCATATAAAGTTCATGCCACAAATACAAATTCCTATAAATCAAATACATACATATATATAAAATAATAACACCAGTGATATATCACCTTTTATAATAAATAAAGTCGATATATCACATCAATCAAACAGGGTAATGACTGGGCAAAGCTTGTGAAAAGGCATAGTTGTAAATGCAAATAAAAAGGCCCCTTCTCGAAAAAATGAGAAGAGGCAAAAGCAGTTTGTCGACGACCAGGATCGAAGACCGCCCTTAAGAATAGTTACCCCGTTCGATTCCCAGTTTTTTCATCCTGGACCTTAAGGTGGATACGTTAATATCCATCATTTTAGCCGCGCCCTGAAACCCATGCAGCTTACCCTGGCATTTTTTCAATATACTCAGAATGTATTCCCGTTCATTTTCATCAATTGTTCTGATGGCGGCCTGTGGTAAAACTGCCGTGGTATCATTTTTAGAAGAGTAGGGAAATTGCAGAGAATCGACCAAACCATCGTCAGCCAGCAAAACGCTCCTGGCCATCATATTTTCAAGTTCTCTTATATTTCCCGGCCATGCGTAATTTAACATTTCGGCGATAACGTGATCAGCTAATTTGGTAATGGGTTTCTTTTCCTTTTTAGAAAATTGTTGTAAAAAATGATTGGCCAATAACAACAGATCCTCCTTCCGCTCACGCAAGGGCGGCAAAGATATGGGAAAGACGTTCAGGCGGTAATAAAGATCAAGCCGGAAACGTCCGGCTGCAACTTCGTCTTCGAGCTTGCGGTTGGTGGCCGCAATGATTCGCACATCGACTTTCTTTTTCTTGCCTCCTATCGGTTCAATCTCCTTCTCCTGGAGTACCCTGAGCAGCTTAACCTGGAGATCCATGGGCAGCTCCCCGATTTCATCCAGGAAAACTGTACCCTCATGACCTTGTTCGAACTTTCCAATCCTCTTTTCAACTGCACCGGTAAAAGCGCCTTTCTCATGACCGAAAAGCTCAGATTCAATGAGATTGGCTGGCAAAGCTGCACAGTTCACGACAACAAACGGATATTTGGCACGTGCTGACAGACGATGTATGCATTGCGCGACAAGCTCTTTTCCAGTACCACTTTCTCCGAGCACCAAAACAGATATTTCCGATCTTCCGACGATTTTCACATTATTCAATACGGCGGTCATTCCCGGACTGTTGCCTATCATTTCTCTAAACACATCCGCCGAGATGGAATCAACAGCAGCCATGTCAGTGTTAATTCCCTGTTGATTTTGTTGGTGAAGATACAAGGCGACATCCAGTGACACCAAGACGTCCTTTTCCCGAAATGGCTTCACTAAAAAACCGTAAGGACGGGTTGCCTTTGCCGCATTTAGGATTTCTTTACTTGAATTCGCGGATAGGAAAATAAAAGCAATATTTTCCGTTCTTAGAATTTTGGCAAGGTCAATTCCGGTTTGTTTTCCCTGCAGCCTGATATCTAGCAGAACTAAATCAGGCTTTTCATTCTTTTTTATTTTTATCGCCTCGTCCACCGATGAAGCAATAGAACATATAGTGTACCCTGCTTTCCGGAGAATAATCCTCAAATTATTGGCTTCAATAAACTGATCTTCAACTATTAGTATTTTTGTATTCATGTTTATATATGGGGTTCGTATTTATTTAGGTAATTGCTTTATCAAGAGTCATCCTGTCGATAAAACTAAGCGCATTTTTCTTAAAAAGCACACTTATAAGAAATCCATTTCTGCTGCTAAAGCGGATATCGCCATAAATCTCCTGTACCAAGCCTTTTATTAATTCAAGTCCCCGGGAAGGCGGTCCTATCCGACCCGGATCATCTTGCATTCCAACGCCATTATCTGCTAATTCCAGTACGACAGTTTCCTCCATTTCATAAAGGGATATCAGGATCTCTCCGCGATGCTTGCCCGGGAACGCATATCTAATGGAATTGGTTAATGCTTCATTAATAATTAGCGCAACAGGTATCGCAAGCGAAGCGTCCAGACTAATTTTATCCAGATGATAGCGGAAGACTATTTGATCGGAAACGTCAAAACTATCTTTCAGGTATTGCACCAATTCGGGAATATAACCGGCCATATCGACCGTTTGCAGATCTGTCGATTGATATAATTTTTGGTGTATCAATGACATCGCATAAATCCTGTTCTGGCTTTTCTCCAGCGCCTTTAATGCATCCTTCTCCAAATAAGCGGCTTGTGATTCCAACAGGCAAATCACCGTATGCAAATTGTTTTTAACACGGTGATGGACTTCTTTTAGCAACCACTCTTTTTCCTCCAATAAAAGGTCCAGCTGCTTGCTTTTTCTATTGATCAATGCATTTTTCTCTGTGATGACTTCATTTTTATGAATGATTTCTTCCCCTTTCTGCTTGATTTCCTTAAACTTTCGCTGTTTACTCCTATAAAGCCAGAAAAGCAGGACGGTAATGGCGGAAAGCAAGCATATAGCAGCAATAGTTATGTCCTTCTCCAATTGTGACTGATCAAGTTTAATTTGCTGAAGTTTGTTCATTTGTTTCAGCAAGATGATGTTTTCCTCCTTGACCTTTAGCGTATTTTCCTTTTTCTTGGTTTCATACCGGGTTTCAAGCCTTTTTACTTCCCGCGCTTTTAGTTGTTTTAAATTTACTTCCTCGATGCCTCTGAATCGGGACAAATGCCCGACCGCTGCTTTATAGTCGCCGTAGGCTGAGTCAACCTGGAAAAGCATGTAATCCATATGGGCCATGATTGCGGGCGACATGGAACTTTCTTTATGTTTCCATAACAGATACAGGTAAGGCCTGGCTTTGAGGTATTGTTTAGAGTCGATATACATTTGTCCAATATCCTTATAAAGCATAGCGTTCATAACCACCTGCGTTTTATTTAACTTTAATGCATGTAGGAATACCGATTCTGATTTATTGTAAAGTTTCATCTCCCGGTAAATGTTACCGATTTCTATGGCATCATCCACCTGATCATCGATATTTTCGGCGGGATAATTCTTTTCCACGTTTTTTGCATACTGCAGTGCTTCCTTATATTTTCCCATTTTTTTTAGCGCAGTTACCGGCATTCGCGTAACAAAGCGGTCATTCAAACTGTATCTCCCTGAATAATGCTTAAAATGATAGATGGCCATTTTAGCCAAATCAAAACCTTTCTGAAAGTTGCCCTTTTCAATATTTACAGCTGCGGCAACATAATAGATATCTGCTGCGGACAAAGAATCGCCTGCGGAGCTTATCAAACCGACAGCCATGTCGGAATACCGAAGTGCCTGCTCCATATTACCGGCTGTTTGATAATAAGCCGCTACCTGCGCGTAAGCATAAGTCAATCCGGAAATTCGCGAAACACGTATCCTGTTAACGGTTTTAATGAGGTTGGTTTCGGAACCAGGTAATTTTTGATAAGCCTGAACCAGGGCAATATCTTTATCGGCTAACAGTTCATATATGGGCAAATGCAGCCTTTCACTTTTTGTACGCGCCTGTCGTGCAAAAAAAAGACTTTTGTTCCAATCATCATTTCTATTTGGGCTATTCCTTTCAAAATACTTCACACTTAAATTCAACCAGAGTTTAACTTTTGAAGTGTCGTTAATCAAGGACCCGATGAGCTCGGCCGCTTTCATTTGATTTTTAAGCATCAGGATATCCGCGATGTAGAGTTGTGCAATATCATGCCCCCTTTGATCATTTAATTTTGTACCTAAGTTACTTGCAGCCGTGGCATATTTGAATGCAAGTTCAAGATCTCCCTTTCCTCGCAGTGGCTTATTGATATTGATATTAGCCAAATCAAGAAATATGGCCAGTCTGTTGCTCCCGTTCCCACTTTTTTTCAGGAGTGCCAACTGCCAGGCCTCTTTTTCGAAGCTTATTGGTCTCGGAGCCAAATAGTTTTGGGGCCAGGCTGCAGACCGCGAAGCAAGCAAACATATCGCGATACCCAGGCACTTTGTCAAAAAGACAGGCCATCTGGTAGCACGATATTTTAATTTTGTATACATCCTTAATTCAAATAAAATATTCAAAAAAGTCCGGCTCCAAAACCAGCATTCATATAATTCCGCATTAACACCATTAGGCTGGCTGCCGAATTTTAAATTTTCCTGATCGTCAGACCGAACTGACGATATCAGCATCCATTTCATCTGTATAATATAGCATGGTCTTTTTAAAAGTCACCACGATGCTAACCCCCTGATGTCCTCTGATTTTGATTTCACCATGTATTTCTTTTGTTAATCCCTTGATCAACTCCATGCCCAGGGAAATTCGGCCTTCATCATGGGAATTATTTCCAATCCCAATCCCATTATCTTCGATTTTGAGCTTAACAATATCCCCCCGACCAAATAACGCGACCAGGACACTGCCACGCCTGCCAGCCGGGAAAGCATACTTAATTGTGTTGGTCAGCGCTTCATTGATGATTAATCCAACTGGTATGGCCAGGGCACTATCGAGGTCTATACGATCAACTTTTACAGTAAAATCGACATGGTCAGCAACCTCAAAACTTTCCTTTAAATAATCTACTAACTCGTGCACATAAGTGCTCATATCAATAGTTTGTACATCACCTGACTGGTAGAGTTTCTGATGGATCAGCGACATGGTATAAATCCGGTGCTGACTTTTCTCTATGGCTCTTAACGCATCGTTTTTTAAATATGCCGCCTGTGATTCAAGCAGACAAATCACCCTGTGCAGGTTGTTTTTTACCCGGTGATGAACTTCCTTCAGCAACCATTCTTTTTCTGTTACCAAAAGCTCCGTCTGGCGATTTTTTTTTGCAATCATCTCATTTTGGGTAGTGATCAGTTCATTTTTATTCGTGATAACATCGTTTCTCTTCGTAATTAATAAGTTGGCACGCTGTCTAACGTGAAAATGTTTATATAGCAGCCCAATCAGTGAAAGGAGCAAAACCATTGCGCAGATCGTCACATTCCGTTCGGTGTTAAATCGGCTCAAAGTGGCCTGCTGAAGTTTAAAATTTTGATTCAGCACTTTGATATGCTGGTTCTTTACTTTCAGGGCACTCTCGTTCTCTTTTGCCTTATATTCAACTTCCAGCTTGTTGAGTTCTTTGTCCATTTTCTGCCTTAAAGTGAATTCGCCAATACCACGCGAATCAGATAAATGTCTCATCGCCGCGCGATAATTCCCCGTCGCAGAATCTGCCAGATACATCATGAAATTCATATGGCTTTTCCACCCTGAAGGACCCTGGTTTCCAAAAGCGGCCCAGGCAAAATGCAGATAAGGCTTCGCCTTAGCGTACCGCCGGGATTCAACGTAAAGTTGTCCCAGGTCCAGTGAAGCATCCAGAAAGTTTACCCCCCCCTTGGCTCGGCTTAATTCAGCCGTTCTTAAAAAGCATCGTTCCGCCTCATCAAATTTCTTCATATCCCGGTACACGTTCCCAAGGATAGTGTAATAAGAGAATTCATTCTCTGCATTTTCCGGAGGATATTCGCGGATTGCTTTTTTTGTATAGGCCAAAGCTTCCTTATATCTTTTTAATTTCCGAAGAGCCCGCACAACCAAATTAAATCCGCTACGATCGGCCAAATTATAACGACCGGGACGCTGTTTGTAAGTATTAACTGCCATTTCGGCGAAACGGAGACCCTGCTCGTAATTTTCATTATTAATGTTGATATTCGATGCCAACGTATAAAAGTCGGCGGCAAAGGTGGTATCGCCTGTAGCTTTCATCGTATTTATCGTCTGAATAATATAGTTAAGTGCTTTATCAGGGTTTCCCCGCATCCAATTTAAGTCGGCCAGCTGATAATACGTATAGTGCAGATAAGGATACTTAATAGCCTTATACCGCCGAAGGACATCCAATAACTCCGCCTCAGCGGAGGGTAATCCTTGATCTGCATGTACCATCGCGATATCCTTGAGGGCTAAAATCTCCTTTGCAGGCAAATGATAGCGGATGCTTGATTGCCTGGCTTTTTCAGCAAAAAAAAGTGCCCTTTTCCAGTCGTCCTCCTTTTTTGGAATGTCCCTTTGCCAATACTTGAAACTAAGGTTTAACATCAGATCGATCTTTGATGTATCATTCAGGGAAGTCAACAGGTTTTCAGCTGCTTTAATATCGTTTTGGTACGTATACACATCTCCTTCCAGCAGTAGGGCGCGATTATATCCCGGGCTATCACCAATACGCTTGCCCAGGTCTGCGGCAGCCCGGCCAAATTGCATGGCACGATCCAGATTATTTTTGTTCCTGATTGGTTTATTGACGTAGATATTGCCCAGATCTAACAAAAGCGATATTTTTGCTCGATCGGGTTTGCTGCGTTTTAGGGAAAGCAATAATTGATTTTCTTTGTTCGGATCAATGGGTTTTGGAGAGGGATAATATTGGGCACAAGCGTCAGTAATGCCTCCCAGGGCGATGAGCGTAATTAATAAAATACTTATTCTAAAGCAGTGCTTTAAACCTGCCTCATCTTCTTCATTAACATACATGCCTTCCTACAGTTAAGGTGGATCAAGGAATTTCGCTCTTCTTTTAGATAGGTCCTTTCGCGAGATAGCAGGTCTAAAATTAAGCAATCATTTTTTCACAAAACAGCAATCAAGAAATACCCGGGCGGTAGATGAATAAATATAATCAAACAAAGTCAGATTTGTTTATTACATGAGCATTTTTTATATTAAATCCCATTAAAAGTAGCTTAACATGAATTTCGCGGCCTTTATCGCCCAGATCACCCTTATCCGGCTAAAATCGCTATTCAACGCTAATATGAACTGATTTACTTTAACCATGATCTATCTTCGTCAAACACCATAATTTTCCAGAAGAAAACCAAAGAAAACTCCGTAGTTTTCATGAGCCGGTTATGATCTTAAAAAATGTCCGGTTAGTTAAACAAAACTATTAACAGCTTTGCTCATGTTCCTCTTTTACAAAGCTGTCATGTTTGTTTGTATATAATGATCATCGATTCTGCCACTTTAATATTTCTTGTAATATCCATTTAAGTAAACTAATGCAAGCCATGTGCCATTATACATAAACAAATGATTTACAGAATCTTAATCAATGTCAATTATTTTACTAGGCTGTGATATATCGCAGTTTTTCTGCGATGATGTGAAATACAGCCGGTTCAGGATTCTTTTCTGCTGAATTCTTTATGATTGGTAAGGGTATACAATCCTGACAATGACAACATGCAGTTCAGTTAATTTAACTAGTCCTGAATATATCTCCTACTATTCATGCGCAGTTTTCGATTATACGCTTTACAGGATATGCGAACGAAAGTAATATTCAACCATTCTTCGCTATGACGTGCCTAACTAAATAGTAAGGTCGGCTGTAGCATGGAAATTAAGCATGATTTTGGGCGATGGGAATCGCCTGTTCAACGAAAACGCTTGTTCTATGTAAGCATCCCGGCTGACCTTTGCTCCCGGTTAACAACACCAAACATT
>Ga0247742_10000365_pt1 | contig 38656 bp, 28 predicted proteins | sample UWRJL208509C2_FD_180944 | JGI IMG/M metagenome (GOLD analysis project Ga0247742, IMG submission 180944) | Plant litter microbial communities from Arlington Agricultural Research Station in Wisconsin, United States - UWRJ-L208-509C-2 | ecosystem: Environmental > Terrestrial > Plant litter >...
CGCCTTTCACCGAAGGCAAGCCCAACGGCTACAAGTCGTTCCGCTCGCACGTATGGACCGACACCGACGCCGATCGCACCGGCATGCTCGACTTCGTCTTCGAAGACGGCTTTGGCTATGAACGCTACGTCGACTACATCCTCGATGTGCCGATGTACTTCAGTTACCGCGACGGCAAGTACGTCGACCTCTCCGGCCAGGACTTCAAGAAGTTCATGCGCGGCGAACTTGCCGGTTTGCCGGGCGAGAAGGCCAACATGAAGGACTGGGCCGATCATCTGACCACGGCCTTCCCGGAAGTACGCCTCAAGCAGTACCTGGAGATGCGCGGCGCCGACACCAGCACGTGGAACTCGTTGTGCGCACTGCCCGCCTTCTGGGTCGGTCTGCTGTATGACGACGTCGCACTCGATGCGGCATGGGACCTCGTCAAGGATTTCACCAAAGCCGAGCGTCACGCACTTCGTGACGGCGTTCCGAAGGATGCCCTCGCACTGCGCTTCCGCAACCACAGCGTTCGCGAACTCGCGCTCGAAGCCGTGAAGATCGCTTCGCATGGCTTGAAGCGTCGCAACGTACAGGGGCACCGCGGCACGGACGAGTCGATCTATCTCGAGCCGCTGGAAGAGATTGCACTGTCGGGCAAGACCCAGGCCGATACCAAGCTGGAACTGTTCCACGGTCGCTGGAATGGCAGCGTCGATCCGATCTTCCGCGAATACGCGTACTGAGTCCGCACGCATGCAGATGAGTGAAACCAAGCTGGGCCGCCTGGACGACCTGCTGTCCTCGACCAACCGCTACTCGCTCGAGACGCTCGACGGGCTCTTCTCGGCCGCCCTGGTCGGTCCGATCGAGGTGGACGTGGACGCCTGCATGGCCGTGCTCGAACTCGGCGGTGCGACGCCATGGTCCTCGGACGCCGAGCGCGGCGAGGCCGATGGACTGCTGCGGGAGTTCTGGCAGGTCATCGCCGATCGCGTAGCCGCCGACCCAGCCGTACTTGGCGAGGAGTCCCTGCCCTTCATCGATTCGCCGGAAGAGTTCGACGACATCGAAGATGTCAGCACGTATACGGGTGATTTCCCGATCGCCAGTGACTGGGCGGTCGGTTTTCGCTTCGCTCTCAACGAGTGGGGCGAGGAGTGGTCCGAATGGACGGACGAAAGTCTCTATCCGTTCATCGGCATGCTCATGACGCTATCGGCGGATCAGACCGACCCGACGCCGGATATGCCCGCACTGCCTTTGCCTTCGTTCGAAGAACGCATGGGCCTGCTCAACGAGATCCCGTTTCAGCTGGCCGCGCTGTATCGCCGTCGTCATCCGCAACACGGGCAGACCGTGCGGCGCGACCCGTCGAAGGTCGGCCGTAACGATGCGTGTTCGTGCGGGAGTGGGAAGAAGTTCAAGAAGTGTTGCGGTAGCGGGGTGTAAGAGCTTCGCCGCTGAAGCGGCTCCCACACAAAAAAAACCTCCCCGTTGCCGGGGAGGTTTTTTGTTTCAGGCCTCGCTGATCAGACGATCAGAATGCGTACTTGGCCGACACGCTGAGCAGGTTGCCCTTGTCGTCGCTCTCGCCGGCAATACGATCCAGCGTGGAGCTTTCGCCACCAGCGATGTGCGCCTTGTTGACGAAGATGTGGGCGTAGCCCGCATTGATCTCGAGACGGTCGGTGGCCTTGTAGCCCAGACCGAACGAAAGCCACTTACGGGTGGAATCAGGCACGCGGACGTCGCGGTTCTGGTCTTCGGTCGGCGTGGTGTCGACGGCGACACCGGTACGCAGCGTGAACTTGTCCGTCATGTAGTACTCGCCACCCACGGACACGAACCAGCTGTTATGCCAGCCGAAGTGCTCGGTGGTCTGCGGCTGGTTCGGGTTCTCGAAGTTGACGGTGAGATCCTGGAAGGAGTCCCACTTGGTCCACGACGCGTCGATACCCCAGCCGAACTTCGATGCCTGGTGCCAGTAGCTGGCGGTCGCGACGGCCGGCGTGGTGAAGCCTGCCGAGCCGTTGGTGTGGGTGAACGGCGGCTGGCCGCTACCGAGCAACGCACCGACCGTCGGGTTCGACAGAACGGCCGTGACATTCGACGGCATGGTGAAGTTACCGGTGCCTTCGAGCGTGTGCTTGATCTTGCTGCGGTAGTTCAGCGCGAGGCGATCGGTATCCGTCAGACGCCACAGACCACCGAGCTGCCAACCGTAGGCCCAGTCGTCACCCTTGATGCGGGCGACGCCGTCGCTGCCCGGCGGGACAACGGTGGCGTACTGCTGCGCGAGGGCGCGGGCGACGAGGGGCGAGATCTGGCCAGCGGCGGCGGCGCGCTGGATCAGGCCCAGGCCGACGGTGTTGTAGTTGATCGCGCTGGTCAGCTCGGCGCTGGTCTTCTGCGCGATGAAGCTGGCACCGATGGCGAAGGTATCGGTGACGTCGAACGAGGCCGACAGCGTGGCGTCGAACGACTTGAAGTCGGACTTCACGCCGTTATAGCGACCCTTCCAGTCGGAGTCGTATTCGGTCTTGAAGCCGAACGGCGCGGTCAGGCCAAAGCCGACATGCACGCGGTCGCTGACCTGGGTGGCGAAGTACAGCGCCGGAACCGGGATGGTCGTGCCGGCGTCGCCGCCGTTGCCGCCGGAGATCGGGCGACCCTGCGCGTCCGTCGCGGTGCCGTGGAACTTGGTGCTGAAGTTGATGCCCGTGACATCGGCCTGGACGACATTGCCCTTGAGCAGGGACATGGCGGCCGGGTTGTTCACGATCACCGAGGCGTCGTCACCTGCGGCAGCGGAGCCGGCGAAGGCGCGACCGAGGGCAGCAGCACTGTTTTCCTTGAGCTGGAAGGCGCTGGCGTGCACGGCCTGGGGAGCCACCAGCGCGCCGGCGATGGCCAGCGAAAGGGCGGCAATGGCCAGCGGGCGGGTATGGAGGTTCAGCTTCGACATTCGGTGGGGCTCCTGCTTTTTTGTTCTGCTCTGGGTCGACGTCACGTTCGCGGAAAACCTAAAATTTATCCGTTTTCATACGCGCGTTTAACAATCTGGGGTGGAACTCTGGACGAGTTGACGAGAAATTTGCAAGTGCTAATGCAACAAAGCTGTAACGGCGGGGGTTTACAGCCTGCAACCGGGCGCTGGTTTTGGTAGGGTGGTAAGCCGAATCGCAAGCGAGACTGCCGTCATGCACTGCTATGTCTACGCAAGCCTGCGCAAACCCGACACCTATGTGTGGATGACCCGCCGCGACGGATTCGACATGCTTCCCGAGCCGCTCGTCCTGCTGCTGGGCGAACTCCGCTTCGTCCTCGAAGTGGAATTGACGCCCCAGCGGAAGCTGCCCCATGACGATTCGGACCGCATCCTGACCAACCTGGGTGGATGCGGCTGGCACTTGCAGACCCCGTCGAACGAAACGCTCACCGTCTGCAATCAGCCCAACTTCAATCGGCAGATCGACCCCGACCAGACGCTCGTCCGCGCCTGACCGAGCCGAATACGCACACGGGCGCCTTGCGCAACCCGGGTTAACGCGGGGTTACCGCGTCACGCCTGTGGCGTCCGTATACTCCCGCGCATGGCCAATCCCAAACGTCGACGACCACCGCTGATCAAGGCACTGCCCTGGTTCCTCCCCGCCCTCGCCGCTGTCGCGTGCGCCGGGCTGACCGCTTCGCCGCTCGCGCTGATACCGCTCCTGCTCGCCAACGCCCTGGCCATGGGCGCGGTGTGCCATGCGATCGGCTTCGATCCGGAACAGAGCTACCTGCGCACGACGCTGCGCCGCGGTTCGGCGCACGTGGTGATGTTCACCGCCTATACGTTCGTCGTCTTCGTGCTGGTTGCGTATCCCGTACTGAAGCTGACCCAGGCGCCCAGCCTCGGGTGGGCCCTGCTCCTCGCCGCGAGCCTTGTCGCCGCCCTCGCTGTCCTGTGGCGCGTGTGGCCGGCCTTTGGCCTGCTCTTCCTCTGGGATGACGCCTATCCGGAGGACAGCAACACCGGCTCGTGGATCTTCACCGCCGTCGCGCGATCCATTTCGTTCGGCCGCCACCTCTCCGCTGAGGAACGGTTCTTCTCGCATTTCGTGCCGGCGGCCCTTGGCTTGTTGATACTCGCCTTCTGCGCTGTCGCGCTGGCGGGCCTGTACGGCGTTTTCCCGTCCGAGATGCGCTTTGCCGCACTGGGCATCTATGGCGTCGTGCTGCTGCCGGCCTGCGGCATGGTGATCGCCAATCGCACGCTGCGCGCCCTGCTCTGCGATCGCCGTGGGCACATCCGCACGGCGCGCGCCGAGCCCCGCCGTGAACCCGCTGTCGAAGCCCCGGCCGCTCCCACCCCGATTCCAGTGCTCTCCAGCGAAGAAAGCCAGCCGGGTGTGCGAGAGCGCGCCCTGCTCTCCGCTGCACGCGAAGGCGATATCGCACGGGCCGTGGCCCTCGTGGAGGCCGGCGCCGATCCGAACACCGGCGCGGAACCGGGCGACCGCGACCAGCGGCCCGTGCTCACTCTCGCTGCTCTCTCGCCGGATATGCGGCTGCTCCGCGCACTCATCGCACGTGGCGCGCAGGTCGACCGTTCCCAGAATGGTGTCACCGCCCTGATCGCGGCCACGCGCGACAGCTGGCACGGCCGCCCGGAAGCTGTCCTGACGCTGCTGACCAACGGGGCGAATGCGTCCGGCACCGACGCCGAGGGCAATACGCCCCTGCACGGGGCCGCACTGGGCGCCGAACCGACGGTAGCAGCGATGCTGCTCGACGCGGGCGCGTCCGTCGACGCCGTGAACGCTGCCGGCGACACCCCGCTCGCTATCGCCTGTCGCGCCGCCAACTGGGCGCTTGCGCGCTTCCTGCTGGAGCATGGTGCCAAGCCGGCGCCGGTCGGCGGTGAGCCGGCCCTTGTAGCCGCGGCCGGTATCGCGGACGACGACGCCGAGGGCGTGAAGGTGTTGCTCCGTCACAAGGGCCCGGTGAACGCCGTCAATGCATTGGGCCGCACGGCCCTCATCGCGGCCGCCGCCGAAGGACACGAGCAGATCGCGCGTGCCTTGCTGCAGGCGAATGCGAATCCCAATCTCGCCGATCGCCACGGCACGACGGCACTGATGGAGGCCGCTCGCGCCGGCGCCCACGGCATCGTCCAGCTCCTTGCCGAAGCCAACGCCGACGCTTCACCGCGCGACGGTCACGGTCGCGACGCGCTCACCCTGGCCAGCCAGTCGCCGCGTGCACAGGCCGCCACCGTGCGCGCGCTTCTCGCCCTGGGCGCGCAGCCGAAAGAACCCGGCGCGGATGGCCGTAGTGCGCTCGATCACGCGGCAGCCGCTGGCCGATGGGACTTCGTCGCCCTGCTCGATCCGGAAACGCCGCTGCCGACCTCGCTCAGTGAATCGGTCGTGCCCGAAGCGGGCGCGGACTCGCCGATGCACCTCTACGACGCCCTGCGCTTCGGCCACTGGGCCGTGGCTTCCACGTTCGCCGCCAAGGTGCGCGAATGGCCCCCGGAAGAGCTCGCCGCGCTGTATGTCGACGTCGCCGGCTCAGGTTACGAGTCCGCGCGTGCGTGGCTGCTCGATCATGGTCTGAGTGCCGAAGCGCGCCTGGCCGTACCGGTAGGCGAACAGAGCCTGCTTGGCCGACGCCTCTTCGATGCACTGCTTCCGCAGCTGCCGCAGGCCGCCGATGCCCTTCTGCAGCTGATGCGCGCCGGTGCCACGCCGGCGGGCGCCGGCTTGCTCGGCCAGGCCATCTGCCGCCTCGACGGCGCCGACGAACGTCTCACCCTCGCCATGCTCGAGGCCGGCGCCGATCCGTTCGGTGCGGACGGCCGGGGCCGCACGCCCGTGCACATGGCCGCGGCTACCGGTCGCGTGGCCCTCCTCGGTGCACTGCTTGCCCGCGGCCTGGATCCGAACGTGCGCGATGCGGGCGGACGCACGCCGTTGCACGCCGCGCTGGAACAGGGCGGCGAGAGCCTGCCCCTGGTGCGCCTGTTGGTGGCGAACGGCGCCGACCCCGAGGCGGCCGACGTCAACGGCGAAACGCCTTATGGACTGGGCATCGGCCACGGCGACGTCGAGCGCTGGCTAAGCTGGGCAGCATGGCCGTTGCCCCGCCGCGCCCTGCGTGCCGACGACCTGCCTGCCGCGGCGGGTGCGGGGGACACGCAGGCGGTGGACCGCCTGCTCGAGCTCGGCTTCGGCGTCGACACGCGCGATGCACAGGGAGCCACGGCCCTGCTGCGCGCCGCCGGTGCCGGCCAGCGCGATGTCGCCGCACACCTCCTGTCCGCCGGTGCCGATCCGACCGTCACGGCCGCCTCTGGCATCACGCCGCTCGCCGCTGCGGTCAACGCACGCCGCGAGAGCATTGTCGAGCTACTTCTGTCGCACGGCGTCGCCGCTGATCAGCGCCTGCCCGGCGATGCGACGGCGCTCATGATCGCCGCGACGCTCGGTTATCCCGAGATCGCCGACATGCTGCTCGCCCATGGTGCCGACGCTAACGCGGAAGATGCGCACGGACACACGGCCCTGCACGCGGCGGCCCAGTATTGCTTCGGTGGCAGCGACAGCCTTCGTGCGCGGCGCCTGCTCGACATCGTGATCGGCAAGGGTGCCGACGTGAACAAAGCGGACAAGGACGGTGCCACGCCGCTGCTGCTTCTGCTCGGCGCGCACATGCGTCCGGGTAGCGCGGCCGATGCGACCCATCTCGGCGCGCTGGTGCCGGTCCTGATCGACGCGGGCGCGAAGATCGAACACGCCGATCACCGCGGCGTGAGCGCACTGCACGCCAGTGCCATGCACGCCCTGCTTCCGCCGGCGCGCGTGCTTCTGCACCGCGGTGCCAACCGTAACGCTGCCGACGCATTCGGCCGCACGGCGGGCGATGTCGCGCGTCATCTGGGTTTCGTGGATATCGCGCACGAACTGGGCACGCGCGTGGGCGCCATTCCCAGCGTGCGACAGACACTCAGGCAGCCCGCTCAGCCGGACTGACATCTCGCTGGGCGGACACGCCGCGACCACTGACTCAGTGATCTTCCTCGCGGACCCGCTCCTCGACCGCATCGGCTTCGAAGAGCTGCTGGAGGTCGTGGAGCGCATCCTTCGTGCTCTGCACCAGTGCCGCGTCGTCGTCGTACACGAGGTACTGCGCGCGTAGCACCTGGCTGTCGTGCTTGCGGAAACGTGCGATGCGCGCCTCGACGACCTCTGGTGGCATGTCGAGCGACTCGAGCACGTGCCGGGTCATCTCCAGGCTGGAATAGAAGGTCTCGCGCACGGGGTCTTCCACGCCGATATCCATAAGGCGGAACGCGTGCTGGCGGTTACGCGCACGGGCAACGATTTTCAGGTTCGGGTACTGCCGGCGGACCAGACGCGCCGTGCGGATGTTCGCCTCCGGATCGTCGGTGGCGATGACGAATACCTCGGCCTTGTCGGCCTGCGCAGCACGGAGCATTTCGGGGCGCCCCGGGTCGCCGAAGAACAATGACGTGCCGCCGAAGCGGCGCGAGGTTTCGACCTGCTCCACCGAGCTTTCCAGCGCGACGAACTGGATGCCTTGTGCACGCAGCACGCGAGCGACGATCTGGCCCATGCGTCCGAAGCCCGCGATGATGACCCGCGGGGTGTCGGCTTCGATCGTATCGAAAGCGCGGTCGGGTTTGCGCACCCGCTCGTGCACCAGGCGCGATGCCGCCAGCACCAGCAGTGGTGTCAGCGCCATCGACAGCGAAATAGCCATGACCATCAGGTTGCGCTGGCTGTCGTCGATGAGGCGGTTCTGCTGGGCGAGGTTGAGGATGACAAAGGCGAACTCGCCGCCGCTGGCCAGCACCGCCGCAAGGCGGACCGAATCGGCCGAGGTGAGCCCGCCGACGAGCTTGCCCAGGGGCACGATGAGTACCGCCTTCACGGTCAACAGCAGGGCAACCATGCCGAGCACCATCAGGGGTTGGGCGACCAGCAACGCGAGATCCACCGACATGCCCACGCTGACGAAGAACAGGCCAAGAAGCAGGCCCTTGAACGGCTCGATGTTCGATTCCAGCTCGTGGCGGTATTCGGAGTCGGCGAGCAGCAGGCCGGCGAGAAAGGCGCCAAGCGTGGTCGAAATACCGGCCAGCTCCATCAGCCAGGCCGTGCCCATGACCACGAGCAGCGCGGTGGCGGTGAACACCTCGGTACTCTTCGCACGCGCCACGAAACGGAACACGTGACGCAACAGCAGGCGGCCACCAACGATCACGGCGAAGATCGTGCCTACGACGCGAATCACGCTCATGATGTCGGGCGCATGCGTGTCGCGCGCCAGCGCGCCGCCCAGCAGCGGCACGGCGGCAATCAGGGGGATCGCGGCCAGATCCTGGAAAAGCAGGATGGCGAAAGCCTGTCGCCCATAGACGGTGCCCGCTTCTTTGCGCTCGGCGAGGATCTGCAGGCCGAACGCGGTCGAGGACAGTGCGAGGCTACCGCCAATGATGACGGCCGCCTTCCATGTCAGGCCGAACAGGAAATAGCCCATCGCGCCGATCGCCAGTCCACAGGCAAGGACCTGAAGGCTACCGCTGCCGAACACGGCACGACGCATTACCCACAGTCGCGAGGGAGAGAGCTCCAGGCCGATCACGAAGAGCATCAGCACCACGCCGAAGTCGGAAATCGTGGCGACGCCTGCGGTATCGCTTACCAGGCCGAGAACCGAGGGGCCGATGACAACGCCCGCTAGCAGGTAGCCAAGGACGGCACCGAGGCGGAAGCGCTTCGTAAGCGGCACGGCGACCACCGTTGCCAGCAGGAAGACGACTGCCGTCTCGAGGAAATGATGTCCATCCATCCCATGACTCCCGAAAGATCGCCTTCGATTATGTCACGGGCGGGCGCGGGCGATTTGGACGAAAGCGGCTTCACCGCTCTGTGGCCTTTCGCCGCTGAAGCGGCTCCCACATGGCCTAGGCCTTCAACCAGCGCGCGACATCCACTGCAAAGTACGTAAGGATGGCATCCGCACCCGCACGCTTCATCGCCAGCAGCGACTCCATCACCACGGCTTTCTCGTCGAGCCAGCCGTTCTGCGCGGCCGCTTTGATCATCGCGTACTCGCCGCTCACCTGGTAGACGAAGGTTGGCGCGCCGAAGGTGTCTTTCACCCGGCGCACGATGTCGAGGTAGGGCAGGCCCGGCTTGACCATGACCGCGTCGGCGCCTTCAGCCAGATCCAGTTCCACCTCGCGAATGGCCTCGTCGCTGTTACCGACGTCCATCTGGTAGGTGTGCTTGTTGCCCTTGCCAAGATTCGCCGACGACCCTACCGCGTCGCGGAAGGGACCGTAGAAGCTGGAGGCGTACTTCGCCGAGTAGGCCAGGATGCGCGTGTGGATGTAGCCGGCGTCTTCGAGCGCTTCGCGAATGGCGCCGATACGGCCATCCATCATGTCCGAAGGCGCCACGAAGTCCATGCCCGCCTCCGCCTGGGCCAGCGACATCTTGATCAGGGCCTCGACGGTAGGCTCGTTCATCACGTAGCCGTCTTCGTCGATCAGGCCGTCCTGGCCGTGGGTGGTGTAGGGGTCGAGCGCCACGTCGCCAATCAGGCCGAGTTCGGGGAAGCGGCGCTTGAGTTCGCGCGTCGCCCGCTGGAACAGGGCATCGGGGTTCCACGCCTCGCGCGCGTCTTCGGTCTTCGCCGAACCATCGACCGAAGGAAACAGGGCAAGCGCGGGAATACCCAAGGCGACGCATTCGGCGCCCAGCTTCACCAGTTCGTCAATGGACAGGCGCTCGACGCCTGGCATCGAGGGCACCGGCTGGCGCACGCCTTCACCTTCGACGATGAAGGCGACCATGATCAGGTCGGCCACGGTAAGGACGTTCTCGCGCATCAGGGCGCGGGAGAAGGCGTCGCGGCGCATGCGGCGCATACGTACGGCGGGAAAGGTCATGGGACGGCTGCCTGCTCGGTGGCGATCCGCCCATTTTACTCCCCCAGGCGCCCTTGTCGGGCCGCCAAACCGTCGCAGGTCGATCGCCGTGCGAAGGCCTTCAGACGGCGTCGATACGCACCGTGGATTCCGGATCGAAGAAATGCAGGCGCTCGGCGTGGAAGCCCAACGCAATTTCGCTACCCGGCTGCACCGTGGAGTACGGCGGGACGCGTGACACGAGTTCGTCGCCCGCGTGGCGCATGTTGAGGAAAACCTCGTTGCCCACAGGCTCGACCACATCGACGTGCGCCCTGAAGCGCTCATCCACGCCTGCGTGGTCCGCCACGGTAAGCAGGTCCTCGGGGCGAATACCGACGACCAACGGCTTGTCGACATACGCCGCAAGCGCAGCGGCGTCGGTGCCAAGGAGCACCGTACCCTCCTTCATTTCCAGGCGCAGGCCATCGTCGCGACGCAACGTACCGTGGAACAGGTTCATCGCCGGACTGCCGAGGAAGCCCGCCACGAAAAGATTCGCCGGCTTGTTGTACAGGTTCATCGGCGTGTCGAGCTGCTGGATCACGCCAGCGTTGAGCACCACGATGCGTTGACCAAGAGTCATCGCCTCGATCTGGTCGTGCGTGACATAGACCATCGTGGCACCGACGCGACGATGGATACGCGCGATTTCCACACGTGTCGAAAGGCGCAATTTCGCATCGAGGTTCGACAACGGCTCGTCGAGGAGGAATACCGATGGATCGCGCACGAGCGCGCGGCCGAGCGCGACACGCTGCCTCTGTCCCCCCGACAACGCTGCCGGCCGATGATCGAGGCGCTCGTCGAGACCAAGCATCTCCGATGCGGTGGCGACGCGGCTGTCGATATCCGCCTTCGATGCACCGCGCAGGCGCAGGCCGAAGCCGAGGTTTTCGCGCACGGTCATGTGCGGATACAAGGCGTAGTTCTGGAACACCATGGCGATATCGCGATCCTTCGGCGCGACATCGTTGATGACGCGGTCGCCGATCATCATCGTGCCGCCTGTGATCGATTCGAGGCCGGCGATCATGCGCAGGAGCGTCGTCTTGCCGCAGCCCGACGGGCCGACGAGGACCATGAGCTCGCCGTCGGCGATCTCGAAGCTCGCCTCCTTCAGCGCCACGTGTCCGTTCGGATAAACCTTGCGCACCTTGTCCAGGCGGACGGCTGCCATCACTCACTCTCCCGTTGGGTCCCGGTCTGTCAGGCAACTGCCTGCCATTGCGCCGGGCAATGCGGTATTCTGCCGACGTAATCGTTTACGTCAAAGTGTCGGTTAGCCTGTCACATCCTGGAAGCCCTGTGCGCGTCAACGCCATGCAGAGCAAACCGTCACTAGACGCCAGCCCCCTCGCGAGGCACCCTTGCGAGCTTCCGTGACATGACAGGTTTCCCAACATGGCCAACGTGAGCGCCAAGGCGCCTACCCTGCTCGCCGATCTCGGCGGCACCAATGTGCGCTTCGGCATCGCGCATCCGGATGAAGATCAACCGCTTATCCAGGACAGCGTACGTAAGTACCACGTCAAGGACTATGCCTCGCTGGGCGCCGCCGCCAAGCAGTACTTCAAGGATGCCGGCCACGAGGCGCAGCGCGCGATCATCGCCGCCGCCGGCCGCATCGATAACGGCGAGACCGTGAAGGTCACCAACAATCCCTGGGCCATCTCGGCCAAGAGCCTCGCCAAGGAACTGGACCTCGAGTGGGTCCACCTGGTGAACGATTTCGCCGCCCAGTCCATGGCGGTGATGCTCATGACCGACCAGAGGACGGCCGACGGCCACCAGGACCTCGTTCCTGTCGGCAAGCTGGCTGTACCGAAGATCGGCGCCAAGGAGGAGCAGACCTTCGTTGTCCTCGGGCCAGGCACTGGCCTTGGCGTGGGCGGCCTGCTCATCCGCGGCGACAAGGTCAGCGTGCTGCAGACCGAAGGCGGTCATGCCGGCTTCGCCGCGCACAGCCCCGAAGACATCGAGATCCTCAAGGTGCTCAACCTGCGCTACGGGCGTGTTTCCAATGAACGCCTGATCAGCGGCCAGGGTCTCGTGAATCTCTACGAAGCCATCTGCGAGATCTCAGGACAGAAGCCGCAGGAAGGCATCACGCCGGAAGAGATCACCAAGCGCGCCACTGACGCAAGCTGCCCCATGTGCTCTCGCGCCGTCGAGACGTTTGCCGGCATCTTCGGCAGCGTCGCCGGCGACCTCGTGCTAACGCTCGGCGCGTGGGACGGTGTGTACCTCACCGGCGGCATGACCCCGATCCTCCTGCCGTGGATCCAGAAGGGCAATTTCCGCGAGCGCTTCGAAGCCAAGGGCCGCTTCCGCGACTCCATGGAACAGGTGCCCACCCAGGCGATCATGAACCCGGAGCCGGGCCTGATCGGTGGTGCCGCATTGGCTATCGTCGAAGCGGGCGGCACGCCGCTTCGCCGTTGAATCAAGCCGTCATGTCGCGCGCAGGTGCAGACCTGACGCGCGACATGACGTTTCTCACACCGAAGGCGCGAGCAACGCGTCCAGATCGCTCTCGTCGAAGCTCAGCCGCTCCCGGCTTCCGCCGCCTTCAAGCACGGCATCGGCCAGCTCGGCCTTGCGGGCCTTCAGCTCTTCGATGCGCTCTTCGACGGTGCCGGCGGTGATCAGCCGATAGACGAACACGGGTTTGTCCTGGCCGATGCGGTGAGCGCGGTCGCTTGCCTGCGCTTCGGCGGCCGGATTCCACCACGGGTCGTAATGGATGACCGTGTCCGCGCTGGTCAGGTTGAGGCCGACGCCGCCGGCCTTCAGCGAAAGCAGGAAGAGCGGCACTTCGCCGTCCTGGAATCGCTGCACGGGTTCGGCGCGATCGCGCGTCTCGCCGGTGAGCGTGACGTAGCTGAGGCGGCGACGGTCGAGCTCTACCGCGATCAGCTTCAGCATCTCGGTGAACTGACTGAACAGCAGGACGCGGCGGCCCTCGGCAAGCAGTGCCGGAAGCATGTCCATCAACAATTCGAACTTCGCCGATTCGCGTACGCCGCGCGCGGCTTCGAGTTTGACCAGTCGTGGATCGCAGCAGACCTGGCGCAGCTTCAGCAGGGCGTCGAGCACGATGATGCCGCTGTGGGCGATGCCGCGCTGGGCGATGACCTCGCGCAACTCTTCGGCGAGCGACAGGCGCAGGCTTTCGTAGAGATCGCGCTGCTTCGGTTCCATGACGACGCGACGGGTGATCTCCGTCTTCGCCGGTAGTTCGGATGCGACCTGCGCCTTCGTGCGGCGAAGGATGAACGGTGCAATGCGGCGATTGAGCCGCTCCTGGCATTCGACGTCCTGGTGCTTCTCGATCGGCCCGCGGTAGTGACGCCGGAAGGCACCCTCGTCGCCCAGCAAGCCGGGCACGGCAAGGTCCACCTGCGACCACAGTTCACCCAGATGATTCTCAAGCGGTGTACCGGTGAGGCAAAGGCAACGCGGGACCTTCAGCGTGAGTAGCGCGCGACGTGCCTGCGTACGAGGATTCTTAACCTGCTGCGCTTCATCGAGAACGACCAGCGAGAACGGCTGCTTCTTCAGCGTTTCCACGTCGCGCGGCAGCAAGGCGTATGTCGTCAGGATGATGTCGTACTCACCCATGTGGGCGAACGTTTCCGCACGCTGTGGACCGTGGAGCGCAAGCAGGCGAAGGCTCGGCGCGAAACGCGCCACTTCGGAAACCCAGTTGGGCACGAGGCTGGTCGGCACGACAACGAGCGCAGGCGCCGTGAGCGAACCCGCTTCCTTCAGCGCGAGCAGATGCGTAATGAGCTGCAGGGTCTTGCCCAGGCCCATGTCGTCGGCGAGCACGCCGCCGGTGCCCGCTTCCGCGAGGGCATTCATCCAGCGCAGGCCATCTCGCTGGTAGCCGCGCAATTCGGCGTTGAGGCCGGCGGGCACGGCGTCACTCGCGCGCTCGGCGGCTTCGCGAAGGCGCTTGGTAAACCCGCGCAGCCGCTCCGGCGCTTCGAACGAACCACCACTGGGCAATGCCTGAACGAGCTCTTCGAGACGACCGGCCTGTACGCGCGGCAGGTGCAACTGCTGACGCGGCTTTTCGAGGTACTCGGCCAGCGGCGCGAGCAGACCGCGCAATTCCTTCAGGCGTACGGGCACGCGACGGCGTTCATCGACCGGCGCATACCAGACCGAGTCCTCCGCCTCGCCGGGAGCGGGACTCAGGCTGAGCTGATGTTCGGCCAGCGCCTGCGCGACGGCGGGCAGCAGGTTGACCCGCTTGCCTTCGACATCGATGCCGATTTCCAGATCGAAGGCGTGATCGGCGTCGTCTTCGTTCGCCTTGCCATACCAGCGTACCGGCCCTTCGAGGACTTCGAAGGGGAAGCTGGGCGCGTACTCAAGCAGGAAACCGTCGGCTTCGAGTTTCGGTCGCAACGCCAGCCAGCGCGCAGGCGTGTTGACTTCGAGGGCACCGGCGTAGCCCTTGCCGGGAAACAGCCAGGCATCGTCGGGCAAGGTGTCGGCCATGTCCCAAGGGAGGCCCTCGGTGTCGACGGCCGGATTGAGGCCAGCCGATTCCAGCGTCTCCATGGTCGACAGCTCTTCGGCGCGACGACGGCAGATCTCGAGCAGGACACCGTTGCGCACACGACGGACGAGGGGCTCACCACCGCGGCCAGGCAGGCGTTCCCCTGCGTAGTCGAAGGCGAGCCGGCCGTACGCCAGCGGAGGCGTACCAGCGGCCAGGCGCGCGTGACGGGTGAGCGCATGAAGGACAAGGACCGGACGCGGCGAAACCTCGGCGCGGCGCATTTCACCGAACACCTGCGGTGCGGGCACGCGCGGCCCCATCGGCGTCGATGCCAGTTCGGCACGGAATATCGCCGTATTCTCGGGTGCCAGCGGCGGCAGGTCGAGCCACGTCGTTTCGGCCGGATCGGCTTCGAGCGGACCGACTTCGGCGTGCTCGGCATCAAGGAACCAAAGCGAGCCGATGCGGAACAGTCGCTGGCTCGCCGGAACCGCCGGCACGAGCTTCTGGCCGCCGTCCTTTTCGAGGTTCCACCGCCACTTCAGTGGATGTGGTTTGCCGCGCGAGAGTTGCAAGCCGGCCACTCCGCCGAAGAAGCAAGGCGCAGCGTCGAGGATGTCGGCAAGAAGGTGATCGCCCAGCGCGCCGGCGAATCGAGCGTAGCTGCGGCTCTTGCGCAAGGTCTGCGGCAGGCCGAGCAGGGTCGCCGCGAGGCGCCGCTCGATATCGCTCAGTGGAGCATCGGGAAGGTGTCGGCTGTCGAGCGGTATGGGCCGCGAGTAGCGGCCATCGGCTCCGAGCGTGAGCAGCACAGGCGCCACGTCGAGGCGCGCCGCCGGCTCGTGGTCATCATTGATGGCCTCGAGGAAGAAGCCGAGCACGCTGCGCTCGCCCGCCACGGCCGGCTCGGCCTGACCGAGCACACGCTGCCACGCCAGAGGCAGCGGCGGCGCCAGCTCATTTCGTTTGCGCTTGTCGTCCGGTTGATGCATCCGTATCGATCCCGCCCGCACGATCAAAACAGGAAGCTTAGCAAAGGCAGCAGAACGTGCCCGTAAGACTTTTTTCCTGAGGATCGCCCCGGTTCAGCGAAGCGGGAGAAGCGCCGCGGTCTCAGCCGCGGCGGTTGGCGAACAAGTCGACCGGATACTCGGGCTTCTGCTCCCGCCCCATGAGGGTACGCAGGCCCTGGACGGGGGTCACTTCACCGTGGAGGACTGAGCGGACGGCCGCTGCAATGGGCAGGTCGAGGCCATGGAAGCCGGCCAGCCGAGCGACTTCGTCCGCCGTGACCACGCTTTCGACGACCTGGCCGATCTCGCGCACCGCGTCCTCGAGCGATATGCCGCGACCTAGCGCAAGGCCCAGGCGGCGGTTGCGCGAGAGGTCGCCGGTACAGGTGAGAACCAGATCGCCCAGGCCGGCCAGGCCCATCAGCGTCTCGGCACGGGCACCGAGCGCCACACCCAGGCGAAGCATTTCGTTCATGCCACGGGTAATCAGGCCGGCGCGGGCGTTGAGTCCGAGCTCCATGCCATCGGCCACGCCGGTGGCCACGGCCAGCACGTTCTTCATGGCACCGCCGAGTTCGGCACCCAGGATGTCGTTACCTGTGTAGGCACGAAAGTCCGGGGCGTGCAGCAGCACGGCCAGCTCCTTGCCGAAGGCGTCGTCGGTCGCGTGTACCGTGACGGCACTGGGCAGGCCGGCGGCCACTTCGCGGGCGAACGACGGACCGGTGATGACTGCCGCCGGTCGCCCGGGCAGCTTCTCGTTCACCAGTTCGTGCAGGAACCGACCGGTGCCGGTCTCGAAACCTTTGGTGGCCCACGAGATTTTCGTGCCCGGGTCGAGCATGGGAACAATCTCGTCGAGCATCGAGGCAAAGGCGTGACTCGGCACGACGATCAGGACGATGTCCGCACCGCGCACGATCGCGCCCAGGTCGGCTTCGTAGCTGAGCTCGGTCGGGAGGTCCAGGTCTGGCAGGTAGCGCAGGTTGCGACGCGACGCGGCCATGGCCGCGAGCGCGTCGGCGTCGCGCCCCCACAACCTCGTGGGGACGTCGTTGCGCGCCAGCAGCGCGGCCAGAGCGGTGCCCCAGGAACCGGCGCCGAGGACGGCGACGGTGGGTCGGGAGACGGAAGTCATCACTCAGCTGTTGAGCGTATGGGCCCCGGCGCCCTCGACCTGCTGACGCTGCTGTTCGGCGTACAGGGCGTCGAAATTGATCGGCTGGAGCAGGAACGGCGGGAAACCGCCTTCCTGGATCATGGCGGAGACCATCTGGCGAGCGTAAGGGAACAGCAGGTTCGGGCAGTACGAACCCAGGATGCCGTCACGATCTTCGCTGGTGAAGCCACCGATGCCGAAGATGCCGGCCTGGTGCACTTCGGCGAGATACGCGGTGCGCTCGCCCAGGTTGCAGGTAAGGGTGAGGCTGAGGACCACTTCGAACTGCTCGTTGCCGAGGTCGACGGCCTTGTGGCCCAGGTTGAGCTGGACCTGCGGCTGGGCCTCGGTCTCGCCCATTTCCTGGAAGACCTGGGGCGCGTTCGGCGCTTCGAAGGAAGCATCCTTGACGTAGATCTTCTGCAGGACGAGCTGCGGCTGGCCGGCCTGGCCGTTGGGGGTGATGTCTGCCATTGCGTGTTCCTCGGAAAGGCGTCTTATAGGCTGCTTCGTGCGGAGGCACGAAAGCGGGGATTGTTTCACACAACCCCGGGCGCCGCACAGTCCGGCTTGCGTGGACACGTGGGATTCTGAGAGAATGCCCGGCTTCCCTATGCCGACCCGATTCGTCGGGCAGGCCCGTCACGCGATGCGGGCCTCAAGCGGCGGGATGGCTCCACCCCCTCCAGCCATCGCGTGGCGCCCCGTATCCGATGGGTCGCGGCTGGGCCGATGCCGTCCTGGCCAAAGGGCGGTCAAATTATCTAAAGGAGGTCGCCATGGCCCGTAGATGCCAAGTCACCAACAAGGGTGTGCAGACCGGTAACAACGTCTCGCACGCAAACAATCGCACCCGTCGCCGCTGGCTGCCGAACCTGCACGAGCGTCGTTTCTGGGTCGCCAGCGAGAACCGCTGGATCAAGCTGCGCATCTCGAACCACGCGCTGCGCACGATCGACAAGAACGGCATCGACGCCGTGCTCGCCGACCTCCGTTCCCGTGGCGAAAAGATCTAAGGAGATCGAACATGGCTGGTAAGCGTGATAAGCATCGCCTGATTTCCACCGCGGGAACCGGGCACTTCTATACGACGGACAAGAACAAGAAGAACACGCCGGAAAAGATGGTGTTCATGAAGTACGACCCCGTCATCCGGAAGCATGTCGAGTATAAGGAAGGCAAGATCAAGTAAAAAAAAGCCGCCGAAAGGCGGCTTTTTTTATTTGATCACGCGCGGCGCCAGCGCCGCGCGCGTAGGAGCGGACTTGTCCGCGAACCCTCAGCATTTCCTGTCGCGAATGAGCTTTGCAAAGCATCGAACCGGATGTCACGGCAACGAAGCGGCTGTTCGGCAAGCACCCATCGCCGATAAATCGGCTCCTACCAAGCGAGGGAAAAGCCGCAGGCGAGCCCACCGCCAGGCTGCAGGCGAGCCCGCGACAGACAAAAAAAAGCCCGCCAAGGCGGGCTTCTCTTTACCAGCAAGCGGTACTCAAGCACCCACCGCCGAATACCCCTTCAACCTTTCAGCGAACTGCTGCAGCGAGCGAATCCCGCTCTGCTCCGCTTCGACGATCCACTGCTGGAGGGACTTCAGGGCCTTATCGGCACCGCGCTCCTCCATCAGGGCGACCAGACGGGCGCGGAACTCGCAGACCGTGGTAAGCGCCGGACGATTAGCGAGCGCGGCGTGCATGCGCTCGCGTGCATCGTTGTCGAGCCAGCGGCCACCGTCGGCAAGGGCGCGACGCACGCGGCGTGGCACGGCCTTCACGCTGTCGCCAGCCTGGCTGACCTCTTCGCGCATGGTCGGCAGGATGACGTTGCGGTAGTAATCGGTGGTGGCCTGGAAGCGCAGCGCCAGCACACCCTTGAGCGTCTCGGCGTCCGGCAGATGCACGTTGGGACGGAGGTTCAGGGTCGGCGCGACGCGCAGCACCTTGGCCAGGCCCACCGCACGCAGGGTGCAGATGGCCGCCCAGCCGATATCGAACTCCCACTTGCGCAGGGCGAACTTGGCCGAGCTCGGGAAGGCGTGATGATTGTTGTGCAGCTCTTCACCACCGATCCAGAAGCCCCAGGGCGAAATGTTCGTCGCCGTGTCCGAGCTCTCGAAGTTGCGGTAACCCCACCAGTGACCGATGCCGTTGACGAAACCGGCGGCCCAGAACGGGATCCAGATCATCTGGATGGCCCAGATGGCCAGGCCGATGACACCGAACAAGGACACGTTGATGATCGCCATCAAGGTCGGGCCCCAGTACGGGTGGCTGCCGAACAGCTTGCGCTCGAACCAGTCGTCCGGTGTGCCGCGGCCGTACTTCTCCATGTCGGCCTTGTTGTAGCTGGCCTCACGGTAGAGCGCGACACCATCGAAGAAGACCTTCTTGATGCCGAAGATCTGCGGGCTGTGCGGATCTTCCTCGGTTTCGACCTTGGCGTGATGCTTGCGGTGAATGGCAACCCATTCACGTACGACCATGCCCGTGGTCAGCCAGCCCCAGAAACGGAAGAAGCCGTTGAGGGTCCAGTGGAAATCCACGCCACGGTGGGTCGCGCTGCGGTGGTAGTACAGGGTCACCGTGAAAATGGTGAGCTGCGTAACCACGAGCACATAGACCACCATTTCGCCCCAGCTTGCGCGGGAGAGACCGTTGGCCAGGAAATCGAGCAGGGTGTCGAGCATTTAGTCGGTACCGCGCGAGGAGTGATGGGAAAGTACAAGTGTATATCAGGAGTCTAACGACCCATTTCCATACCCACCAGCACGGTTTTCGGCAAAATGTGAAACCGGCGGTTGTGGGAAGCCGAGCCCTTTGCGCACAATCGCCCCATGAGCTTTCTCCCCGCCGTTCAGACACGCCTAGCCGAGCCCGCACGTTGGCCGCATGATCCTGCGAATAGCCGGTTGTTCGGCGACGTAGGCGCATGATCGACCTCGCGCTCCTGAACGTCACGGGCCTTTCCCGGCGCCGGGCCGGCCGCGCGGCCGTCATCGATGTCTCATTTTCCCTGAACCGAGGCGAAGTCCTCGGGCTGCTCGGCGTCAATGGGGCAGGCAAATCGACCACCTTGTCCATGCTCGCCGGGGCCCTCCGCCCGGAAACCGGGAGCATCACCCTGGACGGTCGCGACTTCGTCGCCCATCCCGGGATCGCCCGCTCCCTGGTTGGCTGGCTGCCCGAGGCCGCGCCTTTGTGGCACGAATTGTCGGTGGACGAACACCTGCTGGCTTTTGCCCGTCTTCGCGGATCCTCTCGACCGGCGGCGCGTAAGGCCGCCGACGCCATGATCGATCGGCTCCAGCTGGGGGACCTTCGTCGACGCCTGTCGGGCGTGCTTTCCCAGGGCCAGCGCCAGCGCCTTGGCCTGGCGTGCGCGCTGGTCCATGAGCCTGCCCTGGTCATCCTCGACGAACCAGCCAATGCGCTGGATCCGGTGCAGATCGGCGAACTGCGCAAGCTGATCCGCGAGCGGGCGGCGGCGGGTGCGGCGGTCATCCTTTCTACCCACGTGCTCGGCGAGGTCGTGGCCGTGTGCGATCGGGTGGCGATCCTGCACGAGGGGAGCCTTCGTCACGATGCCCCACTCCACGACGACGCGGGGGTCAAAACCCTGGAAGCCACCTTCTTCGGTATCGCAACAGGAGCAGGCGCATGAGTCTCGGCGCCGTGACCCGCCTCGAGCTCCGTCGACTAGCCGTACGCCCACTCGCCTGGGCGATCGCCGCCCTGACCATCGCCTGGCTGGCCTGGAGCTTCGTCCTTGGACTCGGCCAGTTCCTCGGCGCCCAGGTGAAGCTCGCCGGCATGGCCGACGCGCCGGGGTTCACCGATCTTGTCGCCATCCCCTTGCTGGCCGAACTGGCCAAGCTGGCCTTCCTGGTCGTCCCCCTGATGACCATGTCGCTGCTTGCCGGCGAGCGTCGCACCGGCACGCTGGCCCTGCTTGCCTCAACCGGACTCGCCCCCTGGCGGATCGTCATCGGCAAGTACCTTGCGGTTCTCCTCTGGCTCGCGCTTTGGCTGTTGGCGACACTGGCGATGCCCCTGGTGGTCGGCGCCGAATCCACGGCCGACTGGGGCAAGCTCGCCGCCGCCACATTAGGTACCGCGCTGCTCCTTGCCACCCTGGCCGCCATCGGGCTCGCCTGCTCTGCGGCCACGTCGTTCCCGGCCATCTCCGCCGCGATGGCGCTCATCGTGACCCTGGCTCTGTGGACGATCGATCGCGGTGCCCAGGCCGCCGGCGTGACCGGCGGGTTTCTCGAGTGGCTGACGATGGCCACGCATCTGCAGAACCTGCTGCGCGGGCTCGTGGTCTCCAGTGACCTGGTCTGGTTCGCGCTTGCTATCGCGCTGTCGCTGATCGTCGCCACGCGCCGCCTCGGCGGCGACAGGGAGCGCCAGTAATGCGTCGTCTCGACCGCTGGTTCATCCTGCTGGCCCTGGTCGTGGCGACCGGATGCATCGGGTTCCTCAGCTCGCGCCACGTTTGGACGTCCGACTGGACGCGAGGCGCGCGAGCAAGCCTCGCGCCGGAAAGCATTGCCGTCCTGACGACGCTGAAAGGGCCTGTCGAGGTCGTGGGCTACCTTTCGCCAACCGGCCCCTTGCGCGAGCAGGTCGCCGCCGTGATGGAGCGCTACACGCGCGAGAAGAAGGACCTGACACTGTCCTTCGTCGACCCGGATCTGGATCCCGCCGCATCGCGCCAACTCGGCATCGCCGGCGACGGTGCCTTGCTCGTGCGCTATGCCGGCCGCGAGCAGCGCGTCGAAAGCCCGATCAACGAACGCAACCTGTCCAACGCCCTCGAGCGCCTCGCGCGTGGCGGCGAGCGCGTGGTGGCCTTCGTCACCGGCGATGGCGAACGCCAGGCCGACGGCCGCGCCAACGCGGACCTGGGCACCTTCATGGGCCAGGTGGAACGTCGGGGCATCCGTGCCGTGCCTTTGAATTTCAGCCAGACCCAAGGCGTGCCCGAGCACACCGATCTGGTCGTGCTCGCCAGTCCGACGGCGTCGCTACCCGCTGGCAGCATCGCGGCGCTGGTCGACTACGTACGGTCTGGAGGCAACCTGCTCTGGCTGACCGAACCAGGCAACGCGGACCTGGGTACCGGTGCGCTCGCCGACGTGCTCGGCGTCCGTCTCCTTCCCGGCGTGCTGGTCGACGGACAAGGCAGCACGCTCAACGTGAAGGATCCTCGCATCGTCGTGGTCGGCGACTATCCCTTCCACGCCATCACGCGCGGCTTCCGCGACACCAGCCTGTTCCCGCAAGTGGCGGCGCTGGCCCAGGTGTCGGACCACGACTGGGCGGTCGTGCCCTTCCTGCGCTCCGGTGAGCGCAGCTGGACGGCCTTCGATGGCATCGACAACGACAAGCCGTCGACGATCGCCTTCCATCCGGAAACCGGCGAGCTCAAGGGTCCGCTGGATTTCGGCTTCGCGCTGAACCGGCTGTCGCCCAGTCCGGCCAAGAGCGAGCAGCGCGTCGTCGTCATCGGCGATGGCGATTTCATTTCCAACACGTATGTCGGCAATGGCGGCAATCGCGCCCTCGGCGAGCGCATCGTCGACTGGTTGCTGGGTGACGATGTCCTCGTGGACCTGCCGACGCGCGGCGCGCCGGACCGGGTGATTTCGCTCTCGCAGGACGGACTCAATGCGATCACGTTCGCCTTCCTGATTGCCCTGCCCGCCTTGCTGCTCGGTCTCGGCGCGGGAATCGCATGGCGCCGGCGGAGGCGCTGAGGTGACACTCCGTCTCGTCGTTGCCGCCTTGGTCGTGCTGCTACTGGCCGCCGTCGGCTGGCAATGGCACGCTGACGACGCCGATGCGCGCGAGCACACCCTGACCTCGCTCGACCCGGATACGGCCAATCACATGGCGGTGACGCTGAAGGGCGTGCCCGACCAGCGATTCGAACGCCGGAACGGTCGCTGGGTGAACCTCGATGCCGCCACGACCGACGAAGGGCGCGCCGAGGAACTGGCCTCGCTGGCATCGACGCCCGTGGCCGACTGGAAGCCGGCCGCCGATTTCGATCCGGCCAAGGTGGGTCTGGCACCGCCGATTGCCGTGCTCACCATCGACGGCACGCGCATCGAATTCGGTGACATGACCGCGCTCGGCAAGCAGCGCTACGCCCGCGTGGGACAGCGCATCGCCTTCGTTCCGGCACAGGCACTGCCGCGAGCCCCGCGGACCCAGGCGTTGCCGACCGCCATGAAGCCGTTGCAGTAAGCGCAAGCCCCGGCGCTTGCCCGCCGCCCTGAAACACCCCATCTTCCGGCTATGCCCGAGCTTCCCGAAGTCGAAACCACCCGCCGCGGTATTGCCCCATATCTCGAGGGACACCGCGTTACAGGCGTCGTACTGCGTCGTCCGGACCTGCGCTGGCCCATTCCCCCGGAGATATCCTCCCTCCTTCCCGGCCAGGTCATCGACGCCGTCGACAGGCGCGCGAAATACCTGCTGCTACGCACGGAGGTCGGCACGGCCCTGCTTCACCTGGGCATGTCCGGCATGCTGCGCGTACTGCCAGCGGAAACCCCGATCGGAAAGCATGACCACGTCGACATCGCCATGGATACCGGTCGCGTCCTGCGCTTCACCGACCCGCGACGCTTCGGCGCACTGCTTTGGCAGATGCCGGGTGAGACCCATGAACTACTCGACGGTATCGGGCCCGAGCCGCTCACCGATGCCTTCAACGGCGACCTGCTGTGGAAGCTCTCACGCGGCCGCACCGCTTCGGTAAAGACCTTCCTGATGGATAACGCCGTCGTCGTCGGCGTGGGCAACATCTATGCGAGCGAAGCACTGTTCGCGGCGGGCATCGATCCGCGTCGCGCGGCGGGCAAGGTATCGCGGGAGCGCTATGCGAAACTCGCCGACGAGGTGAAGCGCATCCTTGCCTACGCGATCACGCGCGGCGGCACGACGCTGCGAGACTTCCTGGCGCCCGATGGTGCGCCAGGTTATTTCTTCCAGGAGCTCTTCGCCTATGGCAGGACGGGCGAACCGTGCAAGGTGTGCGGTTCGCCCATTCGCGTCGTGACGCTCGGGCAGCGCGCGTCCTTTTACTGCCCGAGCTGTCAGCGCTAGCCACGATTGACCGGACGCTCAGTCCGGCCAGCGCATCGCCGCGTGGCTGTTATTGAAGGCGGGGTCGTTCTCGTCACCGGAAAGTTCGACCGTAAGCCCACCAGCCACGCCATCGACTTCGATCGTCTGGTGCTGCTCGAAGTGCGCGCCAAGCGCGCCCAGGTCGACAAATCGCTCCGACAACGCGCCCGCGCGGTCGATCTCGCGATCGGGCACGTTGGTCAGGCTGATGTCCGGCCGACCGAACTTGCGCATGCCGCGCGTGCGGATCCACGAACGACCCTTGGTTTCCTCGGGGCTGCACAGGATCAGCACATGATGACGGGTGGGCGCGCCACCCTGCACGAGATAGTGCTCGCGCCACGAGGCGGCATCGAACAGCGAGAGGATCTGCGGATCGATCACGGCCTTGCCACCGATGTCGGTCAGCGCCGCCACGACACCGAGCGTGTCGCGCAGGTAGTCGAGATGGTCGCTATCCGGGAAACGGCCACGAATGGCGATCACGTGCGGTGCCGCCTTGGCGTCGGCGTAGGCTTCGGGGCTGTCTTCCTTCAGCAGTTCGCCGAGCGCTCCGGAAAGCGGGTAACCCTCCCAGCGCGCCAGTACGGCGTTCTGGAAGCGCTGCAGCTCCACGCCTTCAGGAAGGCCCGGGCTACCGTAGCGCGCCGCGGGGATCACGAGGTCTTCGGGGAAAGCGCCGAACACGAAGAAAAGCAGCACTGCCTCCTCCTTGCTGGGCTGCCAGTGCGGACGCGGCCATGCGGCGGCGGTGTTCGTCGTCTCGGTCACGTGCTTTTTCCTTGGTCTGGATCGCTTTCGCCGAGCGGCAGCACGGATTGCTGCAACTCGATACGGCCGTCGCCGCCGGTGATGCTCTTGAACTCGGCGCGACTTACCGAGACATAGCGGTCGTTCCCGCCGATCTCAACCTGGGGGCCCTGGGTCACGGCCCGGCCGTGTTCATCTACGCGTACCACCATGGTCGCCTTCTTGCCGGAATGGCAGATGGTCTTGATCTCGTCGAGGTTGTCCGCCCAGGCCAGCAGGTATTTGCTTCCCTCGAAAAGCTCGCCGCGGAAATCCGTGCGCAGGCCATAGGCGAGCACCGGGATACCCAGCTTGTCGACCACGTCGGAGAGCTGCCAGACCTGGGCCTTGCTGAGGAACTGCGCCTCATCCACCAGCACGCAATGCAGCGAGCCGCGCTGGGCGATGTCCTGCTCGGCGATGGTCAGGAGGTTCTCGTCGCCGGCAAAGCGCATGGCCCGCGCCTGAAGGCCGATGCGGGAGGCAACGATGCCCTCGCCATAGCGATTGTCCAGCGCTGGCGTGAGGATGAGCGTACGCATGCCGCGCTCGTGGTAGTTATGCGCGCTCTGCAGCAACGTGGTGGTCTTTCCGGCATTCATCGCCGAGTAGTAGAAGTAGAGCTTGGCCATGCGGATCGTTCCGGTGCGTGACCGCACATGGTACCGCCAAGCCCCCGGCCGCTGTGGGCCGGGGCACGGTCTCGTCGTCCGTGAGCCTGCTCGAGGACCCCGCCGGCGGGTTCCCACCTGCTACCATCCGTGACCTCGTCCGCTGCCCTGTCCGGCCGATCCCCTATGCTCAATCCGCAGCAACACGCGGCTGTCGAATACTGCGACGGTCCCCTCCTCGTGCTGGCCGGCGCCGGCTCCGGCAAGACCCGTGTCATCACGGAAAAGATCTCGCACCTGATCTCGCGCCGCCACCTGGCCGCGGAGAAGATCGCGGCAATCACCTTCACCAACAAAGCGGCGAAGGAAATGCGCGAGCGCGTGGGCAAGCTGATTTCAGACGAATCGGCAAAAGCGCTCACGGTTTGCACCTTCCACGCACTGGGGCTGAAGTTCCTGCAGATCGAGCACGAGCGAGCGCAGCTGCGTCGCGGCTTCTCCGTGCTGGACGCCGACGACAGCGCCAACATGATCAAGGAGCTTTCGCCCAAGGGCGTGAAGCCGGAAGTTATCCAGGGCATCCGCAACCTCGTGGGCAAGGCCAAGAACGGTGGCCTCACGCCCGAGGAAGCCATGGCGGCGGCACGTAGCCCGCGCGAGATCGAAGCGGCAACGATCTACGACCTGTACCAGCAACGCCTGGCCGCTTTCAATGCGGTGGATTTCGACGATCTCATCCGCCTGCCGTTGCGCATCCTGGAGAACGACGACGACGCGCGCGCCGTCTGGCAGGAACGCCTGCGTTACCTGCTGGTCGACGAATACCAGGACACCAACGACGCGCAGTACCGCCTGCTCAAGGCAATGGCCGGACCGAAGGCCCGCTTCACCTGCGTGGGTGACGACGATCAAAGCATCTATGCATGGCGCGGCGCCAATCCGGAGAACATCGACCAGCTGGGACGCGACTTCGCCAATCTGCGCGTGATCAAGCTCGAACAGAACTACCGTTGTGCCAAGCGCATCCTGCGTGCGGCCAACCAGCTGATCGCGAACAATCCGCACGTCCACGACAAGAAGCTGTGGAGCGACCATGTCGAAGGTCCGCCGATTCGCGTGCTGGAGTGCAAGGACAACGACCATGAGGCCGAGCGCATCGCCGCGATCGCGTCGAGCCTGCACGAGAAGTACAAGGATAAGGGCGCGCGCTGGGACGACTTCTGCATTCTTTATCGGGGTAACTTCCAGGCACGCGTGCTGGAAAAGGCGCTGCGCCTGGCCAAGGTGCCGTACCACCTGAGCGGCGCCCTGTCCTTCCTCGATCGTGCCGAAGTGAAGGACATCCTCTGCTACTTGCGCCTGCTGACCAACCCGACCGACGATGCCGCCTTCCTCCGCGTGGTGAACGTGCCCAAGCGCGAGATCGGCTCGACGTCACTCGAGAAGCTTGGCCAGATGGCGCAAACGCGCAATGCCTCGCTGCTCGAGGCAACGCGCAGCGATACCGTGTTGAAAACGATCTCGTCGCGCCCGGCTTCCGCACTGGCGAACTTTTCGCGACTGATGGACGAGTTACGCAGCGACGCCAACCACCTCAGCGCGGCCGACCTGGTCCAGACGATCATCGAGAAGACCGGTTACGGTGCGCAGATCGTCGCCTCCACGCCGGATGAAGTGCTGCGCGAACGTCGGCTGGGTAACCTGCGCGAACTGGCCGACTGGTTCCGCGCCATGAGCAAGGACGGTGGGCGCACGGGCGACATCGCCGCCCAGCTCGCCCTGCTCAGTCACGCCGACCGCGACGACCCGGGCAACGCGCTGCGGATGATGACCCTGCATTCGGCCAAAGGCCTCGAGTTCCGCTTCGTCTTCATCGTCGGTTGCGAGGACGGCACGCTGCCGCACGAAGGCGCGATCGACGAAGGCCGTCTCGATGAAGAGCGCCGCCTGATGTACGTGGGTATCACGCGCGCCAAGGAAATGCTGACGCTGTCGTTTTCGGCCAGGTCGCGGAAGTATGGTGAAGTCCTTTCGAATGATCCCAGTCGCTTCCTCGAGGAGCTTCCCCAGGACGATCTCCACTGGGACGGCAAGGATCCCGAAGCCGACGCCGAAGTGAAGATGGAGACGGCGGCCACCCATATGGCACGCATCCGCGCCATGCTCGCCGGCGGCGCCTGATTTCGCCCGCGCCGTCTGATATCCGGGTGCTGCTTTGTAGGAGCCGATTTATCGGCGATGGCTACGCCTCGGACCTCAAATCAGCTCCTCAGCCTCAAGCTCACTCTTCAGGTACGCGTAGTAAATCGGCGCGGCGACGAGCCCCGCCAGACCAAAGGCTGCCTCGAACACCAGCATCGCGATGAGCAACTCCCAGGTGCGCGCACGGATCTGCCCACCGACGATCTTCGCGTTGAGGAAATACTCCAACTTATGCACCACGATCAGGAAGCCGAGCGCCGCCACGCCCACCCACAGCGATACCGACAGGCCGGCTATCGTGATCAGCACGTTGGAGATCAGGTTGCCCACCACGGGCAGGAGCCCGACGAGAAACGTGAGGATCACCAGGGTCTTGGCCAACGGCACGTGGATACCGAACACGGGCAGGGCCACCAGCAGGAACAACGCCGCCAGCGTGGTGTTGATCGCGGAAATCTTCAGCTGGGCAAAGATGATGTTGTGAAACGCATCGGCCAGTCGCATCGCGCGGGTCGAAAGCTCGAACGACAACGGACGTGCCGGGCGCCCACCTGAGCCATGGGAGATGGCGACGATGGCGCCGAGCACCAGGCCGATCAGGATGTGGGCGAAGACGCGCGCCGCTGTCGTTCCCATCAGCTTGAGGTCGCCCGCGTGCTCATGGGCCCAGCCCATGCCCTGTTCGCGGAAATCGACGAAGCTGTCCGGTAGTCGCGAGGTCAGCCAGGCGGGCAGCTGCTCGTGAGCCTTGTCGAACAGCGGTAGCAGCTTGCTGTCCCATAACTCCTGGGGATCGCCGATGTCGCGTCGATAGAAACCGAGTGCGGCGACCACGATCAGGATGAGGGCACCGACCACGACGATCGCGACGAAGCCGACCGCAATCAGTCGTGCGCGCTCGCCGGGAATGACGCGCCGAATGAGCGGCGTGAGTGCCTCGACCACCTCGTAAACCAGCAGCCCGGCCAGCAGGGCCGATACCAGGTGGAGCATGACCACGCCCCACAGCGCGAGCGCCGCAAGGACGTAGGTAGCGATGCGAATAAAGCGCGAATCGCCTGGCGTGCTGACCATGCTGACACTCCTTGAAGTTGGCGCGATTCCATCAGGCCGGCGATGAACGCTAGATCAAGCGTCCGGCTTCCAGTTCAGCCTTGAGGTACGCGTAGAAGATCGGGGCCGCGATCACGCCAGGCAGTCCGAACGCCGCCTCGCAGAGCAACATGGCCACCAGCAACTCCCAGGCACGGGCCCGGATCTGGCTGCCAACGATGCGGGCGTTGAGAAAGTACTCGAACTTGTGGATGACGATCAGGAAGACCAGCGCGCCTATGCCGACATACAGGGACACCGACAGGCCAACGATCGTGATTGCCGTATTCGACAGCAGGTTGCCGATGACAGGCAGCAGGCCTACGAGGAAGGTGATCACGATCAGTGTCTTCGTCAGCGGCAGGTGCACTCCGAACAAAGGCAGGATACAGAGCAGGTACACGGCGGTCAGGAACGTGTTGACCAGGGATATCTTGATCTGGGCGAACACGATGTTGTGAAACGCATCGGCCAGACGTGCACTGCGCAAGCTCAGCTCTGCGGCAAACGGGCCGACCTGGTGTGAAGGACGGGTGCGACTCAGCGCAACGATCGCACCAAGCACGAGGCCGATGAGGATGTGCACAAGGACGCGGGCGGCTTCTTTGCCGGCAAGCTGCAGGGTCGCCGCATTGGAGCGTGCCCAGTCGAGCGCGGTGATGCGCAGCGCGTCCACGCTTTCCGGCAGACGGGCCACGACGGCCTGCGGCATCTGCTCACGAGCGCGCTCGACCAGGGGCATCAGCTTGTCCTGCCAGAGATCCTCAGGATTGCCGATCTCGTTGCGGAAGAAGCTGATGCCGCCGAGGATGAGCAAGGTGAGCAGGCCAACCACGATGACGGCGACCAGTGCCACGGCAAGCACGCGTGCACGGTCGCCCGACAATCGGCGACCCATCAGGGGGGCCACGGACACCACCACCTCGTACACGAGCAAGCCGGCGAGCAGGGCCGGCAGCAGCCGCAGGTAAAGGACGAGGAATAGGCCGAGGCCCATCGCGATGTAGCTGGCGATGCGGATGACATGAGTGCGCGGGCTGGCGACGTCCATGAAAGACCTCGTCGTGAATGAGGGCGCAGTCTGTCAGGACGCGGGGGCTATGCGCCAGAGGCGTGCGTCCCGTCGTCACGCTGTCGTAAACTCCCCGGACAATCGCCGGCCCACGGGCGACGTCGCCTGTCTCGCAAGGGGTTTCCATGATCAAGTTCGTTCCGGCCGCGCTCGTCGCGGCCCTGCTGCTCGCGGGTTGTGCAGCCACGCCGCACGCGCAGACCGCCACGGCGCCGGCCGCACCCGTAGCGGCTCCCGCCGTCGCCGGCCCTGCCGCCGACGACAACCTCAATGCGGTGGCCTGGTCGCAGAATGCCAGCGAGCACGAGTTCATCTACCTGCAGACCTTCCGCGATGCGCAGGAGAAGCTTCTCAAGGCGAAGCAGGATCCGAACTGGGACGCGCTGCCGAAAGACGACCGCGCGGCCCACGCCTCGCTCAAAGGATTGAAGCCCGCTGTCGTGCTCGATATCGACGAAACGGCGCTCGATAACTCGCCGTACCAGGCACGCTTGATCCGCGCGGGGAGCGAATTCAACGAAGCCGACTGGGCAGCATGGTGCAAGGAAGCCATCGCGCGCCCGTTGCCGGGCGCTCTCGCATTCACGAAATTCGCCGCCGAACACGGCATTGCCGTGATCTACATTTCCAACCGCGCCAAGGACCTGGATGAAGCCACGCTGGCCAACCTGCGTTCGGCGGGCTTCCCGGTCGCCGGCAAGGAATCCTTCCTGGGCCTGGGCACCTTCGTCGAAGGCTGCGAGCAAGCGGGTAGCGAGAAGGGTTGCCGTCGCCAGCTGGTCGCGAAGAACTATCGCGTGCTGATGCAGTTCGGCGATCAGATCGGCGACTTCGTCAATATCCTGGGCAACAACGTCGAGGGACGGGCCAGAGCCATGGCGCCCTATACGGCCTGGATAGGCGAGCGCTGGTTCGTCCTGCCGAACCCGACCTACGGTAGCTGGGAGCCGGCCCTGTTCGACAACGACTTCAGCCTACCGCGTGGCGACCGCCGACAGAAGAAGATTGAGTCGCTTCGAACCCAGTAAAATCAGGAGCTTACAAGGGAAAAGTTAAGGCATTGCTTTAGCAATGTTATTTAACTATTATTCTCTCGCCGAAACCCGTGGCGCCAAAAGCAATGCGGGCAAGGCCATTTCCCTTGCCGGCCTCGGGCTGGATAACCCCGTGAGGCGATGAGCCTCCGGGGTTTTTTCTTGTACGCTCCCCGTCCCTGCCCCCCCGAAGACGTCGAAGCCCCCATGCGCCGCCTATCGCACCTGGCCTGGATCCTCCTGCTGTCAGTCGGCCTGCTTTCCGCTTGCAACCACAAGCCGAAGGACGCTCCCGGCACGCCCGGCGGCGGCTCGCCCGAAGACGCCATGCGCGACTCGCTGGATCTGCTTCGTGACGGCAAGTTCGACATGTTCTGGAGGCACGCCCTTCCACCGGCGGACTTCGCCGCCCTGCGCGCCGATTGGGTGAAGCGTAACGCGCCTACCGAGCCACTCGATGCCGACGATCGTGCCAAGTTCGAGGCCGGCGTAAAGCGCCTGACCGAACCGGACGCGGAGAAGAAGCTATTCGCCGACCTGCGTCCGACGCTGGTCCGGTTCGACCGCGACTACAAGGACCAGATGCCGTTGCTGTCCGGCGTCGGGCAGTCGATGGCGCTCACGGCGATCGATCAGGGCAAGGACCTCACGGCCTCGCAGAAGCGGCAGCTGCGCGAGGCTGTGAACGTCGTCGCGCCCTGGACGCAGACCGTTCCCTGGGGCGACCAGGCCAAGGCAAAGGAAGCGATCGGCATCCTTGTCGATACCGCGCGCAAGGCCAACCTTTCCACGCCCGATGCGCTGCACGCGATGACGTTCGAGCAGTCCATGGCCACCTGGTCCACCGCGTGGATGGGGTTCAAGCGATTGTTCGCTGTTTACGGCCTGTCGATCGACAAGAGCTTCGAGTCGATCAGCATCGACACCATCGAGAACAGCGGTGGCTCCGCGCACGTGAAAATTACTTACATCCTGCTGGACAAGCCGATCCAGACCGAAGCCACCCTGGTGTTGCTCGACGGCCGCTGGTACGACAGCGACCTGCTGCAGGGTGTCCGCGCCGAGCACCTCCAGCTCAATCCGCCCGCGCAGCCCGCTCCGACGGGTAGCGCGCCGGCCCTGCCGGCCACCGCCGCCCCGCCGCCCCGAACCGATGGCGCGCCGGTCGCGACCGCCCGGCCCCGCTGAAGCCGTACAATCCGACGATGTCCGAATTTCCGATGAGTGCGGGTCCGCACGTCCATGTCGCCCGTTCGCCCTGGTGGTTCAAGCTGCTGGGTCGGGTTCTCGAACCCTGGGTACGGATCAAACGCGATCCCGCCGAGCCCACCGCCCTGCTCGTCAGCGGCGCGGCCGTCTGCTACGCCATCGAGCGCGACGGCGCCTCCGATGCTCTGATCCTCGAACGCGCCTGTCGCGAAGCGGGCCTGCCCAGCCCGATGCAATTGCTGGAGTTGCCCGGCCGTCGTCGTCGCTCGGTGTTTTCCCTGAGCCGCCGCCATGGTTGGTTGTTCGGGCGCACGGACGCGCGTGGACCGAAAGAACCGATCGGCCAACTCATCCGTGCGTTGGAAGACGACCCGGAGCGCGATATCCAGGTCGTGCCCGTATCCATCTATGTGGGACGCGCGCCGAATCGTGAAACCGGCTGGTTCAGCGTGCTGTTCGCCGAAAACTGGCTGGTGGTCGGCCGCTTCCGCCGCATGCTCGCCCTCCTGCTCAATGGCCGCGATACCGTCGTGCATTTTTCCGCACCGGTGTCGCTACGCAGTGTGCTGGCCGATTCAAACGGTCTGTCGCCGGAGCGGCTCACGCGCAAGATCGCCCGCGTGCTGCGCACCCACTTCCGTCGCATCCGTGCAGCCGTCATCGGCCCCGACCTGTCGCACCGCCGTACCGTGGTCGACGCGGTGCTGAACACCGAGCCTGTGCGCGACGCCATCGCCGCCACGGCCAGCAAGGAAAACATCACGCTCGCCAAGGCCCAGCGACGCGCACGCGATTTCGCGCTCGAGATCGCCGCGGACTATTCGCACCCCGTGGTCCGTTCGACCTCATTCCTGCTTTCCAACTTCTGGAACAAGCTTTACGACGGCATTGCCATGCACCACTTCGACAAGGCCCGCGCTGCGGCGCCCGGTCATGAAGTGGTCTATGTGCCCTGCCATCGCAGCCACACCGATTACCTGCTGCTTTCTTACCAGCTGCATTATTCGGGCGTGGTGCCGCCGCACATCGCCGCGGGCGTGAACCTCAACCTGCCCGGCGTCGGCCCCATCCTCCGTCGCGGCGGCGCATTCTTCCTGCGCCGTAGCTTCAAGGGCAATGCGATGTATTCGGTGGTCTTCAACGAATACCTCGCGCAGCTGGTCGATCGCGGCGTGCCGCTGGAATACTTCATCGAAGGCGGCCGCTCGCGGACCGGGCGCCTGCTGGCGCCGCGCGCCGGCATGCTGGCGATGACGCTGCGCGCCTTCCTGCGCGCGCCACGCCGCCCGGTGCTGTTCCAGCCTGTTTACATCGGCTACGAGAAGCTGATGGAAGGCAAGTCGTATGCCGGCGAGCTTTCCGGCAAGCCGAAGGAAAAGGAATCCCTGCTTGGCCTGATCCGCGGCCTCAAGGTGCTACGTCAGCGCTACGGACATGTCACGCTGAATTTCGGTGAACCTATCCTGCTCACGCCGATGCTTGACGAGGTTGCGCCGGACTGGCGAATCACCACGGCCGAGCACGACGCCAAGCCGGAATGGATGAGCCATCTGGTCGACGATCTCGCCGAACGCATCCAGGTCAACATCAACCGCGCCGCCGACGTCAATCCGATCAATCTGCTCGCACTCGCGCTGCTGGCCACGCCCAAGCACGCGATGGCCGAGAACGATCTTCTCGCCCAGCTCGAGCTGACCAAGTCGCTGTTCCAGGAACTGCCTTATTCGGACCGCGTGACCATCACGCCGATGAATCCGCAGGGCATCGTCGCCTACGGTGAACAGATGGGCTGGATCCGGCGCGTTCGCCATCCGCTTGGCGACGTGCTGGTTACCGAGGGCGAGCAGGCCGTGCTGCTCTCGTACTTCCGCAACAACGTGCTGCATCTCAACGCGGCGGCGGCGTGGGTGGCCGCGTGCTTCCTCAACAACCGGCGCATGTCGCGCTCGTCCGTACTGCGCCTGGGCAAACTGATTTATCCGTTCATACAGGGCGAATTGTTCCTGCCCTGGGACCAGGATGGATTTGCCCACGAGGTGCAGGAAACGATCGAGTTCTTCGTCCGCCGCGGCATCCTCGAAGCCAGCAGCGAAGGCCGCGTGCTCGAGCGTGGGCCGGGACAGGACGACGGCGCCTACCAGCTGCGTGTGATCGCACGCAGCATGCTCCAGGCTTTCGAGCGCTATTACATCGCCATTGCCGCGCTGGTGAAGAATGGCCCGCACACGATGAGCTCCGGCGAACTTGAAACCGCCTGCACGCTCACCGCGCAGCGCCTTGGCTTGCTCAACGAGCTGTCGGCACCGGAATTCTTCGACAAGGCGCTGTTCCGTGGTTTCATCCAGAAGCTGCGCGAGGTGAAGGTGGTCTGGACCGACCCGAACGGCAAGCTGGACTTCAGCGACGCCCTGGAGGATATGGTGCGTGACGCAAGGGTGATCCTCGCGCGCGAAGTGCGTCACTCGATCCTCAAGATCACCCCCGGCGGCGAGAACGACCGCGACCTGGACGCGCGTCCACCGGACGACCCGGGCGAGACCTCGGCCGAGTCGTTACACGATCGGCATGTCGCCAATGAAGAGACGCGGCACAAGAATCATCCCTAGGCCGACATCCTTGCTGTTGACCGGCTGACATCACGTCGGCGGCGGCGGGGACAGATGTTCCGACGACGCCCCCCTACCCTTTGCGCTGGATTCCCACGCAAAGGATGCGGCATGGATATGACTCCCCCGCAGGCACCCCCTGCCATCGTGAGCAGTACGCAACAGGAGACCGTCGACAGTCTCAGCCGGCTCATCGCCGTGCAAAGCTGGCTGGCCACCCAGCAACAGGCTTTGCCCGACCTGCCGGCTCACCCGACCGCCGCGGGCCGCGATACCTGGCTGGCCTCCGTGGATGCCTTCTGGCAGCAGGTGGTGGAAGACACACCCGGGGCCGCGCCAGTGCCACGCATCGACGCGCTTGCCACGCGCCTGGCGTCCACCATGCGCGACGAAGCCATCGTCCGGCGCCTCGACGGCACGCTCGACACCGCTGCCGCGAATCTGGCGGAAGGGTTCGCACGTTCACAAGGTGGCGGTCTGCCGCCCGGCATGGAGGCCCGCTCACTACGCGTCGGCGTGGTCGACTATGCGGGCGCAGTCATCGTGATCGATCGGAGTCGTCCCGCCACCATTCTCCGCTTCATGCCCGATCGCGGCTGGGATACCTTTGACAGCCTCGAGAACCTGCACGCTCAGACGGAGGCCATGTTGCGCCAGGCGCTGGCACGCCGGCGCGGGCTTCCGGGTGTCCGTACCGACGATACGGAGCGTGTGATCGCCGACGATCGCTTCGTCGATTCGCATCCGATACCGACGGATACGTTCCACGCGATGTCCCGACGCATCGTCGCGCTGCAAAGGGAGAAGATCGACGATGCGTGGCCGTCGACCGCCGAAACGGATCCATCGCCGAGATTCACCGACGAAGCCTCGTGGGCGCTCGACCTGCACGACAAGCTCGACATAGTCGCCATGCTCGTGGAGCGAGAAGCGCGCCTGACCGTCGCAGTCAACGAACAGCGGCTCGCGCGTGTCCCTGCGGACGTTGCCCGCGGCTGGCGCGCCGCCATGGCGGGCTATCGGATGGCCCGGTTGATCGCCGCGTCTGCGGACCGACAGCACGTCGATGACGCGCCTCTCACACTCGCGGCGTGGAGCAGAAGGGAGCTTGCCGATGCGCTCTCCCGACGCCGAATCGAGGTGGCGCCGGACGACATCGAAATCGATATCAGCGGGAGCGAGACCTTCGCCGTACCGACGGCCAACGCGCACGCGGCAACGGCTTCCACGCGCGTGAGTCTCGCGGAATTCGCCTTGCACAACACCGGCTACTACGACGGGCGGCAGTTGCGTGTCGTCACAGCCGGGCGAAGTCCCGGGTCGCCCGGCCCGAGTCTGCAGGCGGTGCGGGACATCGCCCGCGAGCTCAACCTCGCGGCACGATTCGACACCTATCTACGTCAGCGGGCAAGCGACCCGCGTGGCCGTAGCTTCCGCCATGCAGCCATGCGTCTGCAGCACGCGCGCATGCGCGTCGAAGCGGTCGAAGCGCGCATGGCGATGCACCTGTCCGACGAGACGGCCCCTTTCCTCGACGACCGGGAGGAACGTGGTTTCCGCATGGTCGAGGCCATACTCGATGGCCCGGCTGCGGCCACCCGGCGCACAGTCGGCGATCATCGGATTACGGTGCGCCAGCTGGTCTACCAGGGCGCCGTGGTCAGCGACGTTCTGGTGATCGGGGTGCGGGATGCGCGCAGCTCTTCACGGGTCGTGCTTTACACACCCGGCGCACCGGACGGCCGTTCGTTTCGCGAGTTCAGCGACAGGGCGACCGCCGGCCGACAGCTCCTCTACGCACCCGCTTTTCAGGAGTACCTGCTGAGGAGGCTGCCTGCCGAATACGGCGAACCGCTTCCCAACGGTGCCGGCCGGCACTTCCGTGTCTCCGAAACCGCACGACAGGCTCACTGGGTGCTGGCAGCGCCCGGGGAAGGACGCGGCACGATCACCGAAGCGCCATTCGAGGAACGCATCGTCGATGGCGATCTGCGCACCGCCCAGTTCGACGCGGAGATCGTGCGACAGGCGCGCGACGTGGCCTGGTTCGGCCGGACGAACTCCCAGGCCGACGCTGAGGCTACCGTCGGCATACTGGGCACCATGTTCCGTGGCTTCCGTGGACCTGCTGCACTGATCGAGGATACGACAAGCGCAGTAGGACAGGCCCTGCGCGCCACCTGGCGACTCTACGACAGCGTGAAGGCAGGTGACCGTGAGCAGGCATTCATCGATTTCACCGAGGTCTATACGGCGTCACTGAGTCTCGCCGGCTGGCACGCCGTTACCTCCACAGCGACCAGGTTTCGCCTTTCACTACGGCCTGGTGGGAATTCGCTCCGTCGAGCCGACACCGGTATCCGGCTCGCAGATGCCCGGCAACGGCTTGAGCCTCGCTATGCCGTGCATGGCGTAAACCTGAGCGGTGCACGTCCCGATGCCCTGGGCGTATACCGGGTGGACGGCCGTCGATTCATGCGGCAGCACGACCTCGTTTTCGAACTGCGTCATGACCGGGCTTCCGGCGTCTGGCGTCTCAAGCGCCCTAACGCCATGCATGCGCCGGCCCCCGGGCCGGCGGTGGAACCCACATTGGCGGGTGGTTGGCGACTGCGGCCGGACAGGGGTATCGGCTTGCCCGGCGGCGGGGTGGACGACGCGGCATTTCCGCAGCCGAACACGCGCAGCGTCAGCGGACAGGAGCTCGAGGGCCTCTCCGAGTTCCAACGCTGGACGTTCGAGCAATCCTTTATCAGACGCCTGCGCAACGGTGGTGAAGCCACCCGGATCCATTGGGAAGCTATCAGGCAACCGAACCCACGAGGAGTCACTCTGCGCCAGCGCACCGCCTGGAACGACGCCCTGCGCACGGCGCGAGCTACGCCGGCCGAACCCATCCCGGTGGGGGCCTCTCCTACGCCCGGTGCTCCGTGGCGCGTTTTGCGAAGGAACGAGTGGCCCAACGAGCTCTGGCACTATCCGAACGTCGGGGTGAATGTCAGTGGCGATGGCCCACTCGCGCTGGGTCTCGAGGCCTTGCCGGGATCCGGACTGGTCGGCGTGGCTGCAACGCCCCAGGGGCCGGCGGTCACCGGACACACCCGCTGGATCCGCCTGAACCTCGAACGTTTCCACGGCCGTCTCGGCACCGCGGATTCCCCAGGCCTCCGGATCATCGAGGATCGACGCGGACCGGCCACAACCTACGTGGTCCAGCCCGACGCAGGATTTCCTTTCGGCTTTCTTGGTCTGGATGTGGGTGACTTCACAGCAAGCGGCTGGACCGGTTTGTAGGGGAACCGAGCGCGCCATGTCGGCGTAGCGGGGGCCGACGTGGCGGGCGCGCCCGTATCCGATTAGGCGGTTTGCCGACATCCACAGAACGGGGCGGTTCTCTACATTGTTCGCCCGCCAACAAGGACGACCCGCCAATGGATATGGCACCTCCGGAACCACCTGCGGCGATCACGCGTACCGCTAACGAAGACGCCACCACGCTCGTTATGCGCATCGCCGCTTCCCATCGCTGGTTTATCGACCAGCAAGCATTCTTGCCGACGATTCGCGTCAAGGCGGATTCGTCGATCGGGAGATCCTTCATGGAGGAGCTCGCCGCATTCTGGCAAGCGCCCGTCGCAGCCCATCCGGATCAGCGGCCCGTCACTCGCCTTCAGGCCTTCGTACTTCGATGGGCCGCCGTGATGGCAGATGAAGCTCTGCTCCGCGCCGCCGACGGCACCCTGGACGAGCCGGCAAAGGAAGCGATCCTTGCATTCACCCGCACGCAGGGACAACTCATCCCGCCGCATATTCAGGTGCGAGAACTCATGACAGGCACACTGCCTTACGCGGGAAGTCTCGTCCTGGTGAACCGGCGCGACAATGCCTCGGCGTTGCTGTTTACGGGCGATCGCGGCTGGGAACGTTTCGTGCACCTGGACGCGCTGCACGCGGAAGTCGAGGAACGCCTTCGCGAGGCGCTGGCGTCAGGGGAGAAACTTCCCGGCCTCGCCGGCGACGACTTCCCGGTTCTGTCCGGTGACTTGTCGGTCACCTCGCGCGAAATCGCAACCGACACCTTCAACGTACTGGCGCGCAACATCGTCGACGTCCAGAGACGTAAAGTCCTGGACGCGTGGACGCAACGCGACGATCACGAGGGAGCACCGCTGCGATTGGCCGACCGCCTTCACGACGCACTGCTGAGTCAATCGCTGCCCGCCGCGACAGGACCCTCGGGACTC
>Ga0247742_10000367_pt1 | contig 38377 bp, 34 predicted proteins | sample UWRJL208509C2_FD_180944 | JGI IMG/M metagenome (GOLD analysis project Ga0247742, IMG submission 180944) | Plant litter microbial communities from Arlington Agricultural Research Station in Wisconsin, United States - UWRJ-L208-509C-2 | ecosystem: Environmental > Terrestrial > Plant litter >...
CGTCATAGCTGACCCAGTAACGGTTGATCAGGCGCAGTTTCCAGCAGCAGTTGTCGTACTCGAAACCACCGAAGGCTTCCAGGGTACGGTTGCGGTTGTAGTCATACTGCCAGCGGCTGATGGCGTTCCACTGCGGCACGATCGGCCAGATCACCGAGAAGTCGTGCTGTTGGATCTTGTAGTAGTCCTTCACGTAACCAGGGGTGCCAGGGGTGCCATAGTCACCGCCGCCCACCGACCATTTACCGGTGTTCTGGTCGTAACGAACCTGGTCGTTGCGATAGCGATAGCCGGCGTTGATGACCTTGTTCGGGTTGTCTTCAGGCTGGTAGTGGAACATCGCACTGCCCGAACGCGGGCTGTGGCTGTCCGGGTCCCAGTTGTAATCGGCGGTGGTGCGCCAGTCACGGTTCCAGCGATATTCGTATTCCAGCGCGTACGGCGAGACGTTGGCGCTCGCGTCATCGCGAGTCTTGGCGTCGATGCCTGGCAGTTGAACTTCGCGGTCCTTGAAGTACAGGGCCTGGCCGACGCTGATGCGTTGACGTTCGAAGCCGTTGTCTTCAATCCAGCGGTTGGTCACGCCCAGCGACAGCTTGTTCTCGTCACCGACACGGTCGGAACCGGAGAAGCGGTTGTCGCGGAACAGCGAGGCGTAGTTGAAGGTGTATTCGCTGGTGTCGAAGACCGGAATGTCTTCCTGGTCTTTCTCAGGGACATAGAGGTAGAACAGGCGCGGTTCGAGGGTCTGGCGATAGTTCTTGCCGAACCAGGTCGTGTTGCGGTCGAAGTACAGGCCGCTGTCGATGCTGGCGATAGGCACGCCACGGTTCTGGTTGCGGCTGTAGGTACCGTTGAGACGATCACCTTCAGGGCCTTGGGCGGCGATTTGCGCTTTACCGGTGCCATCCAGGTCCAAGTCGTACTGGGTGTATTGGTACTTGAGCGTCGGCTTCAGGAAACCGTAGGTCCAGTTCATCGGCAGGCTGACCGCCGGCGCAACATTGAGGCGGTCGCCGGTTGCCCGGGCCAGGCCTACGATGTTGTTGTCCAGCCGTGGTTCGACGGTGACGCCGTCCTCTTGGACGAAGTTGCCACTGCGCAGATCCCGGTCGAACCGGACGATTTCAGTGTTGTACGAGAAATCCAGGCCACCCGGGTGATACGGCAGGGCACCGTCAAAGGTGATCTGCGGCAGGCGGTCATACGGCGTGATGTTGGACACGGTCGCCAGCTGATAAGCCTGGGCGTTCAAACGCGCGGTATAGCTGTCGCCACGATAGGTCACGGAACCTTGCTGGTTCACGTAGTCTTCGCTTTTCACGCCGATCTGGTCGGTCGACAGATCCTGGAAGTAGTAAGGATCGCTGATCTTGGTGTAGTCGACTTGCGTGAAGACGCGGGAATCCAGGCCACCCTTGTGCTGCCAGTTGTACATGTAGCGGGTGTCTTTGTAATCGCTCTGATCTTTACGATCGTCGTCTTCGTCGTTGAGGAACGCGGCGCCGAACTGACCTTCGCTGGACTTGGTCAGGTAGCGGAATTCGCCTTCCATCAACAGACCACGCTTGCTCATGTAGCGCGGGTACAACGTGGCGTCGTAGTTCGGTGCCAGGTTGAAGTAGTACGGCGTGACCAACAGGAAGCCGGTGTCGCTGCCACTGCCGATGGTCGGCGGCAGGAAGCCGGATTGGCGACGGTCATCGATCGGGAAATAGATGTAAGGCGTGTACAGGACCGGAATGTCCTTGACGCGCAAGGTCACGTTGGTCGCGGTACCGAAGCCGGTCGCCGGGTTCAGGGTGATGTTGTTACCCTTGAGCTGCCAGGCGTTGCTGTTTGGTTCGCACGTGGTGTACGTACCGTCCTTGAGACGGATGATCGCGTTTTCCGCACGTTTGGCGTACAGCGCGTTACCGCGGATGCGCGACTTGTGCATCACGTATTCGGCGTTATCGACCTGGGCTTCGCCAGTGTCGAGCTGCACTTCGGCATGGTCGCCGACGATCAGCGCACCGTTGTCGCGAATCCGTACGTTGCCGTTCAGGTCGCCACGGCTTTCGGCCTGGTACAGGTTGGCCTCGTCGGCTTCTGCCTGCATGCTGCCCTGACGCATGACCACGTCGCCCGCAAGCGTCGCGACCTGTTCGTCCTGGTTATAGCGGGAAGCCTTGGCGCCGATAAAGGTCGGGGCGTCACTTTTATTCGTCTTGTCATTCATGCCAGGACGAATCGGTTCGATATAGGAACCAGAGCAATAAGGACCGGTTTCAGCCAATTGCGCCGCGGTGAGCTTCTCGCGCGGGACCCAGTCGAGGTGACTGTAGTCTTCGCTGCGGGACTTCAGGCCACGGCCCTTGGACTCGGTGACCAGCACGGGCTTGGGTCCGGTGTCCTGGGTGGTAGCACCGCTTTCGCTCGGGGCTTCGCCACTGGCCGAGACGGCACTGCCGTCATGGACCGGACGCGGCGGCAATGCAGCCGTCGGCGTCTTGGGCGCACAGTCCCAGGCACCCGTCGCAGAGACTGAGCAGTCATACTGTTCCGCAGCGACCACGAATGGAGTGGCTAGGGGTTGCAGGGCCAGCAAACCGCCGGTAACCAACAACGGAAATTTTTTACGAAACGCGGGGGATTTCAATGCCATCTTATTAGTCCGGGCTTCCTGCGTGCCATCTGCCCGCGGTGTGGGCCGCACGCCTCTCGATGGTCTGAAAAAGATGCTGGATAATAAAGCATGACCCGCTTGACGGCTAGCGCCGTCGGAGACCCTTGTAATGCCTGACCAAGATGTACGCTTGCAACACCTGAAAGTTTGGCTCGATGAGCAATTGCCGACCCTCTTTGCCGAGCAAGGTTGGGGCGCCGTGCCCCCGGCCACGTTGACCGCGGCCAGCAGCGACGCGAGTTTCCGGCGGTATTTTCGTTGGGAAGGCGAGGGTCGCAGTTTTGTCGTGATGGACGCGCCACCGCCCCAGGAAAACTGCAAACCCTTCGTGGATATCGCTTTTTTGCTGGGAAAATCCGGCATAAACGTGCCGAAAATTTACGCCGAGGACCTCGAACGCGGTTTTCTTTTGCTCAATGACCTGGGTAATCAGACCTATCTGGACGTGATCGATGGCGAAAATGCCGACGATTTGTTCAGGGATGCCTTACAAGCGCTGTTGGCTTTTCAACAGTTGCCGATGGTCGCGCCACTGCCGAGTTACGACGTGGCGCTGCTGCGTCGCGAGTTGGAACTGTTCCCCGAGTGGTACGTGAAGCGCGAGTTGGGCATTGAGTTCGACTCCGCGCAGCAAGCCTTGTGGCAACGGGCCAGTGATCTGCTGATCGACAGTGCCCTGGCGCAACCCAAAGTCCTGGTGCATCGCGACTACATGCCGCGCAATTTGATGCTCAGCGAACCGAACCCCGGCGTGCTGGATTTCCAGGACGCGGTCTACGGCCCGGTGACCTATGACGTGACCTGCCTGTTCAAGGACGCCTTCCTCAGTTGGCCTGAAGAGCGCGTCCACGGCTGGTTGCAGGATTACTGGACGCAAGCGGGCGCGCTGAACATCCCGGTGCAGCCGGACTTCGAGGACTTCCGCCGTGCCAGCGACTTGATGGGCGTGCAGCGTCACCTGAAAGTGATCGGCATTTTCGCGCGCATCTTCCACCGCGACGGTAAGCCGCGATACCTGGCCGACGTGCCACGGTTCTTTGCTTATATAGAAGCGGTGTTGGCCCGTCGGCCGGAATTGGCAGAACTCGGTGAGTTGCTGGCAAGCCTGCGGCCCTCGACTGGAGCCGACGCATGAAGGCGATGATTCTGGCGGCGGGCAAGGGCGAGCGCATGCGCCCCTTGACCCTGACCACGCCCAAGCCCTTGGTCCGGGCCGGTGGCGTGCCGTTGATCGAGTACCACCTTAAGGCCCTGGCGGCCGCAGGCTTCAGCGAAATCGTGATCAACCATGCCTGGCTCGGCCAACAGATCGAAGATTATCTGGGCGATGGCTCGCGGTTTGGCCTGAGCATTCGTTATTCACCCGAGGGCGAGCCGCTGGAGACCGGCGGCGGTATCTTCCGGGCGCTGCCATTGTTGGGCGATGAAGCCTTCGTGGTGGTCAATGGCGATATCTGGACCGACTACGACTTCCGCGCCTTGCGCCAGCCGTTGGCCGGCCAGGCGCATCTGGTGCTGGCGGATAACCCGGCGCACCACCCCGGCGGCGACTTTAGCCTGGTCGATGCTCAGGTCCGCGATGCGCAACCCGGTGCCGAGACCTTGACCTACAGCGGCATCGCGGTGCTGCATCGCTCTTTGTTCGACGGCTGCGTGGACGGCGCCTTCAAGTTGGCGCCGTTGCTGCGCAAAGCCATGGCGGCAGGCCAAGTCAGCGGTGAGCACTTGCGTGGGCACTGGATTGACGTCGGCACCCACGAACGCCTGGCGGACGTTGAAGCCTTGTTAGAAGCGAGTCGCTGATATGTTGTGGCCAGGGACTCTGATTGGAGCCGGAGCCGGCTTCGCCATAGCCAGCATTCCGGGGGCCATGCTCGGCGCGTTGTTGGGGCAGGCGCTGGACCGGCGTTTGCAACTGCAAAGCTGGGGGCACCTGCGGGAAAAGCTTGGCGGTCAGCCGATGCTACGCAATGACGAATTACTGTTCGTGTTGCTCGGCCGCCTCGCCAAGAGTGATGGGCGAGTGGTGGACGGACATATCCAGCAGGCGCGGGTGGAAATGCGTTCGCTGGAGATGAGCGAACCGGCGCAGCGCAGGGCGATTGCCGCGTTCAATCGGGGCAAATCGGGCAATGATCGCTTGCGCGGTTACTTGCGGCGCTTGAGCTTGCAGCCCCATGCGGCGGAGGGCGTGTTGCGCGCCTGCTGGCGGATGGTCTGGGCCGATGGCCGCGCGGGCACCTCTGAGCGGGCATTGATTGCGCAGTGGGGTCGCTGGTTGGGCTGGACGCCGGAGCAAGTGCTGGCGCTGGCCGCTGACTACGAACCGCAGAAGCGTTCATTGAATAACAGCGGTGGTTCCTATCAGGATGCCTTGCGTTTGCTCGGAGTCTCCGCCACCGCCGAGCCGGCGCAGATCAAGCGGGCGTACCGGCGCCTGCTCAGTCGTCACCATCCGGACAAGATCGCCGGCAATGGCGCGACCCAGGCCCAGGTGCGCGAAGCCACCGACCGTACTCGCGAGTTGCACAATGCCTACAAGCTGGTGCGTGAGCGGCGGGATTTTCGCTAGGTCATCAGTCCTGCGTTGGCTGATGAGGCGCCATCGCTAGCAGGCTAGCTCCCACAATGGTTTTGTGGGCACTGGAGATCCTCTGTGGGAGCCAGCCTGCTGGCGATGAAGCCAACTCGGTCTCAAACCAGTTGAGGTCTTCCCCCAACCGTAGAATCTCCCACAGGGTCCGTGTGTTTCCCGTGGGCCGAGCTTGCAGGGCACTGCGGTCTGTCAGTCCGCCTCAACCGGTTGCGGACTCAACCAACCCCGCACCCGGCGAAACAATTGCTCTTGCTCAGCGTTGGTATTGCCCGGCAATGCCTTGAGCGAGACCTGGCTGAAAGCCGACGTCTTCAAGCGTTTGCTGGCCTGCAAGCGTTCCAGCGCGGCGTTGCGATCCAGCGGCTTGTCCGTATAGAAGAGGTCGGCCGTCGGCAACTTGAGGGTCGGCGTCAGTTCGGCCAGTTCAGGTTTGACCGCTACGGGCGTCTGCGCCGCCACCATCACCAACTTCTCCACCTGCGCGGTCTGTTTCTCGCTCAGGTAACGCGCGGCCCAATAGGCGCCAGTGCCATGGCCGAGGACCACAATGCTGCGGGCGCTCTGCTGTTCGGCATAGGCCACGGCCGCGTCGATCCGCGCAAAGATTCGCTCGGCGTCGACCTTGGCTTGCTCTTCGCTGCTCTCGGCGACCACCTTGTCCGGCGCATCGGTTTCGCCACCGGCCACTTGCTCGATCGGGGCGGCGGTGGTCGCGTCCTTGCCGGTGGGCGCGGCAGGTGATGGCGTCGGCGCTGGCACTTCGCTGCTGCGTGGCGCGATGACATCGCTTTGCAGGTCGGGCAAGGTGATACTCAGGCTGCTCCACTCGGCGTCTGGCAATTTGCGCCGCAACGGGCCGATTGCTTGCGGCCAGTCAACCGTTTCCCCGGCGCCGGGGATGATAATCACCGCGCCCTTGGGCTCGGCGGTATTGGCCGGTTTCCACAGGGCGAGGAAGGTGTCGGCCCCGGCTTGCAGCTGTTGCTGTTCCTGGGCGGGAATTTTTCGTTCAAGGGCTGTCGCTTCTTCCTGACTACGCTCAACCAGTGGCTGACGCTCGACGGGTTTTTCCGCCGCTGATTTTTCTGTGGCAGGTGCCGGGTCGGCGGCCTCGACAGAAAAGGCGCTAGGCAGGATCAGCGACAGGCACAATGCTGGCAGTGCCAGGCGGTAAGAACGGGGCATCGGATATTCCAGGCCAGAAGTCATTCCGGCAGCCTAATGGGTTGGTCAGTATTTGTCAGTGTATGAGACTTCAATGATGCGTTTTCGCTGCCTGCTGGTTATCGGCTGTTTGTGGTTTCCCTTGATGGGCTGGGCGGCGCCCGCGACGCCAGCGCCAGCGGCACCGCTCAATGCCGAGCAACGGCAATGGCTGGCCGAACACCGGGAACTGCGGGTCGGCCTGGTGTTGCAGGCGCCTTACGCGCAGTACGACCGGCGCTTGCAGCGCCTGTCCGGGGCCAACGTCGAGTTGATGAAATGGCTGGCGAAGACCCTGGGCATCGAACTGAGCTGGCGCAATTTCCCGGACCTCGAACAACTGGAAGCAGCGGTGCGTGACGGTGAAGTCGATCTCGCCCCAGGCCTGCTGCAGACCCCGGCTGGCCTGCGCCTTTGGCAGTTTTCCGACCCGTACATGCGCGTGCCGCAACTGGTGGTCAGTGACCAGAAGGGCCCCGGCGCGGTGGAGCTGGACAAACTCGATGGCCAGTCACGCATCGCCGTGCGCATGCCCAGTGCGATCGCCGATTACCTGCGCGGCAATTATCCGCACCTTAACTTGCAAGGTGTGCCCCAGGATCGCCAGGCCCTGCAACTGCTGTTGAGTCAGCAGGCCCGTTACGCGGTGGTGGACGAAGCACAACTGGGGCGTTTGTCGGCGGAACCGGAGTTCGCCGGCCTGGTGGTGGTCGGCGATATCGGCCTGCCGCAATTGCTGCGGGTGGCCACGCGTCGTGACTGGCCAGCCTTGGCGGGGATCGTCGAAAGCGGCCTGCGGGCGATCCCGGCCAAGGACCTGGAACAACTGCACAACCGCTGGTTGCAACCCAAGTATCCACGGCTGAGCGAGTCCCCCGGCTTCTGGCAAAACCTCACTTTCTTGCTCGCGCTGCTGCTCTTGAGCGCGGTGGCGCTGGTGTTCTGGCAACGACGTCAGCAGCACAGCCTCGAGCAACGTCTGCTTGCCGCGCGGGAAGACATTGCCCAGCGCGCCGCCAGCGAAGAGGCATTGCGCCTGACGCAGTTTTCCATCGACCAGAGCACCGTGGGCATCCTCTGGGTCAATTGGGACAGCCACGTGCGCTACGCCAACCGCGCGGCAGAAAACATGCTCGGGTACCCGGTGGGCGGAATCATCGATCGGCCGTTGATCGACTTCGAGCCGGGGCTGCACATGGACCGCTGGCTCAACCTGTGGAAGCGCGCCCGGGCCAGCGAGGACGGGCCGACCAGTTTTGAAACCCTGTGCGTGCGGGCCGATGGCAGCATCTTGCCCACCGACGTGTCGCTGAGTTTCCTGCGCTTTCGCGACGGCGAATACCTGGTGGTCTACCTCACCGACGTCACCGAGCGCCGCCGCGCCCTGGCCGCTTTGCAGGAAAGCGAGGCGCGGTTGCAGGGCATCGCGGCCAACGTGCCGGGGCTGGTGTTTCGCCTGGAGCGGGCGCCGGTCAGCGGGCAAATCGATTTTGCCTACATCAGCGAGGGCAGCGAGAGCCTGGTGGGATACGCGCCCGCGACCCTCGCCCACCGCGACATGGGTTTGCGCAGTTTGGTGCATCCGGACGACAAGGCCAGTTATCACCAGACCCAGGACCAGGCACTCGACACCGACAGCGACTGGTCGTGGCAGGGCCGCATCCTCACTCGCCAAGGCCAGCAACGCTGGGCCGAGATCAAGGCCATCACCCGTCGTCTGGAAGACGGCACCTATGTCTGGGACGGCATTGTCTGGGACATCAGCGAGAGCAAGCGCATCGAACTGGAACTGGCCAGCTCCCGGGAACAACTGCGGGAATTGTCGGCGCACCTGGAGAGCGTGCGTGAGGAGGAAAAGGCGCGCATCGCCCGGGAAGTCCACGACGAGTTGGGTCAGATGCTGACGGTGCTGAAACTGGAGACGTCGATGTGCGAATTGGCCTACGCGCAGCTCGACCCCGGTCTGAATGAACGGCTCAACAGCATGAAGCGCTTGATCGCCCAACTGTTCCAACTGGTGCGTGATGTGGCCACCGCGCTGCGTCCGCCGATTCTCGACGCCGGCATCGCCTCGGCCATCGAATGGCAGGCCCGGCGTTTCGAAGCACGCACACAGATCCCGTGCCTGGTGCAAGTGCCGGATAACCTGCCCGTCCTCAGCGACGCCAAGGCCATCGGCTTGTTTCGGATTCTTCAGGAGGCGCTGACCAATGTCATGCGCCATGCCCAGGCGCATACTGTCGAGCTCTCGCTGACCCTGGAGGGTGAAGTGTTGTGCCTGACGGTGAGCGATGATGGCGTAGGCTTTGTCGCGCAGACGGGTAGGTCGACGTCCTTTGGCGTGGTGGGCATGCGCGAGCGGGTACTGATCATGGGCGGGGAGTTGACCCTCGACAGTGAGCCGGGGGAGGGCACCACCTTGAGCGTCAAAGTACCGCTGGACGAGGCTTGAACACCTGCGTGAGCGAGCCTGCTCGCGAATGATCTTGAACCTGGAGAAAAACGTGATCCGTGTACTGGTAGCCGAAGACCACACCATCGTCCGCGAGGGCATCAAGCAATTGATCGGCCTGGCCAAGGACCTGCTTGTGGTGGGCGAGGCGAGCAATGGCGAACAGTTGCTCGAAACCCTGCGCCATGTGCCCTGCGAGGTGGTGCTGCTGGACATTTCCATGCCTGGGGTCAATGGCCTTGAGGCCATCCCACGCATTCGTGCGTTGAACAATCCGCCGGCGATCCTGGTGTTGTCGATGCATGATGAAGCGCAAATGGCCACCCGGGCGTTGAAGGTGGGCGCCGCCGGTTATGCCACCAAGGACAGCGATCCGGCGCTACTGCTGACGGCGATTCGCAAAGTCGCGGCGGGCGGCCGCTACATTGACCCGGACCTGGCGGACCGCATGGTCTTCGAAGTCGGCCTGACCGATTCCCGGCCGCTGCACTCTTTATTGTCCGAGCGCGAATTCTCGGTGTTCGAACGCCTGGCCCAAGGCGCCAACGTCAACGACATCGCCCAGCAACTGGCGTTGAGCAGCAAGACCATCAGCACCCACAAGGCGCGGCTGATGCAGAAACTCAACATCACCTCGCTGGCGGAACTGGTGAAGTACGCGATGGAGCACAAACTCCTCTAAACAACACCCAGGTCCCTGTGGGAGCGGGCTTGCCCGCGAAGGCTGCATCACATTCAACATGAATATCGACTGACACGACCTCTTCGCGGGCAAGCCCGCTCCCACAGGTGTCGTGTTTACATGTCCATTTGCGACACCCTGTAAATCCGCTTCTGCCTTTACTGGCGGCTTGTAGCTCGTCGCTCGCCGCTGCGTTTGCCAAAACGCGCCATCCTTGTAGGGCAATCCCTACCCCCAACCTTCCATCCGGCTGAGGCGATTCTCTCCTGCGCCCCGATTTGCGTGGCTTGCAGGGTCCACTAGGCTTAGTCCACAGCCGTCATAAAACAAAGGTGTGGGTATGAGCGAGGTCAATTCAAACGCGGGGGCCAGTGATGTGCTGGTCAGCTTTCGTGGAGTGCAAAAGAGCTACGACGGCGAAAACCTGATCGTCAAGGACCTCAACCTGGACATTCGCAAGGGCGAATTCCTCACCCTGCTCGGGCCGTCCGGTTCCGGCAAAACCACCAGCCTGATGATGCTCGCCGGCTTCGAAACCCCCACCGCCGGGGAAATCCAGCTCGGAGGGCGCTCGATCAACAACGTGCCGCCGCACAAGCGCGACATTGGCATGGTGTTCCAGAACTACGCGCTGTTCCCACACATGACCGTCGCCGAGAACCTGGCGTTTCCGCTGACCGTACGCGGCCTGAACAAGAGCGACGTGAGTGACAAGGTCAAGCGCGTGCTGAGCATGGTCCAGCTCGACGCCTTCGCCCAGCGCTACCCGGCGCAGTTGTCCGGCGGCCAGCAGCAGCGCGTGGCCCTGGCCCGGGCGCTGGTGTTCGAGCCGCAACTGGTGCTGATGGACGAACCCCTCGGCGCACTCGACAAGCAACTGCGCGAACACATGCAGATGGAAATCAAGCACCTGCATCAGCGCCTCGGCGTGACCGTGGTCTACGTGACCCACGACCAGGGTGAAGCCCTGACCATGTCCGACCGCGTTGCGGTGTTCCACCAGGGCGAGATCCAGCAAATCGCCGCGCCGCGTACGCTCTACGAAGAGCCGAAAAACACCTTCGTTGCCAACTTCATCGGCGAGAACAATCGCCTCAATGGTCGTTTGGTCAGTCACACCGGCGACCGCTGCGTAGTCGAGTTGAGTCGTGGCGAGAAGGTCGAGGCGTTGGCGGTGAACGTCGGCAAGACCGGCGAGCCGGTGACCCTGTCGATCCGTCCGGAGCGCATCAGCCTCAACGGTTCGAGCGATCAATGCGTCAACCGCTTTTCCGGGCGGGTGGCGGAATTCATCTATCTGGGCGACCACGTCCGGGTTCGCCTGGAAGTTTGCGGCAAGACCGACTTCTTCGTGAAACAACCGATTGCCGAGCTCGATCCCGCGCTCGCGGTCGGCGACGTGGTACCGCTTGGCTGGCAAGTCGAACACGTTCGCGCGCTCGACCCCCTTCTAGAGGCGAACTGATCGCCCCGGCAACACCAACACCAACCCTGCACGTGGAGAACAATATCAATGTTGAAATCCCTGAAATTCACAGCCCTGACCTTAGGCCTGATGGGTGCGGCACACGCGATGGCGGCGGGCCCGGACCTGACCGTGGTGTCCTTTGGCGGGGCGAACAAGGCAGCGCAGGTCAAAGCCTTCTACGCACCGTGGGAAGCGGCGGGCAACGGCAAGATCGTCGCCGGTGAGTACAACGGTGAAATGGCCAAGGTCAAAGCCATGGTCGATACCAAGAGCGTGTCCTGGGACTTGGTGGAAGTGGAATCCCCTGAGCTGTCCCGTGGTTGCGACGAAGACATGTTCGAGCCGCTCGATCCGAAGCTGTTCGGCAAATCCGAAGATTACGTCAAGGGCGCGATCCAGCCGTGCGGCGTGGGTTTCTTCGTGTGGTCCACGGTGCTGGCCTACAACGCCGACAAGCTGAAAACCGCACCGACCAGTTGGGTCGACTTCTGGGACACCAAGCAATTCCCGGGCAAGCGCGGCCTGCGTAAAGGCGCCAAGTACACCCTGGAATTCGCCCTGATGGCCGACGGCGTTGCGCCGAAAGACGTCTATAAAGTGCTGGCCAGCAAAGACGGCCAGGACCGCGCGTTCAAGAAACTCGACGAACTCAAGCCCAGCATCCAGTGGTGGGAAGCCGGCGCACAACCGCCGCAGTACCTCGCATCCGGTGACGTGGTGATGAGCTCGGCCTACAACGGTCGCATCGCCGCCGTGCAAAAAGAAAGCAACCTGAAAGTGGTATGGAACGGCGGCATCTACGACTTTGACGCCTGGGCCATTCCAAAAGGCCTGGACAAGGCCCGTGCCGAAGCGGCGAAGAAATTCATCGCCTTCTCGGTCATGCCGCAGCAGCAGAAGACTTACTCGGAAAACATCGCCTACGGCCCGGCCAACACCCAAGCCGTACCGCTGTTGGCCAAGGACGTGTTGAAAGACATGCCGACCACCCCGGAAAACATCGCCAACCAAGTGCAAATCGACGTCAGCTTCTGGGCGGACAACGGCGAGCAACTGGAACAGCGCTTCAATTCCTGGGCGGCGAAGTAAGCCAGGGGCTCGCCCTCCTGTAGGAGCGAGCCTGTGTGGTGAGGTGTTGGTGAGTGGGCTTTTGTGGTGAGGGGGCAAGCCCCCTCACCACAAGTTCGCTTCCACATTATCGATTGACCAAAGTTTTCCGGAGTACGCCATGGCCACCGCCATTCCCCTGAACGAGGGCACCAGCCCCACCTTGAAGCAGCGCCTCAAGCGCGCCGAGCGGCTCAACCGCTGGAAGGCCCAGGCCTTGATCGCGCCGCTGGTGCTGTTTTTGCTGCTGGTGTTCCTGGTGCCGATCGTGGCGCTGCTCTACAAAAGTGTCGGTAACCCGGAAGTGGTGGGCGGCATGCCGCGCACCGTGACGGCCATCGCCGGTTGGGACGGCCGTGGCCTGCCCGCCGAAGCGGTCTATAAGGCGGCCAGCGAAGACCTCGCCGAAGCCCGCAAAAACCAGACCTTGGGCGACCTGTCCAAGCGCTTGAACATGGAGTTGGCCGGCTATCGCAGCCTGCTGACCAAAACCGCCCGCGCCTTACCGTTCGCCACCGAACCGGCCTCTTATAAAGAAGCGCTGGAAGGTCTCGACGAACGCTGGGGCGACCCGGCCTACTGGCAAGCGGTGCGCCGCAACACCAGCAGCATTACCCCGTATTACTTGCTGGCGTCGGTGGATCATCGCATCGACGACCTCGGCGAAATCGCCCCGGCCACCCCGGACCAGGCGATCTACCTCGACATCTTCGCCCGCACCTTCTGGATGGGCCTGGTCATCACGGTGATCTGCCTGTTCCTGGCCTATCCGCTGGCGTATCTGCTGGCCAACCTGCCCTCGCGGCAAAGCAACCTGTTGATGATCCTCGTGCTGCTGCCGTTCTGGACTTCGATCCTGGTGCGAGTCGCGGCGTGGATTGTGTTGCTGCAATCCGGTGGCCTGATCAACAGCGGCCTGATGGCCATGGGCATCATCGATAAACCGCTGGAACTGGTGTTCAACCGCACCGGGGTCTACATCTCGATGGTGCACATCCTGCTGCCGTTCATGATCTTGCCCATCTACAGCGTGATGAAAGGCATCTCGCCGACCTACATGCGCGCGGCGATTTCCCTTGGTTGCCATCCGTTCGCCAGCTTCTGGCGGGTGTACTTCCCGCAAACCTATGCCGGCGTCGGCGCCGGGTGCCTGTTGGTGTTCATCCTCGCCATCGGCTACTACATCACCCCGGCTTTGCTGGGCAGCCCGAACGATCAAATGGTCAGTTACTTCGTGGCGTTCTACACCAACACCAGCATCAACTGGGGCATGGCCACCGCACTGGGCGGGCTGTTGCTGCTGGCGACCGTGGTGCTCTATCTGATTTACAGCTGGCTGGTGGGCGCCAGTCGCCTGCGCCTGAGCTAAGGGGAGAACGAAATGCTGAGTCCTTATATGTCGCCCATCGAGCGGGTGTGGTTCTACAGCTTGCGGATTCTCTGCGGCTTGATCCTGTTGTTCCTGATTTTGCCAGTGCTGGTGATCATCCCGCTGTCGTTCAACTCGGGGAGTTTCCTGGTGTACCCGTTGCAGGGCTTTTCGCTGCAGTGGTATCACGACTTTTTCGCCTCGGCGGAATGGATGCGGGCGCTGAAGAACAGCATCATCGTCGCCCCCGCGGCCACCGTGCTGGCGATGGTCTTCGGCACGCTGGCGGCGATTGGCCTGACCCGCGGCGATTTCCCCGGCAAGGCGCTGGTGATGGCGCTGGTGATTTCGCCGATGGTGGTGCCGGTGGTGATCATTGGCGTGGCGAGTTATCTGTTCTTCGCTCCATTGGGTTTGGGCAACAGCTTCTTCTCGCTGATCGTGGTGCACGCGGTGTTGGGCGTGCCGTTTGTGATCATCACAGTGTCGGCGACGTTGCAGGGGTTCAACCACAACCTGGTGCGCGCTGCCGCGAGTCTTGGCGCTTCGCCGTTGACTGCGTTTCGGCGGGTGACCTTGCCGCTGATTGCACCGGGGGTGATTTCCGGGGCGTTGTTTGCGTTTGCCACGTCTTTTGATGAGGTGGTGGTGACGCTGTTCCTGGCGGGGCCGGAGCAGGCGACTTTGCCTCGGCAGATGTTCAGTGGGATCCGCGAGAACTTGAGCCCGACGATTGCGGCGGCGGCCACGTTGTTGATTGCGTTTTCGGTGGTGTTGTTGCTGACGCTGGAGTGGTTGCGGGGGCGCAGTGAGAAGTTGAGAACGGCGCAGGTTTGAGGTTTTTGTCGGTGTTGTTTGAGGTATGCATTTCCCCTGTGGGAGCTGGCTTGCCGGCGATGGCGTCCTAACAGGCGACCAGGTTTTTCTGGTGGACATATCCGTTGCTGCGGTAATGGCTGCTTATGGTTTCGCTCTTACAGCGAGTCACCTTTTACAAACGCCTAAAAGGTAACCCAAAACGCTCGCCCCTGACGTCCGGCTCCTCGCCTAGGCTCGGAGTACCTTCGCTCCGGCATTCATCCGGGGGCATCGCCCTCCGGTTGGCTTCGCTGCACCTACATGCGATGAGCATGACTGCGTCATGCGGCGCTGCGCGCCAATCCCCGGATAAACGCCTCCACTCAGCCTCCCGACGGGGCGGGTGGATCAAAAGCAAAAGCGAGGCGAGCTGACACTCGACCTGATGGGGTACGCAATTATTGGGACACCTCCGACCCTTGTGGGAGCTGGCTTGCCAGCGATGACGGCCTGCCAGCCGACCAATCACTGTCAGATGTACCCAATTCAAAATGTGGGAGCGAGCCTGCTCGCGAAGACGTCCACCCATTCAACGATGTTTATTCACCAGCCAATAATCCCGAACTTTCCCACACACCTTTCAGGTCGACGGTCAGACGCGCACACCCTAACCTCTATCTGTCGCTGCCAATTCAGCGACCGGGTTTAGCGACCCGATCAGGTATGGGCACTTATTTTTTAGGAGCCGCACCATGACCGACGACAAACAGAGCCAGCCAAACACCGATGACGTTTCCCCCTATACCTCTCCCGATTCAAAAAAACTCAACGACGCCGCCAACCGAGCCTTGGATCATTACCTGTCGCCACCTGAAAAATCCAAGGCTAAAAGTCGTCCCAGCACCATGTTCATCATCGCCCCCGACGTCGATAACGAATCGCTCCTCGCCCACGCCTGCGAAACGCTGGCGTCTATAAATGTCATGGCGAGCAATCATGCCTTTGATCTGGAGGGCGCGCAGCGCAGTACGGCGTTGGCGATTCAGCAGATGGTGTCGTTGGCGGAGCTGGCGGTAAATCGGGCGCTGGATAACGTTGATCCTCGCGTATAACCCCGTGGCGAGGGCGGAGTCGCCCTCGCTTGATCATTCACCCCCTGAATAGCAGACAACCCCAAATCCCGAGCTACTCTTGTGCCCAGCTCCCATTCCTATAAGAGGCTGCGGACATGGCTATTTCCTCTTTCAAAATTGCACACAAGCTACTGACGGGCGCTGGCGCCATTGAGCAGTTGTCGGCCGAGCTGACGCGGCTGGATGTCGATAACCCGCTGATTGTCACCGACGCGGCGCTGGTCAAGTCGGGGACGGTGGAGTTGGCGCTGGCGCAGTTGGGCGGGCGGTCCTATGAGATTTTCGACCGGGTGTTGCCGGACCCGGAGATCGCCATTGTCGAGGACTGTATGCGTGTTTACCGCGACGGCGGGCATGATGGCTTGATTGGCCTGGGCGGTGGCAGTGCCATCGACATCGCCAAAAGTGTCGCGGCCTATGCCGGTTACCACGGCGCGCTGGAGGATTTGTTCGGCATTGACCAAGTGCCGCGCAAAGGCCCGCCGCTGATTGCTATCCCGACCACCGCTGGCACCGGGTCCGAGGTGACCAATGTGGCGATCCTCTCCGACAAGGTCGCGCAGTTGAAGAAGGGCATTGTCAGTGACTATCTATTGCCGGATGTGGCGCTGGTCAGCCCGCAGATGACCCTGACCTGTCCCAAGAGTGTCACCGCCGCCAGTGGCGTCGATGCGCTGGTGCATGCCATCGAGTCGTACTTGTCGGTGAACGCATCGCCGATCACCGATGCCTTGGCCATCGGCGCGATCAAGTTGATCGCCAAGTCGCTGCCCAAGGCCTACGCCAATCCCGCCAACCTGCAAGCCCGGGAAGACATGGCCACTGCCAGCCTCATGGCGGGCATGGCGTTCGGTAATGCCGGGGTGGGGGCGGTGCATGCGTTGGCGTATCCGCTCGGTGGGCGGTTCAATATTGCTCACGGGGTGAGCAATGCGCTGTTGCTGCCGTTTGTCATGACCTGGAACAAGATGGCCTGCGTCGAGCGCATGCACGATATTGCCGAGGCCTTGGGGGTAAAAACCGCGCATCTGAGCGCAAGCGACGCGGCGGACAAAGCCGTCGAGGCGATGACGGCGATCTGCGCGGCGGTGGAAATTCCCCAGGGCTTGCGCAGTTTCGGGGTGCCGGAGGACGCGCTGCAGTCCATGGCCGTAGAGGCTGCGGGAATCGAGCGTTTGATGCGCAATAATCCGCGCCAGCTCAGTGCGGTGGATATCGAGAAGATCTACCGCGCGGCGTACTAGGGGAGAACCCAATCATCAGGGCACGGTGCGCGCGTCAAAGCATGAGGTATACAATGCGCGCCATCGTGATTCTGCTCAGAAAAGGTGCGTCATGCAGCCCTTCGTCATTGCTCCGTCGATTCTCTCCGCCGACTTCGCCCGCCTGGGTGAGGAAGTGGACAACGTCCTGGCCGCCGGCGCCGACTTTGTCCACTTCGATGTCATGGACAACCATTACGTACCCAACCTGACCATCGGCCCGATGGTCTGCGCCGCGTTGCGCAAGTACGGCGTGACCGCGCCGATCGACGCGCACTTGATGGTCAGCCCGGTGGACCGCATCGTCGGTGACTTCATCGAGGCCGGTGCGACCTACATCACCTTCCACCCGGAAGCCACGCAGCACGTCGACCGTTCCCTGCAACTGATCCGCGAGGGCGGCTGCAAGTCGGGGCTGGTGTTCAACCCGGCCACGCCGCTGGACGTGCTCAAGTACGTGATGGACAAGGTCGACATGGTCCTGCTGATGAGCGTCAACCCTGGCTTCGGCGGGCAGAAATTCATCCCTGGGACCCTCGACAAGTTGCGCGAGGCGCGGGCCTTGATCGATGCGTCGGGGCGTGACATTCGCCTGGAAATCGACGGTGGCGTGAATGTGAACAACATCCGTGAAATCGCTGCGGCGGGTGCCGACACCTTCGTCGCCGGATCGGCGATCTTCAATGCGCCGAACTACCAGGAAGTGATCGAGAAGATGCGCGCCGAACTGGCCCTGGCCCGTTCATGAGTGGTTTTGAGCAGCTGTTTCCGGGGCGTCTGCCACGGCTGGTGATGTTCGACCTGGATGGCACCTTGGTCGATTCGGTCCCGGACCTGGCGGCGGCGGTGGATAACATGCTGCTCAAGCTCGGTCGCCCACCTGCCGGTATCGAGGCGGTGCGCGAGTGGGTCGGCAATGGCGTCCACATGCTGGTGCGCCGGGCCTTGGCCAATCACATTGGCGCCGAAGGGGTCGATGAAGTCGAGGCAGAGCACGCCCTGGAACTGTTCAATGGTTTCTATGAGGGCGGTCATGAGTTGACCATGGTTTATCCCGGCGTGCGCGACACCCTCAAGTGGCTGAACAAGCAAGGCGTGGAAATGGCGCTGATCACCAACAAGCCGGAGCGTTTCGTCGCGCCGCTGCTGGATCAGATGAAAATCGGCCGTTATTTCAAGTGGATCATCGGTGGCGATACGTTGCCGCAGAAGAAACCGGACCCGGCGGCGCTGTTTTTCGTGATGAAGATGGCCAATATCCCGGCCTCGCAGTCGCTGTTTGTCGGCGATTCGCGCAGTGATGTGCTGGCGGCGAAGGCGGCTGGCGTGAAGTGCGTGGCGCTCAGTTACGGTTACAACCACGGCCGGCCGATTGCCGAAGAATCGCCGGCGCTGGTGATCGACGATCTGCGCCAGCTAATTCCCGGTTGCCTGGACCCGGCGGCTGGGATAACGTTGGCCGACGTTCAACCCCCTTCTGGAAACGCCATCGTGGTGGTCACTCGCAAACTCTGGATGAAAGTCATCAAGGCCCTGGCCCGTTGGCGTTGGCGCGCCTGACTTGATCCTGGCCGGTTCCCGGCACGTTTGCATACCTGACTGTTAGCACCTCAACACCACGAGGCACCTCATGATCCGCGAAGAATTCCTGCGTTTGGCCGCTGCCGGCTACAACCGTATCCCGATGGCCTGCGAAACCCTGGCCGACTTCGACACGCCGCTGTCGATCTACCTGAAGCTGGCCGATGAGCCAAACTCCTATTTGCTGGAGTCGGTACAGGGCGGCGAGAAATGGGGCCGTTACTCGATCATCGGTCTGCCGTGCCGCACCGTGCTGCGGGTGCATGACCACCATGTCAGCATCACCGTCGATGGCGTCGAAGTGGAAAGCCACGATGTCGAAGACCCGCTGGACTTCGTCGAGACCTTCAAGGCCCGTTACAACGTGCCGACCATCGCCGGTCTGCCGCGTTTCAACGGTGGCCTGGTGGGTTATTTCGGCTACGACTGCGTGCGTTATGTGGAAAAACGCCTGGGCAAATGCCCGAACCCGGACCCGTTGGGCGTGCCGGATATCCTGTTGATGGTCTCCGACGCGGTGGTGGTGTTCGACAACCTCGCCGGGAAAATGCACGCCATCGTGCTGGCCGATCCGTCCCAAGCCGATGCTTTCGAGCAAGGCCAGGCGCACCTGGAAGAACTGCTGGAAAAACTGCGCCAGCCGATCACCCCGCGCCGAGGCCTGGATTTCAGCAAGCAGGCGGCGACCGATCCGGTGTTCCGCTCCAGTTTCACCCAGGACGACTACGAAAAAGCCGTCGACACCATTAAGGAATACATCCTCGCCGGCGACTGCATGCAGGTGGTGCCGTCGCAACGGATGTCGATCGACTTCAAAGCGGCGCCAATCGATCTGTACCGGGCGCTGCGTTGCTTCAATCCGACGCCTTATATGTACTTCTTCAACTTCGGTGACTTCCACGTCGTCGGCAGCTCGCCGGAAGTGCTGGTGCGGGTCGAAGACAACCTGATCACCGTGCGCCCGATTGCCGGCACCCGGCCCCGTGGCGCTAACGAAGAAGCCGACCTGGCGCTGGAAAAGGACCTGCTGTCGGACGGCAAGGAAATTGCCGAGCACTTGATGCTGATCGACCTGGGCCGCAACGACACCGGTCGCGTATCGGAAGTCGGCTCGGTAAAGCTCACCGAGAAAATGGTCATCGAGCGTTACTCCAACGTGATGCACATCGTGTCCAACGTCACCGGGCAATTGAAGGCTGGGTTGACCGCGATGGATGCGCTGCGGGCGATTCTGCCGGCGGGCACTTTGTCCGGCGCGCCGAAGATTCGCGCGATGGAAATCATCGACGAACTGGAGCCGGTCAAGCGTGGCGTCTACGGCGGGGCGGTGGGCTACTTTGCCTGGAACGGCAACATGGACACCGCCATCGCGATTCGCACCGCGGTGATCAAGGACGGTGAACTGCACGTGCAGGCCGGTGGCGGCATCGTCGCCGACTCGGTGCCGGCGCTGGAGTGGGAAGAAACCCTGAACAAACGCCGGGCGATGTTCCGTGCGGTGGCGCTGGCCGAGCAAACGCCTGAGGGCTGAGCTCACCAAAGGCTCGGGCCTTTTGTGGTGAGGGGGCAAGCCCCTCACCACATGATCAAAATCGCTGATTCTTAGAAATCCAGCACCACGCCGACATTGATGCCCTGTTGGGTGTAGTCATCATCCTTACGGAAGGTGTACCCGCCGCGCAGCGCCAGCTCAGGGGTCAGTTTGTGGCTGACCCCCAGGCTGACCCGGTTCAGATGGCTTTGCGGGGTATAGCCTTCCAGTTTGAAACCGTTGTCGGGCAAGGTATTGAGGGCGATGTTGACCTTCTGGGTGTCGTCTTCGTACTCACGTTCGTGAGCGTATTCGCCGAACACTTGGGTTTGCGGGGTGATCTGGTACTTGCCCTGTAAGCCCACGCCCAGGCGCCGGGAGATGCGCGTCTGGTCGTCATAGGTCAGCGCGGTGGCGCGATTGCTGTTTTCCGAATAACCGTCAACTTCCACCCGCGCATAATCGGCGCTGACGAACGGCGACAGGTGCCAGTCGTTGCCCGGCTGGGCGATGTCATACCCCAGCCGCGTGCTGAAGGCCCAAAGATTGCCGTCGGTGTCGCCTTTTTCCGCGCCTTCGCTGACGCCCAGGTCGAATTTGCGCTTGAGGTTGTCGTAGTCCAGTTTGCCGCCGGTCAATGCGGCATCGGCCCACCAGCGATTTTGCTGGAACTGGGCAAACGCCGTGGCCAGGTAGCTGTTGAGTTTGTAGTCCGAGTCGTTGTGGCCTGCTTCCAGGTTCTGCCGGTAGAAACCCGCCGCGACGCCGACGCGCCAGGCGTCATTAAGCCGATAGCTGCCGCCGATGTTCAGGTTGTAACCGCTGCCGTCGCCACTGGCGGCGCTGTCCTGGGTGTCGTAGTCGATGTGCTGGCCGCCGCCGGCGACGATGGCGCGCCATTGCCCGACCGCTTGCCAGTTCTCCCAATCCGCTTGCCATTGGCTGCGCAGTTCATCTTGATGCGCGCGTAATGTGGCGTGGGCCATTTCCGGCAGCAGCGTCAGTTCCCAGGGCGCGGCGAGCAGGGAATAGGCGTAGTCGGCGATCAGACGTTGCCCGGCCTGGGTCGGGTGCACGCCATCGTTGTAAATCAGTTTGCTCGGGTCCGGCGTCAGGCCGCCAATGCCATAAACCGGGTTGGCGGTGCAGCCGTCGCCGCTGAAGCAAGTGGCGGTGAGGTTCTGATCGGCGGCCAGGCCGAAGCGCGCCGGATCGGCAAAGACCTCGTTCAACAGCACTGGGATGTTCAGCGGGATGACACTGGCGTTGACCGTACGCAGTTGCGTCACCAACTCCTGGTTAAAGGTGCTGCTCAGTTGGCTGGTAAACGCCTGCAACGGTGTGCCGTTGATGGCCGGGGTCAAACCGATGTCGGGCAGCAGCCAGACCATGATGTAACGGGCGCCGGCACCTTGCAGGGCCTGCACGCTGTCCACCAGGCGATCGGCGCCAGCCACGGCCTGGGCCGGGCTGAGGATGCGACCTTGAAGGAAATCGTTACCGCCGCCGGACAGGTAATACAGCGCATTCGGATCGGCACGGAAGCCGTTCGCCGGCAGGTAACCTGCGCGGCTACGGCTGGCCACGGTGGAAGTGCCGGTGATGGAGTCAAGAATCTGGTCAGTACGGTAGCCGCCCACAGCCCAGTTATTGCCGTCCGGCTGCCCCTGGCTGGCGCGTACCGGCGAAGTCGAGCCGGCGAGCTGGTCGGGACTGAAGCCCAGTTGCCCGCCGAGCAATTGCGTAGCGTTGAGGTTTCTCACCTCGCCGCTGCCATCAAGGTAGGTCGGGCCGATGCGGTTGGTGTAACGCTGGGTTGAACCGGCGGGGCCGCCCGGGTCGGCAAACTGTCCGGCATCGTTGAGGCTGTCGCCGAAGACGATGAAGTTCGAGTAAGGGGTGGGGGCGGCGATTGCCTGGGCACAGGCCATCGAGAGAAGACATCCAGCCAGCGGTACAAGCAGCGTCTGTTTGATCATGAGCAAGTCCGTTTATTTATTGTTTTAGGAAGCGAAACGACAGTACCAAAAACTCCCGGCCCTTTGCCATCGGTCGCCAAGCCAGCGATTCCGTGGCATTCGCCATATTGCACGCTCTGCCCAGCTAAGTTACTGTGCCGAGACGTATGAATGAGACCTTCCCCGTGTTGATCGCCAGCAAACTCTTGGATCAAGTCATCAAGGCACACGCCCGTTGGCGTTGGCGCGCCTGAATATTCTCTGCCGGCCCGGCCGGACCTGTACCGCTTTGCCTTCTTTACCCGTTTGAAATGCCGCTTTGCTGGCGCAACCCCAGCGCCTGAACGTGCACGATTCTGCGGGTCAATCATTCGAAGGCGCTTTTCAAAGTCAGTGTATTCAAGAGGTTTCTAACGCCATGTTGCTGATGATCGATAACTACGACTCCTTTACCTACAACGTTGTGCAATACCTTGGTGAGCTGGGCTCCCAGGTCAAAGTCGTGCGCAACGATGAACTCACCATTGCCGAGATCGAAACCCTCAACCCTGAGCGCATCGTCGTATCCCCCGGCCCGTGCACCCCGACCGAAGCCGGCATTTCCATCGAAGTCATCAACCACTTCGCCGGCAAACTGCCCATTCTCGGCGTCTGCCTCGGCCATCAGGCCATCGGCCAGGCCTTTGGCGGCGACGTGGTGCGCGCCCGCCAAGTGATGCACGGTAAGACTAGCCCGGTATTCCACGAGAACAAGGGTGTATTTGCCGGCCTGAATCTCCCGCTGACCGTCACCCGTTATCACTCCCTGATCGTCAAGCGCGAAACCCTGCCCGATTGCCTGGAACTGACCGCCTGGACTCAGCTGGAAGACGGTTCCGTCGACGAGATCATGGGCCTGCGCCACAAGACCTTGAACATCGAAGGGGTGCAGTTCCACCCTGAATCGATTCTCACCGAACAGGGCCACGAGCTGTTCGCCAACTTCCTCAAACAAACCGGCGGCACGCGCTAAGGACTTCCCATGAACATCAAGACAGCCCTCAGCCGTATCGTCGAGCACCTCGACCTCAGCACCGAAGAAATGCGCGATGTGATGCGCGAGATCATGACCGGCCAATGCACCGACGCGCAGATCGGCGCGTTCATGATGGCCATGCGCATGAAGAGCGAAAGCATCGACGAGATCGTCGGTGCGGTCTCGGTCATGCGCGAACTGGCGGACAAGGTCGAACTCAAGACCCTCGACGGCGTGGTCGATGTGGTCGGCACCGGCGGCGACGGCGCCAACATCTTCAACGTCTCCACCGCGTCGGCCTTCGTCGTGGCAGCGGCCGGTTGCACCGTGGCCAAGCACGGTAACCGTGCGGTCTCAGGCAAAAGCGGCAGCGCCGATTTGCTGGAAGCGGCGGGCATCTACCTGAACCTGACGTCGGTTCAGGTCGCGCGTTGCATTGATAACGTCGGCATCGGTTTCATGTTTGCCCAGACTCACCACAGCGCCATGAAGCACGCCGCCGGCCCGCGCCGCGAGCTGGGCTTGCGCACCTTGTTCAACATGCTCGGCCCGCTTACGAATCCGGCCGGCGTGAAACATCAAGTGGTGGGTGTGTTCAATCCGGCGCTTTGCCGGCCATTGGCCGAAGTCTTGCAGCGTCTGGGCAGCCAGCATGTGTTGGTCGTGCACTCCAAGGACGGCCTGGATGAGTTCAGTCTCGCGGCGCCGACCTTTGTCGCCGAGTTGAAAGACGGGCAGATCACTGAGTATTGGGTCGAGCCGGAAGACCTGGGCATGAAAAGCCAGAGCCTGCACGGCCTCTCGGTGGACAGCCCGGCGGCGTCCCTGGAACTGATTCGCGATGCCTTGGGCAAGCGCAAGACTGAACACGGGCAGAAAGCCGCCGAGATGATTGTGCTCAATGCCGGCGCTGCGCTGTACGCCGCCGACCATGCCAGCAGCTTGAAAGAGGGCGTGGCCCTCGCGCATGACGCCCTGCACACGGGGCTCGCTCGGGAGAAGCTCGAGGAGTTGGGTGCATTTACCGCGGTATTCAAAGTGGAGAATGAGGGATGAGTGTACCGACGGTTCTGGAGAAGATTCTGGCGCGCAAGGTCGAGGAAGTCGCCGAGCGTCGCGCTCGGGTGAGCCTGACCGAGCTGGAAGCCCTGGCCAAGACGGCCGATGCCCCCCGTGGCTTTGCCCAGGCGTTGTTGGCCCAGGCGAAGAAGAAACAACCGGCGGTGATCGCTGAAATCAAGAAAGCCTCGCCGAGCAAAGGCGTGATTCGCGAGCACTTCGTGCCTGCCGACATTGCCAAGAGCTACGAGAAGGGCGGCGCCACCTGTTTGTCAGTGCTGACCGATGTCGATTATTTCCAGGGCGCCGACGCTTACCTGCAGCAGGCACGCGCTGCCTGCAAGCTGCCAGTGATCCGCAAGGACTTCATGATCGATCCGTACCAGATCGTTGAAGCCCGGGCCCTGGGTGCCGACTGCGTGCTGCTGATCGTGTCGGCGCTGGACGACGGCAAAATGGCCGAACTGGCCGCCGTGGCTAAAGGCGTCGGCCTCGATGTGCTGGTGGAAGTCCATGACGGCCACGAGCTGGAGCGGGCCTTGAAAACCCTCGACACACCGTTGGTCGGCGTGAACAACCGCAACCTGCACACCTTCGAAGTCAGCCTGGAAACCACCCTCGACCTGTTGCCGCGTATCCCCCGTGATCGCCTGGTGATCACCGAGAGCGGCATCCTCAATCGCGCCGACGTCGAGTTGATGGAAATCAGCGACGTTTATTCCTTCCTGGTGGGCGAAGCCTTCATGCGCGCCGAAAGCCCGGGCACCGAATTGCAGCGCTTGTTCTTCCCCGAGCGTGGCACTGCGGTCAGTGGTTCTACACTGGACTGATCGTCCTTAGACCGAGTCGACGCCATTCGCGAGCAGGCTCGCTCCCATAGATTTCACTGAAATCCGGTGTGAGAGCGAGCCTGCTCGCGAAGTCGGCATCAGACGCTGCGGAGTAGTCATGACTTTACTAACGTCCCTGACCATCGACGCCGGCCTGCAAGCCGAACAGGATTTGCTCGCCAGCGTTTGCGCCGGTGACGCTGAGTTCGGCCTGCTGTTCTGGCAACCTTCCGATCAGGCCCTGGTCATGCCGCGCCGCTTGAACCGCTTGCCGCTATTCGAATCCGCCTGCGAAGTTTCCGCCGCCGCTGGCTGGCCTGTCTTGCTACGGGAAACCGGCGGTGAGCCGGTCCCGCAATCCGCCACCACCGTCAACATCGCCCTGGTTTACGCCCCGCCGCGCAGCGAGGGTGACTTGAACCGTATCGAAACCGGCTACCGCCGACTCTGCGATCCGATCTGCCAACTGCTCGATGAACTCGGTGGCGTGGCATCGCTTGGGGAAGTGGAGGGCGCGTTTTGTGATGGCCGCTTCAACGTCAATCTCGACGGCCGAAAAATGGTCGGTACCGCCCAGCGCTGGCGCCAGAGCCAGGGCGGACAACGTCCGGTGGGTCTGGTGCACGGGGCGATGCTGCTGGATGACGAGCGAGAGTCGATGGTGGCGGCGGTCAATCGTTTCAACGAAGCCTGCGGTCTGGAGCAGCGAGTACAGGCGCAAAGCCACATTGCCTTGCATGAAAAATACGCCGCCCCGGATGCCTTGAAGCGCCTCGACGAGCTCTACCGCCAATTGCTGGCGGACATGCTCGCGGCTTAGCGGGTACCGAAGACCACCATGGTCTTGCCTTTGACATTCACCAAATTGCGTTCTTCCAGATCCTTGAGCACCCGGCCGACCATTTCCCGGGAGCAGCCGACAATCCGGCCGATTTCCTGACGGGTGACTTTGATCTGCATGCCATCCGGGTGGGTCATCGCATCCGGCTGTTTGCACAACTCCAGCAAGCAGCGGGCGACACGACCGGTGACGTCGAAGAACGCCAGGTCGCCGACCTTGCGGGTGGTGTTGCGCAGGCGTTGTGCGATTTGTCCGCTGAGCACGTACAAAATGTCCGGGTCTTGCTGGGACAATTCGCGGAACTTCGCGTAGCTGATTTCCGCAACCTCGCATTCAACCTTGGCCCGAACCCAGGCACTGCGCGCCTGTTCCTGGCCGGCCTGCTCGAACAGCCCCAGTTCGCCGAAAAAATCCCCGCCATTGAGGTAGGCGATGATCATTTCACGACCGTCGTCATCCTCGATCAGGATGGTGACCGAACCTTTAATAATGAAGAACAGCGACTCTGAACGGTCGCCAGCACACAGAATGTTGCTCTTGGCCTGAAAGCGACGGCGTTGACAATGCATCAACAGCTTGTCGAGATTCTTGATCTTGAGTGTGGGAGTAATAGCAACCATGGTTGTATCCCGAAAAGACTGCACGGTGTGATTTGGTTTTTTTAGGCGTCGCGGAGGACAGTCGCTCTACAGCTGGTTTAGCGCCAGCGAATTGGCGCCAGCTTATCAGACACTTCCGCGAAGTTTCGAGAATTTACCTACGCCAATGGTGTTGCATTCCTTCATGGCGGCTTCGCTGTCATCCCGAAACCCTGTGCTAAGCTGGCGACCCTTTTTTAACAGTGGAGTCTTGGCGATGAAGGCACGCATCCAATGGGCTGGCGAAGCCATGTTCCTCGGCGAATCCGGTAGCGGTCACGTGGTGGTGATGGACGGCCCGCCTGATGCCGGCGGTCGGAACCTGGGCGTTCGGCCGATGGAAATGCTCCTGCTGGGTGTCGGTGGATGCAGCAACTTCGACGTGGTCAGCATCCTCAAGAAGTCCCGCCAGGCGGTCGAGAGCTGCGAAGCCTTTCTCGAAGCCGAGCGTGCGACTGAAGACCCGAAAGTCTTCACCAAGATTCACATGCACTTCGTGGTCAAGGGCCGGGCGTTGAAAGAAGCCCAGGTCAAGCGTGCCATCGAGCTGTCGGCCGAGAAGTATTGCTCGGCGTCGATCATGCTCGGCGCGGCCGGTGTCGAGATCACGCACGACTACGAAATCATCGAACTCGGTTGAATCGACATTCAACTATCATAAAAGCAGTGCAGACTCTGGCGATCAACGCCCGACGTCTGCATAATGCGCCACTTTTTTCAGGGTAGTGGCCCGTCAGCCGACCGGCCGCCCACCCGAACAGACAACCAAAATCGCCATCGCGAAGAGGTGTTAACCGTCCTACGCAGGTGCGTCGTTCGCATTTGACGGGCATGCTTGATCACGCGGCCGGGCCGCAATACATAGAGAGTTTTTAACGGTGAAAAGCAAACTCAAGCTCCACGGGTTCAATAACCTGACAAAGACCTTGAGCTTCAACATCTATGACATCTGCTACGCGGAAACCCCGCAAGACCAGCAGGCCTACGTCGAGTACATCAACCAGATGTACGACGCCGAACGCCTCACGCAGATCCTCACGGAAGTTGTCGATATCATTGGTGCCAACATCCTGAACATCGCCCGTCAGGATTACGACCCCCAAGGCGCCAGTGTGACCATCCTGATCTCGGAAGAGCCGGTGACGCCCACCGAGAGCCAGATCGAAGAGTCCCCGGGCCCGTTGCCCGAAATCATTTTGGCCCACCTCGACAAGAGCCACATCACGGTGCACACCTACCCGGAAATCCACCCGGTGGACGGTATTGCGACCTTCCGTGTGGATATCGACGTGTCGACGTGCGGGGTGATTTCACCGCTTAAAGCCCTCAACTTCCTGATTCACCAGTTCGAGTCGGACATCGTCACCGTCGATTACCGCGTCCGTGGTTTTACGCGCGACGTCGAAGGCAAAAAGCACTTCATTGACCACGAGATCAACTCGATCCAGAACTACTTGTCCGAAGACACCCGCGACGGTTACCAGATGACCGACGTCAACGTGTACCAGGAGAACATGTTCCACACCAAGATGCTGCTCAAGAACTTCGAACTGGATAACTACCTGTTCGGCGACGCGACCAGCAACCTGTCCCCTGAGCAGCGTGACCAGGTGACGGACCGTGTGAAGCACGAAATGCTGGAAATCTTCTACGCGCGCAACATGCCGACGTAAGAGACGAAAAAAAAGACCCGCAGCGATGCGGGTCTTTTTTTGCCTGGGTTTTGTGCAAACCCAAGTTGCCACCGTGGGAGCGAGCCTGCTCGCGAAACATCCTTTCATGGGGCACGGCAATCAGATTCGATAAGTGCTCTTGGTCATCACCTTGGCCAACAGACTCATCCCGAACTTCACCGGTGCCGGAAAGCGGAAGCCACCGGCGTCCAGCGCACTTTCCGCGTGGTGTTCTTCGTCAATGCGCATCTGTTCGAGAATTGCCCGGGACTTTTCGTCTTCCGCCGGCAGTTGCTCGAGGTGTTCATTCAAGTGCTTGCACACTTGATGCTCGGTCGCGGCGACGAAGCCGAGGCTGACCTTATCGCTGATCAACCCGGCGACCGCGCCGATGCCGAACGACATGCCGTAGAACAGCGGGTTGAGAATACTGGTGTGACTGCCCAGTTGCTTGATGCGTTGTTCGCACCAGACCAAATGGTCGATTTCCTCTTCGGCCGCATGTTCCATGGCGGCGCGCACTTGCGGCAGCTTGGCGGTCAAGGCCTGGCCCTGGTACAGCGCCTGCGCGCAAACTTCGCCGGTATGGTTGATGCGCATCAGGCCCGCCACATGACGGGTGTCTTCGTCGCTCATCTTGGCGTCGGGCTGCACAATGGCCGGGGACGGACGGTACGGCTGGCCACTGGATGGCAGCAAGGTGCGCATCGCGGCATCGGCTTGCAGCAGAAGACGGTCAATCGGCGAGTAGTGACGTTGGGTAGTCATGCTGACCTCCGGGAAGAAACTCGGCGGCCAGTTTAACCCAATCGGCCGGGGAAGGTTTGCGCTGGGTCATGGGCGAGCGGGCAGGGCCCACTCCCACAAGGTTGACTGCAATCAGCCCGGCGGCCAGGTCATCTGGCGTTTGCCGAGTACGTGCATATGAATGTGGTAGACCGTCTGTCCACCTTGTTCATTGCAGTTCATCACCACGCGAAAGCCTTCTTCGCAGCCCAATTCGAGGGCCAGGCGCTGGGCGGTGAACAGAATATGTCCGGCCAGTGCCTTGTCGTCTTCGGTGAGATCGTTGAGGGTGCGCACCGGTTTTTTCGGAATGACCAGGAAATGCACCGGGGCCTGTGGGGCGATATCGTGGAACGCCAGAACCTGGTCGTCCTCGTAGATGATCTTCGCCGGGATTTCCCGGTTGATGATCTTGGTGAACAGAGTATCCACAGCTGTTTCTCCGTTGGTTTGGCCGGGCTGAGTGTACTGAAGGGGTCCTTCGGCGCCCAGCCTTTTGCTTGCAGGAATGATCAGCGCGGGCAGTAGGCTTTGTTGACCATGCCGGTGAGTGTGCGTGTCAGCCAGCGCGTACTCAGCCGTGGCAGCAAGGCCCTCCAGCGATTGCGCCGTCCAGGAATGATGATCGCGCGGTTCTTCTCCAGGGCGCGCACGGTATAGAGCGCGACTTCCTCGGGACTCATCAGCAACGTGCTGTTGGCCAGTTTGCTGTCGTCCAGTTTCGCCGTGCGAAAGAACGCCGTGCGCGTCGGGCCGGGGCAGAGCACCGACACCTTGACCGCGCACTTCTTCAACTCGACCCGCAAGCCTTCGGAGAAGTGCAGCACATAGGCCTTGCTCGCGTAGTAGGTGCTCATCCAGGGCCCCGGGTGAAAAGCCGCCACCGAGGCCACGTTGAGGATTTGCCCGCCGCCCTGCAACGCCATGCTGTTGCCGATCGCGTGGCACAGGCGAGTGAGCGCCAGGATGTTCACCTCGATCAGGTCCTGCTCGGTCATCCAGTCCTGGGCCAGGAACGGTCCGCAGGTGCCCATGCCGGCACAGTTGACCAGCAGATCGATCTGGCGGTCACCTTCTTCAAGCTCCAGCAAAAAGCCGGAAAGCCGCAGCGGTTCGCCCAGGTCACAGGCACGGAACAGCACTTCCACGCCGAAGCGCTGAGTCAGTTCGATCGCAATACTTTCCAGCTGATCACGTTGTCGGGCCACCAGAATCAGGCTGCGGCCGCGCCGGGCCAGCGCTTCGGCCATGGCCAGGCCGATGCCGCTGGAAGCGCCAGTGATCAGAGCGTAACGGGTCATGCAGTTCTCCATCGCAACGGCTGTCCGCCTGTGGACAGAGACGTCCAGGCAGCCAGCGCGTTTATTCTTTCTCGTAGTCTACAGCGGGCGGGGGCGACTCGGCTTCTACGTCGTCAGTGGCGGCCGCATCGGCGGGCTCAGTGCTTTCGTAAACACTGGCCGAACTGCTTTCGTATTCTTCCTGAATTGCTGTCAAACCGCCGGTGATGCCGCTGATGAACACCACTGCAATCAGCACCAGCCACAGCGAGGCAATGACTTTCACGGCGGTGCTGTTGGGCGGTTGTGGCGGACCGTAGCGATTAGCGCCGGTGTTGCCAGGCATCACCATCAGCACGAACGGGAAGAGCCCGCCGATGAAGGGCACCAGGTTCAACAGCCATAGCCAGCCCGACCAGCCGAGGTCATGCAGGCGTTGCACGCTGATGGTGATGTTGATGTAGAGGTACGCGAGGCCGGCAATCAGCGTCAGCGCCATGGCCAGGAACGTCATGTCCTCGCTGAACATCGCAATCAATAACACCCCTGCCACCACGCCGATGACAGCGAGTGCAACCATCGACCAGGCCAGGTAGCGCAACCGGCCAATGCGCCCCTGCACGCCGAAGAACTTGAGTTCGGAGTACTCGGTCACGGCTTCGCCAACCGGTGAGCGGGGCGGACTGTAGGGCGACTCGTCACCCAAGGTCAGCGAGGCGTTGACCGGCGAGGCAGCTGGGGGTGGCGTTTGTGGTGTCGAGGCGGCTGGCAGTTCGGCTTCTATCCGCGCATCGATGCCCGTGCGCAGCAACTCTTGCAGGTACATCTGGGCATCGGCCTGCGTCAGGTCGCGTTTCAAGGCCACGGGTTTGCCACTGAACAAGCGCTCGATGGCGGCCACGTCGGTCTTGAACAAATCGGCCAGGTTGAGCTTGGCGGTGGTGAGGTCGACCCCGGGCAGCAGGGCACCGTCGAACACGATCTTGAAACGGCTGTCGCTCATACCGGGCTTCCTTGTCTCGTTGATTCAAAAGGGATGGCGGTGAAACACCGGCCGGTCAGCGCGGCCAGCGCTGGGGCAGTTGCGCCGCGTGTTCCAGTGCCTTGCGATATTCGGCATCCAGGCGCGCCACCAGTTCATCGACACTGGGTAAATCGTCGATTTCACCCACGCCTTGGCCGGCGGACCACACGGTTTTCCAGGCTTTGGCTTCGTCGTTGATTGGTTTGAGCTTCGAACCGAAGTCGACTTCGCCTTTGCCCTGCAACGCCGCCATGTCAAAACCGGCGTTTTCCAGGCTTTGGCGCATGAAGCTTGCCGGTACCCCGGACACCGCTGGAGTATGGACGATGTCGGCGGCCCTGGATGTCAGCAGCATCTGCTTGTAGGCGTCAGGCGCATGACTTTCAGTGGTGCCGATAAATCGCGTACCGAAGTAGGCCAAATCCGCGCCGAGCAACTGCGCGGCAAGAATTTCGTGGCCATGGTTCAAGCAACCGGCCAGCAGTAGGGTCTTGTCGAAGAACTGGCGAATTTCGGCAATCAGCGAAAACGGGCTCCAGGTCCCGGCATGGCCACCGGCGCCGGCGGCCACTGCGATCAAGCCATCGACGCCGGCCTCAGCAGCTTTCTCGGCGTGACGGCGGGTGGTCACGTCATGGAACACCAGGCCGCCGTAGCTGTGCACTGCATCGACCAGCTCCTTCACCGCGCCCAGGCTGGTGATCACGATGGGCACTTTGTGCTCGATGCAGATCTCGAGGTCGGCTTGCAGGCGTGGATTGCTGTTGTGAACGATCAGGTTCACTGCGTAAGGCGCGGGATTGTCCAGTGTCGCCAGCCCGGCTTCGATTTCTTCCAGCCAGGCCTTGAAGCCGCTGCTCTCCCGTTGGTTCAACGCCGGGAAGCTGCCGACCACGCCGTTGCGACAGCAAGCGAGGACCAATTGAGGGTTGGAAATCAGGAACATCGGCGCGGCCACCACGGGCAAACGCAGACGTTGTTCGAGCAGAGCGGGCAGCGACATTGGAGGTACCCCGAAGAAAGCGGCTGATAAAGGTTAAAACGGCCGGACGATGACCAGAATTACGATAGCCAGCAATATCAGAACCGGCACTTCATTGAACCAGCGATAAAAGACATGGCTGCGGGTGTTTTCGCCACGGGCAAAACGCTTCACCTGCGCACCGCACATGTGGTGGTAGCCGATCAGGATCACTACCAGCGTCAGTTTGGCGTGCATCCAGCCGCCCTGGCCGAAATAGGCGCTTGGGTTGAGGCTGATCAGCCAGCCGCCGAAGATCAGGGTGGCGATCATCGCGGGCCCCATGATCCCGCGGTACAGCTTGCGCTCCATGACACTGAAGCGCTCCTTGCTGATCGCGTCTTCACTTTGCGCGTGGTAGACGAACAGGCGCGGCAAGTAAAACAGCCCGGCAAACCAGCAGACGATGCTGACGATGTGAAACGCTTTGAGCCACAGATAGAGCATTTTTAGTTATTCCCAGGTTCACGGTAGCCCGGATAGTAGAGGCTTGAGCCTCCGGTCGTCACCTTGCCGGTTGTCGCAGGGCGTGACGGGCCCTATTATCGACGGCTTTCCAGTGGGTTCGTTGAGGGCAGGTTTATGGTCAAGGTCGGTATCGTCGGCGGCACGGGTTACACCGGTGTGGAACTGCTGCGTCTGTTGGCACAGCATCCGCAGGCAGAAGTGGTGGTCATCACTTCCCGATCCGAGGCTGGCCTGGCCGTGGCCGATATGTACCCGAACCTGCGAGGCCACTACGACGGCCTGGCGTTCAGCGTTCCGGACATCAAGACCCTGGGTGCTTGCGACGTGGTGTTCTTTGCCACCCCGCACGGCGTGGCCCATGCCTTGGCGGGCGAGTTGCTGGCGGCCGGCACCAAGGTCATCGACCTGTCCGCGGACTTCCGTCTGCAAGATGCGGACGAGTGGGCCAAGTGGTACGGCCAGCCGCACGGCGCGCCGCAATTGCTCGAAGAAGCGGTGTACGGCTTGCCGGAGGTCAATCGCGAGCAGATCAAGCAAGCGCGCCTGATCGCCGTGCCGGGTTGCTATCCAACCGCCACGCAACTGGGTTTCCTGCCGTTGCTTGAGGCGGGGCTGGCGGACACCACGCGTTTGATCGCTGACTGCAAGTCGGGTGTCAGCGGGGCCGGGCGCGGTGCCTCCGTGGGCTCGCTGTATTCCGAAACGTCTGAGAGCCTGAAGGCCTACGCCGTCAAAGGGCACCGTCATCTGCCGGAAATCCGCCAAGGGCTGCGTCGCGCCGCCGGCAAAGACGTCGGGCTGACCTTCGTGCCGCACCTGACCCCGATGATTCGTGGCATTCATTCCACGCTCTACGCCACCGTCGTTGACCGTTCCGTGGATCTGCAGGCGCTGTTCGAGAAGCGCTATGCCAATGAACCGTTCGTCGATGTGATGCCAGCGGGCAGTCACCCGGAAACCCGTAGCGTGCGCGGTGCCAACGTTTGCCGTATCGCCGTGCATCGTCCGCAGGATGGTGACCTTGTGGTGGTGCTGTCGGTCATCGATAACCTGGTCAAAGGGGCGTCGGGGCAGGCGGTGCAGAACCTGAACATCCTGTTTGGCCTGGATGAGCGCCTGGGTCTGTCCCACGCCGGTATGCTGCCATAAGGGCAGCGACAAGCTTTAAGTTGTAAGCCGCAAGCTTGAGGCTCACCGCTTGAAACTTGCCGCTGCTGCTCTAATAGTTGACCGATTTTGTAGGAGAAGCGGATAATGCGCGTCATCACGCATTATGGCGGCGTAACGCCGGGAGATAGTTAGCATGAGCGTCGAATCCTTCACCCCCACGGCTTTGCAATTCACTCACGGTGCTGCGTACAAGGTGAAGAGCCTGGTCGATGAAGAGGGGAATGATCGCTTGAAGCTGCGCGTATTCGTTACGGGCGGCGGTTGTTCTGGGATTAAGTACGGCTTCACCTTCGATGAAGACGTGGCCGATGACGACACCATCGTCGAGCGCGAAGGCGTGAGCCTGGTGGTCGACCCAATGAGTTTCCAGTACTTGGCGGGTGCCGAGGTGGATTATCAGGAAGGTCTGGAAGGTTCGCGCTTCGTCATCAAGAACCCGAACGCCACCACCACCTGTGGTTGCGGGTCGTCGTTCTCGATCTGATTGCCGTTACGGTTATACAAAAACGCCGCAGAGCCTCACGGGTCTGCGGCGTTTTGCTGTACGGGGTTCAGGAGGGGTAGATGGCGCCGAGAACACGCAGCCCGCGAGCGCCGGTGACGCTTGGGCGATTGGCCGCGATGCCTTCCAGGCAGCAATGGGCCAACCATGCGAAGGCCATGGCCTCGACCCAGTCCGGGTCTACACCGTAGGTGGCGGTGCTGCTGACCTTGGCATCCGGTAGCAAGTCAGCCAAACGCTTCATCAGCGTTCCGTTGTGCGCGCCGCCGCCACAGACCAGCAACTCTGTGGTGCCGGTCTGTGCCGCTTGCAGCGATTCAACAATCGTCAGCGCCGTGAGTTCCAGAAGCGTCGCTTGCACGTCCTCTGCTGCGAACTTCGGTAAGTGTGTCAGGTGCTTCGCCAGCCAGGGCAGGTTGAACACTTCGCGACCAGTACTTTTCGGGCCTTGGGTGAGGAAGAATGGATCGCTCAGTAACTCGTTTAGCAGTGCAGGCTGAGCGCGGCCACTGGCGGCCCATTGCCCGTTGCGATCGAAGTTGTCGCCACGCTGTTGTTGAATCCAGGCATCCAGCAGCACATTGCCCGGGCCGCAATCAAAACCGGCGACGGGTTTGCCCGTCTCGATCAGGCTGAGGTTGCTGAACCCGCCGACATTCAATACCGCACGATTGCCAGGTTGTTTTTCGAACAGCGCTTCGTGAAACGCCGGCACCAACGGCGCACCCTGGCCGCCAGCGGCCACGTCGCGGCTGCGGAAGTCACTGACGACGGTGATGCCGGTCAGCTCGGTCAGCAAGGCCGGGTTGCCGATCTGCACGGTGAACCCACGGGCCGGTTCGTGGCGGATGGTCTGGCCGTGGCTGCCAATCGCGCGAATATCCGCAGGCTTTAGGCGCTGCTGTTCAAGCAGGGTGTGAATGCCCTGCGCAGCCAGATTGACCCAGTGCTGTTGGGCGATGGCGGAACGGGCAATTTCATCCGGGCCGCTGGCGCACAAACCCAGGAGTTCGGCGCGCAGGGATTCAGGCATGGGAATGTAGTGGGTGGCGACCAACCTGATCGCCGAGGTCTGCTCGATCAGCGCAATGTCCAGTCCATCGAGGCTGGTTCCGGACATCACCCCTATATAGAGCGCCATGGCTCAGCGCTTGCTCGAAGCCAACATGGTGGCTTTTTCTTGATCCATGCGGGCCATCAGCGGTTGGCTTTGCGCGAGGAAGCGCGCGCGTTCGGCCTTGGCGATCGGATCAGCCATTGGCAGCTTCTGGCCGAGCGGGTCGACGTGTACGCCGTTGACCTGGAACTCGTAGTGCAAGTGCGGACCGGTGGACAGGCCAGTGGTGCCGATGTAACCGATGACCTGGCCCTGTTTCACAGTACCGCCGGTTTGGACACCTTTGGCGAAACCTTGCATGTGGCCGTAGAGCGTGCGGTAGGTGTTGCCGTGCTGGATGATCACGGTGTTGCCGTAGCCACCACGGCGGCCAGCCAACAAGACCTTGCCGTCGCCCGCTGCCTTGATAGGCGTACCCCGGGGTGCGGCGTAATCGACGCCTTTGTGCGCGCGGATCTTGTTCAGGATCGGGTGCTTGCGGCCCATGGAGAACTTGGAGCTGATGCGGGCAAAGTCGACCGGGGTACGAATGAAGGCCTTACGCATACTGTTGCCGTCAGCCGTGTAATAGCTGCTATTGCCTTGCTTGTCGGTGTAACGCACAGCAGTGTAGGTCTTGCCGCGGTTGGTGAAGCGCGCGGAAAGGATCGGGCCGCTGCCGACAGCTTTGCCATTAACCACTTTCTGCTCGTAGATCACATCGAACTCATCACCCTGGCGGATATCCTGGGCGAAATCGACGTCGTAGCCAAACACGCTGGCCATGTCCATGGTCAGGCTGTGGGACAAGCCAGCGCGGGCGGCGGACTGCGAAAGCGAACTGTTGATCACGCCGTGAACATAGGCGGAACGGACAGTCGGCTTGGTGGTAATGCGGTTGAAGGCGTAGCCCTTGTCATTCTTGGTCAGGGTGATGCTTTCGAGGTCGCTGACCTTGCTGTGCAAGTTGGTCAGTTGGCCATCGGGGGTCAATTCGAATTCGAGCTTCTGGCCGTGCTTGAGCTGGCTGAACTGCTTGGCTTGCTTGTCGCTGGCCAGGACCTCGTGGACTGAGGTGGCGGGCAGACCGACTTTCGCGAACAGGGTCGACAGCGTGTCGCCTTTGGAGACGATCACTTCTCTGTGGCCCGGCGCTTTCTTTTCTTCAGCGACGGCTGCGACGGCCGGGGCTGGTGTCTTTTCTGGGAGGGTTTCAGCGGTTTCCTGAGTGTCTTCGGCGCCGTTATCGATTTGTGCGAACGGCGAAGCAACGGGTTCATTTGTGGCTTGAGCGGCGTCAGCAGCGTCTTGATCTTGTGTCAGTTGATCGGCAGGACTTTCCAGTTCAAGACTCAAGGTTGTCTTTTTGGCTTCAACGTCACTGGAAGGGAATACCAGGAGTGCCAGGCTGAGAAGGGCGGCGATACCACTTGCAGCGAGCAGGTGGGTCTTCGGGTAAAGCGGTGGCGCTTTAGACGGTTCAGTGGTCATAGGTAATTTTGACTTTGAAAAGATGAATTGGAAAAGATGAATGACATGATGAAGATGAAATAACTGTATAAAATATAACCAAATCATATCTGAAGCAAGCCTACGGACGCAGTGTCTGTGGATTGGTGTCCGTGCGCCGGGCAAAACTTGTATTTGGTGCGCGATCTTGTATGGTTGGTTCCCTTTGAATCTGAGCCTTGCGGGTCTGTTATGAAGTCGGTTGAAGAGCAGCTAGCGCTGATCAAACGTGGTGCGGAAGAACTGTTGGTCGAGTCCGAGCTGATCGAGAAGCTCAAGCGCGGCCAGCCGCTGCGTATTAAGGCCGGCTTCGATCCGACGGCTCCGGATTTGCACCTGGGGCATACCGTGCTTATTAATAAGCTGCGCCAGTTCCAGGAGCTGGGGCATCAGGTGATTTTCCTTATAGGTGATTTCACCGGGATGATCGGCGATCCAAGTGGCAAGAGCGCCACTCGTCCTCCGCTGACTCGTGAGCAAGTGCTGGAGAATGCCGAGACCTACAAGACGCAGGTGTTCAAGATCCTCGATCCCGCCAAGACCGAAGTGGCGTTTAACTCCACTTGGATGGATCAGATGGGGCCCGCGGACTTCATTCGCCTGACTTCGCAATACACCGTGGCGCGGATGCTCGAGCGCGACGATTTCGACAAGCGTTACACCACCAATCAGCCGATCGCCATCCATGAGTTCCTGTATCCGCTGGTTCAGGGGTATGACTCGGTTGCATTGCGTGCGGATGTCGAGCTCGGTGGGACCGATCAGAAGTTCAATTTGCTGATGGGGCGTGAACTGCAGCGCGGCTATGGTCAAGAAGCCCAGTGCATCCTGACCATGCCGTTGCTCGAGGGTCTGGATGGCGTGAAGAAGATGTCCAAGTCGTTGGGCAACTACGTCGGCATCCAGGAAGCGCCGGGTGTGATGTACAGCAAGCTGGTGTCTATTCCTGATGTGCTGATGTGGCGCTACTTCGAGTTGCTCAGCTTCCGCTCGATGGACGAGATCAATGCGTTCCGTGCGGATGTCGAGGCGGGCGCTAATCCGCGTGATATCAAGATCAAGCTGGCTGAAGAAATCGTCGCGCGTTTCCATGGCGAGGAAGCGGCAGCCAATGCTCATCGTGCGGCGGGCAACCGTATGAAGGATGGCGAGTTGCCGGATGATCTGCCGGAGGTGGAGTTGTCTGCCGCTGAGGATATGCCCATCGCTGCCGTGCTTAACAAAGCAGGGCTGGTGAAGAACTCTGCGGTTGCTCGCGATCTGCTGGGTTCCGGTGGTGTGCGTATTGATGGTGAGGTGGTTGATCGCACCTTTATATATAAGCTAGGCGCGACTCACGTTTGCCAGGCCGGGAAGAAGGCATTTGCGCGTATTACGCTCAAAGTGGAATAAAGTGAAGATTGGGGGTTGACGGCAAAATCTGGACGTCTATAATTCGCCCCACTTCCGGCGCAGTCGAAACGGAAAACTCCTTGGTAAACAACGAGTTGCGCAGTTTTCGACAGCGAGTTGCTTCGGGTCATCGAAGCTTGGAAGAAGTTGAAAGAGTGGGTTTGTTTGGCTCTTTTAACGGTTCGATCTTCTCGGTCGAAAGCGGTGAAAAAGAGGTGTTGACAGCAGCGACTAACGCTGTAGAATTCGCCTCCCGCTAACGAGA
>Ga0247742_10000368_pt1 | contig 38254 bp, 51 predicted proteins | sample UWRJL208509C2_FD_180944 | JGI IMG/M metagenome (GOLD analysis project Ga0247742, IMG submission 180944) | Plant litter microbial communities from Arlington Agricultural Research Station in Wisconsin, United States - UWRJ-L208-509C-2 | ecosystem: Environmental > Terrestrial > Plant litter >...
CGAGGTGGTCCAGGAATTTACGATATTATCCTCGGTCAACGGATGGTTATAACGATCCCAGCCCGGAAGTTCCGAGACTTTCAAGTCCTTCAACGCCAGGACCACTTCGATAACGTTGGAAAACAGGGTGCAATCGAAAGTATAATTCCCCTTTTTATCCCTGGTTACTTTGGTCAGCTGAAACAATCCGTTGAACACCAAATTACCATCCTTGTAATACCTGGCCGGCGTTCGGATCGTAGGGTCGAAAGTGAATCCGGCCAGCGACGTATTATCGATCGTCGATAAACTCAACGCATACGCAGAATAGAAAAATTGGAGGTTTCGCCGTGTCCCCTTCAATGTGATATTTTTGGAATAATTGCGTTTCCTGGATTGCGGTTCCTTCGCGTCCGCAATGGAATAATTCAACGGGAACGCTTTTACGCCGTCCAGGTCGATTTCCTGGTCGTTCACGTACAGTTTGTCCACCCTCATATCGTTTGAGATTTGCGGCCGTTTGGCAGTTCGCCGGTGACGGTCAAATTAAACAGTTCCTCGAATCGATCCTGTCCGGGCGCCCACGAAGTATTCCGCGGCAAAATGTGACGGTTCCCAACCCGATCACCTTCGTAGATGGCGAACACCAATACAGATTCCAGCAATGAAAAGCAAAGCCAGTTAAACGTTTTCACGTCCATGTAATCGGTTGTTACCTCGAATCCGTCGTCCATATCCTTCACGTAGTCGTACGTACCGGCCAGGCCAGCATCGAACACATAGAGTACCGGACCGAATGACGTATCCCACCCGCCCAACTGCTGGCCGTATGATTGCTGAGTAATATTTGTCGAAACGTTGTAATTGTGATAGAAACAATATTGATCGTAACCGCCCAATTTATTCAACCACCACAAGCCGCGGCCGTAATAGCATTCCTGTTTATTCAGGTTTACGCGGCGCAACTCCGAAAGCGGGAAACTTCCGACCGTCGTTACGAGTTGATACGTATAGTAATCGCATTCCTCGAAATTGGCATCTGTAAAAAAACCCTCATCCACCAGCTGCGTAGGGGAAAGGTTCACCAGGACGTTGACCAGGGCCGGGATGGGGACAAACGTATCCGTAATGTCGGTCCCGTCAGAACGCCAAAGCATAATATACACCAGGCAGTCGGTGTTATCTCCAATCCAGGCCAGGAAAAAAGGATCTGCCAGGCGAATTTCCATTGGCAAATCGACCGGTAGGTGTGTTAGGAATGTCCACGGCAAACCATCGCTGTAGAACTTCGCGTATTCGTAGTCGTCCATACATGCTTTCCACGCTGTGATTTCGTCCGACATCGTGCCGGGTGTGATTGTGGCCGGCGGCGTGCCATACCTTTCGAACACTTCGATTTTGATCGGCTTGTAATTCTTGTTATCCTGGATCATATTTACCAGGTCCGGGACGAACGATTCACATTCGCGCAATGCGATGGACATCGCGTCGAATTTACCGTATCCGCCGGAAAAGTTGTTCCGCTCCGGATAAACTTCGTGTGCCGAATCCAGGATTCCATTTACGTACACTTTGACAACGAATGAAAAGTTCGGCTGCAGGTACTCATCGGACCGGAATTTCCACACGATCGGGTTGTCGCTTGGTGTGTAATCCCTGGGGGTTTGCTCTATTGTTATTGCCACGGTTCAACTATTTGAATGGTTATTGCTCTTTTAAACAGGGCCTCGATTGGCTCCCGAATTTGTGCGATCAACGTATCGTTTACGACGTCGATAAAGAATGGCCGCGGGGCCTTTCCGTTTTTGATTATGTTTGTGATAATGGCGTACTGGAATTGTTCGTACGTGCTGAATTGTGCCGGCAACTGAATTCCACGGTTTCGAATCCACTGGCCTATTTCCTCCTTAAAAGATAATCCGGATCCGGGCGTCGATCCCCAGGCAGGGGCGCCGTGGTTTTGAACGGTCCCGTTTACGCCGTAGTTTACAAACTTCCAATAAAAATCCATTTCCAGGCCGATCGATACCGTTGTCCCTTCTTTGGTTACGTCCGTCGGTTCCATCGACTGTTTGAGATTGGACGATGCGTTAATGTCGTATTCGTCCATTTTCGCCGCCAGCTGTTCGATAACGGTTTGGATTGTTTGCTGCAGCAACGTAGCCAACGGGCTGGCCGGGTTCCCTTCGAGTACTTCGCGGGACGTGCCTAAATTCAATTGCTGTAAGATTGCCGCTTCGTCGATCATTTCCTCGGTGTTTTGCCTTTACTGTTAGTGGCTTTTTTCTTGTTGAGGTGTAACAGGAATTTCGCCCGGTGGTTAAACGCCCAAATGTTCAGCTGGGTAACTTCTTTCCAGGACATGCGGTAATGTTGCGACATTAGGTCGATTGTTTCCTCCCACGTGAAAAGAGGCTTTTTAACTTTTGTATTAGGTTTGTCGCCCGTTGGCTTGCTTTGTTTCTTTCCGTTGATAGCCTCATCGATCGTTCGTATTTGCTCAAAAAAAAAGCGCAACAATCAAGGAACGTTTTTAACGGGAAATGCTTATCGAACGTATCCCACCGGTCCCGCAACGGGTTTATAATATTTCCGTTCTCGTCGTCCAGGCCGTAAATTTCACCTGCAGGATAGTAGAACATTGCCGCCGTTCTTACCGGGTCCTCGTTTATATCGCAGGAATCCCAATCGATATGCCAGGCTGCAGCCTCTTTGTTTGGATCAATCAGTCGCCATTCCTTACCCGCCATTTGTATGGATTTGGGCGGCCTGGATAACCTGGTCGCGCCTTCATGTATTTTTGTGATGTGTTCGCAAATGTGCAGAATCGATTTTGGGTCCACCCTGGTAATAATGAAGTTCGCCGGCACGCCCGAAAATTCGGCCAGGAATTCGCCATACATACGCAGCGTCGGTTTTGAAAAGTCGTAAGCCGGATTTTTCAATGGGATGAAATGTCGGACCCGCAGGTCCTCCGTTTTCATTTTAACAATCCCGTCCAGGATTGCCAGGTATTTTTTGTCGCCGTCTGTAATCATTCCTTTGGCATTAATAGTTCGATAATTGCACTTTCACGGAATAGCTGCTGGCAGTCGTCCAACATTCCGGCGGTGTTTATGGTAATCCATCGGTCCAACTTTTCGTCGTCGTTGTATCCTTCGATTGTAATGTGGCCGTTCGGGTCCTCAAACACAAGGCGACGCGGTGGCATCGTTGGGCCTTCCGGATTCCTGGATACAATTATAAGCCTGTAAAGCCTGGAATCCATTCGCGCGGTGTCTGCAGGTGAAATTACTGGACCCAATGGCAGCGGTTCGGGTTGCCCCGATTCACTGACGATAAAGAATAACGGGCGCGATTCAGGTTTGCGGCTGCATGGACCAACGGAAACGATTTCGCAGCCCAACTTCATGTCGCCGGCTGGGTTGCATTCATCGTAATGAATCTCGATTTTAATCGAATCGATGTAATCCTGGATTCGTTTCTCCATTTGTCGAATGGTGGATCCGTTCGCCTGGACCACTCCGAATTCCTGAATTGTGAAAATCTCAACATCCATCCAAACGGCGATTATGTGGTAATCCTTTTTAAGTGGCGCCAACTGCAGGTCGTGGAATTTATCGTATTCGACCGGGCTATCCAGGTGGCCCAATGGGATGTACATTAGCAACAATGGTTTTCTAATCTTTTTGCTCATATCTCAACTTATAAATTTGGTTTGCGATCTCGATTTGCCTGGTTTCCTTCCGGGATTCCGTGGCGTGTATGCTGGTGGAAACATCGATCGGTAATTGTTTCAACCATCCGTATTCGTGCTTTACGATCGTGATGTCCTTTCCCTGCAGCGCCGCTTCCAGGGAGAAAATAAGGTCCGACATTTTGAGATCCGGCGACGCGTACAAATCGACCGGTTTAAAATACCTGGTGTCGAAAGCGGTTACACCGGTTCCGGCTACGTCCAGCGGACCTTCGTAGTACGATTCGTGTAGGCAGCTGATTGATTTGTGGCCGTAGTAATACGAGACGTCCAGGGACTTCAATTTACGGCCGTGGTGGGTTATGATCGTTTTGTGCTTTTCGATCGCCTTAACGGTCCGGTCCACATAGTTGGACGGGTACAATATGTCGTCGTCACAAGTGAAGTAATAACAATCGCCAATCCCTTCGATGTCCAAAAGGTCCAGGGCGTAGAACTTTCCGTTATCCTTTCGGTCCGGTAATATCTCGTTGTCATAAATGAAAATGTGATCGACTTGGTTACGCAGGGAATCGATGGTTCGCTGCAGGGACGATTCACGACCGGCAAACGTGGCGATACAGGCAACCTTTGGTAACGGACGGTTGATTGTAACCAGCGGGTTCGTTTTTCGCTCGTGTGGGTGCATGACGCTTTCATGCTGGCCGTGGTACACCAGGGAAAATTCAGGCGTAAGCATCGGCACGCCCAACGCTCTAAACTTGGTTGTAAGCTGGTGGCCTACGCCGCTGGACTTCGATTCCGTATTGAACCAGGATTCCGGAACCGGTTCGATTGTGATCCTTTCCAGGGTGGCGCGGTTGGTGATCATTCCGCAATCAGTGAACCCCAGGTTTAACCACTTGTTGGATTCTGAATCGTAGATCGTTTCGCCAGGATACGACCCCCAACAATGTTTCCGGCCATCGTTTGCCAGGTTCGCCACGAATGGCCGTCCCTCGAAATCCTTTGAAATAGTGCGGATAATGTGCGCGTCGAAGTTTGTAAAGTCGTCCGGTATGATAACGAAATCGTCGTGATCAGATGCCAGGCAGAATTCAAAGGCCCGTTTCATACGCTGCCAAAAGTTGCGTTTACCGAACGATTCCTGGTCGCCGATCGTGTGCAGCGTTGACCAGGGGAATTTCCTTTCCAGTTCCTGGACCGCTCGTTGCTGCATGGCTTCACGCCCTGGACTGCAGAACATGACAAAGCCGAATTTCTTTTGGTCCTTTCCAGTTCCTGGACCGCTCGTTGGTAGGTCGATCATACTACAGGTTTTTTATTGTGGTCGATGTCGCTTTGGGTAGCGTTGTTGTGCAGCACCATTGGCGGGCTGCAGATGTACGCAGACGCGTAAGGTAGGAACCGGGAATACACAACGTCTACTTTCCAGGGGGAAAATGCGTTCATCTGCATACGGTTTAAAATCGTTTGCGCGAATTCCGGCGTAATGATATAGGCGAATGTACCGTAAACCTCATGTACTTTATCCAACCCCAGGAAAGTAGATTCGAATTTGATACGTGGATTCCCGCCCAAATACACGATGTCCCAATCCTTTGGAAAATCTGCAGACAAGTAATTCAGCGCCTGTTCAAAGTCGCCAGGGATAATACAATCGTCCTCAAAAACCAAACCGTTGTCGTTCGATTCGACGATCATTCTAAGGACGCGCATGTGCGAATCAAAGCACCCGAAATGGCCGCGCATCCTTTTACTCGGTTCCAAAGGGAAAACCACCTGGCCGTCGGTAGCTTCTACCAGCGTGTAGGGAATTGAAAGATTGAGCGCCGCCAACCGGTCGGGCCTTCTTTTTAAGTTGATAACGTATGTTTTCATGTTGCTATTTTTTACGCGGCGCAAAGTACTGGCCGCTGAATTTGCCAAATGTAAGGAAGAAATAACGAATTGCATCGATAGCGTGATTCCAGGCGCCAATCGGTACGTTCAGTTTTTCCCCTGTCTTTTTGTCCGTGGCCCAAAGGTACGAACGGAATTCCTTTATCAAATTGGTGGACCGCTCGGTTACGTAGAAAAACGCGTCCTGCATTTTCTGAATACCGAAATCGATAGAATCGGCGCCTTTATCCGCGCCCTGGATACGCAACCCCAGGTCCTTCAATTCCTGTATGGACTTTGGTTCCGCGCTGTCTGCATAAATGAAAACGGAGTTACGCACGTCTTTGGCTTTGGCCCGGTCCGCAATCTTTGGATTCGTTAGGCCCGTTTCGTAGATCAATTCGTCCAGGTAGTATTTGCCGTCGTACTGGTAAACGGCCACCAATGCCGTGGGGTCGTTGGTGAATCCAAAGTCCATTCCGTAACCCAGGAGTTTGGCCCCTTCCGGTAGTTCCTTGCATTGTTTCCAGTTCTCGAATACAACGCCCTGCAGGGAACCGATTTCCCCCAGCCCGTACACTTTCCACCAGTTGGCCCAATACGTATTTTTGATATTGTCCGAGTGCTGCAGTTCGCCTTTTGCCGTGCCTGGTTTCAACTCCGGATTATGGAAAGCCTTTTCCCTTTTTATCAGCAAATCTTCCAGCGTCTCTTTGCTTAATCCCTCGTTGTCCAGGTAGGTAAGCAAAAGGAATTCCGCGTTCTTTTGCGGCAGGATTTCCGTATGTGCGTAGAACTCGTTATCCGGGTTGAAATCCCCGTACGTTTCCTTTGACCGGATCATTAACGCATCGGCGATAAGGAACGGTACGTGGTTCATTTCGTTCAGGAAAAGAATGTCCCGCTTACCGGCGGCCTTTGCCTTACCGATCGTATCGAAGGCCATGAACTGAATAACGGATCCGTTGGCGAATCGGTATTCCATTGGATTGCCTACGTACCGGCGTTCCTCCCACCGGTTGGTATCTTCCATTATTTCCCGAAAGATACGCAGCGCACCATTTCGAACCGCCGGGATCGTTTCGGCCACGATGGTAATAACCAGTTTCTTTTTGAGGGCGCGGTCGATAAGGATCGGGATAACGGCGTACGTTTTACCTGCAGACGTTCCGCCCTGGATGATGCGGATACGCGCACGCATCGAAAGAATTTTATTTACCGCCGTCGTCCGTTTGAACATGGAAACAAAAGTAAACAAAAAAACCCGCTGATTTCTCAACGGGTTTCCTGTCTGTCTTAATGGGTCCTTTGTTCCTGGCGCGTCCGCTGTGACAATACACCCAATCATTTAGACATCGGCGGGGGATGTACGATTCGAACGTACGAACCAGGTTTCCCCGGTTGTCGGATTAGCGGTCCGATGGTTTCAACCTCTCACCCAATCCCCCATTTCGTCCCGATCGATCCACGCATGGACGGCCAACAAACAACAAAACGATAAGGCTTTGCAATCGGGACGGGACAAAGGTATAAAATAAATCTTATACGCGTGGTGAATCTCGATTCGGTCCGCCTGGTTTTGGTCCAGCCACTTCAACCGGTGCGATCACAACGTCGCCAACGATGCGGATTCGTCCCTCGTCGAACCATTCCGCGGCCTGGATTTTCCCGTCCTTGTCAACCTTTGGCGATAACGCGTACTGCGTGCATCCTGTGAGGTATTCGGCCTTACCGATCAGCACCCCTTCGAATCCTGTAATGATGTCCTGGCCCGTGGCCCCTAACTGTAATTTGCTCATGGTGTTAAAATTTAAAAGTGTGAAGGTAATTATTTTATGTAGTCCCTCGATTGCTTTGGAACTTGCATTGTCCGGGGTTTTGCGTTGCCCTCCTGTATTTCGATCTCGTCGTGCGGCCAGGCAGCGCAACTATACGTCGTCGTTTTGACCGGTGCAACGTAACCGTGTGCATCCTTGACATATTCGATTTGGACCGTTGTTGTTATTGGAATGCCTGGGGAATATTTGCCGCAACCGTCGGTCGGTCCCAAATCTGCCAGTTGCCCGCAGCATCCAAACCGGTGTATAAATTCGCTATTCATGGCAGCAAATCTTCCGGGTCCATCGTATCGCCTTCATTCGGCCACACCTCTACAAACTTCCATCCGTCCGGGGTTTCTCGCATAACGCCTATTTTGGTTATGCTGCCTTCGGGCAAAGAAGCGCCTACGAAATCCGGGTGGCAGGGTAACATCATATCGCAGGTAAACGACGATTGGATGCCGGACCCTGGGAACTGGTCGCCTGGCTTCCATGCTGCAGGTGGACCAGCTGGCAAAGTATCCACCAGGGCTTTACGGAATTCGGCCACGGCCTCGTCGATCGTGATCGCGCCGGTTTCAAATGCCAGGTTCAACGTTTCCACGTCGAGGTCCTGGTCCTCTTTTCGGTCGTAGTAAAGGAAATCCGTACACAGGTCGGATATGTTATCCAGGACCAGTTTTTTTAATTCGTCGTTTGTGTTCATGCTTTTTTCGTTTTGTGGATGGATAAATATTTCCAGTATTCGCGTTCGACGGCGGCGTGGCCCTGGTTGGGTATAAATATAACCACGTCAAGAGGTAAACCAGTGTTGGCACGAACGAACGTACAAATTACCGGATTCGACCCTGGCATGGTAAGTAGTAGAATCGTTCCTGGATTCATGCCTAAGAAATCGTAAAGCTGCAGCGGCGGCGTTGGTCCGTGTACGGTGATCACTGGAAACATTTTCCGGAACCAGGACGATCGTTTGGCCCGTAGGTGTTTGTGGTGGTCCTCGTAATCCGCCACAAGGTGCAATTGTTCCGGGTCGGTCGGAAGGTTTACGGACCAGGGAATCGACTTTCCGCCGCTGGTTCCGTTCACCGTTGATTTGTAAATTACGTCCTGTTTCATGTTGTTGGTTTATAATGTTCCCATCCGATCACTACGCCGGCCAGGACCTCTTTTCGAAAATGATATGTTACGATATGCCTGGACAAATCCGACGTGGAATTGCTTTTGGCTGGTATCAGTCCCAGGAACGGCGTTTCGACCATTACGTGGACATGTACGAAGGGGAAAGGATATTCCGATACAGGCGGTAACAATTCGCGTGCATGGTGCAATCCCTCATCGTACACAATACAAAGTTTTTCAAATGATTTCATTCTAACAAATTTTGGTCGGTGACGTCCTCGAAATCGTCGTACGTGATGTCCGGGAACAACGGCACGTCTTTGGATCCGGTTTCCACCTCGTGTTTTTTGGTCAGTCCTAGCAAGCTGGACGCAATGTTCCCGTTCGCAACTCCCGATAATGCAGCCGTCATAACCTCCCCGTCTATTATGGTCCGAATGCGCGTAATGACGTCCGCATATTTGCCGTATCGGTCGTCCTTGTTGGTCCTGTAGTCGTCGAGGCGTTGTATTTTGTCCTCTCTCGCTAGGTAACTTTCAAAGCCTAACCAACTTACAAAACGGGCTTGTTTGCGCGTTACCTTCTTTGCATCCTTTCCGACCCAATCGTCGGATTCGTACGGCTTCGATTGAACCCACAATTCGTAAGCGACAAAGAGGTCCCACAGTTCAGAAGGCGACGAAATGTATTTCTTTTTACCCATTTTTCAATCCTATTGTTTGGAGGTTCCCGTTTACCATTTCGTAATATGTTTCCAGGCTTCGTTTTACCTGGTCGTGTGTTCGGTCCTGCATGTATTGAGCGTGGTCGCTCCACATCCAAAAATCGAAGTGGACGCCGTTCGCTTTGAAAGTGAAAGGCCGAAAATAAGAATAGGCCCCACCGTGAGGGTTGGGGCCGACGTCCTGCAATACGAGGTCCGTTATTTTGATTTTTGCCATGTGGGAAAGATACGAAAAGGGGAACGATTACCGTTCCCCTGGATTAATAATTAATTGTAGATTACCCAACCGATAATACTAGCGTCCTGCCAATGGCCTTCTATCATAAAGTTGCCGTTGTTTCGGTTTAATACGTGAACCTCCTGGCCGCCGTTGTATCCGATTTGATTTTGCGGTGTCAGTATGATAATACTGTTTTCGGTTGCCAGCGGCTCGATAACTGTAGCGTGGCCGTTTACCAGTGTAACGGTTCCTTTTGCCGCGGGGCATATTGAACACTCGATCGGTTGAACCGGTTGTGGGTTCTCCTTTTTGCAGCTGGCGAACAATGCGCCGCCGGCCAGCATTAAAATGTATGTTGTTTTTCTCATGGACCAAATATAACAACAACGACGCGAAATATTTCGCGTCGTTGTGATGAATGGTATAAATCGAATGTTAAACGGTTTGAATCGATAGGATGAGCGCGACCAACTGGTCCTTACCTTTTGGAATCTTTACCTTTGGGTTGATGTCTTTGGCGATCTTCGAAAGGGCCGGGAACTTCATTTCCTGCAGTTCGGCTTCGGTGAATGTCGCCTTTGGTTCGCTGGCCGCTGTTTTGGCGATGTCCATTCCGAAAACGACCGCTGGCGGGTTTGGCCCGTCGTTCGTCAATGTTATGCCGGTCACTTCGCCGTCGGTAATCTCGAATCGTTTTTCCGTGGATGGCTCTTTGGTTTCTTCCGGTTCCAGGATGTTGCAAACCAAGTATCCTTTTTCGTTCTTAACAAAATCGGCTTTTTGCTCGTCGGCCATAACTGACAAGTTCACCAACATAGTGGTTTCCGTCTCGTATAATTCGAACGTCATGTTATTGGCAGACAGTGGCGGCATAGCGTCGAAGGCTTCGAACACGGCGTCGATTTCCTCCTGGGTTGCGTCATGGTTGATCACAACGCCGATACGCGTAGAATTGTGAAGCTGGTCCGGGTTGGTCCATTGTCCCAGGAAAACGGCCGGCGTATCTACCGGTGTCATATCTTTGATGGTGTGCTGCATTGGCGGGATGTGTATAACCTTCGCCGCTTTTACAGGGACCACCGGTTCGGGGTTCTCGTGGAAAAGGATATAATTTCGCACGGAGTTGGCCGCGTTGTTTACGCAGCTGCTACACCCCTGGTCGAATGTATCCTTTTTTCCGGTGCTGTGTAGAATCACCGCTGGGTAAATTACTGCCAGCTGCAGGATTTGTTTTGTTGTGAAATCCAATTCCCTGGATAACAATTTTTCGCGAAGGGCTTCCAAACATTTGGATTCTTCGGGGGTGAAATCAAATTTACTCATGTGTATGATTTTGGGATAAAATTTACTTGCGATCGATCAGCACGCCGAAAAGGAAAACGGCCGGCGGCGCCAACCAAATATCCAGGATCGAGACGCCGAAAATAAAAAAGGCGATGGCGGTTCCGGAAACGGAAAACCACCAGGATACGCAGGGGAAACAATCGAGGGCCTTTACGTATTCCGATTGGGTCCACTTTTCGGATTGGGGATTGCCGCCGCGTTTGATGAACAACCAACGCAGCGCGTGTTTGATCCTGGATGAAATGTTGAATTCCTGGTGGACCAGGTACGCAGCGAAGGCGCTACAGATTATTACTTTCAATAGATTCATAACGGGTTTTTATTTGGTGTTTGACGAAATTACAGATTTTCAGAATTGTACGTTTGTTGACGCCGGTAGCTTGTGCCAGGTGAATGGCGGATGTGTTGAACTTACATTCCTTGTAAACCTGGACCTCCATTCCGTAGCCTTCATTATCCAACTGCTGGAAAATGTTGTACAGCAAAAAAATGTCATAGTTCGGGAATTCCGTTTCCTCGTCAGGTAAGGCAGGAAAGGACCCCGATTCGCGGATTCTGTGTTGCTTATTGAACTTACTATCCGCGTTCTTGAATTCCCTGGACATAACCGTGTAAAAATATGTTTCGGGGAATTCGATTTCCTTTCCTGCCAATTCTAAATACACGTGGTGGAACAAATCGGGGCCTAATTCGCCAGCGATTGAATTCGCGTATTTGTACAGTTTTTGAATATTCACTTACGAAAAGTTATCGTTTTCGCACAAAACTAACGTAAATTATTACAGAAACCGTTATTTTTCGTCCTGCAGCTTGTTTTTGAAATTCGCCAACCTTTCCTTATCGTACGCCTTCAATGCCTTTCGCTGGCTCCTGGTCAACGGGATGAACTTTATTAAGTTGTTTGGCGTCACTTCCAGCGTGTTGTTACTTGGAAGTAGTACAAGCGTCTTTTGTGCGCCGGGCGTATCGAAGTCCCAAATAATGCACTGGACGCCACGTTCCGCATGGATCCGGATAAACTCGTCGTATTGCGGGTAAACGCCTGGTGCGATCGTTGGCATTTCATCGGCCAGCTGTTTGGCAACTTCGGGAATGGTCCCGGTGTATTCCTTGTTGAACTTCTTTACAGATTCAGCGGCGGCGCTGGCTGCGATCGCCAGGTCGTTCACTGGACCAGGTTCGAAAGCCGATCCAGTACCACAAACAAGAGGCGGAGGCGCTGGTGTGAAATCTGCGTTACACTCGGACATCCCGCGTTTTATTTCTTCGCCTGGGTTTACTTTATTTTCGTGGTTCATCGTCGTCGTTTTTATCTGTGAAAATATCGATTAAAGTAAAGAGGAAATACACGCCGCCGCCGAACACCAGCCAGGACCAACGATCCCACCAGGTTTTTGATTCGGTTACATATTTCGCGTATGGAACCTTAACGGTCCGCTCGACGATCTTTAGGACCGTATCGGTTTCCGCCGTAAGGAATATCGAATCCCTGGTATAGTACACCTGGACCCGTACGTTATCTTTCTGCAGGTACACGGTGTCCCGCAATCGTTCCAGGGTCGTAACGGTATCGATCCTGGTTCCTGGAATCAATACCGTATCCCGGATGTGGACCTGCAGCGTATCATTTTGCCGGTTGAATAATTCCGGGTGTCGCCGCTGGAATCCCTGCAGGCGTTTGGTTGGTGTGCAGCCAAAAATACCAACGACCATTCCGGTAAGGAATAGCGTAATCAAAATGTAAACAATCAATTTTTTCATGCTGTAAGAATAAGGCCCGGACAATGCCGGGCCTGGTAAATACTATCTTTCAATTACGGTAGTGTGCTGCACTAGGACCCTTACCTCCTGTTCGATACGCTCGTCGAACGCTTTGTCCACAAGTTCGGCGCAATCCATCGATTCCAGTTCACAAAACAAATCCCGGCCGTTTGTCCCCAGGACGATCATTACCTCAATCGATTGTTTCGGTTCTCCCTTCAACAATGGGATTTGAATAATGAATGATTTGGGTAGTGACGATTCGACGGTCCGTTGGAAATTATCGATTTGGTTTCCGCCGTCGTCCGCTGCCTTTTGAGCGTCCGCCGTTATCTTCGATGTTGCGTTGCGAAGGTGTGAAATTATTTGGGAATGTGCTTCCACGGTTGGAAAGATGGAACGCATAAGGCGGAATTGTTTCGCCAGTGATTCCGGTTTGTACTGGTGGCCGGTGTTAATTTTCAGCTTTTCAAGTTCCGGGGAAAGTTCCAGTTTACCTTTGATCGTAATAGCTTCGTTGGTTTTGCGCTCGTTGATATGCAACTCGATTGTTCCCTCGGAACGGTTGACCAGGCAATGCGATTGCATTGGGTTGTAAGGTAGTCCGTTCAACTCATCGGCCGCGGCCGGTTCGGTTGCGAAAATTGGCAGCGATGCTTTGGCCGCCTGGATCATTTTCTCCCTTTCTTCCGGCGTAAGTTTACCGACGGGATAACAATTTGGGATCGGTCCCTCCGATTCATACGGGTAAATCGTGGCCCAGGATTTACGTTGTACCAGGAATTCCCGCGGCGCGTTGATGGTTCCGGAAATGCTGACCGCCTTATCGTCCGGGGCGTACTTCACATCGCCGTTTAATACTGTGATCGTTTGCCCGTTGGCGTTCTCGATCGCTTTGTTGATGTCTAATTTTTGATCCATTATATTGCTTCGTTGTGGTCGTCGTTATCATTTTCGACCTTGTTTAAATACTTGATTGCTGTTTGGCGTTCTGCCTTGGTAAGCGTGCGAATGTTGATACAAACACATTCCCCGTCGAATTCGTACATTACGCCGGCCTCCTGGTCGTCCAGGCTGTAAACGACGCCCTGGCGTTTCTCGGACTTGAAACGGATGGACTGCAGCAATTCTTTTGCCTGCGTGTCCAGGTCCTTCATTTCCTTTTTGAATTCGGCCATAATTTCTTTCTTCCTTTCGGCCAGGTCGAACAGTTTAATAGAGACGTCGGAATGTTCCGTTTTGCGTTCAGCCAGTTCCTCATCGCTCAACGGCTTGGTGTACTTGGTGTCCTCGACTTTGTACGCGATTCCCTGCATGTTGTCGTCCCGTTCCTTTGGGGGAAGTGATGCGATTTGCAGGGAATACGTTTCGCCAACGTCGAACCTGAATTGCTTTTTTGTGTGTGACATAATAAAAATTTGATAAATGAACCGGCGAACCATCCCCGCCGGCGTAGGGATTTTATTTCCTTTCCTTTGGATCGAACCCAACGTACAGGGTTCCTTTTAGGTTGAACATGTCGTGTTCGGTCCATTCCTCCCACGTAACGAAGTTTTCCACCTGGCGTAAGATGTTGCGCCGGGCGTCCAGTTTGGGCGTTCTGTTGGCTGCCTGGCTGCGATAATCTTCGCGGGTCCATCGCTGGTGAACCTGCAGCATTTCGATTTCCATTTGGGTTTCCTTGTATCGGATGTGTTGCACGGTTTCCGGATCAAAGCAAATTCCCGTATAGAATTTGTGAACCTTCACGCCCAACAACCAGGCGATGATTTTTATAGCTGCTACTCTCATAATTGGTTTTGTATGTTATTAATGCCTTTGAATATTAAATACGCTATTCGGGGAACGATTGCGTTTCCTCCGGCTTTGATGCTTTCACGTCTCCAACGTGGAAAGGTAGTTCCGACCACGTTCTCGGAAAACCCATTATCCACCAGTAAAACCGGGGGTTCATCGAGCCAGGGACCGCCCCGAAAAGTCTGTACAGATGTTCCGCTAAACATCCAGGGGACCTGTGTAGACGTTTCGCGAACATAGGAAAAGAAAGTTTGTCCCTTTTGTAGTCTGATGCGGTTGGAGTAAGCAACCAAATAGAGGCGTGCGCGATGGTGGGGCGCACCGACTTCTGACGCTCGACAAACTCGCCATTCTGCATTATACCCCATTGCGGCCAATTCGGTGAGTATTCGGCCAAAGTCCTTTCCGCCGTTAGTTTTAAGAATATTTGCCACATTTTCGGCGACAACGTAGTCCGGTTGGATTTCTCGAATAGCTCTACACATTTCGAAAAACAGTCCTGTTCTTTCACCTTCAAGCCCCTGTTGACCTTTGCCGTCCTGTTTAGCTTTGCCGTCCTGTTTAGCTTGGCTGGCGTCCTGACAAGGGAAACCGCCGGAAAGTACGCGGATTCGGTTTCGCCAAATAGTGAAATCTGATTTGCTGATGTCTTCATAACTTTGGGCTTTCGGCCAATAATAATTAAGTATTTGTTGTCCAAATGGATTCCATTCGCAGTGAAAAAGATTTTCATATCCAGCCTGTTCAGCTGCAATATCAAACCCACCAACTCCGGAGAAAACGGAACCGTGCGTTAGTTCACTCGCTTTCATTGAATTCACCATTTAACAATAACACAGGTTCATTTTCGGCGCCCATAACCCAAACGCCTTTACCGTCATTTTTATACCCAGCTGGCGGACTAACTACAGCATGAACGGTTCCTGTCTTTAAGTTGGAAAAATGGGTTCCAAATCCTTTGCAATTCGTTACTGTTATACTTTTAACATCTTTGTAAGATTCTGCCTTCGGGCATAGAAAAGCGTTTTTACTGCTGTATTTTCCTGAAACTTCAACGGTTTCGAAACCATATCTTTTCCCTTTCATTCCACAGTTTTCGCACACCATTTCGTCGAATTGCTTTCCGTTCTTACCTATGGTTACAAGGTTCTTTTTTTGCCATTTATGGCGTGATGTTTTAATTACTGATTGATACATAATAAATAATATTTGATTCAAAACTAAGCATTACCCATAACCTACGCTAATAATTTAGCGTTTGAATGATGAGCGGTATTATTGTTTGATGAGTGGCTACAATAAGGCCAACTGCTGGTTGTGGAATATGGTTGGGACATTGGACCAAATACATTCGAATTGTTTCCGTCCCTTTGCGCCGTGTGCCTGCACCATTGGAATGAATGGCAACCAATCCGCCCGGTTATTCTCGCATACGATCGCCTGGCCTTCCCTGGACGTACACCAATCCGCCAGGTGTTTGAAATCAATGTTCCGGTTCGATTCACGGTACGAATGGCCGCCAACCTGGTAAGGTGGATCGACGAACCAGGTAGCGCGTTTGTTGTCTATCTGATCATAGGATCCGGCGTAAATATTCCAGTGGCGTATTTTGTGCAGCTGCTGGGAAATAATTTTTATCGAATGTTCCAGCCTTCCGGGGCGTTCGGACAAAGAGGGGCTGGCCTTGTTTGCCGGATAAGTAAGGCCGTAGCCGATGAGAAACCCCATAAGTATTTTTTGTTCCTCGCAGTCGAAACAATAATCGCTTGTGAGTTCGCCGGTTTTCATCCTGGGTAAACTGGTTATATCTTTCACGCTGCAGCGCTGTAACCATTGCCACAACTTAATAACCGTTTCGTCCTTGTCAACCAGGGTAACATCGTTTTCGAAATGTTCCAGGCTGTATTTTGCAGCGCCGGCGAATGGCTCGATTATAGTATTGAATTGCGGCTTTGGGTACTGGTGTGCAATGTTCGTTTTTGATCCGTAATAACTCCACATTATCGGTTAAATTGTTTAATAAATTTAAATGCCAGTTCGTGTTCTTCGATATCGATTTCAACCTGTTCAATCAACGATTCGTCGCGATTGGGTTCCTTTTCCCAAATCCGTTTTTCCACTTCCAGTTTGTGCAGCTTTTGTTCTATGGTTTGAATTGCTGAATTCATGCGATTTTAAAATTAAGTCCCGGTTGTAGTTCCTGCAGATAGCGCAACCAACCAGGTGGGTAATTACTTTGTTTGCGAATATTCGTCCCTCATTGAGCGCCACCAGGTCGTACGCGTTCAGGTTGGACCGGTCGATCCTAGATTGGTCCGCGTATTGTTTCCGGATCGCTGGGGGAATTCTGTACAGATGTTCCCGGTAGATAACGTTGGCGTGGAAAGGAGTTCCCAGCCATTCGCCACGCTTTACCGATTCTTTCAATATGTGCCTGGCTTCGGAAAGGAATTTCACACGGGCGATTTCCCCGGCTTCCTCCTGTTCGATCTCCTGTACGATGCGTTGGCGCTCGTTGCGAATCTTTTGTTTGAGGGTGAACCATCGAACGATCGGCGCCATTAATTCGCCTTTGGAAATATCTTTCCTGGACGTCTTTTCGATTGGCAACCGCTCGAATGAATACATTACCTCATCGAATGTAAGCGAACCATATTTGGAATGAATTTCCTTTATGCAGGCTTTACGAAGTTCGCGGGAAACCAACGCGGTGTCGATCCCGTAATAAACCTCGCAAATCGTTAATAGGGCTTTGGAAAGTTTTTCCGCCACAACCTCCACGTTTTGGATGTCACGGATTTGGGGACTGTTCGTCCCGCGCGTCAAGTCCGAAAGCGTCGCTTGGGTCCCATTCGACTGCAACCTCCGCAACAACTGATTTTGCAAATTCTCGGCTTTCACTATCGATACGCTCGTCTTTTGATTGGCTGGCAAATTGTTGTCCATTTCTCGTATTATTAATGTTGTTATTCTCCCAGGTGCGAACGGCGGCCATCCAATCTTTCATTTTGTTTTTACCGACCATCCAACCGTTACTTTCGTAGTGTGCCATGTATGCAGCTGGTACAACTGAATTATTCCTTTTCAAACAATAATCCGTAACCATCTGCAGCGTGGGCGGGACGAACCGTTTAGGTTTGTCCGGTGTATGTACTTCTTCTGTAACTGTTACTTTCTCTTTAACTGTATCTGTTACTTTATCTGTAACAGGTTTTCCAGGTTCTTTTTTTACGTCCTGGGTTTCTAAATAACCCGCTGGGTTTTCTAGGTTATCGTTTGAACCTGCTGGGTTTTCGATACGTGGTCGACCTCCTTTACTTCCGTTGTTCCTTGATCTTTCGGCGGTTGCCTCGTATTTCTTCAAGTCACGCTTTAACTGGTTTTTGATAGGGATAAAGGAAATACGGACCATTGGATCGTCGGTAACTGGATTCTCATCGTTCACGTATGCGAATGTATGCTTTATCAGTTTGCCGGCTTCCTCATCCGTAAGGGCGTCGAATTGTTCCCGCTGATCATTGTAAAGGACGAACCCCGGTTTATTCTTTGCCATCGCGTGTAGTTTTTTGATTCGTAACTATTCCCATTACAACGAATCCTTTTTCGATTCCGTATTGGCCGCCTTCCAGGATGTATTTTATTTCGGCCGTAATTTCGTCGCCTGAATAACGGCCTTCGCCTGCAGGGTTCCCCGGACCTGGTTCGCCGGTGAAATATTCTTTCAGTAGTAAAGTATCTCCCACTTTGTAATTACGATCGTTTCGTCGAACTTCAAAGTTTTTCAATCCAACCCACACGGCGGAAAATGGCGCGGGGTGTGTTTTTAGTTCATGTAACATAATCTGACAATTAAAAAAATAATGCAGCCGACGCAAAACAACGCCAGCCAGGGTTTTAGTTTCTCGATTTCCCGGTCCGTCATGGCGTTTCGAATTGAAATTTACCGCACGCCTGCCAGTTGGCCCGCCAATCGTTTGCCGGTCCCGCCGCATCGATAGCCTGGGGACTTTGCATCGTACAACGAAAGTACTTATTTGCGAATTGCTTGTAACCAAGTAAAGCGCAATTCTTACAACGCTGGTCCGGAGTTGTACCGTACTGGCTTATAAATCCTGCGTGCGTGCGAATCGCTGCGTTGTTCGGGGCCTTCCGTTCTTTGCCCTTGTCGTCCAGTACCGGTTCCGGAATTGGATCGCCGAATAGGTCCCTATTCATCTGCAAATCGTTTAGGGTTGAATTCACGCAGGCCGCCGTTTCGGTCCACCTCATCGAATACAGGTTTGTAATTTTCGTTATCGGGATCGAAGCAACACAACAAAGTCCAAACATTGCCGCGAAGGTTATCGATTTGGTCCTGCAGGCGCTCCACGTCGTCGATGTGTAATTCCGATTCACAGTTGGGCGAATCGTCCCAGGGAACCAATGCAGAATTTAATGTCTTAATCACACCGTCCAGGGCGTAAGCCGTACTGCAGCGAAGGCCGTTAAAATCGACCGATATAGCAGGTTCGTAGCTGCTGGGATAATCGACCATGTATCCGTATGGGTCAATCCCTAAATGTTCACAATGACGAATGCACGATGTACGACCGGCGGTACTTGTGCCGGACATGATGTAATCGCGGACCAAAACCCAATTATAAGTCCGGGCCATTCGCTTATTTTCATATCTGATATTTGACAGGATTCGAACCTGCAAATTTTCAATTTTTCCCATTTCAAAAAGGTGTTTTATTCAAATCGATTTCCAGGCCGTTATCAGCGACAAAAACCGTTTTGTTAGTTGATCGTTCAACCTGCTGTTTAAAATCCCGTGCGTGGCTGTTTCCGTTGCTCAAATGAATAAGAACGATGTTGTTTACTTTGGTCAAATCATTTGCAGCAAGCGTTTTTAAGCACGTTTGGATCGACATGTGCGAAAGGTAGTTCGACGTTGTTTCCTGGCGCTCGACTATCTTTTCGCAATAATTCGCCTCAATGATAATATTATTGAGGTTGGGGAATTTGTACCGTAGGTAATAAGTATCGGTAGCAAATAGAACGTTTCCGCTTTCCGGGTGGTGGATCATAAACGCCACCGGATCCGCTGCGTTGTGCTTTACTTTGAAAGCCATACAGGTGAATGGACCGACGGAAAACATTTTAAGAGGCTCTACGGCGGTAAAGGATGGCCCCAAATTAAGGGCCTTTTTTGTACCTGCAGACATAAAAATGTCGATACCGGCGTAAGCCAAATCGCCAACGCTCGACGCGTGGTCGCCATGTTCATGCGTTACCAGGCATCCGACCACGTTCGTAATGTCGTAATCCAGGGCGGCTTTGATCTCCCGAAAGCGGACGCCGCACTCGATAAGAAGCGCGGCGCCATCTTTGGCCTGCAGGATGTAAGCATTACCGGACGAACCGGTCCCGACAACTTTTAACCTCATCAGAATGGGGCCGTTTGTTGTTTACCTGGTTCAGCTGGGGGACCGAATGTAATAGCGGATTGGACGGGTTCGGCTGCAGCGGTGGCCGTAACCGGTTCGCCTGGACCTTCCGGCACGATCTCAAAGGAAATATTTTCCGTGTTGGCTTCGCTGGCGATCTCATCGCGAACCTGGTCCGCTGCGTTCGGTTCCGGAATTTCGGAAATTTCTTTGGCCTCCTGTTCGGCCTGCAGGAAACGCATGTACTCGTCGTCGATCTTTTTGGAATCGATAGGGATAACACCCCAGGCGGCACGCCTTACGGTTTTGTATGCCATTTCGTCGTACCATCCGCCCCAAAATTGGGTCGCGGCGTACTTTGGTTTACGCTTGTCAATGGCAGCCTTTGAAAATTCGCGGACTTTATTTTTTTCGGGATTGTTGATATACTGGTGAAAGTAGAATCCGCCGACTACTTCGCCACGGTTGAACGGGTTTTCCGACGTCTCAAAAATGTAGGAATTATATTCGTTGTTCTTGTCTTTTTTGATAATCTTGAATTTGTCGTTTGCGTACACAAGTTCCACCACAACGTCGTCCGGAACATCCAATCCGTACTTTTTGGCCTTGATCTCCAAACCTTCGTAACCTATTTCCAGCGCAACTTCGTATTTTGTTTTCGAAGCGTTCGGCCTGGCGACCGGGTGTACCTGGTTTTTTTGGGTTGCATCCAGGCCAATGGAGGAAAACGCGAATACCTGGGGCGCCAACTTTGGTAAATCGATATTGGACCAGGTGTACGATAATGCACTGCGTTGGCTTTCCTGCGTCCCCAGGCGTTTAATTTCCAAATCCTTTAGCATTGTATCAATGCGGACGAAATAACCCTGGATAAGCCGTTTTTGGAACTCGGTTACATTCGGCGCCCCGTTGTCGGAAGTGAACAACGCGGTTATTTGATTCATGAATCGTTCGGAGATCGAAACCTCGTTTTTCTTTTGCTCTAATTCTGTGTTGCTACTCATCTGATTATAAATTAAAATGTGCTTTAAATGTCTCGGTTTCCGATACGGCCAGGTTGATCACCTGGGAAACGGTCGGAATGATCGCTGTAACGCTTTCCCTGGAATCGATCATAATCGGGGCGCTGCAGCCATAGAACGCCGTTGCCGCATTAATGAAAGCCAGGCCAGCGTTTACCCGTTGTGCGTGGTTCAGGTCCTTGTATGCCACGCCATCGACCATACATTCACACGTCGCCGCTTCGCCTCCGTTGTACTGGCTATCGTACATTTTGTAAGTAATGTAAATCGGTGGTTCGCCGGTCCCTGGATTCAGCGGAAAGGCGCGGAACAATTCGTTCGTTTTCTCCTGGATCGTTTCGGCCTTCATTTTGTTGAATAGGTTTATCGAATCTTCGGAGATTTCGAGGTCCGCGATTTGTTGCGCGTTTTGGCGCTGCAGGTCCTTTAATTCCTTCATCCTGGATTCGGCGTCGATCAAAGTTTGTTTGCTGGAAAGTTCCGTTTTCAACTTGTCGATTTCCTCCTGGACGATCTTTTTTAACTGCTGTTGGTGTGTGGTATCCACGGTCCCGATTTCCGGAACCACGATCGCGGCGATTTGCGCCTGCAGGTCCTTTTCCTCCTGGGATACTTCGCGGACCTTTTGGGAATGTTCGGCGATGTGCGTATCGAAACTCGCAGCGTCAAAGCGTGCAGTATCGAGTTTGCCAGGTAATCCGTTCATTTCCGGCAGCAACTTTTCCAGTTCTGCATTATCTTCCGAAATCCTGGATTTAAGAGATTCACCGATCCCCAGGATTCGATTTAGTTCCGTTTGCTTCGCGGTGTCGAATCTGCTTTGGCCGTTCACGCGTTCGCTTTCCAGGCGTTCGGCTGTATAGGCTGCCTGGCATGTGGAACAATGGGTGGCCGTTGGATTGAATTCATAAACCTTCGCGTTTTCAGTTTCCCAATCCTTTCGCACCTGGTCCAGCTTGGTAGTGTTGGCCGAAATGTTTCCACGTAAAGAGGCGACGGAATCGACCAGGTTGTTATATTTCGTTTGCAGCTGCAGGACAATGGATTCCTTTTCGCCTTTGGATTGGATGAGGCTATTTAGTCCGGCGTTGTGCTTTGTGTTCAGGTCGTTTGTAAGCGTCTGCAGCTGTTGTTCCAACTCGAACTTTCGTTGCTTTAGGCCGCTGATTTCCTCAAACTTTTGGTTTTGCCCCTGGTTCAAATCGTTTATACGGGTGTCGATGCTTTCAAGTTCCGATTGTTTTTTGACGATCGCCGCCTCAATCCCTGGGAAATCCTTTCCGGCGTGTAGCGAGTGCGTGCGCTCGACTTCCTTGTGCTGGATTGGAAGGGCTGTTTTTTCTTCCTTCAACTTTTTGAGTTTGCCGGCGATGTTCGTTTTATGCTTTGCCAGATCCGAACTTTCGGCCATCAGCTGGCGAAGGCGATCGGCGTACAATGGTTTCAATCCCTGGATAAACATTTCTTCCGGCATGTCCCCAGCCATTTTAAGCAAAACACTTAAACGCTTATTCCAGGCGAACGATTCGGAATTGAAATATAACGGGTCCGTAATTATTTTGATGAGGTCCGGCGGGATCAACGCGGCTATTTCCCGCTGGTATTCAGCTGCAGGAACTTTGTTGTTGTTGACATAGTACGAAATCTCGTTGGACTTGTTTTTCAATTCGGCGTCACCTTTCACGCTGGACCACTTTTCGATCACTTCGCGGCGGAATGTGGTTTCCACGCCCTCGCAGATAAATACGCCCTCCATTCCGTGCGTAAGATCCGGAATAACCGCGCCGGATTTGTCCGTGGTTTTGATTCCGAATTTTGCCTCGTCCGCTGAATTCTTGCCAGTGACAAGCCAGTGATAACCGTCTGCAGCGGTCGTTTTACCTTTGCCGTTTGGCCCGACGATGTTCGTTACGTCCGCGTTTAGGTCCAGGACCAAATGTCGAATTCCTTTAAAATTCTGATACGTAAGCGTTTTTAAAATTACTTTTTTCATGCTGTTTTGAAATTTGGGTTATGTTTCCCGGTTTCCATCATTCCGTTGACCGTGAATGAATCGACGTATTGTTCGTCCCTGTAAATGATCACCGTATCGCCGGACGGTTCGCAGGTGCAACCGATCGCCTTAACGTATCTTTCCAGGGTTTTGTATTCCATTGTTTCGCTTTTTAATGCGCGGGATACGCTGCTGGAAACCATGTCCAGGCGTTTCGCGAATTCTCCCTTTGAAATGCCGAATTTGACCAGCAACATTTCAACCAGTGTACCGGCTTTCCCGGTGGTGTTTACCAATGCTTTTTCCATCATTAAAAAATTATTTTAACATTAAATTCATTCTCGATTTCTTCTACGGTCATTTTACGCGCCGGTGGAACTTCGCGCATAAACTCCCAGGCATACGTTTTTCTGCGTGTCCCTGGACTATCCGTTTTAAAGCATTTTTTAACCGTGAAATCTATGGAAAGTAATTTTCGTTTATGCCATCCGTTCCCGTTGCTAAACTCCAATTCCCGTTTTTCAGGATTGATTCGGGCAAAAATTTGTCCGGCTTTTAGTGTTGGTGATTCCTCCATATCAATACAATTTACCGTCGTATTCCGCGAACTGTTCATTATCCGGGAACTGGACGAATTTTAACGAATGTTGTCCAGTTTTTTGGAAGGGGACAACGACCCCCATTTGTTTGCCTTTGAATCCTACAAACGACGGATTGCAAACAAACCCTTTCGTTTCTCCGACCTGGGTAAAAACGCCAACGACGCCAGGCGAAACGATGTACGCCTGGCCTAACGTCAAGTCCTTAACACTTACTTTTGATTGTGACATTGATTTGATTTTAAATTAGATTCCCCGGCGCGGTTCAATGCGACCGGGGAATGGGTTATTTCGTGCGGCTGGCTGCCTCCTTTTTCTTTTTCAACTCATTAACGCGGCGGTTCATGGCAACGGCAAAATTCACCGTTTCCATAGCGATGTCCATCGCCTCCAACACTTCCGGCGGAATACCTTCGCGTCCTGGGTGGTTTTTCAGGTCGTCCGCGTCGATTTCCACGCGTTCTTTCACCATCGCGATTTCCGTATTCCGGGCCAGCTTTTCAGCGAATAGGCGTCCCGCTTCGTCGAGGCTTTCCGCTTCAACCGTAACTTTCATTTTCTTGTCGAAAACGGAAAAATAAAATGTGAATTCTTTTTTCATAATATTGGAATTATCCCCCGGATTGCGCCGGGGGAATTGGGTTACTTAACTGTGATTGTTACAAATTTTGCAGGTCGTCCGGAGTTTGAAACGCCTGGTTTGATCATCATTGATTTGCAAACCATTTTTAATTCGGCCAGCTGCAGCAATTCGGATCCGTCGATAAGAGGTTGGACGATCGAAACCGTTTCTTTTGCCTCGTGAATGTCCGCTTTTGATCCTGGGAAAATATGTTCCAACCTGGCCTTTAAGCCTTCTAGCGGGGTTTCATAAACTTCCTTGATTTCCTTACGGACGAATTCAACCGGTTGGTTCTGTACCTCGATGAACCCGGCGTCGTGATCGAATCGAACGCCGAAACGGTCGAATTCCCACTTTTTTAGTTGCGCCTCCCTGAATTCGGCGCGGAACTCGGTTTCCAGTTCCGGTTTAACGCAAACAGCCACGCCGCGTTCCTCATTTTTCAAAATTACAATGTGTAATCCCATAATAAATAAATGTTTAATGCGCGTTGACCGGATACGCGCCCCCCGTTTCTTCAATATGCTAATACCTTTGCGGTGTCCAAATGAATGGCTTTTGCGACTTCTGAATCGAGGGAAAAGGCGCCGTTGTGGTCGTCGTCCATGTTGACGATTGCAATTTCCAATCCTGGCTTGAATCGTCCAGCCGCCCACGCTTCCGCGGCCTGTGCATCCGGTTGGTGTGTGCTGTGTTGACCCATAAGGCCAATTGAATTTCCCGCCATTGGGACCAAACAAATAAAGTGCTTTTTCATAATAAAATGTGTTCGTTTTGTGTTGAGCAAATATAACTACTCTTTTTGAATCAACGCTAACTATTTCGCGTCAAAATGATGAACGGTTGCAAAATGGTATGAACGGAAAAAGCCCTGGACGAATCCAGGGCTTTGACGTATAAATCTAAAACACATTTATTATGGCTTACAAATGTAACATTTATTTCGGATAAACGAATCCCATTAAACGTAAGCCGTTATTTTCGGACCAGCGGAACGAATGTTCGCGCAACCCTACTAAAGTCCCTTCACGGCTTCCGGATGCGCTCGTGTTGCCTTCTACGGACTTGAAACCGTCGGCCGTAACTTCGGTTACGATTCCGATATGGCCGGTTGCAAGCGGTTTCCCGTTTTTGAACGACCGGTACACCACCAAAGCGCCGGGAACCGGTACGCCGGACCACTCGTAACCTGCAGCCTGAAATTTCATTGCTGTAATCCAGGCGGACGCGCTGAACGTTTTGGATTCCTGGCCGCCTTCCTTCCATACCAGTTCGGCAAAATACGCACACCAGGCGTCGCCCTTATTAAATCCTACGGCCACCATTTTTTTTTCGAACGCTTTGTCCTTGAAACCCTGGTTTCCTTTGATCTCGGTTTGCCCTACATAGGACATGGCGATCGCCACAATTTTATCGTTTTTCATTTCTTTGCTTTTTTGAATTTGTCTAGTAATTCGCCTCCTTTTGTAACCAGGAAATCCCGGAAAAGAAGCGAAAAGACGGTTATTAAATCAAATGTTTCTATTTCCCGTTTCGTCCGTATCGAAATGAAGTTGGACCAAATGGAAATACTTTCGTTTACGATCAATACGCACATACACAACGTTACGAATGGCGTCATTTTGTAGCCAATCCCGTTTCCCATGAATGCGATTGACATCGGTAGGAAAATGAAAAGTAATTTCACAAACAGGCCGGCCAGGAAAATACGCCCGGAAAGCGCTTTTCCCAGGGCCATCGCTTTGACGGTCCCGAACGCCATATCCAAGGCGATGAGGTAAGCCAACATTTCCACGGCCGTGGGATTCATCCCCAGCGAGATAATGTAACCGATAATAATCGATTTGAATTTGTTCAATAATTCCATCAGAAAACGACTTTAACGGTTCCGTCTGCAGTACGGTAATGTTCCCCGGACGTAAGGCCGCCAGCAAGCGCCGCCGTGTTGTCTGCATACACTGAATAAAACGCTTTGTAACCGGCGAAAAATTGAACCGGTCCATACAGGGTTACGGCTTCCTGGAATACCGCAGGCGTGTAGGCTCGTTGTTCCGTAGGCGTGACCTTGAAAATAGGCGTGAATCCGTCCAGGTCAGTAACGACAAACGATTGCGGCCCGGACATGTTACCGAACATTAAGTGGCCCTGGTTCGTGTTGCCAATCTTCGTTCCTCCTGGGTCGTATTGGTACACTGGTGAATCAGCCACGCGCATTTCCATTGTTACGCCGTATTGCCACAAAATACCGTGGTTATTATCAGTTGTAACAAGTTTCAAATTTTTGTTGTTTCCGCTGTCGATTGACCATTCGAGGGAACCGGCGACCGGCTGTTCGAACGGATCGTCCGCATTTCCATCAGTAACGAAGATAATTTTTCGACCTGCAGCCACTACACCGTCAGCCGTTGAAGCGATCCCGTTCGTTGCACCCGCACCGGATTCGTAGGAAAGGGACATAACAGACCCGTCGTTCCTGATAAAACCCGTTTTTGCGACAAGGGTTCCGGAAGAAATAACAGTCAACGGGTTTACATTTTGTTGCGACATTGAACCATCTACGGGGCCAAATTTTACAGGGGTTCCCGTCGGTACGGATGCGTTGCCTACGGTCAAATTGAAGGTTCCCGCGCCTACATTACTAATCGACCATGCGGTCGGAGATAGTTGCGCAGGTAGAAATGTGCCTATAAAATCGTTTACATTTCCCGAAAATCCGGTGGTGTCAATGTACAGTATTTGTTCGCCATCAACAAGCAATTCCCAACCTTCATTTAAAACGAAGTTTGTTATTTGTCCCTGGAATACGATGTCGAATTCGCCGAATACACTTACTTTATTTAGAAGCCGGTCGCCTAATTTAAAACTGTGTGCTATATCCGGGGAAATTCCGTCCACGACATCGATTTGAATCGCTGGGTTTTGTCCGTTGAACACGAACGTATCGATAATTTGGTCCGTTGCTTCGCGAATGTCTGCAGCTGAAACGCCGTTTTCAATTCCGGAAACGATCAGCGCGGCGATTGCGTCCCTTACATCTTGTTTAATTGGTGGTGCCATGATTGTTTTTTTAATTAGTTAAATTCAAAGTTAAATTCGTCTGTAAATTCCGAGAATGCCACCGGATCCAAAAGGGAAAGGATAACCGCCGCCGAAATCTTCGGGGCTTTTTGTGGCTCTTTACCTGTGAACGTCAATGTATTTCCGTTCATGTCCTCGTAAGCGGTCCCTGGTGTGCGGGAATCCGCCACCTTCGCGCCGTTCTTCAAAAACAGAACTTCGTACGTGCCGTCCACCAGTTTGGCGATTAGCGCCGTGCGGCCTTTCGTAAGGTTTTCAATCTGAACGATCATTTCCGGCGTGTTGCCGTGCAGGATCACTGTAGCCGATTGATTTCTCGCAGCTGCACCGTTCGGTCGGTCGCCGATCGATTCGTCCGTAAACGTCGCCGTTTCCATTTCGATAACAAAGGGCCAGGCATACTTCCCCGGCTTCATTTCCATATCGACGATTTCGCCGTCCTCGATGTCTATAAATTCGTAATTGCTTTCCCCGTTGTCGTCAACGACTGACAACAGGAAAATGGTTTCGATCCCACCAGCGGTATCGCAAACCTTGTTATATCCGTCTATTAATTCGCACATTTTTTTAAGAGATTACAGGGATAATTATATCGGATTCGTCCATGTTGTAACCAGGCATTGGAATGTCACAAATCGAATCTGAATCCCTTAAACGGAATTGGACAATCATTGTATGCCCGGCCGTTTCATCCGCCGATTTATCGATAAACTTCGTAATGTTGGTAAAGCCTTCAATCCGGCCAATCCTTTGCCACCTGGGGGAACTACTCATTACCTTGTAAATGTCCCGGCAAATCTGCAGCGTATCGGATTCGACGTCGTTTAAATTGCTCCAATCCTTGAAAATCTTGTCTGCGATAATGATCGTAATCGGGATTAGCAACTGCGTTTTAAGCATCGAACCGTTTGGATAGTAGCAACACATAAGCGGGTAATTCACACCTTCGGGCAACACGTCGGAAACCGGAAGTAAATCGCCGGTTGGCGAATACATTTCCGTGGTTTTTACCGAATCCTTTTTGATTGCACGCAGGAAATCCCCCCAAAAGAAACTATTTAGCTGCAGGTGAAATTCCTGGATTGCTTCGAGTTCTAACCGTAGTTTGTTTGTGCTTTTTTTCATGGAAATACTTCGTTAACGTGTCGCGTGTCTTTTTTCTAAGTTCTAACTTCATTATCTGAATCTTATGTTTGTTTTTGGGGCGCCGCGATCAGGTCGTCCGTTAATTCCGCAATCCGGGTTTTCGTATTCCGGATAAAGATCGCTGTTTTTTTTGAGGTAGTCGATGAGGTCGTCCCGGTACACTTCACGGTCCCTACGCAGGTCGTCCGACATCATAAGGGATTCGGATTCCGTAAGCGGTTCGATATACTCATCGTGTGATTTCCCGGACGTTTTGGACCTCAATTCCAAACGCAGGGCGTTGACGGACCTAACGTCGATCGATGCGATAAGAAAGTGGGAAATGTAGTCCTGCAGCAAAATAGTTTCGTTGGCATTCAGGCCGCCGGGAACGTTCGCAGCTGTATTTCTGATTCCTTCACACAGTCGTTTATACAACTTCCGTCCAATAACAGGTTTCAATACAACATCCTGGACGCGTCGCAACACTGTAGCCAGTAATGAGTTTTCGACATTCTTGTTATTGAATCCAACCGATTTAACGGTGTCCAGGTCTATAAAAAACGGTGCTTTCAGCATGGCATTATTTGTTTACAAGTACAATATTTTGTTTCCAAATGTGGCGGCACGATTCGGTCGTACGCTTTGTTACCGGGTTGTGATACCATCCGCCACGGTAGGACCACACGTCGCGGCCTATTTTGGCGGAAATGGCGTCGATCTCCTGGCGTGTGTAAAGCCTGTTTTGGTCCAGCAGGAATTTACAGAACGGACGGGACGATGGACCAACCAGCGGGGGAATTCCCGGCTTTTCTTCGTAGGAATACATAACCCGCATTTCCGACGGATCCGAAATTATTTTGGCCGCTTTGTCTGTGATCTCCCAGCCCTTCAAATAACCGTCGTCCTTTAGGCGGAAAAGGATTTTCGAAAGATACATTCCGCCCTTTCCGATCTCCTTTACGATTTCCTGGTATGTTTTGCCCTCTTTGACCAGGCGAATAATGGTCGTTTCCTCGTCTGTAAGGCCAGCAAATCTTCCGGCGATAAATTGGTCCGTGAAATCCTTTTCGTTGTCGGTGAACACCGTGTACGGGGCGCTGTGAAATACTTTAAGCGTGGACGTTTCGGTCCCAACCTTCGAAAACAGGTCCATAATGCGTTCGGTGTCGTCCTCGGACATCTTTTCCATTTGCGCCGTTGTAGGTTCTGCAGGTTTGAGAATGGCAGGCACATACGCGTCCATGACCAGTTTACCGGTGAATCCGTTTAGCTTTTTCAAAGCCCAATTCATTGGCGCGATAAGGTTCCGTTGGCGAATGGTAACATAGTTTTCCTGGAACATCGTATAAGCGATTTCCATTTCCTCTTTGGAACCGAACATCGTTTCGGATAGGACGCCGAAAAGCGCCGGGGAAATAACCCCGTGTGCAATCATTGTTTTTTGAATGGCAGATTTTCCAGCCTCCAAATATCGTTTATCCAGGTCGTTGCCGTTGATTTGCTCCACCGTTGGCGCCCTTTCCTTACCATCGGAGAAAGTCACCGTTAACCCGCCTTGACGGTTACGGCTGGTCGCTTCACCTTTGATTCGGTCGATAATTTCGTCCTCTTTTTCCTCGCTTTCAGGAATCCCGTTCGCCAGGTTGATCAACGTACCGCCTTTGAATCCGTTCACGACTTCCGAAAGGGAAAAGAAATCCATTTCAATGGAGGTCATAATCGGAACGATAGCACCGGAATAGTTCGGGAACGGGTAATACGATTTCGTAAGTTCTTTCCCTTTGATAATTCGCTGCTTTGGCCTGGTCATGCAAACCATTAAACATTCGGTGTCGCCGCCCTGGTCAACCGGGGCCATGTTTACACGCTCGATCGCTTTAATTAATCGGTATCCCGTTTTTTCAATGCTTTGCTGACCTTTGCCCCAATCGTTGGAATATTCGTAAAAAATCCCGTCCTCGGTCGCGCGGATAAGTTCGAAGCCGATCGCCTCGCATTCCCACAAATCGGTCGAAAGGTTTCGTGTCCATAGGATCGTATTAATTTCGCCGATCTCAAAGTCCAGGGCCGCGCCTTCCACCACTTCCATAATGGTGTACATGCCGTCGCCATTTTCCAGGACCGTATCGTCCGCACCTTCGACGCGAATTCCGCCTGCAGTAATGAATTTTACCTTTTGGTTGATAATCCCGCCATGCACCGGGTTGTCGTAGTACAGTCCGTTCAAAAATTGAGGGTGCAAATTAAATTCGCCCCACTTGATTTCGCCACGCGCTCCCACCTTTTCCGTTGGTTCGGGCTTCACGACTTCGCGGAAAATGGTTTTCACGTTGGCCGTGGTCCGTTTTTCCGGAACCGCCGCTGCAGTCGTCCGCGTGGATGCGTTTGTGCGTGTCTTTGGTTTATTTTTAACTGACGTCATAAACTTGCGTTGTTTTGTCCACTCGGAACGTTGGTACTGGTTGCGGAACGTCGATTAATCGCATTTTCCCGCGCTCAACTTCGTGGCCTTTTCGCCACTCGATCGTATTGTCCGGCATTTGATAGGCGAAATACTGATAATCCCCCAGCACGTCGAACGTAAGGTCCAAACCTTCGATAAGAACGAACATGTTATATCGATCCTGGTTTGGTGGCGCCACATCCGGCAGCTGGACCAGGTACTCGTAACTTTCGGACTGTTCGTCCACGAACCGGAGTAACCAATTATTTGGGAGATCCGGTAACGCCAATTCGCTTAACGTTAGCGCGAAGCGATTTAGCTGGTTTTTCTTTAGGAGAATCATTTTTCAAGCCTTGTTTAATCAGTAATTCCCGGTTCGCTTCGTTGTCGTCAACATGGCCGAATCCTTTAATAAAAATCGTGTTCATTTGATGAGGTTTAAAAAAAGGGAAAGCGACTAACTTTCCCTTTTCGATTTTCTTTGAAAAATTAAGAAGCCGGGGCCAGCAATGCCAGCACGATCGCACTGTCAATTTTAGGCGCCTTGTTTCGTTCCTTACCTGTAAACGTCAGCGTATTGCCGTTCATGTCCTCGTATGCGGTCCCAGGTGTGCGGGAATCCGCCACCTTTGCGCCGTTTTTCAAAAACAGAACTTCGTACGTGCCGTCCACCAGTTTGGCGATTAGCGCCGTGCGGCCTTTGGTAAGGTTTTCAATCTGTACGATCATTTCCGGCGTGTTGCCGTGTAGGATCACCGTAGCCGATTGATTTCTCGCAGCTGCACCGTTTGGCCGGTCGCCGATCGATTCGTCCGTAAACGTCGCCGTTTCCATTTCGACATTGAAAGGCCACGCATATTTCCCGGCTTTCAGCGTAAGCGCTGTTACGGCGCCGGCTGCAACCGTAAGCGTTTCGTAATTGGATACTCCGTTACTGTCCTTCACGGAAAACAAATACAAAGTGTCGATTCCTCCGACGGAATCGCACACTTTGTTATATCCTGCTGTCAACTCGCACATGGTTAGGATGCAGCAAGTTTGAGACGTAGGAAGTATTTTCCCCAAATGATTTGAGTACCTAAACGGAATTTTGCTTCCGCTTTCAGTTCGTCGTTGTAGTCGTCGTATTTGATTTCGAAACTTACGTCCTCGATCAAATCAGTTCCCAGGAATGTAAGCGACAACGGGATCGCGTACATTTTGTTTTTGCCGTTCAATTCCGGAAGGGTCATAACCTCAATTCCGGACAATGGCAGCGTGAAACGCATGTGGCTACCTACTTCCTCGATCGCCACCACGTTGTACGGGTTGGCAGAATTCCACGCTTCCAGGATGTTCAGCGCTTCCGTACGGCCGGTAAACAGGTAAACCGGGATTTCATCGTCCCAAAGTTCGGCGTTTACGTTTTTGTACATTTCGAACGCGATTTTATACCCGTTCGTGGCGTTGATCTCCGTTTCAGTGGAAACCAGTTCGACAACATCCGCGTTCGTGTCGATGATCTTTACCAGGCCATCGAACAAAAGCAATTCCGGATCCATCGACATAGTGTCGCCCAAAAGGACCAGGCGTTGCGCTTTGCGCTGCAGGATTTTCAACAGGTAGGCCATAATAATGTCCTCCAATTCCGCCGGCAACTGTCCGTTTTGGCGCTTCATTCCCAACACGTTCAAAATCTGCGTGATCTTTCCGTTAAGGTCCTCGTTACAAAACTTGATACCTGCGTACAAAGGTTTCGTTTTCAGTTCCACTTCGGTAAACACCACGGCGCCATCCGGGGACTGCTGACAGTTGGCCTTTGCCTGCAGCTTGATATTTGCAGACAACAGGGAAATTTCTTTCGACCCTTTTACGCCTTCCTCTAAGGTCAGCATATCCAGGAACTCGGAGTTACCCACAAGGTCGGTAACAACGTTCGGCATGGTATTGTCGGACCACGCAGGTAGCGCGGTAACGTCCCATCCAAATTTTTCTTTCAGTTGTGTTTTTAAACTCATTTTTAGAGATTTAAAAGATTATTCACTCCCAGCGCAGAATTACTTCTGTACTGGCTTCTTTTTTGCGTTTGCCAAAATATCGCGGAATCCGACTTTCGCCGCTTCCTCCGTTTTTAGTGGCTTCGCGCTGAATTTCCCGTCTTTTTTGAAAGCGTTGATTTCTGCAGTAATGCCGTTCAATGCCTTCAAAATTGCCGCGTTGGATGTTTCGGTCGCTTTGAAACGCTCGTCGATCCCTGTTACGATTTCTCGCATAAGTTCGCCAACGGCTGCGGCGTCCTCCATATCTTCCGCCATGAAATCCGCGATTTCAGTAACAGTTCCCGTTCCGTCCAGGGTTACGATTTTAACCGTACTGTCTGCCAGGGTGACTTCGTGTTCACCTTCCGGCGCTGGGACCTTTTCGCCCTCAACTTCTACCGTGATCGCCGTACCGACTGCCAGTTCACCTTCGTAAAACAGGATAGTGCCGTCCGCGGTCGTAGCTTCGGTAAACGTTTCTTTTTTAGAACCAATTCCGAATCGGTCCCAAATCGTTTTTTTGTTCTTTCCGCTCATTTTGTCGAATTTGTTTGTATTTTTTGCCTTAATAGCCCGTTTATCAAACCAGCCCTCCACGGAGAAACCGGTATATTTTCCTGCTTTAACATCCGCCCACACCTGGTCGTCCTCGACGTAATAACAAGCGATCCAAGTTCCATCCATCAAGCGCATTTTGTCAAATGCTGCAGGTGCTTTGGGCATCTTTGGGTCGGAATTGCTGATTACGTATGAATCGATAAGGGTTACACCGTCACGAATCACCTGGTTGGCGTCGTGCATGGCATTGAGGTTTTGATTAAAACCGTTTTTGAAGAACTTTTTTCGAATTACATCGACGGTTTTCGCGTCGAAAATCACCAGGTGTTCGCCGTATTGATCATCGCGCCGATAAATTGGCGTTCCTACGGAGATCATAACCCCCGTAACCATTCGTTTTTCCTCGTTAACGCTGTAGTTCGCAGCGTCTGAAAAAGAAATCCAGCCTTTCATGTGTGCCGGACGGTCCACCATTGCGTTAAAATCCACGCCGGTTTCGTCCTTTTCGTTAACAACTATCTTATACATCGGATACATACCTGTTAGTATGTAACGGGAAATAATGGTGCATTTTCGCATCCGTGGAACATATCTATTAAAATGATATTCAGAACTTTAATCCGTGAAACATCCCAGCTGACTGCAGCAACAAAAAAGGGGATGCAATGCACCCCCTTTATAACCGGTTGTAACCGGTTTTATCCAAACGTCGAAACAGCTTTAACTCGCTTCGTAGCTTGCTGCACGCCGGTAATGTCTGAATCCACCACGTACACTTTGCCCGGTTTGGAATCGTCGTCCTCATCGTCCCCATTGTTTCCGGAACCGCCGCTGGTTTGCTGGCTGGTCCCCTGGTTGAACGGGTTGGATTGTGGCCTGGCTTGTGCCGGTGTAACTGCAGGCGGTGAAACGCTGGTTCCGCCGCCGCTGGATGTGCTTTCGAATTGCGTCGCCGCGATCTTTGCGACGGTTGCAGCTGCAGCCAATCCGGACGCTGCAGCCAGGACAAAGTTTACCGGTGGCGGCGCGGATGCCAGGGCCGTAGTTACCGAACGGAAACCGTCGATAATGGCGCCAGCCAACTGCATGGCCTTGTTGATCTTGAATTGCTGCTTTGCGCGTTTTTCCGCGTTCTTTCCGTCCTCGTCGTCCTTTTTCCATTTGATGGCGAACCAAATATCGGAAAGGTTTTGTATCGCAGCGAAAACGTTGTCCTCCAATTGTTTACGCTTTTCGGCTGTCTCCGCGTTTTGGGCTTGCTTCTTTTTCTCAAATTCTGCGTTAAGGTCCACGAGTTTAGCGTTATACGTTTCCTCGATCTTCGCAATTTCCCCAGCTGTCAACTCTTTATTTTGCAGGGCGAATTCCCGTTCCATTGCGGCCAATTCCACGTCCAGCAAAAATTTGGCGTTTTGGTCCTCGCGCATGGCGATTAGGTCCGCTTCCAATTTGGCCTTTCGGTCGGTGTTTTCCTTTTCCTGTTTGGCTTTCAGCTTTTCGGCTTCCTTCGCGTCGTAGTCCTTTTCCTGTTTGTCCATAAGGGCCATAACTTCCGCCTCCTGGTTTATACGCAGTTCGTCCATGAGTTTGGCGAAATCCTTCTGTTTGCCGTACTTGGTTTTAAAGTCCTCGGTTTCCCGCTGCTGGCGAAGGGACAACGCGGCGATTTCCCGCTGGCTTACATTGGTTAGATTCTCGACGGCCAGGTCCAGCATTTTATTTTGAAATTCCTTTTCCAATGCCAGTTCTTCGGCTTCCCGTTTCCTGCGTTCTTCCCGGCGGCGCTTCGCTTCCTCGTTTTGCTTCTTTGCAGCCTCGGCCGCCTGTTTATCAAGTTCATCCTGTTTTTTCTTGGCATCGGCCACCTCCTGGTCCTTGATCTTTTTTTGCTCGTTTTGGAAATTCAATTCCGCCACCGTCATGTCGTGCTTATACTTGCCGTCCAGGGACCGCAAATCCAGGTATTTGTTACGGGACGCCTCGATCTCCTTTTGTATCGATTTCGCCAACTCCCAATTTTCCTCCTTTAAAGCCTGGTAATATTGGACCGTACGGTCGTCGATCAGCTTTTTTTCCATTTTGGCGGCGGCAACCCGTTTTATTTCGCCTTCCTCCAATGCCTTCATTTCGAGGGCGTGGATTTCCTGGGCGCTTTTGCCCTGGGCTTTTGCAAGTTCAATTTGTTCGCTGATAAGCCGCTGGCGTTTGTTCATCGTTCGTTCGAAAACGGCGGCCTGGCGTTCGTAGGAAACCGTAAGGGCTTCGTTTGCCTTTTCCGCTTTTTCTTCCTCGGATATGAGCCAGGCGATACCAGCAACCAGGGCGGCGATGGCTGCAATAATCGCAACTATCGGAAGTGCCAGCATAGCGATACGCAGGGCTTTCATGGCGCCGGTGGTTCCACCGATCGCAGCGGCGTAAATAACCTCCCCTGCAGCTAGTGTTTTCGTCCATAGCGCGTTCAACTTCATGGCGACCACGGATTGGCCGTCCAGGAAAATTTTGATTTGCTGCAGCCCGTTTAAGATCGCCTGCGTTGCCTGCAGTTTTACCATGATTTCCTGCACCTCCTTTGATTCGTTCCCGAACAAAGACATTGCACCCTGCAGCGCACCGTATCCAGCAACAACGGCGGACCCGATTTGTAAAGCCGTTCCCAGGCCCCGACCATTTTCGGCCAGGTTATCCACAGCCCGGTCCACCTCGGTAATGGTCCGACGGTAGTTTGCGGCCTCCTGGACAAGCGCCTGGAATTCGTCACCTTGTGCCTGGCCTGCGGCGGCCAGTTCGTACATTCGGTCCTCTACTTCCGCCAACCTGGTGGAAAGCGGTTGTAATTCGCCGTACACGTCCTCGAATGACGCGCCTAAATCCGTGGTTGTTTGGGCCAGTTCTGCGTATTCAATGTTCAACGCCGCCAATGTTTTGCGTGCATTGTCCGCCTCTTTGGAGTTTTGCCCGAATTTCTTCGCCTGTTCATCCACGGCGGCGCTGGCTTCCTTGATGGATTTACGCAGCGTATTAAACTGGTCCTGCGTATTGCCGGTAATTTCGTCTATATTTTCCAGCTGGCCCGTTACCCTTTCCAGGTCCTGGACGGTGGATCCGGTGTCCACCTGGGTACGGAATACTATGTCGTTTTCTGCCATGATTTCTTTTTAAACTACTTTTAATAATTCGGTCAATGTCGATTCCGTAATGGAACTATCCCAATCGGAAATCTGATTCAGGCGATACAGTACGCCTTCGATCATTTTAAGCCTGGAAAAATCCAGGGCGGCGATGTCTGCAGACTTCAACCGGATGAACAATTCCAGTATTTTGGAATCGCGGCCGGTGATCTCCCGGATAAATGTTTCAATGTATTCAGTAAACAGGTTGTTATCCGTTTCGGCGATAGGCGTATAATACAGGAGTTCCGGCGACATGAAATTCAGGTCCATCGTTGGGTCCTCGAAATTGTCGTAATGGTGAATCGACGGGTAATACGGCAACGACAAAAACGTGGACGTTCCAATGCTGCACAATTTCCAGGCGCCGGCCTTCATTCCATTGTAAAAATAAATCCTGGCCTTTCCCTTGAATGGCTTAAACGTATTTGTGATCGGGTCCACCGAAATAATGCGCGGGATGATCAGCCCGGCCCGTCCATCGCTGGGGATAGATTGAGCGAACGCCAGCTGGAAAACCTTTTCACCAGTTTGGTAGGTGGACGGGACCGTATATTCCCGGTTCCCGTAACCAATCCCGTAGCGGTTTTTATAGTCCATGTTATAATAATCCCCGTCGTCCTGGAAACGGAAGGCGTAAACCTTTCCCTCGATGGTCGAAGCCGGTAAAATTACCTGCTGTTTTTTGTAATCCACGAGGTCGGACCAATCGTCGTATTCCGTTTGCGGCTTGTAAAACTTCGCCAGTGGTTCCATTGTAACGAATCCGTTTTGGTCCGGGTCGCTGCAGTACAGGTTAAAGGCCGTAAACACCGTTTGGAAAAATTCGTTCGCCTTCATGTCCGGAATGAATCGGGCCACTTCCACCGTGTCGCCATCGGCCAACTGCGTGTCCGTAGATTTGAGTGTAAAAGAGAAATCCGACGAACCGATCGCCACCTCGAAATTTTGAATTGTTGCAGCCGTTTGGCCCTGGCTTTGGAATACCAATTCGATCGTAATTACATCGCCCTGGACCGCTGCAATATTTTGGCTCAAAGCCGTAGTAATGATGTTTTCCGGCAAAGCTGGATTATTGGTCCAATCGAATGGTTCGGAACCGATCACCGCGCCGTTTCGCTTTATTACAAATTTTGCCTTTGAGTTGGCCGGTGTCATGTAAATGCCAGGGGACCCCAAAGAGGGGAACGTTTCAAGTTCGAAAGATCCGCCCAACTGCAGATTATAATTTCCGGTTTTCTTTACCAGGATCGACCCGTTGAAAACGTTGTACTGGTTGAATAAATCCGAAACCACGGTCCCGGTAAATTCACCGCCGTACAAAAGATTCAGCGTAACCGTGTTATTCCATTGCGCGGCCTGGTCGTCGCCCTGGACGCCTGTTGTACTTATGTCGTACAGAATCCCGTAACCTCCGTAAACGTCAACCAGGCGGTTCGTGATCTCCGTAGGGCTTAAACCGATTTTTTCACCGCCACCGAATCCGAACGTAAGATTCCGGAACCGCTGCGAATCGATGAAATCGGAAATTACTTTGATGTTGGAAACTTCCAGGCATTTTAAAAATGCTTCACGGACGTAAAATAATGGCACGATGTCGGAATACGTGAAGCGCTCCGGGCTGGTCGCTGGGTATCCGTAGTCGGCCAGGCCATAAAGGTAGCCGAAACCGATCGGTTCGGGCGTCCCTGTGAAATTTGAAGTTGCCACGCCGTCCACCAGTACCGAGGTGGTCCAGGAATTTACGATATTATCCTCGGTCAACGGATGGTTATAACGATCCCAGCCCGGAAGTTCCGAGACTTTCAAGTCCTTCAACGCCAGGACCACTTCGATAACGTTGGAAAACAGG
>Ga0247742_10000369_pt1 | contig 38232 bp, 62 predicted proteins | sample UWRJL208509C2_FD_180944 | JGI IMG/M metagenome (GOLD analysis project Ga0247742, IMG submission 180944) | Plant litter microbial communities from Arlington Agricultural Research Station in Wisconsin, United States - UWRJ-L208-509C-2 | ecosystem: Environmental > Terrestrial > Plant litter >...
ATATCTCAGAGTATGGAACTCCGAAGACGGCTCCGCGTGGTTTTGGCCTCGCGTCTCTGCACGAGAACGAAGAGGATTTCGAGCGCGGTATTGAGATTGCGATCGATCAGGCGTTGAAGGCGGCGGGGCTGTGAGCCGTAAACATGATGCCGCGTTGGTTGCACTGACCGCCGCTCGGATGCCCAACCTGTTCCCTGGCATCGTTCCTGTTGGGTTTCAGCCTTCGCCGGGTTCTGGTCAGCCGTTCAAGCCGTACGCGGTCTTCTATAGCCAGCCTGGTACTGATCGTCAAACTCGTTTGACTGGTCCCGCCCATGAGCAGAATCCGCGTTGGACGATCCATTGTGTTGGGTCGACTGCGGATCAGGCTGAGTGGGTGAATGAGCAGGTCAAGGGTGCTCTGGTTGTGAATGGTTTCGGTGTGGTGCCGACTATTGCTGGTGAGAATCCTGGCCGGTTCTGGTACTCGAATCCGCAGCCTGTTGCCCGTGATGACGACTCCACACCGCCACTGTTTTTTGTGGTGGCTGAGTGTGGCTTCAGATCCGAATTGATTTGACAACTCCGAACTGAAAGGTGAGCTGATGCCCACATATAAGAGCGCGTATGGCACCGAGACGGTCGATGTCTATCCGAAGAATGTTGAGGCGTACGAGGCGGCTGGCTGGCAGCCCGTAGAGGTTGAATCTACGCCGACCCGTAGGGCTAAGTCCGCCCCGAGGAAAAGCGCGGCTAAGCCGAAGGCGAAGCCCGTTGCCCAGCCGGACCCCACTCCCGATCCGACTCCCGAAACGCCGTCCGAATAGTCGGCACAAAGCAGATCAGACCTCACCTCGTGGGGTCTTTTTTTATGCCCGAAAAGTCTTCCGCCACTTCCCTGTGACGGTTATCGCCCCGGCCAATCGGGGTCCAAACGAAGGAGAACCCCTTGGCCCTTGAAAATGTGCCAGCGTCTATCGCCGCGGATGGAAACTTCCGCATCACTGCAGTCCCGTCTGGCGCGAATGCGCTGTCGGTTGCCATCCTCACGGGTGGTACTGCTGTCCCGCTCACCTATGGTTTCACCCCGTCTGGTTTCAACCGGAACATCACTGAGAACTCGGTTGATGACCCGCGTCTGACGCTCAAGCAGGTTCTGTCGCGTCCTGGTACGTCGACTGAGGTGTATGAGGTTCAGTACGTCGATTCGGTGGATACCAAGTCGGCGAAGGTGAACTTGGTTGAGGGCACTGCTTGGTCGCTGAACATGCGTTACGGCGTCGACAATGCGACCGTGCTGACGGTCGGTCAGAAGGCTGATGTGGCGTCGATCGTGTGCGGAAAGCAGCGTCGTGACGCTCCGACCGCGAACGGTCTGCAGACGATCAGCCAGACCCTCTACGTGACGGCTCCGACCGTGACGGATGCGGTTCTCGTAGCGTAACCAGACCCCGTGCACGCCTGTTTCCACCGGCAGGCGTGCACGGTCTTACCTCCGGTGGAACGGTGGAGGAAACATGACTGATTTTGATGAGTTGCTTGCGAGGGCGCAGGCGAAAGAAGTTGCCGTTGAACAGCTCGAGGTGGTTGTCGCCGGCGAGGTTGTGACGCTCGAGTTCACTGAGGTTCCGACTTCGGTGTGGTCCCGAATTACGGTGAAGCACCCACCTCGGGCGGATGTGCCAATTGATCGCACCTTCCAGTACAACTACCACGCCGCTTCTGAAGAATCGCTTGTCGAGTACGCGACCCGCGTTGAGGGTGACGAGCGGGTGAAGATGTCCGCCGAACAGTGGGCTGCCCTGCTTGGGGTCCTGTCCTCGTGGGATCGCAGTCGTCTGTTCGATGTGGTGTGGGGCATGAATGAGTGGGAGCCCTACCAGCGGACGCAGGATGCAAAAAAAGCCTCCGCCCGCGCCTCGAAGTAGTCGCGGGCCTAGCTCGCGAGCTGGGTAAGAGTGTTGCCCAGTTGCAGGGTTGGACGCCGAAGACGATCACGAAGGTGCATCGTGACGATGATGGCCGTGTCATTGGCTGGGAGACGTTCACCGAATCCGAGTGGACGACCGAGCAGGTTGACTTGCTGCTGGCTTCCCGCGAGCTCGAGCAGGAACGCGGGCCGCATGGTGTCCCCATGTCTGAGGCCACAGACCCGGCCAACCAGTTTGCGTATTACGGCGATGAGCCGATCACTGACTGGGTGAAGAAGGCGCAACTCGATAAAGAGGACGCCTACAGGAAGAAGCACCATTCGGAGACGAGCCCGGTGAATATGAATGGGCTGATTTTCCCGGTGAAGAAGCGGGACGTTACTGGCTGAGGTCGCGTCGTCGGCGCTGGATTCCAAAGATCAGTAACGCCGCCCCGCCGCCACCGAATAGCAGCAGGCCGAATACGTGCCCTGCGGTCGCGGGGCCGTCTCCCACGGCTATTGATGCTGGTGTCGCGATCAGATGCAGCAAGCCAAACAGCATTAGCACGATGCCGGCGATTATCCCGACGAGTGCCCATGCCGAGCTTTTCGTAGTTCCCCCTGAAGTCATGCGCTGATCTTACGGTCGCGCACCACACAACTAAATAGCCCGGAGGTGCTCTGTGACCGATCGGGTAGTCAAAGTAAGTCTTCAGGCGACCGTATCTAACTACATCGCCAACATGGAGGCGGCGTCTAAGTCCACCAAAAAGGTGGAGCAGACCCTTGAGGCGCAGAAGGCCGCGTCGATTGAGGCGGCCCGTAAGCAGGGTGAGGCCGCGGCAACTCTTGGCCGCGGCGTTCTGGCGTTCGGTGCCGTGGCTGCGGCTGGTGTCGCTATCGCCATTGCGAAGTTCAGCGAGTTCGACGCGGCAATGTCCGAGGTGCAGGCTTCGACGCACGAAACCGAAGTCAACATGCAGCGGTTGCGTGACGCGGCTATCGATGCGGGTGGGCGCACCGTGTTCTCCGCTACTGAGGCTGCGAATGCGATTGATGAGCTGGCGAAGGCTGGCCTGTCAACTGCTGACATTCTCGGTGGCGCGCTCGACGGGGCCCTGTCCCTGGCTTCGGCTGGTGGTTTGGATGTTGCGGATGCGGCATCCATTGCTGCCACCGCTCTGACTCAGTTCAAGCTCAAGGGTGAGGATGTCCCGCACGTTGCTGACCTTTTGGCTGCTGGTGCTGGTAAGGCGCAGGGTTCGGTTGAGGATCTGTCTCAGGCTCTCAATCAGGGTGGTCTTGTTGCGTCGCAGGCGGGTTTCTCGATTGAGGAAACGACTGGTGTTCTGGCGGCGTTCGCGTCGGCCGGCCTGAAGGGCTCAGACGCTGGAACGTCTTTGAAGACTGCCATTTTGGCTCTCCAGTCGCCAAGCACTAAGGCTGCCGCGACGATGGATCAGTACGGCATTTCTGTCTATGACTCCAACGGGCAGATGAAGTCGTTCTCTCAGATCGCTGAGGTTCTGAAGACGAAGCTTGGTGGGCTGACTGCTGAGCAGCGTAACTCTGCTCTGGCGACGATCTTTGGCACGGATGCTGTTCGTTCTGCCGGTGTTCTGTACTCCAACGGTGGTAAGGGCATCGATGAGTGGAACAAAAAGGTCAATGATTCCGGTTATGCGGCTGAGACTGCACGTCTGAAGCTCGACAATCTCAAGGGTGATCTCGAGCAGCTTGGTGGTGCGATCGATACCGGGCTGATCCAGTCCGGCTCCGGGGCGAACGATGTCCTGCGCGGTCTTGTGCAGGGAGTCACCGGGTTTGCCAACGGGATCGGTTCACTGCCCGCACCGCTGCTCGCCACAGGTCTGGGCATCACGGCTGTTGTCGCCGCCACTGCGCTTATGGGTGGCGGCTTCCTTGCCGTCGTGCCGAAGGTCGCTGCCGCGAAGGTTGCGCTGTCTGACCTGAACGTTTCGGGCAAGACTCTTGCGGCAGGCTTCGGTAAGGGTGGTGCTGTTCTTGCGGCGCTCACCCTGTTCAGTGTCGGCGTTGCCGGCGCTGGATCGACTGCCGAGCTCACCACGGATCAGCTTTCGAAGCTGAACGCGGCGACCAAAGCGGGCGGGCTGAAGGAACTAAACGATCAGTTCAAGTCCACCGATGAGCGTGCAATCAACGCGTCGTCTGGTGTCTCTGGGTTCCGTGATGCGCTTGACGCTCTGACTTCTAGCGATTTCTCGAAGAACTTGCAGGGCAACAAGAATGTCGGCGGGTTCTTTGACTCGATCACGTTCGGTGCCGCGAATGTGTCGGGCGAGCTGAAGAAGTTTGAGGCGCAGTTCAAGCAGATGGGAACTACGCTCGCGTCGACCGCCAGCGAGGACTTCCCGAGCGCCGTTGAGCAATTCAACAAGTATGTGAAGGCGGCTGGTGGCGGCAAGGAAGCCACCAAGCAGCTTCTCGAGGCGATGCCCGACTATGGTGCGGCACTGCGCGACCTGGCGGCAGAGCAGGGCAAGACGCTGACGGAGCAGCAGCTTCTCAACCTGGCAACGGGCAAGGGTGCGCTGGCTCATCAGTTGGCACGGGATGCTGCCGCGAAAGACACCGAAGCGGTCGTCGATTTAGGCGAGTCTGCTGAGAGCGCCCAGAAGAACGTCGACTCGCTTGCGGAATCGATCAAGGGGTTCGGCTCTGCGCAGCTCGATGTGAATTCGACTCAGCGTGAGTTCCAGGCTGCAATCGATGAGGCGTCGCAGTCTCTGGCGGACAACGGCAAAACGCTTGATATCAACACTGAAGCGGGCCGGGCCAATCAAGCCTCGCTGGATGGCATTGCGGAGAAAGCTCTCGCTGCGGCGGCTGCGATTGTTGAGCAGACCAAGGGCCAGGACAACGGCACTGCCGCAATTCAGGCTGGCCGCGAAGCTCTGATTGCGCAGTTGGCGCAGTACGGGATTACCGGCCAAGCGGCGGAAGATTACGCGAACAACGTTGGGCTTATCCCCGGCAACGTGACTACAACGATCGGTTTCGTCGGAATTGACGCAGCCATTGCAGAGGCCGATCGCGTGAAAGCGGCTATCGCATCTATCCAACGCAATATCGACATTGCGGTGAAGATCAACGGTGCGCAGAACTTGGCGACTACTGGTGGCCTGAAGGTTGGGTTCGCGTCTGGTGGTTACACCGGTGACGCTCCCACTGGCGCTGCGGTTGGTGTCGTCCACGGTCGCGAGTGGGTGTCGAAGGCATCCACTGTGGCGATTCCGGAGAACCGTCGTGCTCTCGAGTACATGCATGCGGGTGGTGTGATTCGTGGTTATGCGGGTGGTGGGTTTGTGCAGCCGCAGTATGCGCGTCCGTCTTATGGCGGTGGCTCAGGTTCGGCGGTTGTTGGTCGCGGTGATGTGAATGCGTCTTTTCAGATCAATGAAGTGTCGGACACGGTTGGTACCGCGAACGCTGTGGTGCGTCGATTGAAAGCGTTGGCGAGCTGATGGCATTCCAGGCACTTATCGGAACGCTGGATGTGACCGCGCTCGAGGCTTCCGGTGTGCAGTGGTCGACTGCCGAGATGGAGGGCATGGGGGCGTCCGGTTCGACGCTGCAGGTTGTTCAGAAGCCGCGGCAGTCGGGTGGTTGGGCTGGGGATGCATTCAGCACCCCGGCCCATTACGTCCTGTCGGGGCTGGTGGCGGCGACGTCGCAGGATCTTCTGACGAATGCCCGCGACCGACTGATTGCAGCCGCGTCGTTGTCGGGCACCGTGCTGCAGGTCACTGAGGCGTCGAAGGTATGGACGTCGGTTGTGCGCCGTGAGGATGAGGTGATCTTCACCTACATCACTGATGTTGTGGCGTCATGGTCGGTGCAGTTCGTTGCTGTTGACCCGCGCAAGTTTGGTCTGCCTTTGACGGGTTCGACGTTTCTGCCGTCTGCTTCTGGTGGTTTGACGGTTCCGTTTACGGTGCCGTTTGCGATCAATTCGACGGTGGTGTCTGGGCAGGTGTCGTTGACGAATCCGGGTAATGCTCCGGGTCGTGTGGTGATCCGTTTGGATGGTCCGTTGGTTGGTCCGCAGGTTACTCATTCGGGTTCTGCGTTGCCACTCACGTTTGCGAGTTCGCTTGTGTTGGGGGCTGGTGAGTGGTTGACGGTTGATATGGATCGTCGGACTGCGTTGGCGAATGATCAGGCGTCTCGTAACTCGACGATTACGTCTCGTGGTTGGTCGTCGTTTGATCCGGGTCCGAATACGTGGTCGTTTACGGCGACTGGTTATAACGCTCTTTCGAAGATGACTGTCACGGCTTACCCGGCGTCTCTGTAGCTCTTTCTCTCTTCCATCTATGGCCGCGGTGACGCGGTGTCTAAGGAGTTCCGTCATGGCTGGAACTGGTGTTGTGTGGCCTGTTGATGCGGTGTCTGGTGCGCCGTCGTATACGGGGCGGATGTTGCGGAATACGCAGGCTCCGTTTTTGGCGGGTGCGACTGCCGCCCGTCCGTTGGGTGCCATTTCGGGTGTTCGTCCGGGGACACCGAATGTGGTGTCTGCTACGTCGACCCTGTATACGGTTACCCCGTTTGCGGGGATTATCGACCTCGAGGCTGCAGCCATTTCTGGTCCGTATGCGTTTGCGTTCAATGCGAATGTGACGGGTGCGGTGACGGCAGCTTCAGGGTCGATCGCCCGCAAGGACATCGTGTATGTCCAGATCAATGACAACGCTGAGGGTGATGGCACTGCCGGCACCCCGAATATCAAGATCGACTATCTGGCGGGCACAGTTGCTTCTACCGCACCGGCCGCACCTGCCCGGTCGTTTGTCATTGCGGAGATCAATGTCCCGGTTTCGGGTGGTGGGTCACCGACTGTCACATGGGTTGCCCCGTATTCGGTCGCTGCGGGCGCTATCCAGCCAATCCCGTCGTCTTCCGCTTACCCGGCAAGCCCATCCGCTGGTGTCGCCGTGTGGGACCAGACCACCAAGGCGCTGGCGATCCATGACGGAACGCAGTGGACAGGTGGGGCGTGGACTAACGGCACCTTGGCTGCTGGTTGGTCTTCGGGTGGTTCAGCAGGTGGCGGCACGTTCTGGGCACCATTCCGGTACCGGCTGAACGCTCTGGGCGAGGTAGAGATTCAGGGGCAGATCACCCCACCTGCAGCAGTAGCACCGTCCGCGGTGTTCTTCACCTTGCCGACTGGGTTCCGTCCGGCTGGGCAGCTTGAGTTCCCCTGCTCGATCAACACCAACGCAGGTCGAACTCTTGCCGGTTGTCAGATCACCGCGGCGGGGCAGATGTCGTTCTCCGCCGGGTCGATTCAGAACGTCAACCTTGGGCAGATCGTGTTCGCCACCACCTAGGAGCCCACATGCCATCCCTAGTTCAAATCCCCTGGCAGCCCACAATCTGGCTGACCCCACGAACACTAGACCGCCTCAACGACGCATCCCACAGGCTCGGCAGGAACATCTACCTCAACGGGGCGGACGCTGGCTGGCGATCCTACGACCGGCAGAAATATCTGTGGGACATCAACGGCCATAACCCGGCCAAGGCAAACAACCCCGACATTGGGCAACGAGCCCACATGAAAGGTGGCGGGCTGGACGTCCCCGTCGATGCGGCCACACGCAAAGCAATGAAAGACGCTGGCTTCCGACCGGATGCGAACGAAGCGTGGCACTGGAACGACCCGGACATTGCGTTCATGCCCATCATCCGCACCAACCCGGCAGTGGCTGGCGGGACCAGTGTCCCGATTACCGCAGACCAGCCCGCACCCCCCAAACCGAAAGGGCAGGACATGTTCCTCATCCAAGTTGCTGAAGATGGCGAAGTTGACCTCGTAACCGATCGGGGCATTATCCGCATCCAGCAGGCGTCACACCGTGACCTGTTTCTGCGGATGTTCGCCAAGTTCCCCGACATTGAGGTGTTCGCTGGCCCGCAGCGGGACATCATCACCGGGTATCTGGCGGGGGTTGGCAGTGCAGACCAGGCCGCGATTCTGACTGCGTTGGGGAAGATCGGAACTGTTGACACGGTGCCGATCGTGAAAGCGGTAGTTGCTGCAGTGAAAGGTAGCGGGGCGACGATCACCGATGAGAACATCACCGCCATCGCGAACGCTGTCGATGCTCAGCTTGCGGACAACTTCAGCAAGCTCGAGCTGAAAAACCAGCTCAAGTAACTGATGGCTAATCTGCAGTGGGTTGCCACGGAGATGAAGACGGGGAAGGTGGTTGCTGACCTTCCCGATCTGGATGGTGACAGTGGCCCCCTGACTATCAAGCAGACCATTGGCCGGTATGAGCAGGTCACCGCAGCGTTGCCGATCCCGACCGCGCCGGAGAACTGGACTCGAGCTACCCTCCATGGCGGTACGACGATCGTTCTTCTGCAGGACGATGTGCCGGTGTGGGGTGGGTATGTTTCACGCCGCCCACGTGATGCGGGTGACACGGTGCAGTTGTCGTTGATGACGATGGAAGGATACCTGGACCGTCGCTTTGTTGGCGATCAGGTGTTCACCGCAACTGGGCAGAACAGCATCATCCAAACGTTGGTGACAAACTATGTTCTGGCCGGGTCGAATGGTGGCATTCCGATGCGGGTACAGATCGACAACGGTGGGGTTGGCACCGTCCGTGACCGCACCTATTTCGACAAAGACGACAAAACCGTGTACTCGGTGATGCAGGAACTGTCTGGTGTTATTGGTGGCCCTGAGTGGACGATCGGTTGGGAGCATCAGACCAACCCGGAGCGGTACACACCAGTTCTCTACATTGGCAACCGCATCGGATCACCTGTTACGGCAGGGATGGGTGCGAACGCCACGTTTGAGATCCCAGGTGGCATCAACGACTTCGCCCTCGCGGAAGACTTTGGTGCTTCAGCGGGTGCGAACGACGTTATGGCGTACTCGTCGGGTCAGGGAGACTCCCGCCCACAGTCGCCGCGACAGGTGTTGACTGACCCGGACCGGCCAACGTTCGAATACCGGTACTCGCCGTCGACGTCTATCTCTGATGTTTCGACACTGACCAGTCATGCTCAGGCGCGGCTTGGTCAGATGTTTGGTGGGTCGAACGTGCTCGCCATGTCCGCGATCCTCGACGACTCCCCGAAGCTCGGAACTGACTGGTTCATCGGTGATGACATCGGCTACCAGATCGGCGGATACGACTCGGATGGCAAAGACACCGTTCCGTCTATCCCCGGAGGACTTGCTGGTATCGCCCGAGCGGTCGGTTGGGAACTCGAAACAAGTGCGACACCGATCATCACACCCATCCTTGCAAGCGCCGACCTGTAGGAGAACTGATGCCAAATCCTGGTGATCTTGTCCCCTACGGTGACGACGCGATCGTGCGCCGGCAGGATGATGCTGGCCGCAGGCAACGGGAACGCGAATCCGCACGCTCACTCGCGGCGTCGCAAATCGGTTCCGGTGGTCTGCTCATCAACAATGGTGGCTCACTCACTATCTCCGGCACAGGCTCGCTGAACGTCGGATCTGGTGCTTTGAATTCGGCCGGGTCGATCTCCGCAGGAACGACGATCAGTGCTGGCGGGAACATCAGCGGTGGCGGGTTCAGCACAAGCGGCGCGATCACCGGCAACACCGTCTCAGCGAACGGGGTAAGCACCGGTTCCTTCTCCGCGAGCGGCACATCAACGCTGGGACCGCTCAACTGCGGATGGGCACGCGGGCACACCGTCCTGTCCGGTTACGCGAACGCGTACTGGGACGGCAACGGTGACGCAGGCGTGAACGTTTCTTCGGTGGTCTACAAGCAGGACATCGTCCCCGCCGACCTCTCCGATGAGGTACAGGCGATCCTGCGAATGGCGCTCGTCCGCTTCCGATACATCACCGCCGTTGATAAGTACGGCGAAGATGCACCCATTGAGCTCGGTTCGCTAGCTGAGTACGTGAAGTCGATCGGCCTGGGTGAATACGTCTTCTACGACCTGGACGGCAACGTGCAGGGCATCGCCTATGAGCGGTTGACCATTCCTCTGATCGCGGTAGTGCAGAGCCTCGATGCGCGACTCAAGGTGCTCGAGGCGGCCTAGTCGCAGGTCGGGACGCCATTGATAGTCGAACCGGAACCGCTATCGCACTGGGTGGTGTCGTAGTGACCGCCGCCCGCTTCGTTCGGGTCTGAAACGAACGGGATGGGCGAGCCGGGAGAACCAGCACCCCCGCCGCCACCACCTGATGCGGAACGCTTGACCGGCGCTTTCGTTGTGGCTTTTGCTGCAGCATCCGCAGCGGCCTGAGCTTCCGCAGCGATCCGGGCATCCTCCGCAGCTTTCGCATCCGCAGCAGCCTTCGCTTCTGCCGCTGCTTTGTCTGCAAGGAACTGCTGGTAGGCGGCTTCGTCAGCAGCGTCCTGTGCCTTCTTCGCAGCATCGGCAGCGGCGTACATGTCCTGCTCCATCGCGGACTGTTCAGCATCATCCTCAGCCGCTGCGGCAACCTGCGCCTGATGGTCAGCACGCGCCACGGCAAGACCATTCACCACCGTGAACCCGCCCACACCGACAGCACCGAGCACCACCGCGGCAACACCGATGCGGATTTGGTTTCGATACTTCGTCAGCTTGGACATGGGCACAGATTAATCCCGACCACCGACAACGGCAAGCATTATCACACATTGGTCCCGAACTGGGGCCAAGCGAACAAGGGGCACTCATGACCGACCCGTTCAGCACTAAAGGGAAAGCGGAGATGCGTCGGCTCATCCAAACGATGAAAGTCGAACCTGTCCCCATCATCATGCCCAGATGGATGCTGTACCTGTTCTATGCCATGTTCGCCATTCTCGGCGTCACGTTGGCAGTGTTCGGGTCCGTATCAGTGATGTCTAGTACACCGGCCGGGTACATCCTCCCGTACGGTGCCGCAGTATTCATCACATCCGTGATCGCCCTGTTCGGTGCAGTCGTAACCCGCCACGAAGCATCCCCCCGTGTCAGACGTGCGCTGCTCGAGCTGATCCCCGTCAGCGGACTGTTCTCCCTGCTCAGCGTCTATATTGCGTCCACCGTTCTCCCATGGGCGCAAGGAGACTTTGCTAAGGGGTCGCTCGGTGTGGTCGTAACCATCTCATCGCTTATCGCATTCATGCGAACGATTGAGCGTGGCGTGTATGTGATCCGCAAGCTGGTAGCCAAATGATCACCGCGGCGGCTGCAGCCGCTGTCGCGCCCGACATCACCGTCTTCTTGCCCCTGATCACCGGGATCATCCTCACCGTTGGTGGTGGCATCTTCGCCATCTACCAACTGCGGCTCAAATACCGCAAAGACCAGGAACGTCCACTGCCCCCAACCTGGCCGGAAATGTGGGCAAAGATCAGCGAACTCGACGACAAGTTGAAAGCGCAAGAGGAAACCACCGAGAAGCGAGATAAGGCGATCGGGAACATCCTCACCGCCATCGTCGACCAGTGGCCGGCCGATCGCCCCCTGCCCGTGTTCGACCCGGCAGACCTGGAAATTGTCACCGACATCATGCCCGGCAAATGGGCACGCCACCGACCCCGACCCGCAACACCATAAGGAGCAACACCATGAGCAACGCAGTATCCGCACTCTGGGCGTCGATCGTCCGCACTCTTGTCCCCATCATCGTTGGCGCTGTGATCGCGTTTGCGGTCGCGCATGGCATCACCCTTGATGACCAGTTCGAATCGCTGCTCACCGCAGCGCTGACGCTCGGGTTCTCTGGCGTGTATTACATCGTCATCCGTCTGCTCGAGACGTACGTCACACCGAAGCTGGGTTGGCTGCTCGGACTCGCGAAGACCCCCGCCGTCTACACCCCCGAGTCGCCGGCAAAGCACGTCGCGTGAACCCCGACACCGAAACCACCACATTCGCTGACGGTTACGCGGTCCCGGTTGACCCGATGGACGAAGAAGGCATGCGCTGCGAAGGCTGCGAATAACCGTGTGCGCTTGCCGTCACCGGGATTGCAGCACCCCCGAATGCTCATGCGATACGAACTGCGACCACTGCGTCCACCCCACACGTTAGGAGTCCGCCGTGGCGGTCATCACATTCGACTATCTCAACCCGACAGCATCCGGTGACAGGGCGGCATCGGGAACTCTCGAAGCCCACCTGTACGAACGGGAAATCATTGGCGGGGCTTTCCGCACCATCAAACGGTTCGACATTCCCCTGGTCGACGGGCAAGCATCTGCCCAGTTCAGTTCTACCGGACCGAACCAGTGCTGGGTGATCAAGGAACGCGCACCAATGCCCGGGGCGAAGACTTTCTACAAGAAGGTCATCGGTGATGCGGCGTTCACTGATCTGGTGGATGTCGACCCGACCACGTTCGCCCCTCTGGTACCGGTGCCCCCGTCGGCGCAGGATGTCCTGGCAGAAGCCGGGGAAGCGCGGGACGACGCTCAGGCGGCGGCTGGTGAGGCTGCTGGCGCGTCTGGGGATGCCTCAACGGCGGCGGCTCAGGCTGCTGCTGCACGGGATGCTCTGCTCGCTCAGAAGGGTGCACCGTCCGGACTCGCCCCGCTCGATTCGGGCAAGCGGGTCCCTGATGTGAACCTGCCGACACGACTGTCAACGGACGGGCTATCGGCCACATACGGGACGCTCATCGGCGGCTCTGTCGTGACCTACTCAGGCGGACTTCCGGCCACCGAGACACTCCCGAACGGGATCGTGAAGACCTACCACTGGGATGCCGACGGCAACCCCACCACGGCGGACTGGAACATGCCCACCGGTCCTGACTACATCGAGACGTTCACCTACGACGGCAGCGGCAACGCGACCGGCTCAACCTTCGCGGAGGCCTAACAATGGACGTCGTCACCCTGAGCTCCGCGCGAGCAGACGCAAAGCGCCGCTACACCCAGAAGCGCACCCAGCAGATCGACCTTCGCGAGTGGGCCGAGGACGGCTCGATCCCCAACGACCGTGACGGGGACTCGTTCCCGCTCATGACTCAGGTCATCAACGACCTCTCCGCGCTATACCTCACCGATGAAGTGATCCGCATGTGCGTGGTCCCGGCAGGCGGGTACGAGTCCAGCAACCGGCTCTCACCCGCGACGGTGCCGGGCGGATTCGGCATCAAGGGCGAGGGGCGGACGAACACGACGTTTTACACCCCGGCGAATAAGTCGTGGTTCGGGATGGACCGCGGCGACGAGATCTGGACCGGCCCCGACTTCGTGTGGTCCGACATGATCTTCGAAGACCTCACCGTCGACGGATCAGAGCAGCCGGACGGGTCCGCCGGGTACATCTCGGGGCTCAAGGGCTTCATCATGCACCACTTCAAAGACTCGTTCTTCCGCCGCGTCACTGTGCGCGGCACCCACGCGACCGGGTTCGGCATCGATGATGCCGACGCCGTGTACATCGTCGAATGCCTGGCAGACGGCAACGGACGCGCACGCTTCATCACCGACCCCGCAGCAGCGAGCCGTATCGGCTCCGGCTCGGGCTTCGGCATCGGCTTCGGCAGCTCGCCCCACCAGACGGTGTACATCATCGACTCGATCGGCCGCAACAACGCAGCAGCTGGCGCATTCGCCGAGAAACTCGGACGCCCGGAAAGCCAGTACTCCAGCACCGGAATGGTCGTCGTCGGTGGCCTGTTCGAGAACAACGCCACCGGCATCAACGACGCCGGCACCCGCTCATCACTGTTCAGCGGCTCCATCCTCCGCAACAACCTGTTCGCCGGAATGCGGGTCGGCGTCTCGCTCGCATCCGAGCAGGGCGGCCGGAAAGGTGTCGCCTCCGGGATGACAATGTACGGCAATGAAAACGGCGTCGTCGTCGAGGGCAACGCTGGCGAAGGCTACCTGTTCGCGAACAACCAGATCTTCGACAACCTCAACGCCGGAGTGCTGCTCCGCGACAAACTGGCCGGACCCATCCGCCAGGGCCTCCGGTTCGAGAGCAACGACATCCGCACCAACGGCACATCCGGCATCCTGTCGGAGTCGACCCTGCCCCTGTCGGATCTGTGGCTCACCGACAACCACATCTACGACAACGGCAAGAACACAGGCAAGCAGTACGGGGACGGCATCACTTTCCTCGGGCCGCTGTCTCGCCCGCACATCCACGACAACCGCGAGTACGGAAACCGTGGCTACGCGCTCGCGCTCCGCGGGGCTGCCGTCACATCCCTGTCGCCACGCATCAGCCGCAACGACTGGGAAGGCTCCCCGGGCGGAACGTTCCTGAACCAGCAGACGATCGCCGACATGACCCGCGTGACCGACAACATCGGCAACGCGGCCACCAGCGTCAGCATGCCGGTCACCCGCCCCACCCCGTCCGTCGACACCACCGGGTGGCAGGGCGTCGGCACCCGCACGTGGGAAGCAGGCGGACTTATCGGCCTCGGCAAGATCAAGTGTGTAGCCACCGACACGTCGGCCCGAATCGCAGGCCCGGCGTTCACGGTCGCTGCGGGACAAATCTGGCGCGTTTCGATTTACGTTCAGGCTGACAAGGGTCAGCAGGTGCAGGCCGCCGCGGTCTTCGGCACTACCTATGTCACCGGTGAGATCGCTCGCGCAACCGGACTACCTCAACGTCTCGACATGGTGGTGCAGGTGCCGGCCGGGGCAACCCAGCTCCGCTCGGCAGTCGTGAAGCCGAACTCCGTGATCGGTGATGTCTTCTACGCGGACGGCTCAAACGCCACCCAGGGTCACGACCTGTGGAAGTACATCGACGGCGCACAGCCCGGGTGCGCCTGGGCGGGTGCCGCGTACGCATCCGCGTCGACACTCGCCGTCCCCGCCTAGCGCGACGATCCCTCACGCATGGGAGCGCATCTGCAATAGTGTGCTCCCATGCCTGTCGTCGCCGTCTGCCCTGTCCACGGACCGTTTCAGTCGAGCGCTTTCGATTTCTCTTCAAGCCAAAACGTCTCGTTATCCCAAGTGACGGAGAGCTGCCCTCGGTGCGGGCGCCCGTCTCGGGTGATGGACGGGAGCTTCGACTTCGACGCTGGCGGGATTGCCTCGGTGATATCCGCGCCGCAATGGTCTCGCGAAGCGCTCAAGGCAGTGCAGGGCGAATTGATGGAGGCCGCACGTGCTCTTGCTGACCCCAACTACTCAGCCGATCGCGCGTACGGTTTGCTCGACGCGAAGCTGGACAGAATACTCAAGTCTCAGGATGAGTCACAGGCGCAGGTGACAGCACTAACAGATGAAGTGCGGCAACTGAAGAAGAAGCTCAGTCGGTCAAAGTTGGCCAATGTTCTTCTGGCTATCTGCTTCGTTATCGGCAACGTTTCGGACGTCGGCGGCGCCGTATCTACTGTGAGCGATCTGATCAGTTGGGTCGTTGACCAAGTCGAGCATGGGCAGCCGCCTTCGATGCCGCCGACAACTCCGACTCGGCGGCCTTTAGCGACCGAGTAGCAGCAGCGAGTCGCGACACGAGAGCACGGCGCTGGATGACGTTGACAGCGAAAGCCGCAGCAGCAACGGCGGCCCCGACGATCCCCCACCCAGCCGGGAGCACGTCGATCACCCGGAGGGCGACAATCGTCGCGCTCATGCCGAGCATCACTAGCACCATGCGCTCAGATTAATTCAATCCAGCGACAACCACCAGCAACTATCACTATTCAACTCACATAGCAGCACGATCGATGCCCCCGGCATTCACCTTTCGAGGTGGGTGTCGGGGGCTATTCGTCGTTCCCGGACGTTCAATAAATCGGGCGAAATCTTGCAACGTCCCTGCGATATGCAAGATGACTTGGCAGGTGGTGAAAGATTCGGTCCTTGGAGTTAGACCCGGCGGATGCTGAGTGCGCGCCATCCTTCGGGGACCTGCGCCATGGCGGCGGCTTTCGCGGTCTCGTAGTCGGCGGCTTCGACCTCGATGGCCTTCGACTCCTCGGAGTTCGTGTCGCGGGCGATGATGATGAGCTGCACCTGATCGACCCTACCCGCGCCGTGGGGGCTCGGTGACGGGCGGCCTGGGGTTCGCTCTCACCCACTCTCCCCAGGTCACGTGAGCGGCTGTGGCGAGGTCGGGGAAGTATCCGATTAGGGCGCGGTCTTCGGATTGTTCGGCCCATGTGACGGAGCGGATCATCATGATGTCCCGGGGTTTGGTCTTCACCTCGCGGAGGATGGCGATCTTCCGGCCGCGGTCGAGCATGAGCCATTCGCCGGGGCGGATGCTGCGTTGCAGGGCGCGCATGGGCGTCCAGGTGTGGGCGATGTCCGGGCTCCTCTCGGTGGGGAGCAGACCGGCCTTCTGCAATGTCGATGGTACGACCAAGCAACGACGTTCAATAAATCAGGCCCAGACTTTACACATCCCCGCAACGTTCAAGAAAACTTGCAACAACCAGTGAGGGTTGATCGGGGGTGGAACAAGTTTGAGGGGTTGAGTCAGAGGTGGGGGAGTGGTCGCCCCGTAAGCTTGGAAACAGCACCAGCAGAACCCGATGTGCCCACCACTGTGTACACCGGCTACGGTCTAGGTGCCGCCGATGCCAGTAAATTACAGGCATCTGCCTCTGTAGCTGCGTGGTGTATGTACACCCGGTAAGCTTGGTGTATGTACACCAAAGGAGACATTGTGGCCGAAGAGTCCGATCCAACTATTCACTCGGAGTTAATAGTTGCCCTGTCCGAGCTCTCTCCTGACGAATGGGCGACTGCCGTACGTACTGAGCGTGAGAGTCAGCGGGCGAAAGGCTTCGATGAGGCGCACGATGATGAGCACGGCATTGACCATCTGCTCATGTGGGCACAGGACTACGCCCGCCGTGGTGAGACGGTGAAGTCTGGGGCGCTGATTCAAGCAGCCCGCGACCTCCTGGTGCGATCACTCCACCCGCGCCCGTCCGAGGTGCGCCTGCACGTCAGCACGCATCCCGACATGGAGACTCGCACCACGCTCCTAAACGAGGGTTACGAGATGGCGATGGCCCATCATCTGGCCGACGATCCGACCGTCGCGCAGGACTGGCTCGACGAGCGGGATGCCAGGCGCGAGTCCGAGATACGCCGCGAAGTACTCGAAGCCGCTGCTGCTCGGGTGATGGGTGAGGACGTACCGAACCCAGTTGGCACAATCGCTGTCAGTTACGCGGTGGAACTCATCCTCGACGGATTGGAGGCCAACCGTGGCTGACGAATACACGCCCACAATGCAGCATTTGCGAGCCGCCTGGTTCAGGGGACGTTTCTACCCCGAACGGATGAGTGCAGAGTCGGATGCCGAAATAGATCGGTTCGTTGCCGAGATACGCCGCGACCAAGCCGAGAAAGACGCGGGGATCGCGGCACTTATCACGCACCACGGTTCGCCATGTCGCGCGGTCACAGATATCCGGCGGCAGTTCACCCCTTCACCCGAGACGGTTGACCGAGATGCCTGACACAATTACCCTCATGCCGGACAAGCCGAAAACCCCGCATTCGACCTTCCGCATCCCACTCGACCTCAAAGCCGCCGCCGCTGAGAAGGCTGCCGAGGAAGGCAAGACACTCACCGACGTGATCACCGAAGCGCTGGTGAAGTACACGAAGGCCAAACGCAAATAGATCCACCCGCACCGACCTAAGCTCCCCACAACAAACCGTGGGGAGCTTTCGTGCGTTGCGGGCTCGGTGTTCACCCTCGGCTAGTCACATGCCCCGCCGCACACCGATAATTCACGCCTCCACATCCCCGAACGAAACCGAATTGGACGTCTCAAACGCACACAACTTGCACCCTGCCGTCTGGCATCTAATTTTTCTCATACATCAATGGTGACAGCTCGTCGAAAAGTGGTAGTAGTCACTTTCAGTCGCCCCGCAAAGGTTGATCGGGGTCAGATCAAGCCACACAGGTTGCGTCAGAGGTATGCGCGACCATTGGCGAATGAGCCTCACCGACCATCAACGCGACATACTCGCCACCGAAACCAAGTGGCCGGCACCAAGCGCACGGAAATCCGAACACATCATCCAGGTACTCCGACTCACGCGCGCACGGTACTACCAGACGCTCAACCAGATACTCGATGACCCAGCAGCACTCGAGTACGACCCTGTTGTCGTGCACCGGCTACGGAAGTTGCGAGACGGGCGCGTGAATGGGCGAGCTCAGAGGGCGCTGAGTTAGCGTGATGCTACTTGGACTCGAAGCTCATCTCGAAGCCCTCGGCCGTGCACGCCTGGCCCACACGCTCGAGCTTCGACAAATACATGTCGTTCTCGGGGCTGTCGAAGACACCAAGCCCGCGAATACCAGTAGGACGGGCGTCAATAAACTCCACCAGATCGTCAATGCGGGTCTTCACGTCACCCTTGGCCTTCACGCTGATCGCTGAATAGTCCGTCGCAGCCTTATCCACCACCGAGTGCCACTGCTCGATCGTGGACGTCCCCGCCGACCTTGCGTCCCCAGCTTCCTTCAACCGCGTGAACGTGGCAGCGAAGTCACCACACGCGGCAAGGTTCACATTCACTGGTGACGGTTTCGCCTTCGGTTCCGCTTTCGGAGCAGACGCACAACCGGTCAGGAGCAGAGCAACAACGGCAGCAACGGCTAGAAGCTTCATGGGGGCGAGCCTAACCATCGCACCGTAGTGAGCGCGCCCCCAGTTCGAGTGATGAGGGGTGGGACACTCAGCCCCCGTAAGCTTGGAAACAAGCATCAGCCGGGGCTATGTGACAACCAGTGTGTACACCAGCCCTTGTCCCGATGCCGCCGATGCCAGTAAGTTACAGGCATCTGCCTCTGTAGCTCAATGGAAGAGCAGTTCCGTCCTAAGGAAAGACAGAGGCTTTTCTTGTCCCCAATTGTGGGCAATAATTGCCTGTAGATCGCTGATATTCCGGGCTTTTAGTAGGAACCGAAACGCACACTGGCAAACATATGGTTTGCCAGTGGTTGTCACCACCTATGCCACCACCTATAGTTAGAGACGACCTAAGCAACAAAAAGAGGGCCACCGGCTGGAACCAGTGACCCTCGATCGATTACCTGAGAAAGCAGGCTCGACCCATGAATCATAAGCAGCCAGTACATAGAAGACCAATTCATATCGGCATCATCGGCGGGCAGTGGACCGCACACGACAGACAACCCAAGGAGCACCGATGCCCCGCAAGCGCAGCACCGGTCAAGGTGGGCTCTACTTCGACGCCGCGCGCAAGCTGTGGATAGGTTCGTACGACAACGGCTTCACCCCTGAGGGCAAGCGGAAACAAGTCCGCGTAACCTCGAAGTCCCAATCTGTAGCGCGTGCGAAACTCGCGAAGCTCATCACCGAAGTCAATACTCACGACGCCCCACTCGGCAATCAGACGGTTGCCGAGTGGGGCGTTTTGTGGTTGGAGATGGTGAAGGCCAAGAAGCCGCAGACGTACCGCACCTATAACTCCATCTTGAAGACATGGGTTCTGCCACAGATCGGACGACGGAAAGTCAAAGACATCCGCCCGTCTGATCTGGCGAAGGTCTACGCCAACATCAAAGCCGCCGGACGCGCGTCATCTACTGCCCTCAAAGCGCACAACGTCATGTCGGCCATGTTCGAACAGGCGCGACTTGAGCGGATCACCGACCGGAATGTGGCCGCCGACATCCGCCCACCCAAAGCGGCGAAGACCACCCGTGACAGCCTCAGCCCCGCGGAAACATTCAACGTCCTGGAAGTCGCTAAGCAAATACCGGACGGCTCCAAATGGCTGGTGTCCCTCTACGCGGGCATCCGCCAGGGGGAGCGGCTGGGCGCGACGATCGATTCCGTAGACCTCGAGCGGGGCACATTCACCGTCCGCTGGAACCTGGTCGAAGGCAACTACGAACACGGGTGCGCTGGCGACTGCGGCAAAAAGGCGGCCGGTCACTGTCCCCAGAAACGACTCGTGATCCCCGACGTAACCGACTACCGGGTACTCAAAGGGCGGCTCATGCTGGTCCCGCCGAAGTCGGGCGAAGAACGCACCTTCCCCATCCCCGAAGGACTCCGATCCATCCTGCAAGACCAGATCGACCGGGCCAACTCACAACCGAACCCGCACGGACTGTTGTGGCCGGCAGAAGACGGCTCACCCATCCTCCCCAGATCCGATCAGGAACAGTGGAGAGCGCTACTCAGGGCGGCCGGAATCGACAGACCTGGGGCGACCACTCACTGGGCGAGACACACGGCCATCTCCGACATGACAGCAGGTGGAACTGCAGACCGGGTGATTGGCGAAATGGTCGGACACAAGTCACCGGGTGTGACCGGCAGATACCAGCACGTTTCGTCACAGGATGCATCAGAGGCAATGGACAAGCTCGAGAAGAGACGTCAGCTCGAAAGCTGACGGGCCAACGCACCAGACAGACCAGTGCGCCATGAGCGGCCATAGGTTCGCCCACCGAGGCGCTGCAAACACTGCTCCTGGTACGCGGTCACAATGTCGACTGTCACCTGCAGCTCGTCAGCTATCGCAGCGGGGGAGGGGTCGATCGATTCAGCGGCCGCGTAATCTTCCGGCGCAATGAGCATCTGCGCAGCGTGCCGTTCGGCTCTTCTCTCGTTCGCGCTGGTGCTGCACTGGTCACCCATGAGGCAGTGCGCAAGCTCGTGCGCCAGAACAGACCGAAGTTCGAACGGGGTGAGGCCCATGCGGAGAACGATCATCTGCCGTTCCTTGCTGTAGTAGCCGAGCAGTTCGGGGTCGTCGCTCAGGTGCGCGACGTGCACCCGAACCCCCAACTCCGCAGCCCTAATCATCAACTCCCGCAATGTTCCCCCAGGTCTTCTTCGCTCGCCCCCGCTTAGCCGCCAGCCCGAAGTCATCGGGACGACCCTCCCGCTCTTCAGCATCGGAAAGTGGGGTGGGCTCATCATCCTTGGGACTACTGACACGCTCGCCCCCGACAACAAGGAATGGCACATTTGGCCATAGCCCGCGGTTGAGAACGGCGAGTGCAGCTTCGTCCATCACCTTGTCGATCTCCACGCCAAGGACGGTGCACATCACTTCGAGCTGGTCGATGTTGATGTGACGCATGCCACGGATCATCTTGGAAAGCTGCGACTGGTCAACGCCTACATATTTGGCCATCTCGGTTTGGCCGACGTTGTAACGACTCATGCGGCCTTTGATGATGCCGGCGATCTCCTTGGTCAAGGGGCCTGGAACTGTACTCATGGGCCTAATCATGCCATAAGCGAAATAAATCACGTCAGATGTTGCATGTTTAGGTTCTGTGACCTACATTAGTTCTCGTGACCTACCAAAGAAGAACTGAAATTGCGGCGGGAGAGGTTCGAGCCCTCCTTGGCCGTAATCGCCAGTCGATCCAGGAACTATCTTCCGGCACTGGCATTCCACTATCCACCCTGAATCGCAGACTGCTCGGAAAAGCTGCATTCACGATCGATGAACTTGACACCATCGCCCGCTATTTTGCGGTCCCCCTCTCCGCGTTGCTGAAAAATGCAGCGCGGGAGGAGGCGTCATGACCGGCCCCGTGCTGCGGATTGAGTTCCCGCCGGCGCTGATGACAAGAGAACTCGCCGCCTACTACATCTCCGGGTCGCTGCGTGACCTCGACCGCCTACGCGAGTCGAAGGACATCACCCCCGTGGGCGACGGCAGAAGAGTGATGTACCGGAAGTCCGAACTGGACACCTACATCGAACAGATCCGCGAACGTGACGCCTCGAGAGGTCAGAGCGCATGATCGCCCTCGCTATTACGTCGGATGAGGCCCAGCGACTGACTCAGCGCATCCGCCTTGTTGCTCAGACATTGAGCGAGAACATCGACAAGCTCAAGCTGCTGGTGGCTGAGGCTCGCGAGTCGAACGCTTATGCCGCTCTCGGCTACCCGTCTTGGACCGCATATCTGGCGGATGTCCTCGGGGAAACGCCGCTCCGTCTTGAGCGCGAGGTGCGCCAAGAACTTGTTGCTGAACTCTCAGCCCAGGGGATGTCCACCCGCGCTATCGCGCCGATCGTGGGCGCAAGCCAGCGCACGGTGGCGGGTGACGTGAGCAAGATTGCTCACCTCGCAGATGATGGCGACTTGCCCGCTTATGACGCAGAAACCGGCGAGGTCATCGAGGCGGAGCTTGTCGATCCTGAGCCCGTCCGCCCTGTTGTCGGGCTGGACGGCAAGCAGTACACGGCGACTCCGCAGCGTCAGATAGCGAAGCCCAGCACGGAGCTGAGCATCCTCAACGACGTGCGCCTGTACCTCCGCAATCTGGCAACTTCCCCTTCGATCATCCGACTTTCCACAGTCGGCAAGCAGCACATCATCAACGCCCTGCAGGAAACCATCACTCAACTAGAAGGAAGCACGAAATGACCATCCCGCAGCTAACTGGCATCATCAAGTTCAAAGTAGAGGGGCAGTCGGCTCTGCCGAAGTGGATGCAGACGGCATTGGCTGACGCTCTCGATAAGGCTGACGCCCCGCCCGAGTCCCTCAGATTCCAGTGCCGCATCGCGACGGACGCGCAGAAGAACTTGGCCCTAGTCAAGCTCGCGTCGGGGGAGACGCTCACTCTCCACCCGATTGCCCGCCCGCAGTTCGGCAAAGACAACAAGGGCCATGCATACCTCACCGCGACGATGACCTACTCCGGTGATGGCGAGAACTACACGCTTCGGTGGATCGGTGACGCTGTCCCGTCGAAGATGCAGGAAGTTGCCGTAAAGCACGACAAGGGACTGGCGGTGTCGCCCACAACGATTGCGCTGGATCTTTCCGCGGCCCAGGTCGCGCCCGCATGGAAGGTGCAAAACAAGCCGGGACCGTCCGCCCTTGTCCGCGACCACAAGGCGGAGCGTGCACGCAAGAAGGAGATCGAGGCTGCTGGCGCTGTGCGCAAGCGCGGCCCCCGCAGTTGCGCCCGTCTGACTGACGCCGACCTGCTTTCCGCCTAACCAATTCCAACCCTGTTCGTTCTCTGACTCGCCCGAAGTTTCGGAGCACGACACCTCGAGCCTTCGTTGGCTCAGCTTTGCCATGCCCTCGAAAGCGTGGTGGAGCACAACTACATAGATGCAGTGACCCGAGGAGGCCTCCCGTTGGGGAGGACAGATAGGGCAACCACTGGTTGAAGGCACCTGAATAGGCCCGATGACCACTGCATCACATATAAGCGGCACCCGGTATGTCCCGGTGATGCCGATGAACCAAATGGGGCCTGTCGCTTTCATCGGCGGCAGGTTCACTCACGGGTCTGGTGTCTGCCAGCCCGCACATGTGATCGATAGGGCGATGGGGCGGCCGATTCATCAAGGCATGTCCGTAGCGCCACCTTGGGCCGTGCGCCTCGCCGCGAAAAACAAGCGATGACCACAACCCGCACGATCCCGTCTCCCGGCACCATCACCGATTTCCTTACCCGTATTCGTGCGGCAGGGATACAAGAACCCGATGACGACGACCGCAGAAAACAACGACTTGAAGAAACGGAAGACGAACTATGAGCGCACTAGAAGAAATTGAAGCAGCGATCAAAAAGCTGACGAAGATGCGAACGCGCAAGTTCGAGGGGAACTTCTATCCCCACGGAGGTGCTCGCTTTGCCACCAGCTTCGGCGACGGGAAGCGGGAACTGCTGGCCGACACCTTCGACGCTGAGGCGACAGAGATGTTTGTCACTCTCCACGCAACCATCGACGCACAGTTGGCAATCCTCACGCACGCTCACGAGCATTTCCCGCACTTCATCTTGCGAGGCGCAGAGGAAGAGGAATGGCTTGGCAAGCGGCCCAGTGTCCGTGATGCGTTTACTCTCGCAACCGCTATCAATGGCACCGCATCATGACCACGGTCCCGCGTGACCGTGTTGCCGGGATCATCGCCCAACATGAAGCCGACGAAGCACGACTCAGAGCACGGCTTCGGGCTGTATGGCCGTGGATCAAAGACGCCGCATTCATCCTCGGGTGTGTTGCATTCGTTGTCATCGCCGCCTGGTGGATCGAAGGAAAAAATATGGGATCACCGACCAAAGCCAGGGCCGATGTATTGGGAATGGCGCTGTCTCGTGTGTAGCGAACCTGTCAACGATCACGCCACGACATTCGATCAGCTCAAACGATGGCTGCTGCGGTTCCGATGACCCGTTCCCAACGCCTCCTAATCCTCGCGGGCTTCCTATTCGCCCTCACCATCATCACGGTCTGCTGCCTCTGGGTACGGACCGTTAGTTATTGAAAGGGGCAATTGTGTCCATCCCCGCCAAAAGCAGGAAGACAGACCTGCTCAAACTGCCGGACGCCAAATGGGGCGTCGAAGCCTGGTACGACTTTCTGCTCATCGTGCCCACCCGCAAAATGCACGACTCCGGATACGCCCACATCGCGATAATCGGCGGAAAGTACGACTCCGAGAACGGCGACCAGGCCGTCGAAATAATCGCCAGCCCGGACGACCTCCAATGGCCTACGGAAACTGCGATCAGCTCACGGATGCCCGAATACGGCGCGTTGCGCACTGACGCCTACTGGCCCTCTGGGGTAATTCGCCTCTGGTCTGGCGAGTATCTATTCGGCGTCGACCACCCCACATCATCGACCGCGATCAAGATCCGTCGGTACGCGAAATGACCGTCAGCGGACTAAACGCCCGACTCAACACATGGATCGACCTTGCGTTCACACACGCCCGCAACCGGCTGCTATACGGCGTCGACTCGCCCAACGGAGGACAAGGCCCGTTCCTCTACCCAATCAACCACCCACATTTTCACAACCGAAAGCCGCGAACAATGTCCAAACTTGACCACGCAAGACTGTGCCTCCAAGCCGCAGAACACCTCGCCACAGTGCCCGACAGCAGCACGGTCAGAGCACAAGTCGCAGTCCTCAACGAATGGTTGCAGCGGGACCAACCAGCCACCCTCGAAGCATCCGTTATTGGGTTAGCGGTCGCAATCCTGCACGACGCCGGAGTTTTGGCATGAGTGGACGAACTCCTGGCATCTACCCCGGCATCCCGAGCGCCGAGTACCACCGTGACCCCGCGCTCGGTTCAACATCGCTCAAGACACTCGCCCTCAAAACGCCGGCCCACTACCAGCACGACAAGACGCACCCGAAGTTCTCAGACGCATTCACGCTCGGCACCGCGGCACACTCCCTGATCCTCGAGGGCGATAGTTCAAACATCGTCATCGTCGATGCCGACAACTGGATGACCAAAGCCGCCAAGGAAGCCAAGGCCGAAGCGTTGGGAGCGGGCAAGCAGCCGTTGTTGGCTCACGAGATGCGCGGCGTCGAAGCGATGCGAGATGCAGTAATGGCGCACCCCGTGGCCCGTGAAGCGTTCACCCTTCACGCCGCCGAACATTCCGTCTTCTGGGACGAAGACGGACTGCCCCTCAAGTGCAGACCAGACGCATGGAAGCCCGGAGTCATCGCAGACCTGAAAACAACAGTCGACGCCAACCCATACGAGTTCGGCAAGACCGCATACAACTACGGCTACTTCATGAGCGCCGCCCACTACATCGACGGCATCAAAGCAGCCACCGGAGAAGACGTGAAGTTCATCTTCGTCAACGTCGAAAAGACAGCTCCGTACCTGGTGAGCGTCGTCGAACTGGACGACCTTTCGTTGGACTACGGGCGGCAAATGCTCGAACGCGCCAAACGCATCTACCGGGAATGTGACGCATCCGGCATCTGGCCTGGCTATCCCGCCGTGGAACCGGTCGGGCTGCCCCTGTACGCGAGCTACCAGATGGACGACCTCCTAGGCGTCCCCAGAGAAATTGAGGTCTAACTATGGACATATCAGCAAGCACGGCCCCTCGAACTGATCAGCAAAACTTTGACAATTATCTTGCTGGTCCGAAGACACTGACCATCAGCGAGGTGAAGGCTGGCAGCGCCGAACAGCCGATCGAGATCCACCTTGTGGAGTTCCCCGGCCAGCCATACAAGCCGAGCAAATCGATGCGGCGTGTTTTGGTGTCTGCGTGGGGCGCTGAAGCGTCCGTTTACGCCGGCAGGAGATTGACGATCTATGGCGACCCGACTGTCAAGTTCGGGGCCGCTGTCGTTGGTGGCCTGAAGATAAGCCACCTTTCACACCTCGATAAGCCGGTGAACGTTTCGCTGACGGTGACTCGTGGCAAGCGTGAGCTATTCACCGTCCAGCCGCTACCAGACGCCGCACCATCCGCCGCCCCGTATATCGACCCGGATGTGATCACCGCATGGGTGACCAAATTTGATGAAGCCACCACCCTCGAAGAACTGCAAGGGGTCTGGGGAGAAGCGAAAACGGCCGGCGTTGTCACCAATGCCGACGTTGTTGCTGCGAAAGACCGGAAGAAAGAAGAACTGGCATGAACATCAACTTCCAAGAGATCGCAACCACCGCAACCAAGTCCGGCGTCTGCCCCATCTGTGGCAAGCGTGTGGTTCGTCGTCAACGTTTCTGGCAGACCGATAACCCGTGGAACCGGAATGATGACGGCACCGTGAAGACGCGGGACGAGATCTACGCCGATGTCAAGGCAGAGGCTGATGCCTGGGTGCCGGATTTTACGCATGCTAAGTGCGCGGTGCTCTCGTGAATATAGATGGTGCAGAGATGGCGTACCACATCGAACCCGTCCCGTTCAGCACCACATTCCGGTTCGACTGGGTGAAAGCGCCACTGTCGATGAACATGCGACTGCACCGGATGGCTGAAGCGAAAATCGTTCGCGAACTTCGCAGCATGATGCACGCCAAAGCCCGCATCATCCCCGAGCTCGGGCGATGTGAAGTGCGCCTCATCTGGTACGTCACCACCAACCATCGCAGGGACGAAGAGAACATTATCCCCGTCCTCAAGGCGCTCTGTGACGGGCTGGTGGATGCCGAAGTGGTGGAAGACGACACCCCCCGATTCATGCACAAACTCATGCCCGAAATCGTCAAAATCAACGCCCGCGACGACACCGCCCACTTCGAGTTCACCATCACCGAAATCGCTGCCGTTGTCGACACCGTGCCGAAAGATATCGCACTCAAAGCCGCAGCCCGTGTCACACAGAAGAACGCCGAATTGTTGCGCAGATTAGAGGACTAACCCATGACTGACAAACCTCTCGAGCAGCAGTTAGAGGAAGCACAGCACCGGCTTGAGGCTGCACGCATCCAAGCACGCAACCTGTCCGCCAAAAACACGGCAGCACACGGCGGCAACGACCCCGGCATCCTGTCCGGTATCCGCCGCAAGAAGAACGCCAAAGCAGACGCAAAACGGTTCGCAGCATACGACCGGGAAGCCGCAGCATGGGCCGCAATACCAGCGCTCGAACTCGCGGTGATGTTGATCGAGAACCGGATAGCTGAACGTGACCGGGTGCGTTTCCACCGTGACGACATCGTGGGGGCACTGTTCATCCTCACCAAATGGGGGTGGAAGAAAGTCCGCACCGTCAACAAAGTCACCGTCTCCGTCGACTCCGGGTACTCGTGGGCCGACAAGGTTGCGTTCGACCAAGTACTGCAGGTGAAACGGTGACCAAGCCGCGGATCCTTGACGCCTTCTGCTGTGCGGGTGGTGCAGGTGTCGGATACCAGCGAGCCGGGTTTGAGGTGTTCGGTGTCGACATCGACCCGCAGCCGCACTATCCGTTCGCCTTCCATCGCGGCGATGCTCTCGATGTTCTCCGCCGTCTGATCGCGGGGGAAGCGATCGAGTTCATCCACCCCGATGGGCGATCTGAATGGCTGTCGCTCAGTGACTTTGTTGCAGCACACGGGTCGCCACCCTGCCAGTTGTTCTCCACGACGAAGCATGCGCACGGCAACGCTGGAAAGCATCCAGATCTGCTCGAGCCAACCAGGCAAGCGCTCCGCGAAACCGGACTGCCGTACGTAATCGAGAACGTCGAAGGTGCACCACTCATCAACCCGATGACGTTGTGCGGGTCAGAGTTTGGACTGCGAGCTCCAGACGTTGACGGGGTTCCACTCGCGCTCAGAAGACACCGACTCTTCGAATCGAACATCTGGCTCATGGGTGCCGGTGGCTGCTACCACGACAGCACACAAGTCGCCGGTTCTTACACGGCCGGCCGACATCGCACGCCCGAGCATCGCGACAACCCCGAACGGCGCGGCGGATACACCCCCGCATTGAAGGTGCGCGCTGCACTCCTAGGAATCGACTGGCGCATGAACGAACACGAACTCGCACAAGCCATACCCCCGGCCTATACCGAGTTCATCGGATTGCAGCTGCTAGATCAATTGGAGGCCGCAGCATGACCGATATCCAGCCGGCGCGCCCGGCGTATCACTTCTTCCTGGCGACGTCCGATGGGCGTCTTTCCTATTTCCGGTACCCGACGTTCCGGGAAGCGCACAAGGCAGCGAAACGGAACAACAACCGGCCCGTCTACTACACCGACGAAGAAGCACGCATCCATGTCTGCGAATGGATTGGAGAACTCGGATGACACCCAAACAACGACGACAAATCAGAAAGGACGGAGCCGCATGAGTACCAGCACACTCATCAGACCGAGCACGACTGATACCGGCAACGTCGAACTCGATCACGCATATTGCTGCCGTAGATCCGATCGCGCCTTGTGCGGTGCGGACCTTACAGATGCAACCGACGTGAGCTGGTACGACTCTTTGAATATGTGCGTGGTTTGTGACCTAATCACGGTCTGCCCCGACTGCGGCGCAAGATTCGAGGACTGATGCCAAGAATCAGATCAATCAAGCCTGAGTTCTGGCGGTCACCATCCACAGCGAAAGCATCACCCCGTGCACGGCTCCTATATATAGCGATGTGGAACTGGGCGGATGACTACGGTGTAGGCGAATGGACGGTCCGTGAATTGCTCGGTTTTGCGTTCCCAAACGACGAAGACGTAACAAACGCGGAATTTCAGTGCTTATGCACGGAAGTTGCAACATGCTTCAACACCGTCTTTTACACGGTCGGTGGGAGGCGTTTTTACTGCATTCCGGCATGGGATGACCACCAAAAGAACGAGCGTCGTGCACAGGGCAAGTACCCCCGACCTGATGACCCGGAAGCTGTACCTGATCAGGCATTTACCCGAGCGGCGGAAAAGCACGGAAAATCCGTGCAGCCAACCGGAAACACAGCGCCTGGAACAGGGAACAGGGAACAGGGAACAGGGGAACAGGGGAACAGGGGAATGGCTCCGAGGGAGCCGGACATCGACCTGACCGCATTGTTCGAGGCTGCTTATTCGCACTGGCCCAAGAAGGTGAAACGGGATGAAGCCTTCGACCGGTTCAAAACAGCCTGTAAACGCGAACAGCCCGAACAACTCGCCCAAGCGATTGCCGACTTCGGTAACGCCTACGCGGCCACCACGGAGAAGCAGTTCATCCCCGCGCTCGGTCCGTGGATCTATCAGAAGCGATGGACGGACGAACTGCCGACCGCGCAGGGCCGCAAACCGACCCGCACGGAGCAGAACCTGGACTTTGTGCAGCAGCTTGCCAGGGAGCAAGAACAAAAACAACGAAGTATCGAAGGAGCAACAAATGGACGTTGAGAAGAAGATCACTGGTTACGAGTTCGACATGGCTGCGGATGCGTTCTACGAGCACGCCGAAGATAGTGCGCTCAATGAGCAGGGAAACCGGCGCGAAAAGCTGGCAGCAGCTTTCGCCGCTGCCGGAATCACGGTGGAAGGCATGTCTGAGGCATGAATATCGTCCAGGTGGGTCAGCTGCTCACCATCGCATCCGGATTCGACAGGTTCATTACCGTCGACCGGATCACCACCGAAGCATGGTTCCTCGTGCTCAAAGATGTCGACTTCGAGGAAGCGAAGGATGCCACGGTCGCGCATTTCATCGGACCGCGGGCTAAGGAAACGTTCGCGGTCAGGCACATCCTCGAGGCGGTGACTGATAAGGCCAGGTTGTCGCCGGCAGCGATAGAAGTCGATGTGAGATCCGCGAAAGCGAGGCTGCTCATCGACAAGAGTTGGCCGTCAAACAAAGTGCTTCCCGAGAACATTCGGGAGGCACTTTTTACACTCCGCGACACCGAGAAACGTGCCGCCGCCCAACGGTTCGCATTTGACGAACTCGAGGGTGACCCGATCGACCCCGGCGACATCGGAAAGGACGTGCCGTGATGACTCAGAACGATTACGCCGCAGACCTGTTCTTCGCCTCATTCACCCCAGCCATGTTCTGCGACTACGAATACCGCATCTTCCAGCACTACCAACTCAGGAGAAACAAATGAGCGACGAAACCAAAGACCCGTACATCGGAGAAATCTTCCAGGACAAAGACCATCGAAGTAGCAATCGGCGGGTGAAGATCATCGCCTACGACATGGCCAAACAGAAGTACGTCGGACACGAAGTAGATGATCGGGGCAATCCCGTGCCGTTCCCGAGCACCCGCCGCTACCTCGCCGCGACCCTGAAGAACCGCTACCGGAAGGTGTCCCACTAATGGCAAACGACAAGCCGATCAAAGACGGTGTGTACGGCTACGTGTCCGGCACAGTGGGTCGCAGTTTTCAGCACAAGAACGGGCGCGCGTTCGAACTCGAGGTGAAAGACCCGAAGCAGCAGTACGGCGACAAATGGACTGTCTGGGCTGACCTTCCTGTGTCCGAGGGTGACCGCGCATCGGTGAAGGGCTGGTTGGGGATCTCGAAAGAGAACTACACCAAGGACGGCGAGCAGAAGACCGCGATCCGCCGCAGTGTGAACTCAGCCGAACTTGCCGCACATGAGGCCAATGCGACACCGGCTGCACCCGAGCCTGAGCCGTGGGCGAGCAGCGGACCGGCGACCACCTACACAGATTCCGCGCCTTTCTAGCCCATGGACGCCACCACAATGCACGCGCACCTTGCCGCCCAGAACACCCACTACACAACCAACCCCCGCCATGACGATGCAACCCCGGACTGGGATGACCTGAACCCGGAAGAACAACTCACCCTTGACGAAAACCGGTACCTACTCGAAAACGGTGGGATCGCGTTCGGGGACGACGACGACGAAACGGAGAACGACTGATGGACGCACCAACCATGCTCACCCACGAGCTATGCAAAACCATGCCAGCAGGGACCGTCGTTGCTGACGCAGAAGGCTACTGGCACCACACTGGTCGCCATTACGCGAAGACGAGCGACGCAACATGGGCCGTCTTCTTCAACGCGCCGAGCGCCGACGACATCGCGGAAGCCATCGTTGGCCGTCGCAACAACATTTCGCCATGCCCATCCGGGCACCTCGCACACATCTACCCGCCGAAGGAATCCTGATGCCTGGACATGACCCCGTGAACACGCCCGCTCACTACACCAGCGACCCATCCGGCATCGAGTGCATCCAAATCACACGACACCGGAACTACAACATCGGCAATGCCATCAAATACTTATGGCGCGCCGGTTTGAAAGACACCACAACCGACCCCAGCAAACACATCGAAGACCTCGAAAAAGCGCGCTGGTACATCCTCGACGAAATCAACAGGCTGAAAGGCAACAACTGATGTCTACCCCTGACCCCGAAGAAACCGAACGGGTGCTAGCGAACTCGATCGAGCATTGGACTCCCGCGCTGGTTCGGAAGTACAACGATGCCGCCCACAAGTACATGACTGCGATGGCATCGGCCCTCGCTGCCCGTCGCCTGTCCGAGTCCGAGATACGCCGCGACCAAGCCGAGAAAGACGCGGTAATTGCGGATCTTCGACGCCGCGTCAACGCTGGCCGGAGCCTAGCCTTGCTGGGAATCTTTGCCGCTGACGCCATAGGCGAAGAAGACCTAGTGGCTGAACGTGACCGGCTTATCGCGGAGATACGTCGCGACCAGGCCGCAAAGGATGCATCCATAGCCCGGTTGTTCGTACTGGCCAAGGACGCCGCCAGTGCAATTGCTCCTTGTGCGTGCGGCTGCGAAGTCGGCGACCTAACCCCGCAAAGCGACTACACCACCCCTTCACCCGAGACGGAACAGGAGAACATGCGATGAGCCGCCCAACATGGATTGCCGCCCTCGACGCAACGCTCGACAAGGCGGTGGATCGCTGCAACGAAACGGACGCTGCGGTGATGGCCTTCCTCTCGGACCACATCAAAGTCATCGACGAGTACAAGGCGCTTTGCATGACGCGGGCAAACGCCTACCAGGACGTTCGCAACACCGAAGACGCGATTCGATCGCTCGGGTACGTCGTCATGGATGGGGAAGGGGTCATCGCAAAGAACGAAAGCCGACTAGGTGACCGGAAGTACAGCGCGTCCGAAGACGAACGGAAGGCCCGAGAAGCCCTTGCGAACGGAGAACCAGATGAGCGATAGAGACAGCGAGCAGCCGATAGCGGAGTTCCAGAAAATCAAGATCGCCTACGACCGCGGCAAGAACAACGAAGCGCTCACCGCCACCCACGGCCACTTCTCCGAAGGCTTCTACCGCACCCTCGACGCCGCAATCAAGAAAGCGCCAGGAGTCATAGAACACGTCATCTCACTCATCACCGCATCCGGTGGCGCGGAAGACCGGGTGGACGGAACACGAGAAGTTCCACTACCAATGAGCACCCAAGCGTTCTCCGACGTGAACGAGATCTACTCAATCCTCGTCTACTGGACCAAAGCATTCGCAGAACAGTTCAACCTGCAAATGCCAGGACCAGCAGCCAGAGCATGGCGCAACGACCGGGGAACGATCGTCGGACTACCAACCGACATCAGCGCCAGCGATGCCAGATACCTGACCGGTGTAATGACCACATGGCTCGGCATCCACCTGGAAAACATCTGCGAGCTCGACCCGGAAGACGTAACAGACTTCCGCGACAACCTCCGATACGTCTTCCAAACCGACGCACGATGGCCACAACAGGAGAAACCCCGCTACTCCGACATGCCCTGCACCAACAACGGATGCAACGGCAAAATCGCCGTGTACCCGCCGCGCAACTTCGGAGACAGCGAACGAATCATCTGCGAAACCTGCGGGCTGCACTACGAACCGGACCAGTACGAAGAACTCATCATCGTGTTCCGGCAAGCACGAATCGAGATGAGACAAGCACAGGCAACAACCGCGCACCTGATGAAGAAATACCAAATTGCCGGATGACACGCCGAAAGGTACTTGACAAACACCCCCGCGGTTAGGTGTATGCTAAACGCGAGGATTCAATGGCACTACAGCCAGAATCAGAGAAAGCCCCTGGACCACGGTCTGGGGGCTTTTTCATTTCCCGACACACTTCCGATCACCTGGGACACATCAGACAGCCTCGAGCGTCAACGCCAGCCGATGAATCGGAACACCCCTCCTGCACGTATCGATCCCCGTTGCGTGCATGGGATACAAACACGGCACAGATGCCGTCACAACCGCTGACTGACCAGAAGTTGGGCAGCGGCCCCCTCAATTACCCATAATCTCGGCTCGCCGGTTTATGAGTAACACGTCGAGCAACGCACATATTGGCGATGCTGCAACCGAGTGGAGCCGCAATGTCCTGCACCGTCTGCGCGTCCGGAGTTGTCATCGACGACAGCCTGAGCAACAAAGCGTGGGGACGTCAGCTCGGAATCAACGAATCATCCGTGCGCCGGCACCTGAAGCACGCGCCACGTGTTGCCAGCTCGAGTACCACCCCGGCATCCGGTGGCGAATCCGAAACGCATGATGGCAACGGCGACCACTACGTCCGGTTCTCGCAGCAGCCGTGGGGTTACGACGACTACCGGGCTTTCATCCAATCCAAAGGGCAGAACCCCGACGAAGTAACCTTCACCTGGGGTTGGACATCAAACCCTGCAGGTGGGTTCTGGAACAAACTAAACAACGTCCGCCCGATCGCCGCGGGTGCATCACGCATCCCCACTGACGACCTACTCGCATCGATTGACGCATGGGTTCCAGCCAAACCTGTAAGCGCCGTTCCAGAAAAAGCGGAGACGTTCGTCGTCTGTGCCGCAGACCTCCAGGCGGGGAAAACAGACTACGGACTCGGGTCGACGGATTTGGTCAACCGAGTCATGGCATCATTCACCGCCGCCGCTGAGATCGCGTCCACCACCCGGTACGCGGAAATCATTCTCGCTGACCTCGGTGACGTCGTCGAGAACATCAACAACACCAGCTCACAACGAGCCACCAACGACCTTGCCATCACCGAACAAATCCGGTTAGCACGACGGCTCATGCTCGAAGGCATCAAACTACTTGCCCCACTCACTGACTCACTCGTGTACGTCGCAGTGCCTTCCAACCACGGCTCAGTACGACTCGGACCCAAGAGCCCTGAGAACCATGTGCTCGACGATTACGGCATCGAAATCGCTGAACAACTCCGCGACATCGTTACCGAATCCGACAAGCTGTCTAACGTCACCATCCGAATTCCCGAACAGAGTGCCGAAACACTCGCGCTCACAACATCAGGGACCACGCTCGGATTCGCGCACGGACACCAAGCACAATCACCCGACGCACTCGGGAAGTTCTGGCAAGGACAATCACACGGCCGCATGCCACTCGCAGCAGCCGACATTGCGCTGTTTGGTCATTATCACAGCCTCAGAGTGCAGCAATCCGGTGACTCACGCTGGCTCATGGTTTCGCCGTCTAGCGACTCAGGAAGTTCCTGGTTCACCAACAAGACCGGCGAACGATCGCAAGCCGGAATGCTCACCTTCATCACCAGCAACGGGCAATGGTCCGACCTGAAAATCCTCTAAGGGGCAACCGGTGGAAGCGCGAATCTGGTACTACGGCGGCGTCATAGTTGGAGTCCTCGGCACCATGCTGCTCGCTGACCCAATCGCCCTCATCATCTGGGCACTCTTCTTCGTTCTGCTCGAGGTGACCATCTGGTTCATCCGCAACCGCAAAGCCAAGAAATCCAGCGAGGTGTGACATGGACTGGCAAACCACACCGCACCCACTCGACCCGGTGATCGCTGAAGCCGTCGACCACATCAACGAGTTACTACCCGTCAAACGGGTGATAACAACCAGTAAACGGGAATACCGCGAACCTCTCATCACGGCGCGTGACTGTGAGCTCGCAGGGTTCGATCTGGCCTTGGTTCTCGAAGCGGCGAAAGGGAACGCACCATGAGCACCATCATCCGATCCATCTGCGACTGCGGCACACAGAAAACCGACGAACACGGCTACATGATCTGCGACCACTGCGACACACCCTGCGGCATCAAGAACTGTGGCCTCTGCCGAATGTACGCCACCGCAATCTCACGACGGCTCAACCTCAAATGATCGCCCCACGCCGACTCACCAACCGTGCACGCGCCAACCGTCAGTCGTCACGCCTCAACGAGATCGCACGCGTTATCCGCGACGAACTCAACACCAACCAGCGCGAACACCGCGACACCGAGGCATACACCGAACGTGCATGGCAAGGAAGCGCGGACGAGCTGCATATCGGATTCCGCGTGCAGACCAGCAAGTATGTCGACGCGATGCACAAAGCGAGCCAGCTATGACCAACGATCTCACACCGGCCGAAGCAGCAGGCGTCAACATCGCAGCACGACTCGACCCCGGAGTGCTCGCCCAGTTGCTGGACTGGATTGACACGCATGACGTGTGAACCCATCGGATACGACGGGCACGGCACACCACTGTACGAATGGCAGGTAGACGATGCCAGCACGACAGTCAGGCCGCAGCTCAGCTAACGCCAAACACTTCCGCCGTGTCATCGCCAAGGCCAAGCCAGCGTGTCACATATGCGGGCAAGCAATCGACTACACACTCACATACTCAGAGCCAATGTCATTCGTCGTCGACCACATCATCCCGCTCCACAAAGGCGGCACAGACACCCTCGACAACACCGCAGCAGCACACCGCACATGCAACAGCAAGAAGCGAGCACGCATCGTCGCACCAATCGTCAGACGCAGCGGCTCACTCGGGTAACACTTTGTACCAAGCAAGCATTGTTTGTAGCAACACGCACATTGGTACAACCAGGGGGGCCACCCCCCGACCCGAGGCGCGAAAGACCTCCGGGTCTACAGATGATCCCTCCCCGCCATTTTTTCCACGTTCGGTGTTGCTGCCGGATTGTTTGTACCAACTGTTTTGTACCAACCCAACCCCGATTCTGTCCGAGAGTGGTGACCCGATATGGCTGCTTTGCGTGCTGTCGGGAAGGACGAGAAGCCTCCGGTTCAGGCTCCGAAGACGGTGACTGATGCTGCGTCTGCTGGGTCGCGTCGTGATCTGTTGGTTGCGATGCGTGCGCGTGTGGCTACGGCGGTTGAGGACCCGAATACTCCTGCGCGTGATTTGGCTGCGTTGACTCGTCGGTTGATGGAGATTGCGAAGGATATTGAGGCTCTGGATGTGAAGGATGCCGGGGAGGCCAATAGTGCCGAAGTTACCGATGGCACCTTCGACGCCGCGGCTATCTGAGGTTGCTCGCCATGTTGTGATTCCGAAGGGGATTGTGACGACCGCTTGGCCGCGTGTCGTGGCTCAGTGTGCGGAGATGGGTGTGACTTTTGACCCGTATCAGCACGGTATTGGTGCGATCGCTTTGGGTAAGCGCAAGGACGGGAAGTATGCGGCGACGGTCGGTGGCATTGTGCTGTCGATTCCCCGTCAGGTGGGTAAGACGTTCCTGGTGGGCATGATCGTTATTGCTCTGTGCATTCTGTTTCCGGGGCTGACTGTTTTGTGGTCTGCGCATCGTACGAGGACTGCTTCTAAGACGTTTACGTCGTTAAAGGGTATGACTTCGCGGAAGAAGATTAAGCCGCACATGTTGGACCCGCGTTCGACGAATGGTGAGCAGGAGATCCGGTTTCGTAACGGGTCGATCATCATGTTTGGTGCCCGCGAGCAGGGTTTTGGTCGTGGTTTCGATGAGGTCGACATTGAGGTGTTCGACGAGTCGCAGATTCTTACGGAGAAGGCGCTTGAGGACATGGTGCCGGCGGCTAACCAGTCGCGGCAGCCGTCTGGTGCGCTCCTGTTCTTCATGGGCACGCCGCCTCGCCCGTCTGATCCGGGTGAAGAGTTCACCAACCGGCGCAAGAAGGCCCTGGATGCTAAGCCTGATGGTCAGGTTCAGGTCGTGGCCGGAAACATGGTCTACGTAGAGTTTTCTGCCGACCCAGATGCTGACCCGAACGACCATTCGCAGTGGCGTAAAGCTAACCCGTCGTTTCCTCTCCGCACTCCTTTGGAGTCGATGGAGCGGATGCGGGAGAACCTTACTGATGATGATTCGTTCAAGCGTGAGGCCCTGGGGATTTGGGATGCGGTTGGTTCGAATCGTGTCATCGATGAGGTGACGTGGGGGTTGCAGGCTGATCCGTCTTCTATGGCGATCGAGCGGTTGAGCATTTCGATCGAGGTTCCCCCTGATCGGAAGCGTGCTGCTGTTGGTGTTGCTGGTCGTCGTGCCGATGGTCGGTGGCATGTGGAGATGTACGAGGAACGCAACGGCGTTGACTGGGCGATCCCGTATGTGGTTGAGAAGGCGAAAACGTACCGGCTTCATGCCGTGGTCGTCGATGAGCTTTCCGGGCTGGTGGAGAAGCGCCGCGATCGATACTTCTTGGTTGGTTCCGACGTTGAGGTGACCCTTGCGTCTCGGGAGGGGCGCGACATGGTTATGGCCTGCGCGAAGTATTACGACGGCATCCATGACGGTTCCGTTTTTCACACGGATCAACCACAAGTGAACGTGGCCCTGTCGGTTGCCACGAAACGACCGCTGCAAGGTGGTTGGGCGTGGAATCGCAAGGATGCGACATCAAACATTTCGCCGGTTGTGGCGGAAACTCTTGCCCTTTGGGGTGCACAAAACGGAAACGTGACGCGTCCTACTAGGCGTGCGAGCGAGCGAAGGGCGGTGATGCTGTCGTGATCGAAGCGCTATCTGTTCCGGGGCTGACTGAAGACGAAACGGTGACTCTCAATCTGTTGCTTGCGCAGTTGGATGAGAAGGCTAAACGGAATCTGATGCGTTCGTCGATTTACGACGGCAAGCGTGCTATCCGCCAGGTGGGGACTGTTATTCCGCCGCAGTACAAGAAGCTGGGTCTGATCCTTGGTTGGAACGCTAAGGGCGTTGACGGGTTGGCTCGCCGCTGCAATTTGGACGGCATGGTGTGGGCTGGTGGGGATCTTGATTCGCTGGGCATGAAGGAACTGACGGATAGCAACTTTCTGCTGTCTGAGGTTGCTTCCGGTCGGACTGATTCGCTCATTCATGGTGTTTCGTATCTGATTACGACGCAGGGTGATGTGGATGAGCCGAAGGCTTTGCTGCATGCGAAGGATGGCAG
>Ga0247742_10000370_pt1 | contig 38178 bp, 43 predicted proteins | sample UWRJL208509C2_FD_180944 | JGI IMG/M metagenome (GOLD analysis project Ga0247742, IMG submission 180944) | Plant litter microbial communities from Arlington Agricultural Research Station in Wisconsin, United States - UWRJ-L208-509C-2 | ecosystem: Environmental > Terrestrial > Plant litter >...
AAGACGGAGGAGGCGGTAGCCCGATGAGCGCGAACACGAACAACCGGGGCGAGCGGGTGAGCACCTGGGGTGCCACGCTGCTGGTCGCCGAGCGCGAGATCCTCTCCCAGGTGCGCGCGAAGGCATTCATCATCTCGACGGCGATCACCCTCGCCCTGGTCATCGGCGGGATCATTCTCTCCAGCGTCCTCGGCAGTCGCACCGCAGAAGCGACGGCGGTGGCAGTCGTCGGGGGAATGCCCGCGGCGGTGGCGGAATCCGATGCGCTCGACGTCACGGAGGTCTCCAGCCGTGACGAGGCCGAGGAGCTGGTCCGCTCCGGCGAGGTCGAGGCGGCCCTGGTGCCGGATGACAGCGCTGTCGGGTTCTCCGTGGTCGCGCTGGACGAGGCACCCGGTGAGCTCGTCTCCGCGCTCTCGGTGAGCCCCGAGGTCGAGCTTCTCGACCCCTCCGAGGCACCGACGGGGCTGCGCACACTCATCGGTCTCGCCTTCGGCGTGGTGTTCATGATCGCGGTCATCGGGTCGGGGGCGACCATCATGCAGAACACGGTGCAGGAGAAGCAGTCGCGCATCGTCGAGATCCTGCTCGCCGCGGTGCCGGCCCGGGCGCTGCTGGCGGGCAAGATCCTCGGCAACTCCGTGATCGGGGTGGGCACGGCTGCGGCGATCGCGGCGGCAGCGGCGCTGGGGCTCGCGGTGACGGGCCAGACCCAGCTGCTCGACCTGCTGTCGGCCCCGCTGATCTGGTTCGTGGTGTTCTTCGTCTTCGGATTCGTGCTGGTGGCGAGCGTGTTCGCCGCGGGCGCCGCTCTGGTCTCCCGGCAGGAGGACACCGGGGCCGTGATGACCCCGGCGATGATGCTCGTGATGATCCCGTACTTCGGTGTGGTCCTGTTCGGCGACAACGCTCTGATCATGACGATCCTGTCGTACGTGCCGTTCAGTGCTCCGGTCGCGATGCCCGTTCGCCTGTTCTTCGGCGAGGCGCTGTGGTGGGAGCCGCTGGTCTCGCTCGCGCTGCTGGTCGTCGCCACCGCGATCGTGATGCTCGTCGCGAGCAAGATCTACACGAACTCCCTGCTGCGCATGGGGTCGCGCGTGAGCCTCCGCGAGGCCCTGACCGCCAACTGAACGCCGGCCAACTGAACGCCGGGCTACTGAACGCCGGTACTGAGGCTCCCGAGGCGACGCTTCGGGAGCCTCAGTGAGCCCGGCTACAGGTCCTTACGCCAGGCGCTCTCGTTGGCGATCGGCACGAACCCGACCGCTTCATTCACGTCGAGCATGTGCCGATTCTCTTCGGCGTTGAACGTGATGACCGCGGGATGCCCGGGCGCAACCCGCTCGAGGTGGGCGAGATTGGCCACCTTGAGCAGCATGCCGAGCCGGTGCCCGCGATGCTCCCGCAGCACGAGCGTCGCCCACTGGAACACCGCACGCGACAGCTCCGGCGTCACGGAGAGCTGGGTGTACCCGGCGAGGGTTCCGCTCGGCAGATGCTCGACGGCGGCGAACAGCAGGGTGCGCGGGTTCATCCGGGCGTTGCGTTCGTCCGTCTCGATCACCCGCTCAACGGTCCAGACATCCTCCGGCTCCTCGAGCCCGGCCGATGGGGCGTCCGTGCTCATCCGGGTGCAGAGGATCGCGATATCCGCTCGCCACCGCTCGGGGGTCGGGCCCACCCAGTAGTGCACGGCGTAGTCGGGCCCGCTGCGGCGCTCGGCCTCCGCCAGCAGCTCGTCGAGGCCGAGCACCGGCAGAGGCAGTCGGCTCGCGCGCTCGATCTGCTCGAGCCGGTACCCGCGCGCTTGCAGGAACCGCGCCGCCCGGTTCCGCGCCGGGATTGACCCGAACCCGGTGGGCGACGGCAGTCGCTCGCCCGGTTCTTCGGGGATGGGCGTGTACACGAGCGCCTTCGCCTTGCCGTCGGCAGCCGCGATCGCCTCGAGCCGCTGCATGAGGGCCGTACCGATGCCGACTCCCTCGTGCGCCGGCAGCACCTGGGCGAGCAACCACGCCGAGTCGGCTCCCTCACCGGCCTGCGTCTGGTACAGCCCCCGGCCGACGATCTCGCCGTCGACGCGCGCGACGAGCACCCGGCTGGGCTCATGCGGGTCGGTCAGGTGCGGCAGCTCCTCGGCCGGTTCGAACGCGAGATCGGCCGTGCCGTAGCCGATCTCCTCCACGGCGTTGCCGACCTCGATGGCGCGGACCAGGTCGGCCGCCCCCGGTGCGTCGAGGCTGAGCGGGATCGTCAGCTCGTCGATGGTGAAACTCATTGCGGTAACCACTTCCTGCTGCGCGGGCAGCCGACCAGAGTACATCCGCGGCCCCGCGTGTCCACGGACCGTGATCCAAGCGTTAGCTGGCCGTCCGGTACCGTGTAGCAAGCACGCGAGCGACTGAGGGAGGCGACAGGTGTACCTCAAGAGCCTCACCCTCAAAGGTTTCAAGTCATTCGCCCAGCCCACCACGTTCGCGTTCGAGCAGGGCGTCACCTGCGTCGTCGGCCCGAACGGGTCCGGAAAATCCAATGTCGTGGATGCCCTCGCCTGGGTCATGGGCGAGCAGGGGGCGAAAACCCTCCGCGGCGGCAAAATGGAAGATGTCATCTTCGCAGGCACCGCCACGAAGGGCCCGCTTGGCCGCGCCGAGGTCGTACTCACGATCGACAACTCCGACGGCGCGCTGCCGATTGAGTACGCCGAGGTCACGATCAGCCGCACCCTGTTCCGCAACGGCGGCAGCGAGTACGCCATCAACGGCAGCCAGTGCCGGCTGCTGGATGTGCAGGAACTGCTCTCCGACTCGGGGCTCGGCCGCGAAATGCACGTCATCGTCGGCCAGGGCCAGCTCGACGCCGTGCTGCACGCCAGCCCGGAGGATCGGCGCGGCTTCATCGAGGAGGCCGCCGGAATTCTCAAGCACCGGCGCCGCAAGGAGAAGACGCTTCGCAAGCTCGACGCGATGCAGGCGAACCTCACCCGCCTGAGCGATCTCGCCGGCGAGATCCGTCGCCAGCTGAAGCCGCTCGGCCAGCAGGCGGAGATCGCCAAGGAAGCAGCGTCGATCGCCGCGATCGTTCGGGATGCCCGTGCGCGATTGCTCGCGGACGAGGTGGTGGAGCTGCGCACCGCGGTCACCGCCTTCAGCCGCAGCGAATCCGAGCGCAAGACCGAGCGCATCGTGCTGCAGGAGCAACTCGACCAGGCGAAGCTGCGCGAGGCGCGCATCGAGCACGAGCAGGTCGGCGATGCCGTCGACCTGGCCCGGCGCACCGCCTTCGGCCTGGAATCCGCGCAGGAACGCCTGCGCGGTCTGTACACCCTCGCCAACCAGCGCCTCGCGCTGCTCGGGCAGCAGGGTGACGGCCCGTCGGTCGGCACCACGATCTCGCAGGCCGCCGTGCAGGAGGCTCGTGACGAGGCCGACCGCCTCGCCGCCGGCGTCGCCGAGGCGGAGGGGGCGGTGGGCGCTGCCGCCGCCGCGACCGCCACGGCTCGGGCATCCCTCGACTCCCTCGACGACGAGATCTCGGCCCAGAGCGCCCTGGTCTCGCGCCACGAACTGGAGCTGGCGGGCCTCGCCTCGCGAGTCGATGTCGCACGCAGCACCCTCGCGGCCGCCCGTGGTGAGCTGCTGCGCCAGCAGAACGCCCTCGAGGCCGCCGAGCAGCGCCGCGACGCGACGCGCACCGAGTTCGTGGCGCTCGAAGCACAGGCGGCGACCGGGGTCGAGGGCGACGGCTCGCTGGATGCCGCGTACGAAGCCGCCGACGCATCGGTTGCCGCCCTGCAGGCCGACATCGAGGCCCTGCGGGATGAGCTGCACGCCGCGGAGCGGGAGCGGGATGCCCTCGCCGCCCGTACCTCAGCGCTGTCGTTGGCCGTCGACCAGAAGGACGGGTCGAGCGCCCTGGTCGCGGCGGGCTTGCCGGGCATTCGCGGCCTGGTAGCCGAGCACGTGAAGATCGAGCCCGGGTACGAGGCGGCCATCGCCGCGGCGCTCGGGTCGCTGGCCGACGCCGTGCTCGCCGACGACCGCGACGCGGCGATCGACGCGCTGGGCGTCTCGGCGCAGAAGGACTTCGGCCGCGTCGAGGTGGTGCTCGCCGAGTCGAGCCGGGCCCGGGCCACCCCGAACACGTTCGGTGATCGCGTGCGCGCCGCCAGCGACGTGGTGACCGCGCCCGACGGCGTTCTCGGTCTACTGGCCGGCGTGCTGATCGTCGACGACCTCGACGCCGCGCGCGCCGTGTATCGCGAAGCGTCGGGCGACGACCCGGCGCTCACCTGGGTCACCCGCGGCGGCGACGTACTCACCGCGTACGTGCTGCGCGGCGGCTCGGGAGCGAAGCGCTCGCGGCTCGAGCTGGTGGCCGAGCGCGATGCTGCTGCGGCGAAGCTCGCCACCGTGACGACGCGGATCGAGCGCACCCGATTCGCTCTCGCGGAGAAGCGCGGCGCACTGGAGACGGCGAAGTCGGAGGCGAGCGCTGCGCTCGCGGCCCTCCGGGAGTACGACGCGGCGCTCGCCGCGCAGTCCGAACAACTGTCGCGGTACCGGATCCAGCTCGAGGCCGCCCAGGCCGAGTGGGACCGCCTGTCTCAGGCGCTCGGCGTGACGGCCGAGAAGGTTCGGGATGCCGAGGCCGAGGTCGACCGCGCGAAGGCGGCGCACGACGAGTTCGCCGCAACGCCTCGCCCGATGCTCGACGCCTCCGCCCGCGACGGTGTGCAGGCCGAACTTGAGACCGCCCGCGCCGCCGAGCTCGAGCTGCGCATCCAGCTGGAGACCATCCGGGAACGAGTGCGCGCCGAGCGGGCGCGGGCCGAGTCGCTCGCGGCCCAGCTCGTCGCCGAGCGCGCCGCCGCCGAGGAACAGGCCAGGCTCACCGTCATCCGGCAGCGCCAGGTCGCCTCGGCGACCGAGGTGATCGCCGCCCTCCCCGCCGTGCTCGACTCGGTCGACCGCTCGGTGTCGGAGGCGCGGGTGCAGCTCGCCGCCCGGGAGTCGGAGCGGGCGCAGCAGAACGAGGAGCTCGCCACCCTCCGCCGCGAGGAGAGCTCGCTGCGCGAGCGCCTGACGACGATCAGCGAGAACGTGCACGGCCTCGAGATGCAGATCTACGAGAAGAAGCTGCACCTCTCGACTCTGCTGGAACGCGCCGGCGACGAGCTCGGGCTCGTCGAGGATGTGCTGGTGGCCGAGTATGGGCCCCAGGTGCCGGTCCCGGAGATCGGAGAGTCGGCCGCTGACGCCCCCGAAGAGCCGAGTGTCCCGCCGCCCGGGAAGCCCTTCATCCGCGCCGAGCAGCAGGCTCGCCTGGCGACCGCCGAGCGCAAGCTCGCCCAGCTCGGCCGGGTCAACCCGCTCGCTCTCGAGGAGTTCGAGGCGCTCGAGCAGCGCCACAAGTTCCTGACCGACCAGCTCACCGACCTCACCAATACCCGGAAAGACCTGCTCACGATCATCGACGAGATCGACGAGAAGATGCAGGACATCTTCGGCAGCGCCTTCGAAGACACCCGCGCGGCGTTCGACCAGGTCTTCCCGGTGCTGTTCCCGGGCGGGTCGGGCAGCATCTTCCTCACCGACCCCGAGAACATGCTGACCACCGGCATCGAGGTCACCGTCAAGCCCGCGGGCAAGAAGATCGAGCGGCTCAGCCTGCTGAGCGGCGGGGAGCGATCGCTGGCCGCGGTCGCCCTGCTGATCGCCATCTTCAAGGCCCGCCCCAGCCCGTTCTACATCATGGACGAGGTCGAGGCCGCCCTCGACGATGCGAACCTCGGCCGGCTGCTCACCATCTTCGAAGACCTCAGGCAGACCTCGCAACTCATCGTCATCACCCACCAGAAGCGCACGATGGAGATCGCTGACGCCCTCTACGGCGTCAGCATGCGCGCCGATGGCATCAGCGCCGTCGTGGGCCAGCGGGTCGGCCAGGAAAAAGCAAGCTAGCGGCCAGCCAGAGCAGGCCAGCCAGAGCAGGCTGACTAACCCAGCCGCTTGCCGCCGGGGTGGATGATTCGCAACCAGCTGTACCCGTAGCCGTCCAGCGGCACGGTGACCGTACCGTCAGGCTCGGGGGTGATGGTGCGCCCGTCGACGAGCAGGTCCACGAGCACGCAGTCCTCTCCGACATCATCGAGCTGCATCGTCACGGTGCCCGGGTTCGGCCCGAAGTTGTGCAGCGCCACCATGCGACCCTCGGCGCCGGTGAGGGCGTGCACGAGAACGCCGGGGGTCTCGTGCTCGATGATCGTCAGCTTGCCCCATCCCATCTCCGCCGACGAACGTCGACGTTCGATCAGGCGCCGCATGAAGTGCAGCATCGAGTCCGGGTCCTGCCGCTGGTCGGTCGCGTTGACGAATTCGGGGGAGTACCCGTCACCCGGCAGGGCGCGCTCCAGCTGCTCCGGCGGCACGTTCGAGAATCCGCCGCTCGGCTTGGAGGTCCACTGCATCGGGGTGCGCACCGACCGGCGGTCGCCCGTCTCCAGCCGCTCGCCCATCCCGAGCTCCTCGCCGTAGAACAGCACCGGGGTGCCGGGCAGCGCGAACATCAGGCTGTACGCCATCCGCACCCGGCGGGGGTCGCCGTCGAGCATCGGGGGCACGCGGCGGATGATGCCCCGCCCGTAGACCTGCATCTCGGGTTCCGGCCCGAAGGCGGCGAACACCTCGTCGCGCTCCTCCTCGCTGAGCTGGTCGAGGGTGAGCTCGTCGTGGTTGCGCAGGAAGTTCGCCCACTGCGACGCCACCGCGATCTCGGGTCGCGACTGCAGCGACTCGATCAGGGCGGCCGGGTCCTGCCGAGCGAGGGCGACGTAGAGCTTCTGGTTGGTGACGAAGTCGAACTGCATGTTCAGCCCGTCGCCGTCCTCACCGCCGAAGTAATCGAGTTGCGCGGAATGCGGCAGGTTCGCCTCGCCGAGCATGATCGCCTCCCCGGACCGGCGACCGAGGAACGCGCGCAGCGATTTCAGGAAGTCGAGCGGGTCGTCGAGCGCGCCGGGAGCATCGTTGTTGGTCTGGCGCAGCAGGTAGGGCACCGCGTCGACCCGGAAGCCGGATACCCCGAGCTGCAGCCAGAACCCCATGATCTTGGCCACCTCGTCGCGCACGCGGGGGTTGGTGATGTTGAGATCGGGCTGGAAACGGTAGAAGTGGTGCAGGTAGTACTGGCCGCTGGCCTCATCCAATCGCCACACGCTGTCTTCGACGTCGGGGAACATCGGCGGGTCCGACTTCGCGGGCACGCTGTCGCGCCACACGTAGAAGTCGCGGTACTTGTTGTCCTTGCCCTTCAGCGCCTCCACGAACCAGGGGTGGGTGTCGGAGGTGTGGTTCACGACGAGATCGACGATGACACGGATTCCGCGATCCTGCGCCATCCGCACCATCTCGACGAAGTCGCCCTGGTTGCCGAGCCTCGGGTCGACCCCGTAGTGGTCGGCCACGTCGTACCCGTCGTCGCGCCCCGGCGTCGGGTAGAAGGGCATCAGCCACAGGCAGGTGATGCCGAGTTCGTTGAGGTAGTCCATTCGATGGGCGAGCCCCTCGAAATCTCCGACCCCGTCGTCGTTCCAGTCCATGTAGGTCTCGACGTCGAGGCAGTACACCACTGCCGTCTTCCACCACAGGTCGCTGGTGTCGGTAATCCTCATCGCTGCCGCACGCCCGTGATCATGCTGCCACCCTACGCACGCCGCCTGTGAGGGCCGGTACCCTTGACAGATGGCAGCAAGCTGGTCGCTTTCGGGCGCGCTCAAAGGGATGTTCGCGCGACCGACCATCGACGCACAGACGTGGGATGACCTGGAGGATGCCCTTATCTCGGCCGACTTCGGGCCCGACATCACCGACTCGATCGTCGACGAGCTGCGCGCCAGCGTCGCCCGCTACCGCACGACAGACCCGGCCGATTTGAGGCGGATGCTCCGCGAGACGCTCGAGGAGCGCCTCGCCAGGCTCGACCCGACGCTGCACCTGTCGAACCGGCCCGCCGTGGTGCTCGTGGTGGGCGTGAATGGCGTGGGCAAGACGACGACCATCGGCAAGTTCGCGAAGTTCCTGACCGGCTACGGCCGTTCGGTCGTCGTCGGTGCCGCAGACACGTTCCGCGCCGCTGCGGTCGAGCAGCTGGCGACGTGGGCCGAGCGCGGGGGAGCGGAGATCGTGCGGCCGCAGCAACAGGGCCAGGACCCGGCGTCGGTGGCGTTCCAGACGGTGGAGCGCGCACAGCGTGAGGGTATCGAGATCGCGATCATCGACACCGCCGGCCGGCTGCAGACCAAGAGCGGCCTCATGGACGAGCTCGGCAAGATCCGCCGCGTCATCGAGAAGCAGACGGAGATCGCCGAGGTGCTGCTCGTGCTCGACGCGACCACGGGGCAGAACGGGTTGGCTCAGGCCGAAGCGTTCATCCAGCACGCCGGGGTCACGGGGCTGGTGCTCACCAAGCTCGACGGGTCGGCCAAGGGCGGATTCGTGCTGGCGGTTCAGGAGCGCACGGGCATCCCGATCAAGCTGCTCGGGCAGGGCGAGGGGATCGGCGACCTGACCGGCTTCACCCCCCACGTGTTCGTGCAGGGCCTCGTCGGCTGAGCGGAGTCCGGGTGATCGGACCATGGTGGTCCTGTCAACCCCACGCGGCGTGTCGCGTCATCTCATAAGCTTCGGCTCGAGAGTGGGGTTTGGCCGTGCAAGCAGCAAACGCGACCGACAGGCTTCTCGGGGAACGGTACCGCCTCGAGGAGCCCATCGGTCATGGCGGAATGTCGACCGTGTACCGCGCTCGCGATGAGCTGCTCGGGCGCGACGTCGCCGTGAAGCTCTTCGATGCCGACCTTGCCGACTCGGGCCGCCAGGAGTCGGAGCTCGCCGTTCTCGCGGGCCTGGATCACCACAACCTGGTGAGCCTGCTGGATGCCGGAATCGACCCGGCGTCCCACGGCCGCAGCCGGTACATCGTAATGGCGCTGGTGAAGGGCATCAACCTGCGCGATCGGCTGCGCGGCGCTCGCATCGCGGCCCGCAACATCGGCGAGATCGGCTACGACATGGCCGAGGGCCTGGAGTACATCCACGCGCACAACGTCATCCACCGCGACATCAAGCCCTCCAACATCCTGCTCGTCGACTACGGCAGCGAGGCCTCGCGGGCCCGCGCCCGGCTCACCGACTTCGGGATCGCGCTGACCGACGACATCGAACGTTTGACCACCGACGGCACGACGAGCGGCACCGCCGCATACCTCAGCCCTGAGCAGGCCGCCGGCGCCACCGTGGGCTTCGCCACCGACGTGTACTCACTGGGGTTGGTGCTGCTGCAGTGCTTCACCCGCCGGGTGGAGTTCCAGGGGTCGCTCGTCGAGTCGGCGATGGCCCGTCTTTCCCGCGATCCGGTGATCCCCGACCACCTGCCGGAGCATTGGCAGGAGCTGCTGGCGGCCATGACCGCCCGCGACCCGAAAAACCGTCCGCCGGCGCATGACCTGGTGGCGGCGCTGCGGCGTGCGGTGATCGCCGACAGCGCTCGGCACAAGGAGGCGCCGGGGGAGCCCTTCACGCTCGGCGCCGATCACGCTGCCGATGCACTCGACACCATCCCCGATGAGGCCCTGCACCGGGCGACCGCGATGGCCGCCCGGCTGCTGAACGCGCCGGTGTCCGTGGTCAGCATCGTCGACCGCGATCGCACCTGGTTGGTGTCGCACTACGGGGAAGAACTCGAGGCGCTCGCCGGCAAGATCGACCTGTCCAGCCCGACTGCACCGTCGCCCGAGACGATCGTCGTCGAGAACGCGCTCACCGATCCGCGCACGAAAGACAGCCCTCTCGTCGCCGGCCCCGTGGGCATGCGGTTCTACATCGGTGTGCCACTCACGCGCCGTGACGGCCACACCATCGGCACCCTCTCGGTGGCCGGCTTCGAACCCGTGACCATCGTCGAGTCACAGTTGGCGAGTCTGCACGACCTCGCGGCGCTGATCGTCGCCCAGCTCGAACTGCGGCAGGAGGGGATGCGCAGCTACGGCCACGTCAGCGGCACCGTTCCCACCGCGACCAACGGGCAGGTTGGGCCGTAGCCTCAGACGGCGGTGTCGCGGTGCGCGGCGCTCAGCTCGAGGTACGTCTGGTAGTTGCGCTGGATCTTGGCGAATTCGTCGTCGGTGATGTCGCGCCGCACCTTGCCGGGCACCCCGGCGACCAGCGAGCGGGGCGGGATGATGGTGCCCTCGAGCACCACGGAGCCCGCCGCCACCAGCGACCCGGCGCCGACGACGGCCCCGTTCAGCACCGTGGCGCCCATCCCGATCAGGCAGTCATCCTCCACCGTGCAGCCGTGCAGGATCGCGCCGTGCCCCACGCTCACCCGTGCGCCGATCACGGCGGGCTGCCCGGAGTCGACGTGCATCGTCACGTTGTCCTGCAGGTTGGTGTCGTCGCCGATCGTGATCGCGTCCATGTCGCCGCGGAGCACCGCGCCGTAGAACACGCTGGCGCGCTCGCCCAGGGTGACGGCGCCGACGATCGTCGAGTTCGGGGCCAGCCACGCCGAGGCGGGGATCGAGGGGGCGACGTCGCGGAACGGCAGGATGAGGGGCATACCCCGATGCTAGCGAGGGCCGCGCGCCGGGGTCAGCGCAGGGCAGGCAGGCGCGCCGCGACCTCCTCGAGAACGGACTCGCTGCCCGCGTAGACCCCCTGGCGCCGCGGCCAGTGACTGATCACATCGGTGAATCCGAGTTCGCCCGCGCGGCCGACCGCCTCCTCGAAGGAGGCAACGCTCTGCAACGAGTACACCCCGCCGGAGTCGAGCGAGAGGTACCGGCGGATGGTGGCGGGGTCCCGCCCGGCGGCCAGGGCCGTGTCATCCAGCCGGCGGACCAGGGCCGCGACCGCCTCCCACCATTCCGCGCCCGTCACGCCCTCCGGCCCGGTGGTCACCCAGCCATCGGCAAGCCGAACCACGACGCCGAGCCCCTTCGGCCCGTTCGCCGCGATGACGAACGGCACCCGCGGATGCTGCGCCGGACTGCCGACCATGCGGGCGGCGGCCGAGGTGTACCAGGTGCCGTGCCGGGTGATGCCACCCGAACCGGGTGCCTCGAACCGCAGCAGTTCGTCGAGCTGCTTGACGAACTCGGCGAAGCGCTCGTGCCGGTTCGCAGGCGTGAGTGCCGGTTGCCCGAGCACCGTCGCGTCGAACCCGGTTCCCCCAGAGCCGATGCCCAGCAGCACCCGGCCGCCCGCGATGTCGTCGAGGGTCGCGATCTCCTTCGCGAACGGAACGGGATGCCGGAAATTCGGTGACGAGACGAAGGTGCCGAGCCCGATTCGCGAGGTGACCGTGGCCGCCGCGACGAGCGTCGGGATCGTCGCACCCCAGGGCTCGTCGGCGAGCGAGCGCCACGACAGGTGGTCGTAGATCCAGGCGTGGTCGAACCCGAGGGTTTCGGCCGCCGCCCACCGGTGCCGCGCCGTGGCCCAGGGCTCCTGGGGGAGGATGACGATTCCGAACCGCATGTGGCGAGCCTAACCAGCGAATAAACTGGAGGGACAATGGCCACTTTCGGAAATCTCACGGATCGCCTCGCCGATACCTTCAAGAACCTGCGCGGCAAGGGCAAGCTCAGCCCGGCCGATGTCGACGGCACCGTCCGCGAGATCCGCCGGGCTCTGCTCGATGCCGACGTCGCACTCGAGGTCGTCAAGGACTTCACCGGCCGGGTGCGCGAACGCGCCCTGGGCGATGAGGTCTCGAAAGCGCTGAACCCCGCGCAGCAGGTCGTACAGATCGTCAACGACGAGCTGGTGACCATCCTCGGGGGCGAAGCCCGCCGCATCCAGTTCGCGAAGACCGCGCCGACCGTCATCATGCTGGCCGGCCTGCAGGGTGCGGGTAAGACCACGCTCGCGGGCAAGCTCGCCAAGTGGCTGGCCGCCGACAATCACACCCCGCTCCTGGTCGCTGCCGACCTGCAGCGCCCCAACGCGGTGACCCAGCTTCAGGTGGTTGCCCAGCAGGCCGGCGTCGCGGTCTACGCGCCCGAGCCCGGCAACGGCACCGGAGACCCCGTGCGCGTGGCCAAGGACTCGATCAAGTTCGCCAAGCAGAAGCAGTACGACGTCGTGATCGTCGACACGGCCGGCCGGCTGGGTGTCGACGCCGAACTGATGAAGCAGGCCAGCAACATCCGCAAGGCCATCGACCCCGACGAGGTGCTGTTCGTCATCGACTCGCTGATCGGGCAGGACGCGGTGGCCACCGCTCGCGCCTTCCAGGACGGCGTCGACTTCACCGGCGTGGTGCTCACCAAGCTCGACGGTGACTCGCGGGGCGGGGCCGCGCTCTCCGTGATGTCGGTGACGGGGCGCCCGATCCTGTTCGCGAGCACTGGCGAATCGCTCGACGACTTCGAGCCCTTCTACCCCGATCGCATGGCCAGCCGCATCCTCGACCTCGGTGACATCCTCACCCTCATCGAGACGGCGCAGAAGACGTTCGACGAGGAGGAGTCGCGCAAGGTCGCGGAGAAGTTCGCGACCGACACCTTCACCCTCGAGGACTTCCTCGCCCAGATGCAGCAGCTGAAGAACATGGGCTCGATCAAGAACATGCTCGGCATGCTGCCCGGCGCCAAGGGCATGCGCCAGCAGCTGGACAATTTCGACGAATCCGAGATCACCCGCACGGAAGCCATCATCCAGTCGATGACGCTGACCGAGCGCCGGCAGCCGAAGGTGCTGAACGGCTCCCGCCGGGTGCGCATCGCGAAGGGGTCGGGCACCACGGTGACCGAGGTGAACGCCCTGGTGAACCGTTTCGAGCAGGCGGCGAAGATGATGAAGACCGTCGCCCGCGGCGGCACCCCGCAGATCCCGGGGATGGGCCCGATGCCCGGCCAGAAGTTCGGCGGCGGCAAGCCCCAGCAGAAGAAGAAGGGTTCGCGCTCGGGCAACCCCGCCAAGCGCGCCGCCGAGAACGCGGCGCTCGCGGCAGGGCCCGCCCCCGCTCCTGCCGGTTCGGGTTTCGGGCTGGGGTCAAAGGCAGGAGCCCCCTCGGAGGAGGAGCTCGCGAGCCTGCAGAAGTTCCTCGGCCGCTAGTCGCTCGGCCCGGGCGTAGTCTCGAAAGATGACCACACGACCCACTCGCCCCGTCCGCCTCGGTGTCCAGGTGCAGCCGCAGCACGCCGGCTACCCGAAGATCCGCGACACCGTTCGTGAGCTCGAAGACATGGGGGTCGACATCCTGTTCAACTGGGATCACTTCTACCCGCTGAGCGGTGACCCCGACGGGCTGCATTTCGAGTCCTGGACGGAGCTTGCCTCCTGGGCCGAGATCACCAGCCGGGTGGAGTTCGGGGCACTGGTGAACTGCAACAGCTATCGCGGTGCCGACCTGCAGGCCGACATGGCGCGCACGATCGATCACATCAGCGCGGGCGACACCGGCACCGGGCGGTTCATCTTCGGCACCGGATCCGGGTGGTTCGAGCGCGACTACGACGAGTACGGGTACGAATTCGGCACGGCCGGTCAGCGGCTGGATGCGCTCGCCGACGCGATGCCGCGCATCGAATCGCGCTGGCAGAAGCTGAACCAGCCTCCCACCCGCAAGATCCCCGTACTGATCGGCGGTGGTGGTGAGAAGAAGACGCTGAAGATCGTCGCCCGGCACGCCGATATCTGGCACAGCTTCACCCCGATCGACGACTTCGAGCGCAAGCTCGGCATCCTCGCCGAGCACGGCGACGCGGTGGGGCGGGATGTCGGTGAGATCGAGCTCTCCATGGAGATCGGCCGCAAGAGCCAGGCGGAGGCCGACGCGTATCGCGAGCTCGGAGCATCCCTGTTCACAATCGGCATCTCTGGGCCCGACTACCCGCTCGACGATGTCAGGCGCTGGCTCGCCTGGCGCGACGCGACCAACGGGTGAGCCGGTCCTGCCAGCTTTCGGCAGAAAACGGACATCGTGATCGACCCACGCCGTCGCGGTCGGTGGCCGACGCTACCGTGAGCGAGTGAATAGCGCACCAGCTTCGACCCGGGTCACCCCGCTCGTGATCATCGCGATCGCGGTCACGATCGTGTCGTGGGCGAGTGCCTTCATCGTCATCCGCGGCACCGGGCCGTACTTCACCGGCGGCGGCCTCGCCCTCGGGCGCCTCGTTGTCGGCACGCTGCTGCTCGGAGTCGTCGTGCTCATCGGTCGCCGATGGGTCGCCCCCAACCGGCGGGAGTGGCTGCAGATCATCGGGTTCGGGGTGCTCTGGTTCGGCGCGTACAACGTCGCCCTGAACATCGCCGAGCACACGCTCGACGCCGGCACCACGGCGATGATCGTGAACATCGGGCCGATTCTCATCGCGCTCGGCGCCGGGGTGTTCCTCCGCGAGGGCATCCCGAAGTGGCTCGCGATCGGTGCGGGCGTCGCGTTCATCGGGGTGGTGCTCATCGGCGTCGGTACCAGTGGGGGAGCCGGCTTCGGCGACGGCGCGGGCGTTCTCTGGGCGCTGCTCGCCGCCGTCACCTACGCCGCGGGGGTGCTGCTGCAGAAGCCCGCGCTGAAGCGGCTGCCCAACGCCCAGGTCACCTGGCTCGGCTGCGCCATCGGCATGGTGTCGTGCCTCCCGTTCGCCGGTGATCTCGTCGCGGGGCTTCGGGATGCTCCCGCCGCGGCCATCGCGGGGGTGCTCTACCTGGGTTCCATCCCGACCGCGCTCGCGTTCAGCACCTGGGCCTACGCACTGTCGCGCATGCCGGCCGGGCAGCTGGGCGTATCCACCTACATCGTGCCGCCGCTGGCGATCGTGATGGGGCTGATCGTCTTCGGCGAAGTGCCCGCCGTGCTCGCCGTCGTCGGCGGTGCGATCTGCCTCGTGGGGGTCGCGCTGTCGCGCAGACGTACGCCGATTCCCGAACGGGTCGAAAGCATGGCAGAATAGCCAGTCGAGTCTTTTCGCAGCCCGACCCTCTAATCAGGCGCGATAGGAATCCACCAGAGCTTTTGTGCCGAGTGTGCCCCCACGCTCACGGCTAGCGGTTCGCCACCAACACACTCGTAACGAGTAAACGCAGATTTCAGGAGAATTGTGGCTGTAAAGATTCGTCTCAAGCGCATGGGCAAGATCCGTGCACCGTACTACCGCATCGTCGTGGCCGACTCGCGCAACAAGCGCGATGGCCGCTCGATCGAGGAGATCGGCAAGTACCACCCGACCGAGGAGCCCTCGTTCATCGAGGTCGACTCCGCTCGCGCGCAGTACTGGCTGTCCGTCGGCGCCCAGCCCAGCCCGCAGGTCGAGGCAATCCTCAAGCTCACGGGCGACTGGGGAATCTTCAAGGGCGACAAGAACGCCAAGAGCACGGTCAAGACCAAGGACGCCAAGGTCGACTTCGTTGCTGACGAGAAGAAGAAGCCGGTTCTGAAGCCGAAGACCGAGAAGGTCGTCGAGTCGAACGTTCCCGCCGAGCTTGACGAGGCCGCTGACTTCGAGCGTGCCGCCGAGATCGACTCGTCGACAACCGTCGTGCAGGAGACCCCCGCTGAGGTCGACAACAGCTCGACCACAGCCGAGGCCGCCTCGGTCGAGTCGGGCGACGAGATCGCGGCTGATGTCGATGCCGACGTCGCCGCGGCAGACGCAGCCAAGGCCTAGTCTTGCTGGCTCCCGCTCTCGAACACCTGGTCAAGGGGATCGTCGATCACCCTGACCAGGTGCAGGTGCTCGAGAAGAACTCCCCGCGCGGCGACGTGCTCGAGGTTCGCGTGCACCCCGAAGACCTCGGCCGCGTCATCGGGCGTGCCGGCCGCACGGCGAAGGCGCTCCGCACCCTGGTCACGGCTCTCGCCGATGGCCGCCGGGTGCGCGTCGACGTCGTCGACACCGACTTCTAGCAAGGTGCCTGACCCCAAAGCTCCCCAGCCCGCCGACACGCAATTGCGTGTCGGCCGGTTGACGAAAGCACACGGGCTCAAGGGTGCGATCAAGGTCGAACTGTACACGGATGCCCCGGAGCGTCGTTTCGTTCCGGGCGCCGTGTTCTCCCTGCAGGTGCCCACGAGTTCGCCCTGGCACGGCAAGAAACTCGAGCTCGCGGAACTGAAGTTCTACAACGCCCAGCCCGTAGCCTTCTTCAAGGATGTCTCCGACCGCAGCACCGCGGAGACCCTGATCAAGGCCATCCTCTGGATCGAGCACGACCTCGACGCGCCCTCCGACGAGGAGGATGCCTGGTTCGACCACCAGCTCGTGGGCCTGACGGTACTGCGCGACGGCGTGGCCGTGGGCACGCTGACCCAGGTCGACCACTTCCCCGCCCAGGACCTGCTGACCGTGAAGACGGCCACCGGCGACGTGCTCGTGCCCTTCGTCAAGGCGATCGTGGCATCGGTCGACATCGAGGCCGGCACCATGACGGTCACCCCGCCGCTCGGCCTGTTCGAAGAGATCGCCGACGACGAGGTGGCCGACGAGCCGGCCGAACCCGACGAACCCAACGCCAGCGCCACCGAATAGGGTCTGATCGTGCGCATCGACATCGTCACGATCTTCCCCGAGTTCTTCGGAGTGCTCGACGTCTCGCTGCTCGGCCGGGCGCGGGAGCGGGGCATCATCGACGTCTCGGTGCACGACCTGCGCGACTTCACGCACGACCGGCACCGCACGGTCGACGACACCCCGTACGGCGGGGGAGCGGGTATGGTCATGCGCCCCGAGCCGTGGGGTGAGGCGCTCGACGCCACGCTTGGGGCGACGGGAGCGGACGACGCGGTCGTCATCTTCCCGAGCCCCGCGGGGGAGCGGTTCACCCAGGCCACGGCGCTGGAGTTGTCGCAGGAGTCGCACCTCGTGTTCGGCTGCGGGCGGTACGAGGGTATCGACCAACGAGTCGTCGAGTTCGCATCATCCCGAGCCCGCGTGCGCGAGATCAGCCTCGGCGACTACGTGCTGAACGGCGGCGAAGTCGCCGTGATGGCGATGATCGAGGCGATCGGCAGGCTCGTTCCCGGTGTGATCGGCAATGCCGCATCGCTCGACGAGGAGAGCCACGAGGGCGGCCTGCTCGAGTACCCGAGCTACACCAAGCCGGCGACCTGGCGGGGGCTCGCTGTGCCGCCCGTGCTTACGAGCGGCAACCACGGCGCGATCGCCGCCTGGCGCCGCGAGCAACAGCTGGAGCGCACCCGACGGGTGCGACCGGACCTGCTGCCGGAGTAGCCCGCGACGTCAGCGCGCGCTGAGTATCAGGGGTCCGTCGTCGGTCACCGCGACGGTGTGCTCGAAGTGGGCGGCGCGCGACCCGTCCGCGCTGCGGAGGGTCCAGCCATCCTGGTCGGTGTAGATCTTGTCGGTGCCGATCATCAGCCATGGCTCGATCGCGAACACAAGGCCTGCCCGCAGCGGCAAGCCGCGGCCAGCGCGTCCGTCGTTCGGGATGTGCGGGTCGCCGTGCATCGTGTGGCCCACGCCGTGGCCGCCGAAGTCGGTGTTGACCCGGTATCCGGCGGCGTGGGCGACCTCGCCGATCGCGGCCGAGATGTCACCGATCCGGTTACCGATCGTCGCGGCGGCAATACCGGCCGCCAGGGCGCGGTCCGTCGTCTCGATGAGCTTCAGGTCTTCGTCGCGAGGTGTTCCGACGACGATCGTGATCGCGGAGTCGGCGACCCACCCGTCGACCGACGCGGCGAAGTCGAGGGAGAGCACGTCTCCGTCGCGCAGTGCGTAGTCGTGGGGGAGGCCGTGCAGGGCCGCGTCATTGACCGAGGTGCAGATGACCTTGCCGAATGGGGATGCCCCGAACGACGGGTGATAGTCGATGTAGCAGCTCTCGGCTCCGGCCTTGCGGATCATGTCGTGAGCGAGCTTGTCGAGGGCCAGCAGATTGACCCCGACGGCCGAGGCGGCCGCGGTTGCCTTGAGGACGCTCGCGACGAACTGCCCCGCCGGCCGCATCTGCTCGAGCTCGGCCGGGGTGCGCAGTTCGATCATCGGGCGTTGAGATCGGCCAGGTGGGGGCCGATGTACTGCTCGACGAGGCTGCGGAGCTTCGTGATGAATCGCTCGTCGCCCTGGCGCTCGTAGAGGAACGCGCGGTGCAGCAGGGCGTCCGCGATCTCGATGATGATCTCGAGGTCGATCGAGAGGTCCTCGGTCGGCTCGAAACCGTATCGCTTCACGAACAGGTCGGTGAAACCGCGCGACAGCAGCGAGTTGTTGCTGACATCGGGCTGCACGAAGCGCTTGTCGATGACGTCACCGAAGCCGAGTGCGCGGAAGCCGGGCTCGGAGCGCAGCAGCTCCACGTACACGTCGATCGCGCCGTTCATTGCGGCGAGCCAGTCGCTCGGCTGCTCGCCGGTGAACACCCGCTCAGTGAACTTCTCCATGTTGCGGGCGGCGAGAGCGCGCAGCAGCGACTGGATGTTCGGGTAGTAGCGGTAGACGACGCCGACCGAGGATCCGGACCGGGTGGCCACATCGCTCGTGGTGAGCCCGTCGATCCCGTGCTCGTCGATGAGGTCGGCGGCGGCATCGAGCAGGTTCGTGATGCGCTCGGTGCTGCGCTGCTGCACCGGCTCCGTGCGCACGGCAATCGCCGGGGTGTAATCGACCTTCTCGACCATCGGTGGTTATCTCTTCGCTTTCGGTGGATAGGACACTTCGCACGATAGTCTGTCTCACTTTTGTAGATGCTGGGTGGCAGCACACCGTGATCCTGTGCGAGAATTAGCGTTCGTGCCCGCATCCGGCTCTGCCACAGGGGTTTCGGTTCAGCAACTCATCGAGTTCTGCTCGGGCACACACTCCGTTTTTTCACACTAAACCCGTGTTCGACCTGTGGCGGGCACAGAGAGCGATTGACCATGCACATCCTCGACAGCGTCGATGCAGCATCCCTGAAAGACAACATCCCCGACTTCCGCGCCGGCGACAACGTCAAGGTGCACGTGAACATCATCGAGGGCACCCGCGCTCGTATCCAGGTGTTCCAGGGCGTCGTGATCGGTCGTTCGGGCGAGGGCGTGCGCGAGACCTTCACCGTCCGCAAGGTCAGCTTCCAGGTCGGCGTCGAGCGCACCTTCCCCGTGCACTCCCCGATCATCGACCACATCGAGGTCGTGACCCGCGGCGACGTGCGTCGCGCGAAGCTCTACTACCTGCGCGGTCTGCGCGGCAAGAAGGCCAAGATCAAGGAGAAGCGCGACTTCTCGTAGTCGTCTCCAGCCAAGCTGCGCCGTAGGGCGTTTCCAGCTTTTCCTGAGCTCCCAGCCGCTTATGCTTGCTGGGAGCTCAGGGGTTTAATGACAAGTAATACAAGCGATATCGCGACGGGCAGGGCCGAGAGCTCGACCCCGCGCCGTGGCCGTGGGTGGAAGATCTTCCTCCGCGACATCCTCCTCATCTTCCTGGCCGCACTGCTCATCTCGTTCCTGATCAAGACCTTCCTGATCCGCTCGTTCTACATTCCGTCGTCGTCGATGGAGTCGACGCTGGTCGAGAACGACCGCATCATCGTGAACCAGCTCGAGCCCGACCTGATGCCGTTGCAGCACGGTGACGTCGTGGTGTTCAAAGACCCGGGCGGCTGGCTCGACCCGGTGATCGAACCGCAGGTGAACTGGTTCGTTGCGGGAGTGGATGCCGTACTCGCGTTCGTCGGACTGAGCGCTCCCGACTCCAACGACCACCTGATCAAGCGGGTCATCGGCCTGCCCGGTGACACGGTTGTCTGCTGCAACGATTTCGGCCAGCTCACGGTCAACGGCATTCCCCTTGAGGAGCCGTACATCAAGCTCGCCCCCGGGGTGACCAAGGCGACCAACACCGACTTCGAGGTCACGGTGCCCGAGGGGCGCATGTGGGTGATGGGCGACAACCGCTACAACTCATCAGACTCGACCCGTCACCTCGGGGATCCGGGTGGCGGCACCGTCCCCATCGACAACGTGGTGGGCCGCGCGCTGCTGATCAGCTGGCCCGTCGACCGCTGGAGCTGGCTCGACAACTACCCGGTGACGTTCCGCGACGTCGAAGACGCCAGATCGAGCCAGTAGTGGTCGTCGCTGACCCCACCCTCCGCGTCGAGCGGTCGATGCACCGCGAGGGCGTCGCGTTCGTGATCGGGTGCGACGAGGTGGGGCGCGGCGCGATCGCCGGCCCCGTGGCCGTCGGCTTCTCGGTCGTCGGCGTGGGCATCCGCAAGCACCCGGTGGGCTTACGCGACTCGAAGATGCTCAGCGAGAAGCGGCGCGAAGAGCTCTCGCCGCTCGCCATGGCGTGGTCGCACCATTCGGTGGTCGGTCTCGCCTCCGCACTGGAGGTCGACACGATCGGCATCATCGCCGCCCTCGGGCTGGCCGGTCGACGCGCTCTCACCCAGCTGCACGAGGCCGGGGTGCCGATCCACGAGAGCGTGGTTCTGCTCGACGGGGCGCACGACTGGTTGAGCCCCGCGCTGACCAAACCGCCGCGCGTGCAGCTGCGCGTCAAGGCCGATCGCGACTGCGCCTCGGTCGCCGCCGCGTCGGTGATCGCGAAGGTACATCGCGACCGGCTGATGATCGACGCCGACGATTCCATCCCGGGCTACGGCTGGCGCGGCAACAAGGGGTACGGCTCGACCGAGCACTACGCCGCGATCGACTCGCTCGGCGCGAGCGAACTGCACCGGCACACCTGGCTGAAGGAGCGGCCGCTCGCGGTCTGACCCCGGGCCGCGCCTGCGCTGCCCGTTGGACTTACACTGAAATCAGCATGGATGAAGACGAGTTCGAAGACTACGACCGCGAGGTCGAGCTGGCCCTGTACCGGGAGTACCGTGACGTCGTCAGCCAGTTCCGGTACGTGGTGGAGACCGAACGCCGGTTCTACCTCGCCAACGAGGTCGAGCTCGTTCGTCAGGACACCGAGCACGACTTCTACTTCGAGTTGACCATGAACGATGTCTGGGTGTGGGACGTCTACCGGTCGGATCGCTTCGTCAAGAGCGTGCGCGTGTTGACGTTCAAGGACGTCAACGTCGAGGAGCTCTCGGCCAAGGAGCTCGAACTGCCCAAGGAACTCGCGCTCGACGAGTGACGTCGCCGGCCACCCGTAGGGTGACGGCATGAGCTGCGTGCTGTGCGGTGCCGCGGTGCCGGCAGACGCCCCGATGGAACTCTGCCTGAATCACCTGCTGCTCGCCCACGACTGGGCTGTCGGGGAGTTCGGGATGACCGACCTGCTGCCCTCGCCGTGCGCCGCCTGCGGGTCGCGCCTGGGCACCCGTTATCCTTCGGGCTGGTTGTGTGCGCTGTGCGAGTGGCGGGTGGGCGAGGCGCCGTCGTCTGACCTCGTGGCGCCGCGAGTCGACGTCGTGTACTACATCCGGTTCAAAACCCAGGTGAAGATCGGCACGTCGGGCAACCCGCGCGGGCGCATCGCGTCGCTTCCGCACGACGAGGTGCTCGCGTTCGAGCGGGGCGATCGCGCCGTCGAGCAGCGCCGGCACGCGCAGTTCGCGGAGTCGCGGATCGCCGGCACCGAGTGGTTCCACATCACGGACGAGCTAACCGGGCACATCGACCGCCTTCGGGAGGGGCTGGATGACCCGTGGTCCCGCTACCGTTTGTGGCTCAGCCAGGAGCTCGCCCTGCGCGGGTGACCTCTCGTCCCCAGCGGGGTCTGCGCGGTCGAGTGCACCGGTGCCCATGGCTCGCGCCGCCGGTGGGTCCGCGCGGGCGACGCTGGTCCCGTGGCAGCGAAGGATGTGCTCGGCAGACGCGGTGAGGAGATCGCCGCTCGGTACCTGGTGACGGTCGGGATGACGCTCGTGGATCGCAACTGGCGGTGCCCGCAGGGGGAGATCGACCTCGTCGCGCGGGATGGCGATGAGTTGGTGTTCGTCGAGGTGAAGACGCGGTCGGGCGTGGCGTTCGGGCATCCGCTGGAATCGATCACCGTCGCGAAGCTCGCGCGCTTGCGACGCCTGGCGGCGGCGTGGTGCGATGCGCACCCCGGCAGCCACAACCGGGTGCGCATCGACGCGATGGCGATCATCGCCCCGGTCGTCGGCGATGTCGAGGTCGAGCACCTGGCGCGGGTGTTCTGATGGCACTGGTCTTCTGATGGCACTGGGGCGCACCTGGTCGGTGTCGTTGCTCGGCCTGCGCGGGGCCGTTGTCGAGATCGAGGCCGATCTCTCGAGCAACCTGCCCGCCTTCGTGCTGATCGGCCTGCCCGACGCGGCGCTCGGTGAGGCGAAGGACCGGGTGCGGGCGGCGGCGACCAACTCGGGATGCGGGCTGCCGAACCGCAAGATCACCGTGAACCTGTCGCCCGCGGCCCTTCCCAAGCACGGTTCCGGGTTCGACCTGGGCATCGCGATGGCGGCCCTGGCCGCGGCGGGGTCGGTCTCGCCCGAGTCGATCGAACGGGTACTCCATCTGGGTGAGCTCGGGCTCGACGGCCGGTTGCGCCCCATCGACGGCATTCTGCCCGGCGTCCTCGCCGCCTCCCGGGCGGGTTTCGACACGGTGATGGTCGCCACCGGCAACGCCGACGAGGCCGGGTTGGTCCCGGGCATCCGGGTGATCCCGGTGGCCTCGCTCCGCGATGCCGCGATCTGGCACGGGGGCCGGTTCACCCCGGAGCCGGTCGAGGCGATCACCCGGCCGGCCCCGGAACGCTCCGGTGACGACCAAGCGGATCTCGCCGACATCGTCGGCAACCCAGACGCGGTCGACGCAATGCTCGTCGCGGCGGCCGGGGGGCATCACGTCTTCCTGCTCGGGCCGCCGGGCGCTGGCAAGACCATGCTCGCGTCCCGACTTCCGGGGTTGCTGCCCGACCTTGATGCGGATGCCGCGCTCGAGGTGAGCTCGATCCGTTCCCTCAGCGGACTGCCCGTCGGTGGCTCGCTCGTCACCCGGCCGCCCCTCGAGGCGCCACATCACACCGCGACCGCGGCGTCCCTCGTCGGGGGTGGCAGCGGGCAGATCCGACCGGGAGCGGCGGCACGGGCATCCCACGGCGTGCTCTTCCTCGACGAGGCTCCGGAGTTCGCAGGATCTGTGCTCGACGCGTTGCGGCAGCCGCTCGAGTCGGGAGTCATCACGATCCACCGCGCGAACGCGGTCGCGCACTTCCCGGGTCGCTTCCAACTGATCATGGCGGCCAACCCGTGCCCCTGCGGGCAGTACGGTGCGCGGGACTCGGAGTGCGCATGCCCGCCGAACGCTCGACGCCGGTACGTCTCCCGGCTATCGGGTCCACTTCTGGATCGCATCGACATCCAATTGCGCGTGCATCGGGTGACCGCCGCGCAGCTGCGGGCCGCTGACGAGATGCCGCGTCTCACGTCGGCGGCGGCGCGTCAGCGGGTCGTGACCGCGCGGGAGGCGGCGCGCGACCGGTTGCGCGCAACGCCGTGGCGGGTGAACTCCGAGGTGCCGGGAGCGTGGCTTCGCAAGCCGGCGCAGCGTCTGGCGCCCGCGGCAACCACGTCGATCGACCGGGCGCTGGAGCGTGGCGGCATCACGATGCGCGGATACGACCGGGTGCTGCGGCTTCGGTGAATGCAGGTTTAGCATAGGTCCATGAAGTCAGCCATTTACCTCCGGCAATCCCTCGATGTCGCCGAGGGGATTGAGCGGCAGCGGTTCCGAACCCGGCAGTTGGTCGACTCGCGCGGCTGGGACTTTGTTGACGAATACGTGGACAACGACACCTCCGCATCGAAGGCGCGCGGAGCGACGACCGGATGGGGGCGACTCCTGGAAGATCTCGCGAGAAACCGGATTGAAGCAGTAGTCGCCGTCGACCTCGACCGCCTGCTCCGATCTACCCGGGATCTCAACACACTTATCGACCTCGGCGCGAAGGTGGTCACCGTAGACGGAGAGATCGACCTCTCGACAGCCGACGGCGAGTTCCGGGCGACGATGCTGGCGGGCATCGCCCGGTTCGAGTCTCGCCGCAAAGGAGAGCGCCAGCGACGGGCCAACGAACACCGCGCCCGCGCTGGAAAGCGTCCCGGCGGCAATCGCCGTCAGTTCGGCTACGCACTTCGATGCCGTGAGGATTGCAAGCGCGACCATGTTCACGAACGGATGCTGCAGACCGGTGATGTTGTGGAGTCCGAGGCGGCCGCGATCCGGGACGGATATCGGAGGTTCCTCAGTGGCGTCCCGCTGGGAGCTATAGCGCGCGAGTGGAACCTCTCGGGGATCGCGACTACGCAAGCCCGGAACGTCCGTAGCGGGCATGCCGGCGAGCCCTCGGCGTGGACCGGCGGGACCGTTCGCCAAGTGCTTATGAATGCGCGCAACGCTGGGATCGTTACGTACCACGGCGAAGAAATGGGCCGGGCTGAGTGGGAGCCGATTGTCGAGGAGTCCACGTATCGCGCCGCCGCGGCGATTCTGTCCGATCCTCAGCGACGTACGGCGGGCACCTACGGGAAGTACCTCCTCACAGGTATAGCGAAGTGCGGGATCGAAGGATGCGGCGCCCACGTCTACGCGGGCGGGGCCGCACGTCCCGGTATCCGCGCCTATCGCTGCTCGGGTTCGATGGGGCATTTCGCTAGGAAGGCAGAGCCAGTGGAGGAGTACGTCGCCGAGAGGGTGATCGCTCGCCTCTCCCGCCCGGACGCCCGCGAACTTCTCCTCGCTACGCCCACCGATGACACCGCTCTACTCCGAGACGAAGCGCTTGCGGTCGACGCGAAGCTCGACGCCCTCGCCGTCGAGCTTGCCGACGACGGACTCACCCTCGGGCAGTTTCGTACCGCTACAGATCGTCTCCGGGAGCGACGGGCTCAGATCGAAGCGAAGATCGCCGACGCCGGCCGCGTGGACGTGCTCGGGCCGCTCCTCGCCGCCGACGACGCCGCGGAGGCCTGGGGGGTGCTCGACATGGATCGCCGCCGAGCCGTAGTTGATCTCCTCATGGAGGTCACGGTCTATGCGGTCGGGCGGGGCACCCGGACGTTCCGTCCCGAGACTGTTGGGATCGAGTGGAAGGTCAGCTAGGGCGCTTTCCGATCCGTGGCTCGACGCGCTTGCCGCTGATCCCGAGAACGTGACGCGCCTCCTCAACCAGTGCGCGGCGGGTAGGAAGTGACTTGGACCGCAAGGCTGAAAGGCGCTCGCGCTCGGCGTCGGTCAATAAGGCAGACCTCCCCCCGTGCTCAACAGTGATCTGCAGGGTGGCGTACAGAAGGTCTTGGCAAGATTGCTCGTGCGCGACGATAGCCGCAAAGACCGAGTCTGGTCCGAGTAACCGGGCCGTGGCCGCGCTCGCATGCATCGTGTTCATGAGGTCGTCCGCTCTTTGCGCGCTTTGGTCGGCGCGGTACGCCAGCATCGACTCGGCTGAGATCAGAAAACTCTCGTACGCGCCAAGCCTCTCCTCCCGCAACCAGCGGGCATGTTCTCGCCGGGACTGAATCCACGCCCCGAACAAACCGCCGCCGACCGTGAGGACGGCGGCGCCAAAGGCGCCGATCAGCAGCGAGGCGAGCGGGTCGATCGTCACTACTTGACTCCCAACTGTCTGCGCGCGGCGATGATGAGAGCGTCTCGGGCGCTCTCGTACTTGTCTTCCGCGTCCTGTCGATTTTTCGGGTCCGCTAGCTCGGGCTCGCTCCTGGCATGACCGATGACAATTGCACGGTCGAATGCTGCCTGTCTGTATGTGAGGGCGGCGTCTATCACCGCAGGGGGGCCAAACAGACGAACCGCTGCGAGAGCCTCGTGCATCTCGTCTAGCGCCGAGTTGTACTTAGCTACCTGGTTTGTCGACGGCATTCGCTCGGCCACTCGTAGGAATGCGCGAGTGGCCTCCATGCGTTGCTCGCGGATCCATCGAGAGTGCTCACGGCGGAACTGGATCCACGCGCCGAACAGGCCGAGGGCGGCCGCGCCGAGAGCGCCAACTAGGAGAGAGACGAACGGGTCGACCTGCATCAGCTACCGTCGCTCGACACGGATGCCGAGGGCTCGGCGCGATGCGATCTGGAATTCTCGGACGATGCCGGTCATTTTGCGAGCCTTCTCGGCCGTTAAATTGGGGCCTCCTTTTATGGTCGTTCGTCGCATCTCGTCGTACATCTCGACATAACGTGTGGCAGCTTCCTCGACGGAGTTCGGACCCACGAGACGAATCGCCGCGAGCGCTTCGCTTGTTCGTCGATCGGCCTCGCTATTCGAGTCGCGTCGACCGTCTTCGGTCAGACGGTTCAGCCCAATCACACTCAGAAGCTCGCGGTAGGCCTTCTCGCGAAGCTCTCGTACCCAGCGAGAATGCTCTCGCCGTGACTGAATCCATGCGCCAACGACGCCGCCCATGAGCCCAACGATCGACGCTCCAAAGGCGCCAGCGATGAGGTAAAGGGTTGGATCGATCTGCGGCATAACGAGAGGCTAGCGCGACCTCGTCCCGGCGGGACGAGGCGGGGCCTGTGCCCAAACCCCCGTCGCTACCTCGTCCCTCGTCCCTCCTAGGGGTCGGGACGAGGGGACGAGGTTAGATAGCGTCTTCGTACCTCGTCCGGGACGGGGTCGGGACGAGGTGGGACGAGGTCGATTTCCGGCGCTAAAGTGAGGCCGAAGCGTCGCTGTATCGAGGGAGATCCAAATGGCAGGCAGCCGCACCTGTTCGCATTGCGGGAACGAAGGCCACGACTCTCGCACGTGTCCTGTGCGCCCGAATGCCGGCGCGTGCAGCGTGTGCGGATACCACGGCCACGACAAGCGCAACTGCCCACAGGCGTAGCCACAACGCCCGCCGCGCGTCGTCCGGACCTACCTGCCGAACGCCCCGCGTGCGCGAGCGCGTCGTAACATCGACTCATGATCGAGCGGGATGAGACGGCGAGAGCACGCGAGGCGCTCAGCGAAGTCCTCTCGCAGATTGACGCCGACGAGGTCGAAGCAAGTCGGTCTGAACGGGCGAGCATCGCCGGGGCAATCTCGGCTCTCGACGCCCTCGATGAGGGGCGCGGCAAACGTAGCACCTAGAGGTGGTACACAAAGGGAACCCTTTGTGTACGATATAGCCATGACGAAAGCCGCTCGATCGCGTCCTCTCGCCCTCGGCTACATCCGTGTGAGCACCGCCGAACAGGCGAACGAGGGCGCATCCCTCGACGCCCAGCGCGCGGCCCTGGTAACCGAGGCCGAGCGCCGTAGCTGGGATTTGGAGATCGTCGCGGATGAGGGCTTTTCGGCGAAGTCCCTCAATCGGCCAGCGCTCACGGCCGCGCTTACCCGGCTCGACGCTGGGGACGCCGACTCGCTCCTGTCGATCCGGCTCGACCGGGTGAGCCGCTCCGTCGCTGACTTCGCCGGGCTCCTCGCGAGGGCGAAGCGCCGAGGGTGGCGAATCGTTCTCCAAAGCCCAAACCTCGACACGGAGGACGCCGCTGGCAAATTCACCGCGCACGTCCTCGCTGCGGCGGCCGAGTATGAGCGCGATCTGATCGGCGCGCGCACGCGGGAGGGCATGATGCAGCGCCGGGCCGAGGGCGTGCACATCGGGCGCCCTCGCAGCCTGCCCGTCGAGGTGCTCAACAGGATCACCGCCGACCGCGAAGCTGGGCTCTCGCTCGGGAAGATCGCCGCCGCTCTGAACGCTGAGAGCGTCCCCACGGCGCACGGCGGGAGCAAGTGGCACTCGTCCACGGTGCGCGCCATTCTGGCGTCGCTAGCGACCGCGTAGAGGCACTATCGCAGCAATGCGCGGACCCGCTAACCTCCGGTCATGGGAATCAGGGTTAATAGGCGAATCAAAATCGCTAAGGGGCTCAGCCTCAATATCTCCAAGAGTGGGATCTCCACATCCGCGAAGGTCGGGCGGGTCACCGTCAACTCCCGCCGTGGCGCCACCGTTAGGGTCGCGAAGGGCGTCTCGGTCAACATACCCGCAGGGAAGTCCGCCTCCCGCGGCAAGACGCGAGCGAGCGCCGCTGCTCCTCGCGCTGCCGCGCCTGCTGGGCCGCGCTACTTCCGCCGTCCGTTCAACTTCCCGGGCTGGGCATTTTGGACCGTCGGCAGCATCGCCGCCGTTCTCCTCGGAGCGATCCCGGCCGTCGGCCCGGTGCTGCTCCTCGCGGCGTTCGCGGCTCTCACCGTGCTTTGGCTCAGGACACCCAAGCAGGTTGCCGGGTCAGCCCCGGTCGCGCCGGCATCAGGCCCACAGTGACCGAGAACTAGGCGCCAGCGCGCACGACGTCGCAGCGGTCGACCCAGCGCGCCAGCGCGCTGAGGGTCGCCAGATGCTCTAGGGCTTCCTGCCGTTCCATGTCAACGGTCGAGTGCGTCGCGGGATTGCGGATCGCCGAGAAAACCCCCTGCGAGAAGTTCAGAACTCCGATTCTCATCGTCTTGACCGTGAGATCGTCGTCGGCGCCAGGCCACCTCAGTCGCGGCTTCCCATCGACAGGATCGGCGAGGGAGAACGCCTCCCGCATGAGTTCTGAGTCGGAAACATCGTGACGGCTGACCAGGTCTTGGATATGCGCATTCAGAAACGTCGCTGCTCGCTGTACAGCGTCAGAGTGGTGCCCCGACGCCCATCTTGCGGATGCGGCGTCCCAGATTGTCGGGTGCAGTGCGTCCGCCAACATTGCGGGCGCTGCCGTCCCCAAGCGTGCCCGCGTTTCGGCCTGCGTACGCAGCCGTCCGAGCGCGTACCGCGCGGTCTCGACCCCTTCAGCTAGGAATACAACGTCGGAAGAACCGGGCCTCATGATCACCGGCAACGAGGTCAGGCCGTTAATGCGAGCGATGACTTCTCGGGTCTGATCTTCGCGTTGTCGGAGCTCTTGAACCTGGGCCCCATCTCGATAGCCGAAATCGAGAGTCTTGGTGGTGCGCGTCGATGGGGAATAGCTCGAGTGTCGGGCCTTCGTCGCGTGCTTGATCCACCACTCAAGTACGCCAACAGCCCACTCCTCATCCATTGAAAGGGCCATTGTCTCGATGGGGAGCAGAACTCGGAGTCACGACTACAAGCTAGACCGTCAGACGAGTCCGTGAAGCTTCCTGAGGCGCCAGGGTAGGTGCTGTTTGCACGCGGTGGGATCGAGCCAGAACCGGAGCACGACCTGGACGCGCTCCTCGCGATCCGTGCTCGATTCCAAGCTGATCTGCTCGCCAGTCACGTTGTGGACGCCGATCGCCTCGTAGAACGTGATCGCGCGATACCCGCGGGATCGCACGTATCCGATGACTTGCCGGTCGAAACTCACCTCCCATTCCGGCAGCGCGTGCCTCGTGGCTGGGAGCATTTCGCGGACGTAAAGTCCGCCGTCAGGCGGATGGGTAGGCATCATGGCGAGTCCTCTCGGTCGAGAGCTACCGGCCTAGCTTGTCCCGATGTTACGGTCATGCTCCGACTCCAGGAGGATGGGCGGACACCGCGCGAGAGACTCTTTTGCTAATCGCTGATTGGGGGCTAACGTTCAGACATGAGCGAAATTCTCGACTTCCTTAAGTCCCGTTTCAGGGGCGGAGAACCCGCAGAGGTGCGGACCTTCGACCTCTACATCAACAACTACCTCGTGCGGGTCGAAGTACACGACCACGGCATCGACGCGGGCAGCCTCCGCTACTCGGCTCACGCATTCTCGCCGGACATCCCCGAGGCCGACCGCGTCATGAACACTCGGGGGGAGTCCCTCGGGAACCCGGACGGCAACCTCCGCATGGCGCTCGAAAACGTACATTGGAACGTGTTCGAGAACCGGGATGACTAGCTAACCGTGCCGTCGTCTTCCTTGGCGACTGCGCTCAGGAGGAGCCGGACGTGACTCTCTGAGAGTCCCAACCGTGACGCGAGGGCTGGCACGTCGTAGGTACCCTCTCGGATCATCGCGAGGAGGTCTGCCACGCTTGGCACGCTCGCGTCGTCGGGCATGTTCTAGAGATCCACGTATTCGAGGAAGACGGAGTTGTTGTCGGGGTCGCGCACGTCTACTTGTACACGATCGCCTCGTGTGATGCCGATGCCGCAGCCCCACCAATATGAGACTCCGCCGACCACGGCCGTGCCCTCCATTGAGTTGCCGGGATTGTTCTCGGTGATCGTGAACGAGGACGCCGTACCAAGGCGGCTCTCGACGAGGTCGCGCGTGACCTCAGGGCACCGCGCGACTTTCTGCTCGTCGGTCGGCCTAGTGAACGCGAAGACGAGGAAGGTGATGATGAGCCCGACCACGACGATCGCAACCACGCCGAAACAGCCCAAACCCTTGCGCTTCGGCGGCTCGGTGGTAGCGGGCGGGATCGTCATGGGGCGAGGTTAGCCGACGGCGAGATCTGCCATCCGTTTTCGCGCACACGTCCTAGCCACTCTCGTGCTCTTAGCAACGGGGAGGGCATAGCTGCGCGGGCGACCTCCTCCTCGTATGCCGTCCGCATCCGGGCTAGCCCCGGACCCTTGTTCCGAGGCGTCCAATCGCGGGTCAGCTCTTCGTAGGATTTCCAGAGAGGCGGGCCGTAGAACAGCGGATAGTCAATCGGATAGCCCATCCCTTCTGGTTGTATGCCGAACGTTTGCCCGTGCAGGATCGCATTTCTAGCGAGCCGGAGCCCGAAAAGGGTCCGTCCTGCCTTGTCTTCGTCGCGACTCGTCGAGTAGGGCTGACCGAGCTTCTCCGTCAATGCCTCGTCGAGCGCACAGGCCCATATGACTGAGTTCGCTATCGCAAGGTTGAAATCTGTCGGACCCTCGTCGCAGGCGTCGACGGACTCATCAAAGAATCGGTAGATCACATCGAAGTCCACGCCCTGAACTTAGCGGGCGGCCCCGTCACCTCGCGGGTCGTTGGCGCTTCCGGGAATAACGAGGCCGAGCCCCGCTCGACGTTGGGCGGGGGTTTGTGACCGCTGAGCCGCGGTTACAGCCGCGAGCGGGCCCCGTATAGCGACACCATATGCCGGATTGAGCCCCCGGGAGCCTAGCTGGCCGAGGGTCCGCGCTCCATGGCGTGGTATCTGCCCGGTAGGAATGGTGAACCCTCCGATCCCAACGTCCGGCCGGGCGGTGAGGTCGGCGACGATCATCCCGATAGCGGTGAGCACATCGTCGTGAGTGCCGGGCGGGTTGCTCATCTTGACCATGCCCGGCCCCGTCTCGACCATGCGGACTGTTACGGCTTCCGAGCGGAGCTCGTCGTCATCCGGGAGCTCGATCGCACGATCACGGAGCGCGACGTGCAGGCTCCTCGCGATTCGTGCAGCACCCGACGCGCTGAATACATACTCCTCGACGCGAACCCCCGCGCGAGTGAGGTTGCCGACCATCTGCTCGGCCTGCATCCTGTCAAATCGGAGCCTGTCGACGTGATATTCCTTGCAGAGTCGGAGGACGGTTGCCTCCACCTCGGAGAGGTCTACCCGACTTCCGAGGCGGCGATCCGGGCGCCAGTGCAATACGCGGTCAACGACCACGGTTCGGCCGGCGTCGCGGCTCTCCATATGACCGATCGCGAGCGCTGTGAGGTCGCGTCGCGTGCCGACATCGAGAGCCGCTACATAGTCGCGATTGGCCCTCGGGGCCAGCGTGAGGTCGCCGGGGCGAATGCATGCGGCGACATCCTCCGCGGTGGTGAGGGCGTCGTCGCCCTCGGCCCATTCGCACTCGATGAGGCGGCGCCATTCGGCCGCGGTGAGGTCTGCGCGGGTTGCCTCGATATCGTCCTTTGTCCACCATGGCGCCGGGCCCCTAGTGCGGGAGGTACGCCAGTACGGAGACGCTTCCGCTTCGTGCCATACTCCCGCACCGAGTGACGACGGCGAGCCCGCAGTGCCGATCGCGACGAGGCGTGCGCCGGGCACCTTCGGGACTGCGCTGACAATCGCACCCCAGAGTTTGCGATGGTTCGGAGTACCGGGCCACATTCCGATCTCGTCGGCAATCGTGAGCCAGGGACGGAGGCCGAAGGCACTCGCCCCGTCCGATGCCTCGACGGCGAGACTCGCTCCCGACGCGAGCACCGTTACTGTGCTCGCGCGGACCTCTACAAGCGGCGAGAGCCCCGTCCGCTCGACGTACCCGGCTACGGTGTCGAGACCGATGCGTGCTTGGTCGGCGTCTACCGCGTATAAGTGCGATCTCGACCGGGGCGGCGCCTCCGTGAGGAGGAGCGCGAGCGCAATAGCTCCCGCGTCGGAAGTCTTCGACATACCTCGTGCTCGCAGGAGGAAGTGCCTCCGGACAGCATCAGGCGACGCGTCGAGGATGGCGCGCGCGTCGGCCTTCTGCCAGGGCTCGGCCGCGGTGGCCCACGTCTGCCCGGTGTCGAGGACCAGTCCGCCGAGCAGGGCGAACGAATCTAGTGCGGGAGTGCCCGTCATCGGAGCTCCTGAGGTCGGAGCGGGCGGGCGCCGAGCGTGCGTGCGAGGGATGCTTTCATTCCCTCTGTGTCGATGTGCGCCCATGGAGTCGAGTTGGGAGGCGTGCCGGGCTTCAGTGCCGCCCACGCTCGTAGGTCGCGGAAGTTCAGGCGCCAGCCCGGAACAGTCTTGTACCCGACATGGCGTAGGAGCGCACGTTCCACCGCTCCCATGCCGATTGCGCCGGCCTCAGCCGTCATCGCTCGGCAGGTCGGGCATAGGTGGACGCGGATGGGGTCGGGGCGGGAACGCCCGCCCAGCACCCCGGGGTTCACTTGATGAGAGGTGCCCCATGCCTCGTCAGCTTCGCTCTCTTTGACTCGAAGGGTGCCAATCCCACAGAGTCCACAACCCCGCAGTGCACCCTCGACCGAGGGCGGGGCGAACGGCGCGGCGACTTCCAGCTGGCGGCGCAGCATTGCATGGAACGCGCCGAACACGAGGTGTTCGGCTTCGGCTGTCATGTGCGCCCATCGTCGGGGAGCGCATTCGTGTTGGTGAGCGCCGGTGAGTATGGGCGCGAACTTTGCTGCCCACGTCGAGGCAGAACCGACGTGAGCGAGGTTCTCTATGAGCCCGCGGGCGTCGGCGCGAGTCCCGGCGAAATGCGCCGCCTTGGCGCCTCGGAGTCGAAGCACGTCGAGCGCGCATAACGCGGCGTCTAGGAGGTCGACCGCCGGATCGCCGTAAACCGGACCGAGTCGGTGCTTCGCCACGATGGACTCCGCGAGGGCGCGTCGCTCGGCGCACTCATCGCACAAGCTGAGGACGATCTCGGTGCCGGGGCGCGCGCTCATGACCATCGGAGGATTGCCGCTCAGAACGCGCATGGGTCGCAGGGTCAGAACGCGTTTCGGGTCGGTGTTCTTGACCGCGACACCGCAACTCCGGCAGGCGAGGACGCCATCCGGGAGCGCCTTCGTACGTTCGTGTCCGACGAGGGTTCGCCGAGGTTTAGGCGTGTGAGTGGATGAGTTCGTGTTACTCATGAGTGGCTCCTAGTGTTTGCGGATTTGAGTGAGGCAAGAGGATTTCGCATCGCGTCGATGGCGGGCACAGAGTCGAACTCGGGCAGACCGTCCCTCGGGTCGCAACCGCAATCGTCCGCGTGCCCGGGCATCATCTGAACTGGTGTCTGCCCGGGTTCTGAGAGAGCGATACGCGCCTCGTCGAACGCAGGGATCGCGACGAGGGTCGCTGCCCTCACGCGTCCCGCAGACGTCACAAGGGCAGCTCGGTTGCCCGCGGCCGGCCGGGGGGCGCTCGTGGTCGCGTCGAGATCCATGCTCACTCCTCCGAGCATCCCCGCCCTCAACAGCCGGGCTGCCTCGCGTCCGATTTCGCTGCCGAGGTCGATCACGCCGCGAGCGAAGATCGAGCCGTCTCCGCGACGCTCGATCGAGTCAATGCGGCCCACGATAACGGCGCCGTCGTGCCCGCCGTGGTCTGCCTCGGCGAGCCGAAGCGGGAGCGGTAGCGCGGCCCACGAGAGGGCGCCCCGCCGGATCAGTCGTCCGTCGCCGGTGATTACTCCCTCTACTCCGATGACGCCCTCCCACGGCTGCACAGATGCTGCGATGGCACCCGTCGAGGCAATCAAGCCGAACTCCCGGCGCGAGGCGCGGAACGACCGGAGACTTTGGAGAGTTGCCGCCTTCCGGGCGCCGTTGCTGGCGCGCTCGACTCGCCTCAGAGCACCTAAAGCGAGAACGTCGAGCTCCCGGATCTCAGACTCGGTGAGCGAATCCTCCCGCGGTGAGCCCGAAGGCACCCGCCCGGCGGGCGTCGTAGACGCTCGCTCGGACGGGGCCTCGGTGCCCGGGGAGGATTTCCGGGCGAACTCCCGCGAAGCCCGAAGACCAATAAGGACATCGCGGGAGGGCTGGGGTAGAGCGGTCGACGCACTCATCGCGCCACCGCCCCACGAATAGGAGTGATGGGGTGGCGGTTTGGGTGCCGGAATTCGAGGCGAGTCCGGGCGTCGGAAGCGACGGTGAGCGGCACATCAACGGCCGAAGTGGGGTTGCGCGAGGGCTGACTCGTGCCGTTCTCGTACCGAGTTCTGCACAGTCCCCGCACAATGCGTTCTGAGCCCCAGCAGTACGCGCCGGCGTCTGCTGCGTGCTCGGTGCAGGAAATCGCTAGTGCCGCGGCGATCCTCTCGCGTGTCGCGTCGATAGACGCGATCGAGTAACGCCGGTCGAACACGAGCGGGTCGATCTGATTAGGCGTGGTCATGCGTGGCTTTCCTCTCGGTTGGGTCGTTCGCGGTGGCGGAGGTCGTGGCGGCGCTGGCGCGCTCGGACTCGTAAGTTGCCCGCGCCTCGTCGAGCACTTCCGCGACGAAGTCGCCGGGTGTGCGGGCGTCGAGGGCGACTTGCCCCCGGCGGGCGATCTCGTGGAGATCGACGGCGAGCGTCGTCGCTACGGCCCTCTCGCGAGCGATGGATGCCTCGCTCATTGGTGACAGTCCGAGCCGGTCTCGTGCCTTTGCGGCTTGTCTTTCGGCGGCGAACAGACGGTCGAGGAAGGCCCCCCGGAGCGACCCGTCAGCGTTGTGGATGCCGCGCGCGGACACGTCCGCCCGCATGAGGGCGAGCACCGCTTCTAGGGTTGCCACGGAGGCGAGTTCCTCTGGGTACGCGCCGGCAATGGGGACGGCCGCGAGAAGGTCATCGGCGATTCGCTCAGCTACTTCTCCGACGATCCGAGGGGACCGATAGCCGGATCGTAGGGCGGCGAGGTTCCCGTCCGTGAACGGCGGACGCTCCCGGTGCGGGTGGTCCTCTTCGCCGCGTGCGGGCTTCGGGGTCCAGTTTTCGGTGGTCATGGGGACACCTCCATTAGGTCGAGCGCAGGTGTAGGACGAGCGGGGACATCAGGTTGCAGGAAGCCGGGCTCACGCCCGAGGAGCGCCGCTAAGCGAGTGCGCTGCTCCTGTGTAAGCGGCGGAGCGGAGTCGTCCACCGCCGCGATGAACTCGGCGTCGGTCATACCCGTGAGGCGACGGATCACGGGGCACCTCCCGGCGTCGGGGATGCGCTCTCGTCGCGGTAGACGCGGAGGGAGCGGTGCAGCTTCGGCTTACCGGGCGCCCCGTCACCGTCGAGCGCGACGTAGCCCTCTGCGACGAGTACGTCTCGTGCCAGCCTGGCGTTCTCAGCTCTGCCGCCCACAGCCTTCACGAGGGAGGACTCGCTCAGCGGGGTCGCCGTGTTCTCGAGGACGCGGCTGACCCGGTCCATGATCGCCGTGGGGCGGAATGTCCCGGGCGCTGCTTTTGCGGGCGGCGGCACGAGATTGATGGCGTCGTGATCCCCGGCAGGCACCACCGTGAGACGGGCGACCACTTTGCCCACGGTCCAGAAGCCTCCGCGGTCCTTCCACACCTCGATGTCGGCCGAGCCCTCCTCGGAGAGGGACCACGCTTTGCGGACGCGCTGCACATATAGCGCGCCGGAGATCGCGGCCTTCTTACGGTGGGAGCCGACCGGACTCCGAGCCCCGATTGCGTCCTTTGGGACGTGATCCAGCAACAGGACCGCCGGCCCGTCCTCGTCGCCATAGCGCACGCGCGCAAGGGCCGTGGGTACTCGGCGATACCACCTCGCGACGTCTTCGTCGGCGTTCGGATTCGCACCTTCGATCGCCAGCCCCTCGCCCGCGGAGTCGATGACGATGAGGACGGGGCGGAGTTCCGCGACGAGTTCCCGAAGTGCGGCGAGTTCGATCTCGGTGGGTCGCTCGCCGGGATTCATGTACACGAAACGCTCGCGGATCGCCGAGGCTTTCACGCCCATTCGGAGCAAACGATTGACTACTCCGGCAGGGGAGTCCTCGTGGTCAAGATAGAAGATCGTTTCGCCAGCATCTAGAGCCTCTCGGCACGTCACGAGACCGAGAAACGATTTGCCCGACCCTGACTCGCCCGCTACCCCGTTGACTTTGGCGCGGTAAAACAACGCGCCTGAGTCACCCACCCGTCCCACGGTGGGCCGGATCGCAGTAACGTCCCCGGCCGCAATTGCATCGAGGACGGCGCCGAGGTCGACTCGGGACCATTCGGAAGGCGTTGTGTCGAGGTTCGGAGTCCCCTTCGCCGCTCGATCGAAGTCGTCAGAGAGCTTCCACCGAGCCGGCCTGTTCCCCGTCCAACGCGCACGTTCAGAATCGGTCTTGGCTGCCCAGCCCTCCGGGAGTCGATGAACGTGGGCCGCCTCCCACTCACCCACGAGGCGCTCTCGGCGGCGGTCGTCGTCGATGAAATCATCGAGGTCGGCGCCGTCCATGAAGGCGATGTTCGCGGGGAGTTCGGTTGTCTCATCCAAGGCGAGGTCGAAGAGGTCGGGGATCATCGTGGTGCCCCGCGTTCCCGATCGGCGCGTGCCTGCTCGCGTGCGCAATTTGTGCATCGGAGGAGGTGATTCGCCCAAGCGTCCGGCTCGCCATCCGCCTCGACCGTAAGGCGGTGCTCTAGCGGCGACGCGTTAGCCATCCACCCGTCGAGACGCGCCCGCTCGGTACCGCGGCGACGCGGGGCGCTCACCGGGTGCTCCCGGCTGAGGGTAGGCCGCTTGCCGGAATGCGCACGAGGCGCCCCAACCGAACCGATGGAAGAGTGCCGTCCTTGACCCGGCGACGGATGGTTCGCTCGGACACGGCGAGGGCGGCCGCAGCCTCGGACATGCTGACGAACTCGGTGAGGGAGACGACAAGGGCGACGCGTTCAGGGTGCGATTGTGGGCACATCCACGGACTCCAGGATCGGAGTCACCAATCGACTGGAGTCGAAATGGGTGACGGTGAGTGCTGTTCCGCTTTAGCGTCGTAACGGCCCGGCTAGGTCGCTCGGGTGCCGCCCTCCGCTACCACGTCGACCGTGGATCCATTACGCGGGGTGGGCTTCTTCCCCTTCTACGCCTACCGCCTCCGGGGCTCTGGGTTGGCCCATGCCCGCAGTGTGTCAGCAAGGCAATTCTGCCACAAATGACTCCGATTTGGCCGCGCGTGTCCGTTCACGGCGTGTCGTGCCCGGCCGTACCACGCCGATGTGCTACGGAAATTGCCACCGACAACCTACGCGAATAAACAATGCACAGCTGGCGTGGACCATCGCTGACCTCGACGGGGCAGCACGACCGGGCGCCGACCATGTGGGTCGCGCCCTGTATCTGAGGAGGGCGATCGGTACATGACGATTCTGGGTCTGAAGGAAGCGGAGGTGGCGCAGCTCGTGCGGGCAGTGACCCCGGATCAACCGGGTCTGGACCTTGAGCAGATCGAGACCAGGTTCGCTCGGGCGACCTGGGGCGGAGTCGCGGAACCGGGTGACCGCGTCGCGGGCCGGGTGATCGGCGCGCTCGGGCCGATGAGGTCTCTGGTCGCCCTGCACGAGAAGTGGTCGGTTGAGCGCCTGGTGACCGAGTGCACGGAGGCCGTGTCATCCCCGGATTCGGTCTCATCAGCGGAGGTTGTGTCGTCCGCGGAGTTACGCAGCGCGCTCGAACGCTGGCAGCCCCGACTGCACACGGATGCGGCGATGGTCGCCCTCCGGCAGGCGGCCCGGTACGGGGTGCGGTTGCTGGTGCCGGGGGATCCGTTGTGGCCGGAGGGGGTCGACGACCTGCAGGATCACGCTCCGATCGGCCTCTGGCTTCGCGGAACCGACGAGGCCTGCCTCGCACTCTCGCGGTCGATCGCGCTAGTCGGAGCTCGCGCGGCAACCGGCTACGGCGAGCACGTGACCATGGAAGCCTCGGCCGGGTTGGTTGA